>Ga0137306_100398_pt2 | contig 54662 bp, 58 predicted proteins | sample Inofroosms_March_FD_97187 | JGI IMG/M metagenome (GOLD analysis project Ga0137306, IMG submission 97187) | Mouse cecal microbial communities from Vienna, Austria - N-Acetylneuraminic and N-Acetylglucosamine D2O microcosms_March | ecosystem: Host-associated > Mammals > Digestive system > Large...
ATTTTACAGACGGGAAAGATATCGCGCTGTATGATCTGGATCATCTGGAAAAGCTTCCAGAGATCGCCCGCCGTCTTCTGTCTGACACCGGACTGGCAGAGACGATCATCACCAACGGATATCAGAAGGTTTCAGAATCTTTTACATGGGGCCATTGTACAGACTGGATCCTGGAGGCAGCAGATCAGCTGTAGATAAAAGTAACCGGGTTGCGTCCGCTGGTTTTAAAGCGGATGCAACCCGGTTCATGTATGTGGGGATAATGCAGTCACCGGCAATTCACAGCTTTAACTGTTTTCTTTCTTCTGGCGTAAAAAATGAGGAAGCCGCAAACTCTGCAAATTCTGTACACCCTGCCATCTGAGCTGTCTTCACCAGGAACAGCCTGTCTTTCAGAGAAGAATAATCATAGATCCGGGAGAAGAATTCCAGGATCTGAAGAAGAGTCTGAGAATTCCGGACCGTTCCCACAGGCGCCAGAAGCTGCAGAAGCCGGGACAGTACCGCCATGGCATATCTGTCATACTTTAAGCAGGTCACTCCATATGTCATGCATTTCTCTGACTCTCCTGCCTCAAAACAGCACCTGGTCAGCAGGTCATAAGCTCCTAAGAGGTCTCCTGCCAGATACAGGGCCTTGTTGCTGCAGCCGAACTGTTCCAGCTTCCCGATGGCTGTCTCCAGATGGGTGATGGCCTGTTCTGCATGACCTCGGGTTGCGAAAAAACGGCCTGCCACATAATCGAAATCCGCTTCCCGGGGGAACCGGCTCACTGCCTGGCTGTATATAACCTCCAGTTCAGCCCAGGCCATCTTTTCTTCTTCTGAAAGAAGCATGAGAAGCCTCGTGAAGGTCACAGCGCTCCTTTGGTCATTGTCCGGCAGCTGAGGCGGCATATGCTTTATGGAGCGCTCATACCATTCCCTGGCTTCCTCCTGATCTCCGTCTCCCAGACACTCGTCCCCCATATATCCCATCATCTCATAATCCTTGGGGTTCTCTTTCAATTCCTCCAGAATCAGTTTCCGGTTTCTCCCGCTTTTTTTCTTTTCTTCAAAATTCTTTCCCTGATATCCGGTATGAAAGATGGACAGCTCCTTTACCGCGTCCCCCAGTCTCAGCTCCCGGCCTGCTGTGGATTCCAGCTGTTCGTGGATCCGGCGGCGGTAGCGGATATCCGGAAGATTGCGGAAGAACCGGACCTGGGTACCGGAAGAAAAGATCTCTCCTTTATCATTTAACTGCTGCCAGCCCGTGGACAGGCCGTCCAGGTCTCTGGAATCCAGATCTTCTATGATGTTTACGAGTTTATCCAGATCCTCCGCCGCCATATATTCATCTGCATCCAGCAGAGCGATCCACTGTCCGGAGCACTGCTCAATGGCAAAGTTTTTGGCTGTGGCAAAGTCATTGATCCAGGGGAAGGTGCAGACTCTGGCTCCCAATGCTTCAGCAATCTCCACGGTCCTGTCAGTGGATCCGGTGTCCACCACGATCTGTTCCCACATGATCTCCTTTCCCCAGGACAGAGCCCGTTCTATGTTCTTCTCTTCATTTTTTACGATCATGCACTGGGAAATACGTATTCTTTTCTGTTCCATGTCCGGCCTCCCTATCCTGCTTCTTTTCGGTCAGAAATCACAGTTTACTGACCGGAATCATCCAGGATCTTCGATTTGACCCACAGATAAACCCCATAAGAAAAAGCCATTTCGTAGCTTCCCGCTGTGGAAATGGCTTTTTCATACAGGCCCTTATGTTGCAAGGGCCCGACTGAAGCCGGGCCCGGAATAGAGTTCCTAATCTGAGGAATTAGGACAGCAGGCTCAGGATGCTCTGAGGTACAGAGTTGGACTGCGCCAGCATGGACTGAGAAGCCTGCAGAAGGATGTTGTTCTTCGTGAATGCAGTGATCTCATCTGCCATATCGGTATCGCGGATACGGCTCTCAGCAGCGGTGATGTTCTCGGAAGTAACCTTCAGGTTGTTGATGGTATGCTCCAGACGGTTCTGCATAGCACCAAGGGTAGCACGGTAAGTGGATACTTCATTGATTACAGCGTTGATTACACTGATTGCGGAATTACCTGCATTTGTTGTATTGCCACTAACTTCAATATCTTTAAGGAATTTTCCAGAGATGACATTTTTACCTAAAGAGGAAGTAGTCATATCCTTACTATTCATAGTAACAAACTCAGCCTTGCTGGGACCAATCTGGAAAGTCATCTTACCAGCGTTCTTTCCCTCTGCTGCCAAAGGCTTAATACCGTTGAAGTCAGTGTTGTTAGCGATACGGTTGATCTCTTCCAGCAACTGATCAACTTCCTGCTGCAGGTTGCCTCTTGCTACAGTATTGTAAGTACCGTTAGCAGACTGGGAAGCCAGTGTGGTAAGACGCTGTAACATGGAGTGAACCTCGGTCAGAGCACCTTCTGCCGTCTGGATCAGACCTACGGCATCCTGTGCGTTCTTGGTAGCCTGGTTCAGACCATTAATCTGGGATCTCATGGACTCGGAAATTGCAAGGCCGGCTGCGTCGTCGCCTGCACGGTTGATTCTGTAACCGGAGGACAGTTTCTCCAGGTTCTTGTTCAGACCGCTCTGGTTTACACCTAAGTTTCTATAAGAGTTAATTGCCGCTATGTTGTGTTGAATGATCATATAATTTTCCTCCTGAATTTATTGCATTTCTCCCCGGGAACCTCCCTGTCCCCCGGTCCTTTCCCGAAGAGGGCCCTACCTCGGAAAAGTCTGTAAAGTCTATATTAACTTACCTTACATTCTCTATTATCGTCAGATTCCGGTAAAACTTAAGAGGTTTTTCTAAAATTTTCCGGATATTCCCTGATCCTTCCATCAGGTTATCTGAGCAGATTCATAACCATCTGAGGAAGGGAATTGGCCTGAGCACACATGGAGTTGCCGGCCTGATACATAATGTTGTCTCTGGTGAAACTGGTAATCTCATCGGCCATATCGGTATCGCGGATACGGCTCTCTGCACTGGTCATATTCTCGGTAGTAACACTCAGATTCTGATAGGTATGCTCCAGATGGTTCTGAGAAGCTCCGAATCCTGCACGGATATCCGCCACCATCTCGATGGCATCATCAATCAAGCCTACTGCCTTTTGGGCTTCTTTTAATTCTGAAATATCCACATCTCCCAGCGCCAGCCCCTTCCTACTCATATAGTAACGGGGCACATCCATGGTTTCCTCTTTGCTGTGACCGATCTGAAGTGTAATATCTCCTTCCAAAGACTTCTCCGGTGGAGCAAAAGCTGCCATTCCTCCCGGCCATGTCTCATCCGGATCGCTGCCATCGAACAGAGGAATCTCATCAAAGTTCGTAGTCGTGCCTATTCTGTCAATCTCATCTAAAAGCTGGGCACGCTCATCATCCAGATTCCCTCTGGCCACAGAGTTATAAGTGCCGTTAGCCGACTGAATCGCCAGAGTCTTCATCCTCTCCAGCATGGCATGGACTTCTGCCAGCGCTCCGTCTCCTGTCTGTGTCAGGCCGATACCGTCGTTTGTATTCTTCATAGCCTGATTCAGACCTCTGATCTGGTTTCTCATCAGCTCCGAGATAGCCAATCCTGCCGCATCGTCTCCTGCGCGGTTAATGCGGTAACCAGAAGAAAGCTTCTCCAGAGACTTCTTCATCTTGCCTTCTGTAATTCCCTTATTACGGGAAGAATTCATGCCTGCTATGTTATGCTGTATTATCATATCCGCAACCACCTTCCATGTTACGCCGCAGCGTGAAAAGATTTCCGCTCTCTGTCCCCCAGACTTTGAAGCTGTCCGTCTCCCAAAGACGAATCCAGTCATGATCGGGAAATCTCGGCGCTGCTTTTCTTTCTACTTGCCTTCTGATTAATATATCGGCAGGTTTTTGGGTGACATAAGAGAATAAGAATTTTTTTTGCAAGAGAAAGAAAAGGTGCAGACTCTCCTTTGATCATCCGTCAAAGACTCTGCACCTTTTATCTGATCCGGCCAGACAGCCATATCAATATCTCAATACTTCTCAAAATCCGATCGGCCTTATTCTTCTCCCTTTCTTCTTTCCGAACAGGCACGGAAAGAGGCCTTTTAATCTGCCTGGACCACTGCCAGGATCTCCACCGCCGCACCGCCCGGAATCTCGTTGGTGCCGATGGCCAGCCGGGTAGCCAGACCCGCCTCCCCGTACAGTTCTCTGAACAGCTCCGAGGCGCCGTTGATCACCATGGGCTGACCGCCGAATCCGGGGGCGCTTCTCACATAGCCTATGACCTGAATAAACTGTTTGATCCGATCCAGATCACCCAGGCTGCTTTTCAATATGGACAGCACATTGAGAGCACAGATCCTGGCGGCTCTCCTGCCGTCCTCTACGGTCAGGTCGTCTCCTATTGTTCCAACCACCTGATGGACTCCGTTTACGGTCGGAGTCTGTCCGGAAACATAGATCAGATCGCCCACCTGCCTGTAAGGCGTATAGACTCCGCCCGGACGGGGCGCTTCGGGCAGTTCCAGGCCCATCTGTCTTAATTTTTCTTCTGTTTTCACATTATCCCTTCTTTCTGCTTCCCGCACACTGCCAGCGCCGTCCCCGCATAGATCCGGGCGGCTCCGCAGATCTGGCTGATCTCGATCCTCTCATCCATGCCGTGAGCCACAGCGATATCCCCCGGTCCCAGGATCATGGAAGGGATTCCTCCGATACCTTTCAGGATCCCGGAATCTGCAAAATAGGACACTCCTGTAAGGACCGCTCTCTCCGGGTCATACCTGGCCACCTGCTCCCGGACGGCTTCCGTCAGTTCCTCATTTTCCCCGATCTCCATGGCCGGACGGGGCAGATCCATATAGTGGACTTCCACCTGAAGCCCGGGGATCTTCTGCTTTGTCCGCTCCGCCAGCTCCCGCAGTTCTTTCAGGATCCCCTCTACGGTCTCACAGGGTGTCCACCGGATATCCAGCCAAACCGTACACTGATCAGGGACGATGCCTGCAAATGTATCCGCCTCCCCTTTCAGGAATTTCTCATTGGCCCCTGCAGATCCCCGGATGAGCCCTGCATTCACCGTAGGTGCTCCCGTGAGAGGATGCCTTCGCTTCTTATACTCTGCGGCCAGTTCTTCTCTGACCAGCCTTATGTACTCTGCAGCGCCATAGACGGCGTTCACACCGTTGTCCGGCTGGCTGGAATGAGCCGCCTTTCCCTGAAATCTCACCTCAAAATAGTCGATCCCCTTGTGGGCCGTCACCGGATAAAGGTCCGTAGGCTCTCCCACGATGGCATAATCTGTTATAGGACCGTGGGCCGCTATATGGCGGGATCCTGCGCTTGTGGCCGCCTCTTCCTCTATGACTCCCGCAAATACCAGATCCCCGTGAAGCACCACCTCCATGCGTTTCAGCAGGATCAGGGCGTAGGCCATGGCAGCAAGGCCGCCTTTCATGTCTGCGGTTCCCCGTCCCCACAGCCAGCCGTCCTCCGTCTTTCCTCTAAAGTGATCCTCCATGCCGGTCACAGGAACCGTATCCATATGTCCGTTAAGCATCAGGCTCTTTCCCCTGCCGTCTCCCTTTAATACGGCTATCACATTTCCTCTGCCGTCTTTGACCTCCTGAACCCATGCACGGATCCCTTCTTTTTTAAACAGCTCCAGAAGATACTCTGCCACATTGCGCTCCCTGGCAGGACACGTGGTCGAACTGTCTATAGCAACCAGGTCTTTCGTGATCTTCAGCAGCTCTTCGCCGTCAAATACCTGCTCCAATGTCTTTCCCATAAGCTCCCTTCCTTTCCTACATCATATACTGGAACGTACTTCCCGGCCCGATGGGCAGGCGGAAGAAGTAAAACACCGCCATCAAACCGATGTAGACAATGGCAAAGCTTATGGAATAGGGAAGCAGATTAGCGATCAGAGTACCCATTCCTGCATCCTTTTTATACTTCTGCACATAACCGATAGTCAGTACAAAATATGCCATCATAGGTGTCACGGCATTGGAGACCGAATCTCCGATACGGTACGCCAGATATGTGGCCGCAGGGCTTACTCCCAGCATCATGAACAGCGGGATCAGGATCGGACCGATAAACGCCAGCTTGCCTGCATGGCTGGGCATGAGAAAATTCAGTACCATAGTAAACAGTACGGTGAGCAGCAGCAGTATAAAAGTAGGAACGCCGCTGTTTTTCAAAAATTCCGCTCCGTTTACCGCGAAAATAATTCCCAGATTAGACCACTCAAAGTATTTGATCAGCTGCCCGGCACAGATGGCCACCAGGATATATCCGGCCAGAGACGCATAGGAATTGGTCAGACACTTCACCACATCCTTGTGATTTTTGACAGTACCGCTGCCGTAACCGAAGGCAAGTCCCGGAAAGAAGAAAAATCCGGCCACGATCAATATGATACTGCTCATAAACGGCGAACTCATGAGACCTCCGTCGTCGGGATTGCGCAGAACCGCCCCGGATGGAAGAGTCATGACGGCGATCACCAGGATATAAGCTATCACCGCTGCTCCTGCCATCCGCAGTCCCTTTTTCTCCGGCTCCGTCACCTCTATGGATTCGGAGGCCAGCTGCAGGGCGGCGCCTTCCGGCTCATACTTGCCCAGCCTGGGTTCCACGATCTTCATGGTCACAAAAAACGCTGTCAGAGGAAGCAGTATGGCGCATACAAAGGTAAAATAGTAATTGCTGGTCACAGGCACCAGAACATCAGGGTTGATGATCTGAGCCGCCTGCTGAGTATAACCCATACCTACTACCTCCACGATGCTGATAAAGAAACTGGAGGCAAAACCTGCTGCCACGGAGCCGTAGGCGGCGATAATACCGGCGATAGGGTTCCTGCCTGTGGCCAGAAACAGAATGGCGGCCAGAGGCGGCAGGAGCATAAAACCGGCATCAGAAGCCACCGATGAACTGACTGCAAGAAATACCAGAGCCAGAGTCACGTATTTGGGCGGCATCTTTACAAAAAATCGTCTCATGAGAGCGCCCGCCAGACCTGTCCCCTCCAGCAGCGCCAGTCCCAGCAGGACCACCATCTGGTCCGTCAGGGCGGAAAAGCTTTTGATATTGGAAGAAAATTCCGTAAATATCTTTACAATTCCCTGCTTGCTGATGAGGCTGAAAACAGTTACCACACTGCCGTCGCCCGGATTCACCGCACTCCAGCCCAGCATGGCGCCTGCCCAGGATATGACGATGATGACAGCGGCAAATATTACAAACAGCAGCACCGGATCCGGAAGTTTATTGCCGATGCGTTCGATCCACTCCAGTATTCCCGAAGATTTCCCGGGAGTTTCTGTGCTTTTAGACATAGTTATTCCTCCTGTCCCCTCAGGACAAGAACGGAGTCACTTTCGGTTCTGGCTCTGCTCCAGATAATTATACAGGGTATATTTGGAGATCTTATAAAATTCCATAACCTTTTCCCCTGATTTCTTGATCAGAAAAGCACCTTTTTCATCCAGATACTTTAAGCCTTTCATCTTGTCCTCTTTACTCATCTTATCTACTGGTTTCCCGACGTACATTAAAGAATCGTGGATCATGGCATCCAGGATATCGCTCACATTGGAACTGATCACTTCCTTTACTTCCGGCTCCGCTTCGGTGTCCCCGGAGGCATCCGTAATCTGCAGCAGTGCCTTTTCGGCATTGATATACTCCGTAATATCCCAGTTCATACACAGCGCTCCTATGGCCTGCCCCTCATCGTCATAAATATAGATCGACGAGGACCTGAGTACTTTTCCGTCCCGGGTCTGGGTCATATAATTATACTTGTCTCCGTTGCGGACCGTCCCCCGAAGGACCTCCAGCCCCAGATTCGTCCCGCAGTCTCCCACATTCCGCCCCGTTACATGTCCGTTCTCAATGGCTGCAATCGTATGGTCATAATCATCCTCATAGTCGTGAAGCACCACTTCACAGTTCGGTCCAACCTGGGCCGCGATCGCCTTCATCAATCTTGTCAGCAGATCCATCTCATCTTTAATTTTTTTCATCTGTGCACCTCTTCTTTTTCAGGATCATCCCCGAAGGATCTGAGGGAAAGATCCTGTGAGCTCAAATCATCAAAACATTTGTTTGCGCGCATAATATTTTTCTGATCTTAATGCCATTATATCAGCAACTGAGATCAATTGCAAGCATTTTATAACTTTTTTTCTGTTATCTTAAAAAAAGTTTGTTATATGTTGTCTGACTGCCTTTTCCTTCTAAAAAAATCCAATCATACAAAAATCCGGCTGTCTTCCAGGCAGAGCAGTCAAATCTCTGCATGAAAACAACCGGTTCCTGTCCGCTGCAGCAGCATAGATGATACAGCCGCATAAAAAAATTATTGTTTCAGCCCTCTCAGCCGTTCCCTGGCCGGTTCGTATCCGTCTTTTGCCGCCATGCGGTAATACTTCACCGCCAGCTCCGGCTGACCGGATACCTCATACCAGGCGCCCAGATTATAGGCGGCCTTGAACGAACCCGTTCCCACTACGCCGCCCATCTGAGGCCGGTCTCCCAGCTGCAGACATCTCAGGTAGCAGCGCTCGATATTGGGAAGCAGCTCCACATACCTGACCACGTCCGACAGGACTCTCTTCATATAAAATAATCCGCACACAAAACAGAAATCCGACCAGTCGTCCAGGCTGTCCATCTCCTGATCTATGACCTCTCCGGCCTCATCCAGATACTCCGAAGCCCCCAGGTCAAGGAGCGTATAGAGATACAGCACCACTCCCTCGGACAGATAGGCTTCTTTGGAGCCTGTGGCCCCTGCCTGCCGGGCATCCACTGCCAGTCTGTAAAAATTTCTGAAATATGTGAGACTTTCATCCAGCCGCTTCAGATTTCTCAGAGTGAAGGCCAGCTGAAACTGGTAATATCCATCCTCCGGATACTGCTCTACCGCACGCCGGAGATAGGGCAGATTCCTCTCTCCTTTGTCTTCATAAAGATATCCGTCATGATCCGCACACAGAGGCAGGGAATAACAGGGATGATAGCCTTCCGGCTGTTCATGGATCAGTCCCCGGTAACGGATTCCTCTGGGCAGAAGTCTGGGCAGCACGGACATACCGTGGCTGATGCCCTCTTCATCCCGATATGCATCATACAGGGTAAGGCCTCCCAGCCAGGTCCCCTGACGGCCTCTGAGGATCTTCTCGATCTCCTTCCGGCTGCAGGGCCGCAGGATCTCGTCTGCATCCAGAACAAGATTCCAGTCTGCATCCGAATGCTCCAGAGCGAAATTGCGGGCTGCCGAAAAATCATTGATCCAGGTAAAATGAACCACAGTAGCTCCCATCTCTCCGGCGATCTCCACCGTTCTGTCAGAAGAGCCTGTATCCGCGATAACGATCTCATCCACCAGAGGCCCGGCCGCTTTGAGACATCTCCCCAGACACCGCTCCTCGTCTTTTACGATCATGACCAGATTGATCTTCACGATCTGCCCCTTCCCGGATTTCTCTGCTTTTCCATCTGTTTGGCAAAAACAAATTTCCGTATGGTGGCCTCCGTCTCGGAGGACAGATCTATAAACTGACAGCCATACCCGAACCCTCCGGCCGCGGCTCCTCTGGCCCGGATGATCCGGGCTTGCAGTTGACACAGATCTTTGTCAAAACGATGGCTGAAAGAAAAAACCGCTCCTGTCTTGATGGCCTGTGAAGTCACCAGGAAGATACCTCCCGCGCTGATATTGCGGATGGTGCCCATAAAAAATTCTCCGCTGTCCAGAGTAAAGTCTGCGACGATATGTACTCTCACACGCAGATCTTTCTGTCTCTGGAAGATATTGTCCACCTCCAGGACATCACAGTCTGCGATCCATGGCTCATTGACCCGGTTGGCCTGGACATTCTTGCGGATCACCAGCTCACAGTAACAGCGGATCAGTCCCTGCTGCACGTCATAAAAATCCACATAGGTCTGATAACGGATGCTCTTCAGCTTGTAGGTACTGAAATACAGGCGGATCGGTCCGTCTTTTACGGCATCCACCCTGGCTCTGGCCAAAGGTTTATTATCTGTTCCATACACCAGACAGGAATCACAATCCCTTAATTTCATATTCTGTATATCCTCCTTCACATCCTGGTATCGTCCCGGAATTTCCTGTGTACTTATCTTTCTGCCCGGATCCTCTCAGATCCGCCGACCTCTGTCTATATGGTGATAGAACCTGCTTCCCGACTGGCGTTCATCAGCATCTGCATACGCATGATCTCCATAAGGCTCATAAAGCTTTCCTTATCCATGGTAATGGTCTCCCCGTCGCTGGCCATCACTGCCGAACCCAGCAGAGAGGTAATGGCGCCGGATGTGGAACCCAGATAACTGCTCATGCCGCCTGAACCGGACATCAGGCTGTAAAGTCCTGCCGACTGGCTGTAAGAGCTGCTGCCGGACGGTGAAAAGATGGAAGATGCCGTACTGTACATGTCTGCCAGAGCGTTTCTGGCCACGGTCTTTCCACTGGAAATAGGCGCACCGTTCATATAGGAAGTAACGGTCTTAACATAATTCTGAGTCTCCTTGTAGGGAGGGATCCCGCCGTACTTCTGTACGCTGTTGGGACCTGCGTTATAGGCGGCCAGCGCCAGACTGACATTTCCTCCAAACCGCTCCAGATTCTCTTTCAGGTACTTGGCGCCGCCCATGATGTTCTGCCTTGCATCGTAGGGATTGGTAACTCCCAGGGACCGGGCCGTAGCCGGCATAAGCTGCATCACTCCGATGGCTCCGGCCTTGGAAACAGCCTTGGCGTTAAAATTGGACTCTGCCTTGGCCACGGCCTTAAGCAGTTTCTCCGGCACGCCGTAGAGTTGGGATGCCTCCGTAAAGATCGCATCCATGCTCTCGCTTCCCGTCTTATATGCACTCTCAAATGCTGTCTGAAATCCTTCACTGACCTTCTCTGTCTGGGCCGTCTGATGATTCTGTGTGATGACCGCCTCCGGATTTACCGCTGATGTCACGAATTCCATAATGTCTGCTCCTCTTTCTCCCTGCCGCGCCGCGGCAGGTCATATTCTGTTCTTGTCTTTCACAGGCCCCGGCTTCCGGCTTTCTGCCGGACCGGCGCCGTCTCTCTCCCCGGCCGTCAGCCCTGCCCGCTACCGGGACGCAGCTCCGTTTGCCCCGATGGTCCATCCGTCCATAACGATGTTGGTCGCCATGCTTCCGTCGCTGTAGAGGTAATACCACACTCCCGAATCCTGGACCCACCCGGTGCGCATCTTGCCGTCCGGCCCCAGATAATAATGCTTTCCGTTGACTATGATCCAGTTTCTCTGCATATATCCGTTGGTATCCATATAATACCAGCTGCCCGGCTCCGGCTGAATCCATCCTGTCAGCATGTCGCCGTTGGGCGACAGATAAAACCAGTTGCTGTCCGACGGATTTACCCATCCGGTCTGCATGACTCCGTTCTGATTCATATAATACCAGAAACCGTTGATTACTCTCCATCCTCTGACCATATTGCCGTTCTCGTCGAAATAGTACCAGGCGCCCGAGATCTTCTTCCAGGTATTCACATCCTTCTGGCCGTTGGGCAGAATATAATTGTTGCCCTTGATCGAACCGCCGTCGGACGTGCCGCTGTCCGTATCCTCCCAGTCAAACTCCTGCTCCGATGAGGCCACAAACTCTCCCTCCTTCAGATATTTCTTCTCGTCAGAAGTAGTGGGGATGGCCTTTACTTCATAATAATATGTCTTGTCTTCGTCTTTCATGTACTCGGCCAGGTCTATGGTGGCGCTGCCCGTGGTCAGACGCTTCACCACCTTATTGTCGCCGTATAAGATCACCGAATATCCCGGCGCATACTGAACGGACTTCCACACTGCCCTGTTCTTGTACTTGCTGCTCCAGCCTGCCTTTGATGTATTGCCCAGAACCGTCACCGGCTTATAGTCTGCCTTTACCTGGAACTTGTCATCCTCCAGGGCCTTGGCCGACACAAAATCGGCTCCTGTGACCTTGCACTTGGACTTGGTCATGGATGTGGGAAATACCTTCCCTTCCTCCGCTGCCAGAGTGATCTCCACCCGGACCTTCTTGCCCGGTTTCCAGTCCTCATAATCCGTCCTGAACTGATAATCTTCTATGGTATAGCTTCCGCCTCCCGCGGTGATCTCCGGCATGGGAATCTCTTCCTGCTCCCCGTATGTAGTCTTAAATGTGACGCTCACGTTTTCGATCACACTGGACTCGGCTCCGAAGGACTCCATCTGCCCTCCCCTGCCGGCTGCAGCCGTCATCATCAGACATGCCAGGCTGCCGGCTGCCGCTCTCTTAACCCATGAGCAAATTATCTTTTTCATATGCTTCACCTCTCATTCTACCGCCAAACGCCGTCAGAATCAATACGAAATCCGTCAATTTCTGTATCATGAGCCATCTCTCCGGAATCCGGGTAGAAATAATACCAGGATCCGTCGATCTGATACCAGCCTGTCACCATCTCTCCGTTGAAATCTGTAAAATAAGTCTTCTCATCCCTCCGGATCCAGCCGGTGAACATGGCGCCCTGGAGACTGTTGTCCAGGGTATTTAAATAATACCACTTGCCGTTCAGGTTCAGCCAGCCTGTGTAAAGGCTGCCATCCTGATTAAAATAGTAATAATATCCGCCGATGACCCTCCAGCCCGAGGAGACCATGGAGCCCTTGACCCGACCTTCCTCCGTCTCAGGGCGGAAATAATACCACAGGTCTCCGACTCTGGCCCATCCCACTGCCATCTGGCCGTTGTCATGGAAGAAATACTGCTCTCTTCCGATGGTCTGCCAGCCGGTGAGGGCCTTATTGTCCTCGCCGAAATAATACCACTGTCCGTCGATCTCGTCCCATCCGCTGCTGAGGCTGCCTGAGGGATATCGGTATTTCCACGAGTTGTCTTCCCGAAACCATCCTACGGTCTGATCTGTCCCCTTGACCGCAGTCGGGTTGGAAGACTGCTGACCCTTGCCGTCGGACACGTACCGGTCCGTGATCTCCAGCTCCCCCGACTCCAGCCAGTCGCTCTTCTTCCCGTACTTGCTCTGGGAATCTGTCCCTGGAATAGTACGGATCTTAAAGCTGTAGCTGCCGGTCTTAGTCATATAGGGATAAAAATTATACCGGGTGGTAGACGTCTTCTCTACTTTATAGACGTTCTTGTTATCCCGGAGAAGCTGCAGTTCGTAATATCCGGAAGTGTTCTCCGGCTTCTCCCACCGGGCCTCCCCCAGAGTCTTCTCATTCCAGTAGGCATCCTTGGGAGAATCATAATGGCCCTTGACTCCGTTGACTCTCAGAGTCACCACAAGATCATCGCCGTCTCTCCTGGCCGATACAAAGGACCCGCCGCTGATCTTGACATTGGACGACTTGTAGCTGGCGAGAAAATAATATTCGCTCACATCATCAGGGGTCAGGGTCACCTTCATCCTGGGCTCGTCTCCGGCAGTGATCTCCTTGTCGGCTTTGTCCAGCCACTCCGCCGCAGACACCGTATAGCGGGAACCGCTGGCCGACACCGACACTCCTCTGTCAGAAGCGCTGCCGCCGATCTCGATATCCGGCAGCTTGCCTCCTGCCTCCAGCTTTGACGACACCTTGACGCTGACGGAGTTAATGGGCTTGGTGGCCGCCAGCACCTCCATGGGCATGGCCGCCGAGAATCCCATACAGCTTATGAGCAACAAAGCCGCCCATCTTCTTATCTTCTGACACATCATAAAACATTCCTCCTTCAACAGACCCGGCTCCGGGCAAAGTTCCTATATTATGATCCGACGGCAGTCTTCTCCTCTTCTGCCTCTTCTTCCGAATCCCCATCCGTCTTGTCCTCTGTTCCGGGCACAAATCCCAGAAAATAGATATAGATATCCACGATGGCCTGGTACAGCTCTTTGGGGATCTCTTGTCCCAGCTGAAGCTGAGTGAGAAGGGTCGCCAGGGAATCGTCCTCATAAACCGGCACACCCGCCTCCAGAGCCGTCTCCGTGATCCGCTCCGCCATGTAGCCCATGCCGGAAGCTACGATCACCGGGGCGCCGTTCTTCTCCGGATTATATTTTAACGCTACGGCCTTCTGCCGTATCAGATCATCAAATTCTGACATTGATCGTTCTCTCCTTCTCCCGTATCTCAGGGAAGATCTCGTCCACCCTTCTGTCCCTGTTGCGCTGCCGCACCATCAGCTGGCTGAAACGGATACCGTTGTCCTTGAGGATGCCGGCTACCTCGGCCTGGATCTTCTTGTCCTCCCTGGCCAGATGAGGCGGGACGAACAGCTGGACCCTGGCCTCATGATCCTGAAGTGTCATGACCAGTTCGAACTTGCCTACACTCTGGATGTCAAACTTGAGAAACACCTTAATCTTCCTTCCCACGGTGTTGGGTTCCTTATCCGAATCCGGATCCACCCACATCTCCGACATGACGTTGTGATCTTCATACTGGAAAGGAAGGATAAAATGAAGCAGCGGCATATAGACACTTTCATTGAGAAGCATACCGTTCATGATGGTGTAGAACTGCTGCACATTCTCCAGACCCGCCTGGCCGTTGGCTCCCTTCAGAAGCAGCTGGGACAGTCCGTCGGCAAATCCTGCCAGAGGCTTCTGCTCTTCTCCCAGAGAAGACCTCATCAGGTTCTGGAACCCCTCTCTGGCGTCTCCCTGAAACAGACGGACAAAATCCCTGTTCCCCGCCATGTTGTTAAAAAGCCTCATGAGCCGGTCCAGGGCGCCATCCTGATACCGGGCCGTGTGAAAGACCAGATGCATGGTGGCCTCACGGATGGCTCCGTAATCGTGGGTCCGGGATATATAAGAGGAAAGGAAGGGAATCAGGCTCTTGTTCAGGACCCCTGTATTCTCCGCCGTATCCCCGTTGGCCGCCTGCCAGTTCATGGACTCCGTCAGCTCCCGGAATTCTTCCCGGTAGGAGCGCATCAGGAGCTGCTCGATATCCTCTGTCAGAGAATACATCTGCTGCAGCAGATGCTCTCCCGATGAATAATTGTTGTAAGCTTTCAAAAACGCCAGGGTGTTCTCCCAGAGTCCCTGAGAAGAGCTCTGCATCAGCACCGACCTGAGGCTGTTGAAAAAATCTCCTGAAAACTTGGCCTGCAGTTCTCCCTGACCCTGGATATACTGGAGAAGATCCTCGGGCGAGTCCACTTTCATGGACATCACCAGCTTCTCTACCAGACCAGCGATCTCCGCCTGTCCTCCGTCCTTGATGCCGGACAGGTCAGTGAACAGAAGCCGTTCCAGAACTCCTGCCAGCTCGCCTCCCTCTCCCAGTCCTTTGATAAAGGCACCATAATTGCTCTCATAATCCACTACACTGAGAAGCGCATCCTGAGTAGAGTTTCCTGTCTGCTCCCCGTCCCGTCCGTCGCCTCTGACTACCCGGGTGGGATCTGCCGGGTTATGAACCGCCGGATTCCCCGCGCCGTGCTTCGGATCCTGGGGATTGATCATGTTCCGGTTATCTACGTTGAGATTCGGTGTTGTCACCTGTAAAATATTAGCCATATATCATCCACCAACTTTTAACCATAATATTTTATATATCGGCATTTTTGTTTTCTCCATTATATAATTTTTTCCCGTTTTGCACAAGATAGAGATGATAACTTTATTTTTACATCTTTATTAAATGATGCCGTTCACGAAAAGTGGTGTCTATTAATAAAATAATGACCGGCGCCTGCTTATGTTTGCTTTAAACCTGCCGATAAATACCATATAGAATAGAGAAATAATGTTTTCATGTGTACTGTTTTTAGAAGTATTCAGAAGGGAGGTCACAATGTGAACATTACATTTCAGACTATGAATCCTTCTTACCGTTCACCGGTTCCCGCTCAGCAGAGACGAGCACCCAAGGCCCAGAAGGCCAAAGGTGATTATGATACCGTGAATATCAGCAGAACATCAGCCGCATTACAGGATGACGAGTCTTTCGCCCGCATGCTGGCCAGGAAGACCGCCGCACAGCTTGACAGCGTCAGCCAGGAGCGGGTTCAGGAGCTGAACAGCAGAGTCGCAGACGGTACCTATATCCCGGATCCCCAGCGGATTGCCGGACGGATGCTTGGTCTGGTCTGATGCTGACAGCCGGCTGCAGACAGAAAGGAGCCTGTTTATTACATGACTCAGGAGACACGGGAATTATTTGACAAGTTTACTGCCGTCATCGGGGAGCTGACCGTTCTGGCCGGTGATATCGCTCAGGTGGAGGAAGCCAAGGCAGAAGCCGCTTCTCTAAGACATCATGAGCGCCTGGACGGCTTTATTCAAAAGGAGCAGGCTCAGATCCTGAAGCTGAGAGGTCTGGAGCAGCATCGGATGCGCCTGGCCGGGGAACTGGGGTGGGATTCCCTTGCCTTCCGCCAGATACTGGAGCGGGCTGATGACGATCAGAAGAGAGCTCTCACTCCTCTTTTTGACGAACTGTCCCGGCAGCTGGACCGCCTTCAGCAGTCCCGCAAGGCATCGGAACAGATCATCCAGGTTCGTATCCATGAGATCGAGACCGCCATCGCACAGCAGCAGGGCACTTCCTATGACAACTCAGGGAACACAACACCGGGGGCTTCCCCCCATGTCAACAAGATGAAGGACACTTATGTCTGATTGATAGAAGAATTACTTTTTGGAGGATATATTTATGGTTAGAGCAACCTTTGCCGGTTTTACTACTGCCATCTCCGCTCTTCAGGCCAACCAGAAGCGGCTGGACATCACAGGGCAGAACCTGGCTAACATGAACACGGTCGGCTATACCAGACAGCAGCTTCAGGTATCCAGCGTGAACTACAGAAACCCGATCAGTCACTATATGAACGGTTCCGAGATCTCTGTAGGATTCGGCGTTCACATGGATACCGTCGCACAGATCCGCGATCCCTTTATGGATATCCAGTACCGGAACCAGATGCAGAAGTCCGGCTATACCAATGCCCTGCAGATCTCTTATGACCGGCTGGCCGAATTTTTCGACGAGTCCCATATCGACGGCATCCGCCAGGCCTTTGACAACATCCAGGATACCCTGGAGAAGATGTCCGACCCCGCCATGATCAACGATCCGATTTATGAGACTCACCTGCGCACCCAGATGCAGGCCCTTACCAACCTGCTCAATCAGGGGGCCGAGGACATCGAGAGAGCCAAGATGGAGGAGTACAACCGTCTGGACGGCACGGGCACCAGTGAACAGGGCGCCATCCAGCGGGTAAACGATATCCTTCAGCAGGTGGGCGCTCTCAACCGCAGGATCAAGGAGAATCAGATCCACGGTCAGCCCAGCCTGGAGCTGATGGATGAGAGGAACGTACTCATCGACGAACTGTCCAGCTATATTCCCATTGAAGTCACTTATAAAAAGGATGCGGAGCATGACGGGTTTATCACCGATGCCGCCGGCAATATCATCGGTGAAGACTTATCCGAAACTTATCATCTGGACAGCTCCGGAAGGCCCATTATGAAAAAAGAATGGCCCGATGATCTGTACATCAACATGAAGTACAAAGACGAAAACGGAGTGCTTCAGAACATAGAACTTGTAAGCGGTACCGAGGGTGCCGGCGAGGAGAATCATATGAAGCTGGTGATTCCCCACGACAAAGAGATTCTCGATACTACCGACAAGACCTACGGCCCCGGCGATGTCAGCATCGAATTCTATGAGCTGGATGCGGAGGGCAATCCCGGCGCCGGTGCCGGCCTGCTTATTTCAAAAGATAAAAATGAGTTTCCCGACGACTGCGGCTCCATCCAGGCTGGTCTGGATATGCTGTGGAAAGGCGGAGATCCCGGTGATGACGTCAGGGGATACGATTACTATATGAACGAGCTGGACACCCTGGCTAAGGCTTTCTCAGAGGTTATGAACACTCTCAATACGACCGGGGAAGGCGATCCTGATTACATTCTTTTTATCAATAAGACCACGAATACAGCTGCTGACATTACAGCAGCCAACATCGGAATCAGTCAGGACTGGATCAGCGGAAAGGTCCATATCAGCAAAAAGGGAGAGAATGCCAACGATACAGTTATGAATATGCTGACCTCCATGACCGCCACTTATCCATATGATAAGTTTAAAGACGGCAACAATATCATACTGGTTGATATAGACCTGGACAACAACTCCTTCGCCAACTATATGAACCACGTCTCCACGGTTCTGGCCAACGATTCCTACAGCAATCAGAACGCTCTCAAGACCAATGTGACCGTGCTCAACGGCATCCAGAATTCCAGAGATTCCGTATCAGGAGTCAGCCTGGACGAGGAAGCTTCCAACATGATGATGTACATGTCCGCTTACAGCGCGGCTTCCCGTCTCATGACCACGCTTGATCAGGCGCTGGATGTTCTGATCAACGGCACCGGTGTCGTGGGAAGATAATTTTATTATATTTGTAATCCCGGAGGTATTTACATGCGAGTAACCAATGCGTCAACATACAGAAATTTTACCACATCCGTCAATAACGTTCATCTCACCCTGAACAGGAGCATGAACAAGATTTCCAGCGGCGAGCGGTATGAGTCTGCCGCCGAGGCTCCTTTAGCTTATTATGAGGGGAAGCGCATCGACACTCAGTATCAGGATGTTCTCAGCAAGAAGTCTCTTCTGAAGGATGTACAGAACCGCATCTATCAGCAGGAGGTGGGCGTGGAAGCGATTCAGAAGTCTCTTTCCCTGGGAAAGGATCAGGTGCTCCGCGCCAACTCGGACACCACTTCCCTCACTGCTCTGGACACTTTAAAGTCCGATCTGCTCCAGAAGCAGCATGAGATTGTGGACAGTCTGAATGCTCAGTACGAGAACTTTTACATCTACGGAGGCAATGATATCTCCAATCCTCCTTTTTCTCTGAGCGCAGACGGCACGGTTCTCACTTTCAGCCATACGTTCCCGGGCGACAGTGATCCTACGGAATTTGAGATGACTCTGCAGGAGGACACGGCCAATCCCGGAACTTATAAGTACACGCTGACAAGCGGTGATCAGGATAAGCTTCTGAAAGCCATGGGAGAACAGGGCCGCATCGATATCGGCTACGGTTCCATCCATAACAAAAACAGTCTCGGTGTCAGAGACACGCTTCTGGACACCTACACAGGGGGTATGAACGTCCTCACAGGCCTTACCTCCGATGCAGTCCTGGCCGGAGCCGGAGACCCTGGCAAGGATCCGAACGGAAAAGATGTTATGGCTTATCTGAACGACAGTCCTCTGGGTCTTCTGGGCAGCGCCGTTCAGTCCATCGGCAAATATATTGAGAAAGCCAACGGCGGCGATGTCGACAGATCCGAGCTTCATGATTCCCTGGAGGGACTCATCACCAGGATGGGAACTACAGAACACAGACTCAGCAGCATCTATGCGGATCTGGGCAATAAGTACAATCTGATCGATACCATGGAAGAACGCCTTACCATCAGGGAAGATTCCATGAAAAAGCAGTACAAAGACAAACTGGGAGCCGATCCCTATGAATCTATCATGGAGATGTACAGTAACAACTATGCATACAATGCGGCTCTTCAGGTAGGATCCAAACTTATGAGTTCTTCTCTCTTTGATTTTATGGGTTAAAAAGTTTATTGTCAGAAAGGGGGTTAGAGTATGCAGCCGCTTATTAAGATAACGTCAGAACCCATACGGATGGTTCGCTTTTCTCAGAATGCACGTCTGGTAAGTTCTGATAGTATCGACATGGAACGCAGAAAGGCCGTGGCCCGTCAGATGTCCATGCGTCAGTCCGCAGGCCAGGGAGGCATCTCTGTTGAGGATATTAAGAGAATCAATCATACATTCTCGAAGAAGCAGGCATCTTTTCAGCCTGCGCCCGGAAGTCCTGCTCCCCAGCAGACGGTTTCCCGCAGACCGCAGCCGCAGCCGCGTCCTCAGATTCAGGCTCAGGCTCCTGTGTCTTCTTCCATGTCGGAAATGACCGCCGCCGAATCCGCCGTTGCCTCGGAAGCTGTTCCGACAGCAGTCAATATGCAGTCTTCCGCATCGGTTCCGGATATTACGCTGGTGACCAGTTCCTCTTACACCGCCCAGAGGGGTTCCTTTGAAATGAGAGTGGCAAAAGGAGAACTGACTTATCTGCCGCCTATGGTGATGACCATCGTCACCCAGCGCCCTTCGGTTCATATCGAATATCTGGGGGATTTTAACTACGTTCCCCCCAGACATGAAATCGGACGCGGTGTCAATTTGTTCACATAGGAGTGTTTATAGATATGACGATACAGACAGATTATGGTACCGTGGAATATTCATCGGAAGATCTTATACTTTTTTCTGACGGCCTCTTTGGTTTTCCCAAACTGACCCGTTACCTTCTTCTCCGCCTTGGCGAGGGGGAGGGAGATGACTCTATCCTTTTGATGCTGTCAGTAGAAGATCCCAATGTGGTATTTGTATTGATCAATCCGTTTTTCCTCTGTCCCGATTATTCCCCTGTGCTGACCCCGGAGGAACTGGCCTGCCTGGATGTCACGGACAGCGGTGATCTTTCTTATTATGCAGTCTGTGTAGTGAAAAACGATTACCGGGAAAATACAGTGAATCTCAAGTGTCCTCTGGTGATCAATCCTCAGACACGGCGCGGGATTCAGGTTATTTTGGAAAATACCTCTTATGAATATGGCCACAGGCTGGGTTCTTTTCCCACTGTAGATGATTCCGGCAACGGAGATGACAGGAGCGGTGATTCATGCTGATACTTCGACGAAAAAAAAATGAAAGTCTTCTGATTGGAGAGAATATCCGTATCACCATTATAGAATGTGCTTCAGACGGTGTTCGTCTGGCTATCGATGCTCCCAAACAGATCTCCATCTTGCGGGAGGAACTGTCCGAGGCAGAACAGAGCAATAAGATGGCTCTGACTCCGGATATGAATTCCGTATGGATGCTCAAATCCCTGCTCACTCACAGCCATTCTGACAGAGAGCAAAAGGAAACGGAGACTGGTTCTCCCAAGTCCTCTGCCGAAAACTGATATCATTTATCTGATAAAAAACCCTGCAGCCTGAACTGCAGGGTTTTCTTTATGTATTAATCAGCCTCTTATGAATCTCCAGAAAAGCCTCACTCCGCGGACTCCCCAGAACACAGGAAGCAGCAGAGGGATCTTCTCCACTGCGGGATAGATGGAAGACATATAGTGATAATCCGGAAAGATCCAGCTCAGTTTCCGTTTCATCTCGCTGAAATACTTTCCCATCTTCTCTTTCTTCAGATCTTTGCCTTCTGCCTTTTTCTCTTTCTCAAGTTCTTTGTCGATCAGACTCTGGAGCTTTAATGCTTCGTCATCCCTCTCGTGATTGACGATTCCTCTTGTAAGGATCCGCTCTTCCAGAACATCATAGACAGACATATCTTCTGCATGTTCAGCCAGAAACGTATCCGTCTTCTCGCCAAACCACATATAGGCGAGTTCCAGGATCCGCTCTGCCAGGCCGCCGATCTTATATTCATCCAGCCTCTTCCACAGATCCTCCTCATCAATCTCGTCTTTCCAGGCTCTGTGACACAGCATCAGCTCCAACACCTCTCTCAGAGTCAGTTCATCTGTCACATAGCGGTATGCCGCTCCTGCCATCCGGTACAGGAATTCACTTTCCGGCGGGAGCATCCAGATATTCTCATAAGGCTCCTTGATCTGGGCAGACTCCAGAATCTTTACCATGTTTTTAGTATATTTGGCCGTTCTGAAGGGAAGTTTCCGGTACAGGATAATCGTGACTCCGGACACCTTCTTCATCCGCTCTCCGAATCCTTTATAGGTCTCGTCCGTCTCATATCCCAGATCGATCAGGTATCCTTTGGCCAGATAATATTTCTCTTCATCCAGAAAGATCTGCACCGGACTGTTCTCCGCATTCTCGGAAATCTTATAAAAGCTGCGGACAGATTCGGAAGTCAGGACCGTACAGGAAATCTCCCTCATATCCAGCCAGGCCAGCACTTCCTGAAACGCCTCGTCACAGTGTTCCCCGAACAGAAGAACCTCCTGATAGCGCTTAAAGAAACGATCCCGCCATTTGTCCGGTACCGTTTCTCTATATCCTAAAAGTCCAATATAAACAATATTTGCCACTCTGTGGAAGTCTGACAGGCGGTACATCCTCTCCCAGTCAAGACGGTTAAAGGAAATCCGCCGGTCATCCTGCCGGACAACTGATGATACAATTCCCACTAGGGAACGTCCTTCAAACAATAATTGATTCATAACTCTTTTTTTCCATTCTGCAGGCTATGGTCTGGCCGGTTCCAGGGACCTGTAATAAGATTTCTCCCCTGTCAGCCGTTTGTTCAGCCTTTGATCCGTTCTGCGCAGTCTTACCAGCACATCTTCCGTCTTCCGCCTGATCTCAAAAATCTTTTTTTCCTCATCTGTATTCCCCACTGCCTTCTGGAGATCTGATGATACCAAAAGCTGCAGCTGAACATATGCCTCTCTGCTGCCCTCTCCCAGCTGCCAGATCTCTTCCATGCAATGTTCTGCCTTCTCCATCTCATCCCCCCGCATCTGGAGAATCATGGCAGCCGAGATCCCGTCATTGCGGGCAACCACATCTTCCAGTTCCGTGGTCAGCCGGTCCAGCTCTCTCACTGCATTATACCTTCTCTGAAGAAGGATCATGACCTTCTTTGTGTCCACTTCCATCTGCCCGGTTCCCTTCCTATCCTCTTACTTCCTTCACTTTGGCAATGTGTGTGTCGTTCACCTTCCTGCTGGCCCCATCAAACCCTTCTCTCAGTTCAGAAAGAATATGGCGGATACGTCCGATCTCGTCCATTCTCCTCTCCCGTCCGGCCTTCACACGGCTGAGGTCAAAGATCAGATATTCATAAATCCTCTTTAAATCCCAGCTGATGGGCTGATCCATATCCAGTATATCGATCAGATAGCGGACAATCCGGACAACTCTGTTGATACAGTCGTCAAAATCTGCGTAATTCTTTTCCTTCAGGGAAATCTCCGATCTGGTAAGGCGTTTGATCGTCTCGTCAAATAAAAGAAGCAGCAATTCCGGACCTGACATGGAGTATATACTTTTTTCCTTATAATGATTATATCCGTTCATCGAATCCCTTCCTGAAAAAATATTCCACTGCCGCCCTGTATGAAGGGCGGCAGATTATGTTTGCTTAGCCTGTAATCTGAGAAAGATAGCTTGACTGAGTATTCATCTGATTGATCAGACTCTCCATCGTGGTAAACTGGGAAATGTACCGATCCTGTTCTACCTTCAGCTGGTCCTGAAGCTTATCGATGGCCTCCTGCATCTCTTTCAGCTGTTTGTAAATCTGGTTGCTCATGAGTGTGGTGGGCTTCTTCTCGGAGCCTGCGATATCGATCAGACGTCCGTAAGAGTTGCCGCCGTTCTTGGAAGCATATCTGGTGGCGTATGGGGTGAAGGTCTCGTCTACAATGTCGATCAGGCCTTTCTTCATATCGCCTCCGCCTGCGAAGATATCAGCCACTTTATCCGGATCGCTCTCCATGGCGGAACGGAACTTGGCCTCATCAAACACCAGGGTACCTCCGTCAAGATAATCCTCGGAGTAGGTGATACCGATCTCTTTCAGATCCTCGTAGCTGGCGCCGTTCTGCATAAGTTGGGTGAAAATGGTCTCCACATCCGCGCTTAAGTCTCTCATGGCGGAATCGCCGTAGAGGATGCCCTGCTTCGCCTTCTTCTCCCAGTTCTCGATGGAAGTCTCATCCATCTCCGCCTTCTGCTCATCGGTCAGAGCGCCGTAACCGCTGTCGGGGCGGGTCCTGACTGCTGTGCCGATCTCGGTCACCAGGGCATTGAAATCCTCGAAGAAACTCTTTACTTTCTCCGTAACGCCGTCCACGTCGGCTTTGGCGGTGAATGTGACGGCTTTGGAAGTGTTCCACTCTCCGTCTTTTATCTCCTCGCCGAACACTCCGGATATGGTGACGTTTAAACCTTCCAGGTTAAAGGTGTTGGAAGCCCGGTCCAAGACAACGGTCTTTCCGTTGCCGTAGCTGACCGCGATCTGAGCGTTCTGACCTTGTTTTATCTTTGTCTGATCTTCTACGGCCTTGCCGTCCGCATCTTTTTTAACCGAGCCGTCCGCCTCTCTCTCAAAAGCCCCGAACATGGCCTTCGCCAGGTCGCTGTCCAGAGTAATCTGACGGCCCTCGCCGGTCTCTGACGACACCAGCATAAACTCTCCCGTGGCATCCACATAGGTGGCCTTCACCCCGGCCTCTTTGTTCGAGTTGATCTTCGAGAGGATATCGCTGATGCTGCTGTCTCCTGTGAGACCTTTGATCTCCACTCCATTGATCACCAGATTAAGCGCCTCGTCTTTTCCCGGAACCGTCATCCCGACCGCGGCAAAGCCGTCTGCCAGCGCAGCCTGATCCAGCTTTCCGTAAAGGTTCACCTTGTTGGAGGCGCCGTACTCAAGGCCCAGGTTCGTCAGCAACTCCCCGTCGCTGGACACGACGGAGAGAGTGGAGTCCGGCTTGCCTGTGGAGAACTGCAGTCCGTCTGCTCCGAATTCGGCTTTGACCATGTCTTTTCCATAGGCCTGGTCCAGGCGCTTCTGAAGGTTTTTCTCCATGGCCTCCGCCCGTTCTTCAGCAGTCATGTCCTTCATCGCTGCCGCTTCCTCTTTCGTGATCAGCTCGATGGACTTCTGGCTGCCGTCATAGTTGAAGGTCAGCTTCTTTCCCGTCAGATAGCTGAGGGCGGTTGGGTGTCTCTGGTAAGAATCCTTAAAGTTAGTCAGGTTTTTATTAAAATTATCCAGCGTGATTCCCTGGGCGTCAAAATCATCGGGTAAATTGCTGTCTGTTCCCTTTTTGTATCCCAGACCCTCCAGGGCGGAGCCTCCCCGGATCACGAAGCCGCCCATGCCTTTGCCGTCGCCCTTCTGTTCGACCAGCTCCATCCGATCCGTTGTTTTGTTATATTCAAACTTGAAGGCGTCCTTCATGGCCTTGTCGCCCAGCTTCAGGTCGGAACTCTCCAGGTACTGATTCAGCTTATCAGCGATTTGCTCCGGTGAATCCTTGATGTAGTCAATGGTGATCTTTTCCGTCTTCTCCTTCCCGTCATCGCCTTTTGTGGTGTAATTAAAAGAACTGGGAAGCGTCAGAGTCGTGTTGTTCTCAAATCCCTTATTCTTGTCGGTGTTGTTCCATGTGGCGAAAGTGATGGTCGCTCCCTCCAGGTTGGAGAAGGTGAACCGGGTGTTGTCAGACAGATCCGTTAAGCCGGTGGCGATGCTGCCCGTAAGGTGTGCATCGGACTGGCGCACCGTGGAGGTGGCCATCTGCTTCACGCCCAGGATAGATACGTTATTCACCATGGAAGAGGTTCCCGTAGCCGTGATAAAGGCTGTGGACTCCTCTTTGCCGTGAACCGTGATTTTATTCTTTCCAAATATGGATGCATTCTTCAGATTCGATGTGGAGGAATAGCTGGCGTACTTGTCGGAGATGTCAATGATCTTATCGCTGAATCCTCTGTACGCCTCCTGCTTCCACTGAAGTTCGGTTATCTTTTTCTTCTGATTATTGATCTTGGTGGTGGTTCCCAATGTCATCTGTTCAACAATGGAATCACGGTCGATGCCGGAAACCATGCCGCCGAATCCTCTCAGCGCCGTGTTGCCCAGACTGTTGCTGCCGCTGGTACTTGATATACTCGCCATCTCTCTATCTCCTTTCACTTCAATACCTTGAAAAAATTCATTTTTAATCTATACTTATTTATCGACATGTTATATAATAAAAATAATATCCGAGATTTCATTTTTACTATTTTTTATATTGGAGGTACAACTTTGTCTATCATTATTACTGTTTCCAACCAGAAGGGCGGTGTGGGAAAGACCACCACATCTGCGGCCCTCATGTCCGGGCTGGCCATGGAAGGGAAGAGAGTTCTGGGTATTGACCTGGATCCCCAGGGCAACCTGGGCTTCTGCCTGGGTACCGGCATGGCCAATCCTCATACGATCCTGGATGTGATGAAAGGCACGATTCCCGTGGTCAAGGCCCTGGTCCGGTGTGATTACGGAGATCTTCTGGTTTCCGACATCACCCTCAGCAGCAACGGCCTGGACAGGATCACCGAAAACCGGGAATATATTCTCAGAGACGCCATTCAGCCCGTGATGGATTTTTATGATTACATCATCATCGACACGCCGCCTGCTCTGAATCTTTTGACAGTCAACGCCTATTCTGTTTCCGATTTTCTGATCATCCCCATGGCTTCGGACATCCTGAGCCTGGTAGGTCTCGCCCAGCTGAAGGAGACCATAGAGTCTGTCCGGGAGTCCTTTAACCCCGGCCTCAATGTGCTGGGAATCCTTCTGACCCGCTTTAATCCCCGGACCCTGTTGTCCCGGGACGTTCTTGACATGGCCGGACAGCTGGCCAACCAGATCAATTCCAGGGTTTTTGATACGAAAATCCGCTCCGGCGTGGCCATAGCAGAGGCTCCGGCCCACGGGGAGAGCATTTTTTCATATAATCCGCGCTCAGCTGCGGTAAAGGATTATCAGGCGTTCATCGACGAGATTGCGGCTGACATCCATTTAAAGGAGGGCATAGAGAATGGCTAAGAAAACAAACAGAACATCACACGTTATGGATCTTTTGACCAACGGCGCTTCCGGGGAGGCTCCCGAGACAGTCAGCGAGGCGGCTTCCGGACAGGAGAAGAAGAGCGACGTCCAGTCCCTCTCAGCCGCACCAGCCAAGGTCACTGTGGTAGATGAAGGAAGCATCAATGACCGGGTTTCCCAGGAGATTCTGGACAAGCTTACAGAAGAACTGAAGGCAGAGACCGGGAACACAGCCCAGACAGAGGCTGATACGGCTCCGGCAGGTGCAGCAGAAGCAGGTGCAGCGGAAGTTTCCGCAGCAAATTCTGCGTCCGTCAGTGAGGAAGAGTCCGTATCCCAGGAACCGCCGGCAGGCGAGACGGTCCAGACGGAAACATCTGAGGAAACTGCTCCTGAAAGTACGCCACAGACCTCTGCTGGGGCCTCTGAACAGGCAGATGAGGTTTCTACCGCTGACGCTGCTTCGCAGGCTTCTGAGGCCTCTGAGAACGTTTCCCAGCCCGATTCCGAACCTAAGAAGGAGCCTCATCCCATTATCCCGGAAAGCCATTTCAGCAACCACACACAGCACCGGGAATATCGTTTCGTCAATGTTATGGAACAGCTTCTCATGCGCCAGGATCTGGATGCCGTGCTGAAACAGCATGGAGTGTGTCCCTGCCCACGCTGTATGTCCGACGTGTGTGCTCTGGCCCTTACAGGCCTTCCGTCCAAGTATGTGGTTACCAGCAAGGATTCTATCTCTCCTCTTCTCAGCTACTATGAGAACAAGTACAAGATCCCGGTTCTGACCGAGATGATGAAGGCCTGCAACAAGGTCCGCGAGAATCCGAGACATAAAAAGCGGGAATCCGAGACATAAAAATAAGTCCGCCGCCTCTATGACGGCAGGAACAGGGAGTTGTGGCTTTACCGGCCATGACTCCTTTTTGCTATGATTTTTATTATAACTTTCCAACTCATTTTTATATTGTAAAACAAGTCAAACTGTGATATGATCTGTCTAACAGAAATCTTCTGTTTTTTGGTACTGATTCGGTACTGTCTGTTATTCACAGGGAGGCATTTGCGCCTTATTTCCCTACAGCCGGAGGCTGAAACCCCGGAAACCCGAATATGGTAAAATTTACCTTACCCACATGGGCAGCACAGGCGTTTTTTGTCTTGCAGAAGCCATGAACTGTCCGTATAATGAAAGGAGAGAGATGACGTTTAAAAAAACAAACTTAGAAAAATCAGGATCGGCAAACCCTCAAAGGGGAACCAGTGTCCGAAGAAAAGGGCAGAAAACTGCAGACAAATCTGCCCGTGGCATTGCCTGGCAGAACAAGGATATCGCTTCAAAGATCACAGGAGAAGCCATGATCGGAAGGAATCTCTCTCCTTTTGGTCTTCCCCACATCAGAGTGAAGGATATCATGCCCACGAACCTGCCAGTCATAGAGAGTAATGAGCTGCGCCTGGACAATCTGTTTTTGCTGGATGATGAAGCAGTGGTCATCATTGACTACGAATCTGACTATGAACAGGAAGATTTTATAAAATATCTCAACTATGCAGCCAGAGTGATCAAACGGTATGCCGAACAAAACAGGCTGGATGAATTGAAAAAGTTGAAAATCATTGTAATCTATACTGCGGATGTAGAACAGGCATGTGAGGTATACGATCTGGACGGGGTTACGGTGAAAGTGGAACCGGCCTACCTGACAGGGATGAATACAGAGGCCATTTACAGAGATCTGAAAACTGCTGTCTTAACCAGAGGGGTTCTGAACAAAGAAGAGGCTTCCCGGCTGATGATCCTTCCCCTCACTGTCAAAGGCCGGGACAATAAACAGGAAGTCATCGTCAGATCTGTAAATCTGGCTAAAAAAATCTCTGATATCCATCAGAGGACACAGGTTCTGGCCGGCCTTTTGACCTTTACAGACAAAGTTATCGATGAACAGTATCGGGAAATTGTGAAAGGAGAGCTTCGAATGACACAGGTAGAAAGAATGATTTTTGAGGAAGCATGGGATCAGGGAGTTATGGAAGGTGAAAAACGCGGAAAAAAATTAGGCATAAAAGAAGGACAGCGCATCGGGGAAAAAGCCGGCAAGAGAAAAGGAGAATTCGAGACTCTCTATATTCTGACTCAGGATGGAACCATTACTCTGAAGCAGGCAGCTGCCCGGAAGGGCATGACGGAAAAAGCTTTTATGAGGGAAATTGTTAAACTTGGGCTGGTTAAAGATAATTGAAGAGTCAATACCCCCGCACTCCTCCATGGCGGAGCCGGGGGCTTATTTCCCCCTTCTCCCCTACTCTCTCAATATTCCCAAATCTAACAGTACGCACGAGAGCATTGACAATATCCAAAAATTTTCTTTCTCCCTATAATGTTGTTCTTGATCTGTAAAAACAGCGTAATTGGTTTCAGAAAAATTATCCAGATTTATATCAATATTCTTTTCCTGAAAAATATTCTTTAATTCTGTTGCCGCATGTAAAATAGTGGTCTCACTTATTTTATTCATAGACATTTCTTTAGCATGACTATTTATGTATTCTTTTAATTCTGATCCTAATTTCACACACTTCCTATATGACTGATCTACAAAATTTGACACCTCATATGCTTCTATAGAAGGATAGCTGAGTATCAGCATACCGCCTCGCATGTTGTTATCATTATCCCTCGCATTCTTCAGAGAGCAGATCAGATTTTTAATCAACCGGACATCCGTATTAGATTCCGGATCTCTGTCAAACAGATAGTATATAGCTGCATTGTCTGCATTAAATTCATATATTTCAATTAATTCTGAAAAAATAGTATCCAGATACTGTTGTTCATCAGCAGATTTTATATTTTTCCCACTCTCTTATTTTTTATCAATTCCATACTCGGGTATCCCTCCAAACACACCGCTCAGATACATCTTTTCCAGATTTTGAGCGGCTCTGGGCTGTTCCTCTGAAAAACGCAGCAATTTGCTCCCAGCCGTATCTGTTAATTCGACAGCATAGATCTGATCTGGCCGCAGCAGTGAATTGGAAAGCAGATTCGTTGAATGTGATACAAAAAACAACTGCAGAGCATCACTGTATTGCATGATATAAGACACAAGAAGTTCTTCTAATTTGTTATGGAGGCCGCTGCTGAATTCATCTATGATGAGCATCCCTCCCCTTTCCACCGTGGTAAGGATCGCAGGCAGTATATTGATAAATGCCTGATTACCAGCCGATTCCATAAACATGGGAATCGATATGCCGATATCCTCATGAACAAAAGAAACTTCTCTTCCTTCTTCATCAAATTTTTCATGATCATATTGTACCGAATATCTGAAATGATTCATTTCCAGAAAACGGTTTAATTTATCTGTCCCATATTTTTTTAAATAGTTTCTATAAGTCAGACTCTCCCCGTTATAGGTGGCGATGCGCCTGCGAAGAGAGTCTATATAAACAGATTTTTTCAGGTAATCGAACCATTCCAGTAAAACCCTGTGCCCGGAAAATTTTGTATTGAAATAGACCCTTTTCAAAAACAGCAGTGAGTCGTCTATGTCATAAAAAGAATCTTCTTTTTCGAGATTCAGCATGGCATTCGTTCCGATTCTGTCAATGATTTCGTCATGATCGACTTCTAATTGTTCTGTCAGGAAACGGTTTCCGGAAAAAGAAAATCCGTAATTAATCTCATGGCCGCCAATTAAAAATTCGTATTTCAGTTCTGTTATTTTGTTGTCTGAAAAGAAGCACTGATATAAATTAAGACTGATATCTCTGTCCGCCAAAAGCAGGTCAAGCAACAGTTTGACAGGTTGAATGGCCGTAGTTTTTCCGGAAGCATTTTCTCCGACAAACAGTGCTCCTTTTACGGTCTTTTCATAGGTATTCTTTTCCAACAGCCTGTAATTTGTCTTTCTGAAATCAAAAACCGTTTCATTTTTAAAACATTTAAAATTTTTGATGATCATCTTTTTCAGCATGGAGATACCTCGTCATTTTTTTACTGTTTTATATTTATAAAATGTACTTTTTTTACAGTATTATTCTATCATACTGCGGATTCCATTGCAATATTCAAAATACCCCCGCACTCCGCCATGGCGGAGCCGGGGGCTCATAGACTGTTTAACGATTATTCCCACAGATCCAGTTCCTCTTCCGTAAGGATCCTGTCGATCTGTGCCTTCTGATTCTCCTCCGTGGCCGGCAGATAACCGGTCACAGGAGTACTGCCTCTCTGCTGTCTGGCTTCGGCCATGGACAGTTCCCAGTATTCCCGGTCTTCCTCGTCGCCGTTGACATAGTACCGAAGGTCTCCGTCCTCGTCGTTCTCCAGGGAGAAGCTCCAGACATTTTTGAACCAGGTGCTGTCATACTCCATCTGGAACAGATTCATCTCTCCGCTCTTCTCTGACATCTCAAGCCAGACTTCCTCCCCTTCCGGGTCCAGGTACAGAGTGCTCCGCCCTCTGTCATCCGGCACATCGAACTCTGCGGAGAGTTCAAACTTCTGCTCCTGGGGAACCCATACGGCCACCTTTACCAGGTTCTCGGCCTCCTGAACCCCTGCCATGATCACCAGATCTTTATAGCCATCCATGTTCAGGTCCGTCAGGAGGAAAAACTGCTGCAGCTCCGGCTCGGCCTGAGAGCCCTTTTTCCTGGTCTTTTTCTTCTGGGTGCTTTTTTTGATCTCGGACCTTATGGCTTTCCGATATTTGTCATAAGCATCCACCACGGTTCCCTCGGGGCCCACATACTTGTTATCCGCTGAAAAGGTATTAAAACACATGGCTCCGTCCGGTCCCATGTAATACTTCTTTCCTGCGTCCTTATCCGTCACCCAGCCTGTTTTCATATTGCCTTTGGAGTCCACATAGTAAGTCTTCCCCTGATCCTCGATCCACTCGTCCTTGGCCGGTTCGTCAGGAGCATACATGTACCTCCAGTATTTTCCGTTCTCCGACAGCTCCCACTGGCCTTCCCTGGCCTGGACGGTAAAAGAACCTGCGGCGGCTAATCCAAGGGCCAGACACAGCCCTGTTGTCCGTTTCTTCAATGTTCTTCTCTCCTTTCCCGCTGTCCTCTGTCCGCAGCCTTCGCTGCGCATCACAAAGCGTTCTATTCCATCAAGCCTGCTTCTCTGTTCCTTTCGAACCGCTCCAGAAGCTTGTCGATGACATGAACCAACTTGCCGATCTCCGGCTTGGTCAGCTGCTCATCTGCCCCCAGCTGCTCCCCCTTGATCCTCATCTGATCATCAATCAGGGATGAGAAGATGACAACCGGGAGATGTTTCAGTCTGGGATCGTCTTTTACCAGCTTGGTCAGACGATGGCCGTCCATCTCCGGCATCTCGATATCCGTTATGATCAGGTTTACCTTGTCGTAAAGCCTGGGATCATGAGCCAGATTCTTTAAATAATTCCAGGCCTCCTGGCCGTTATTGAAGTTGGTCACATTGGTAAAACCGGCCCGCTGCAGAGAATCGTCGATCATCTTCTGCAGAAGGATGGAGTCCTCGGCAATAACAAGAGGGCTTTCACAGATCGGACGGTCGCCCATCTGTTCTACCTCGGAGATCTGGATGGAAGTCTGGGGCGCGATCTCAGCCACGATCTTCTCGAAGTCCAGGATCGTAACCAGTTCTCCTGCACACTGGGCAATTCCTGTAGCCACTCCTTCTTCCCCATGACTCAGAGTCTTATCCGGCTTCTGGATGTCTTTCCAGGAAATACGGCTGATGCCTTCAATACTCTGAACACGGAAAGCCACTGTCATCTTATTGAAGTTGGTCACGATGAACAGGTCTCTGCCCTTGTGCTCCAGGTATTCGTTGGTCAGGTAAAATCCCAGATCGATTACCGTGATCAGAAGATCTCTGGGTTTAAAGATCCCCTCTACTGCCGGGTGGGCATGGGGCATGGCCTTTACCTTCTCGGCCATCATGATCTCTTTTACTTTGGCTACATTGATGCCATAAAATTCCCCCTGGATCGTAAACTTCATGATCTCAATCTCATTGGTCCCTGATTCCAGAAGGATTCCATCTTTCTCTTTCTCCACGTTTATCCTCTCCTCTCTAGAGATGCTTTTCCGGTTTTCCTACAGTACGTATGACTACATCGCCGTTTGAAACGTCGATCAGCATGGTTCTTGCATAAGCGCCGCCGGTATCCTCTGCCGAGATACGAAATCTCTCTTCCATGAGGATCTTTTTGACCATGGCAGCGTTTCTCTGTCCGATGTTGCCGAAATCCGAACTGCCTTTCATCTCGAACATCTTAGCCCCCCCGGCAATCTTCACCACTGTACGGCTCTTTACCATGCCAAAAGCCGTAAGCTTGCGGATAGTTTCCCGAATCCCGCTGTCCGCATATTTGAACACCTTGGGATCATTGGGATCCACCCTGTTGGGAAGCATGATGTGCAGAAGCCCACCAAGCTTGATCAATGGGTCATAAAATGTGATCCCGATGCAGGAACCCAAGGCGTAGGTGATGATCCGGCTGTCTCCCCTGGCGAATTTCATATCGCCAATTCCTACTTTTAATTCCCTCTCAGCCATTATGAAACACCTAACTTCTCTAAAATATCATTAAGCGATTTAATATCCGGCAGCATCAGCAGTCCGTCGGAAAGCTTCTTGCCATCCATAATAAATTCCGCATTAATGTACATCAGCTTATCTGTCTCATATCCGTACTCGGCGATGGGAACTGTCAGGACGCCGCCCAGCATGTTCACCGTAGAGCTTGGAACAGACAGATCAATCTCCACCCCTACCAGCTGGGTAAAGGCATTGACATAAGAACATATGATGATGTTACCCACTTCCTCCAGGGCGGAGTATGCCAGTTCGTCCAGATCCATGAAAGATTCGTACTGCTTCCCGATAAGCTTCTCCAACACTGCATTGGCCAGGTCCAGCTTGAAGATGAACAGCATCAGACCGTTTACCTCGTTGGACATCCTTACCAGAGTGGCGGTCACCAGCTCTTCTATGTAGCCGATTTTGTCTACGGTCTCCTCGTATCCCAGGATATTGACCTCCGGAATGCTGATGCGGATCTCCTTCTGAAGAAGCTTTGAGAGAGCCGTAGCCGCATGGCTGGTGCCGATGCTGCTGATCTCTTTCATGACATCCAGTTCCAGAAGATTCATGTCTTCATATCTTTTCAGTTTCATAGGCTCCCCCTTACGCTCTCAGAGAGTTAATGGTGGATTCCACCTCATCCGAAGTCATCACCATCCTGAGGGCGTAGCTGTAAGCCCTCTGGCACTCGATCATCTTTACCATCTCTTTGGCAAGATCTGTTCCCGACTGCTCCAGCACGCCGGACTCTATTCTTGCGTGCTCCACCAGAATGGGCTCCATCCCCTCCGGCGGCGCATATTCATTATCTCCCACACTGATGAGGCGGCTTGGGTTGGAAAATGTATAGACGCTCAGCCTGGGAGCATCTTCATCCTCATCCAGATCCTCGTCGTCCTCTTCCTCCTCATACTCCTCGCCTCCCAGCGCAGCCAGGATCCTCTCGATATCCGCGGTCTCCGCCTCCAGAGGTTCGCCGTTTTGATCCAGGACCAGCTTTCCGCCGTCGGTCATCAGATAGTACACGCCCTCTTCTTCCGTCTCCGATCTGTGGAAATGACCGCTTCTGGTATAGGTTATGGCTCCTGTGACCGGATCCTGAACCATGAAAAAGGCATTATCCTCCAGAATAGCATAATCAATGGGACTGTTGGTCGGCGTCAGGGCTCCTGTGCCGTAGTTGGAATAGGTGCGCTCCATCCGAACGCCGTTGCCTGCCATCAGTTCTGTGGTGGCATCCTCCGAATCGTTGAGATTAAAGTTGAGAAGGTCGGAGAAGGCGGCCGTCTTCGGCTTAAATCCATGGTTGTTGATATTGGCCAGGTTGTTGGAGATGACGCTCATCTTTGCCATGCATGTTCCGGCGCCCAGAGCGCCTGTATAAAATGACTGGTTCATGTATCTGGTTCCTCCCTTACAGTCTTCCTACATCAGTTGAAGCCTTGCTCATGATCTGATCGTACATCCTGAGCACCTGAGCCGCACTCTGGAGAGCTCTCTGAGACGTCATCATGGACGTCATCTCTTCCACCATATCCACATTGGAATTCTCCAGAGCCTGCCATAAAATCGAGGGAGACTCCACATCCTGGGCAGCCTGACCGGTGGAAAACATACCGTAGTCTTCCTTGTGGAGCTGTTCATAGTCCGCAAAATCCACCACCCGGAGAGTGCCCAGCTCCCTGGCCTCGGTCACCTCGACCTCCCCGTCCTCGCCGCTGGTGCTGGTAGCCGGCACCCGGATGACGCCGCGGCTGTCCACGGAAAACTTCTCCGTATCGATGGCAATGGGACCGCCGTCTGTTCCCTGCACTCTTCCCACGCCGTTCAGGGCCAGATACCCCTGGTCGTCTACATGGAAGGAACCGTTTCTTGTATACCGGACTCCTGCCGGCGTATCGACACAGAAGAATCCCTTATCCATCAGGGCAAAATCCAGGATACCCTCTGTCTGGTCATAACTGCCCTGCTCATAATTCACATATGTTCTCTCCGCTGACCGTATCTTGGAGGTGGTGGCCAAAGGCTCCGGTTCATCCTTATACCGCCGTCCTGTCCGATACAGCATCTCCTCCTGGAAGGTGGTGCTGACCATCTTGTCTCTCTTATAGCCCGGAGTCTGGATATTGACCATGTTATTACTGATTACATTCAGGTTCCTGCTCTGGGTCAGCATGCCTGATGCCAGATTATAAAACCCCTGATACATGTCTGTCTCCTCCTTTTTACCCTGCCTTATGCGGCACTTTATGTGTAATTGCTCATATATGCTTTCAGTTTGCGGATCGCCGAACTGTGGATCTGGGAGATCCGCGGTTCGCTGACCTCCAGGATCTGGGCGATCTGTCCCATATTCAGTTCCTCCACATAATACAGAGAAACCACCATTTTTTCTTTTTCTTTCAGACTGTTAATGGCCTCCGCCAGAATCTGGCGGGACTCAACCTTCAGAAAGGCTTTCTCCGGCTGGGACTCCACATCCCCGCTGGAAAGCTGGATAGACTGATGCTCCCCCTCGTCGTCGGTAATCATATCCAGAGAGAGCACGTTCATCATCACGCTCATCCGCTGCAGTTTGTGGTATTTCCGGATATCCATCCCCATGGCCGAAGCCGTCTCCTCATCTGCAGGCGGACGTCCCAGCTGTCTTCCCAGAGTCGCCTGGACATCCTCCATAGCCTTTACCTGTTTGCGGAAATCTCTGGGCATCCAGTCGTTTTTTCTCACCAGATCAATGATCATCCCCCGGATCCGTCTGGAGATAAAAGTCTCAAATTTATTATCTCGCTCCGGGTCGTATCTGTCAAGACCTTTCATGATGGCGATGACGCCCTCATTGATGATGTCTTCCATCTGGAGCGACCCCGTATAGATGTTGCGCATCTGGTTGGCGATGGTCTTTACTATATAGAGATAGCGGAGCACCAGGGCCTGCTTTACTTCGATGCTGCCCTCTGCCCGGTACATCTCAAGAAGCTCTTCGTTGGTCTTCTCTTCCAAATAATCTGTCTGAACCATTCCGTCATCTCCCTATGGCCGGTCAGGCCCCCATTCTCCCCCTGTTCTCAAGAGTCAGACTGCCGATGGACTGTATCTGAACATTGTTGGATATCTCGTTAAAGGACAGGACTCTTACATTGGGGTAAAACTGCTCAATCAGACGGTAGAAATGAACTCTCATAACCTGTGATGTGAGCACCACCGGGGTCTGGGAGAGCCCGCTGAATTTCTTCAGCTGTCCCGTAAGCTGATTGATCACGCTCTGGAGCACATCCGGACTTAAGGCCAGATAATATCCCCGCTCTCCCTTGGACAGGCAGCCAACCATGGTCCGCTCCAGTTCGGAATCCAGAGTCAGTACCTTCATGCTGCCGTCTTCGCAGTACATGCGGGTAATGGTCCTTTTCAGCGCCGCTCTAATATTTTCTATGAGGCCGTCCACATCCCTGACCGGAAGGCCTGTATCAGATATGGTCTCCAAAGCTGTCTCTATAATCGTCTCTAAATCTTTGATCGGTACGCCTTCTCTCAGAAGGCTGGTAAGTAATTTCTGGAACAGACTGTAGGAGATAAAGTTGGGAAACGCCTCCTCGATCAGTTCCGGTGATGTCTTCTTGATATTCTCTACCAGATGGATCACTTCCTGTCTGGTGATCAGCTCATAGGCATGCTGCTTTACCACCTCCGACAGGTGAGTTACCAGCACCGACAGAGGGTCGATAACCGTATAGCCATAGATCTCTGCCAGCTCCCGGTCCTCCGGACGGATCCACCGGCTGGGGATACCGTAGGCCGGCTCGATGGTCTCGATACCGTCGATCTCCTTTTCGGGATTCTCCGGCTCCAGAGCCAGGTAGTAGTCCACCAGGATCTCTCCCCTGGCCACTTCCTCCCCCTTGATCTTGATACAATACTGATTGGTATTCAGTGCCGAACTGTCCCGAAGACGTATGGAAGGAATCACAAATCCCATATCCTGGGCATACTGTCTCCGGAAGATGATGATCCGGTTGATCAGGCGGCCGCCTACGGATTCGTCCACCAGAGGGATCAGGCTGTAGCCGAACTCCATCTCGATGGCTTCCACCGACAGGAGGCTGTAGACGTTGTTCACGTCCTTGAAAAACTCCTCCTCGCTCACCGGTCCCGGCTGAGGCGCTTCCTCCATGCCGGGTTCTGCCTCCGGACTGTAGTTTCTCAGAGTCGTTCCCGGAGCCGCGCCGCCGGGGGCTCCTGCCAGAGCCACTCCCGGCTCTGCCTCCAGTCTTCTGTAGAGATAGTAACCGCATCCCACCAGTCCCATGGAGATGATCAGCAGCTGAAGAACCGGCATACCCGGAATCACTGCCAGGACGGCAATGACGATGCCGCTTATCATGATCGCCACAGGCTGGGCCATAAACTGTTTGGAGATATCTTCGTTTAAGCTTCCCTCCGACACGGCTCTGGTAACGATCATGCCGGTGGCTACGGAGATCAGAAGAGACGGGATCTGGCCTACCAGACCGTCGCCTACAGTGGCAATGGAGTAAGTGTTCAGCACCTCTCCCACGCTCTGACCGCCCTGGACCAGACCGATGATACTGCCTCCCACCAGGTTAATGGCCGTGGTGATCAGGGACATGACCGAATCGCCCTTTACGATCTTGGTAGCACCATCCATGGATCCGTAGAAGTCTGCCTCCCGCTGAATCTTCTCACGGCGGAACTTTGCCTCCTGCTCATCGATAAGGCCGGAGTTAAGGTCCGCATCGATGGCCATCTGTTTACCGGGCATGGCATCCAGTGTAAATCTTGCCGCAACCTCGGACACACGCTCCGCACCCTTGGTGATAACCAGGAACTGCATGAGCACGATGATCATGTAGATAACAAGACCGACTACTACATTGCCCTGAAGGATGAAATCACCGAAGGCCTTGATGATCTGTCCCGATGAACCGGAGCTGGTAAGAATGTTTCTTGTCGTGGAAACATTGATTCCCAGGCGGAACAGGGTGGTGACCAGCAAAAGGGACGGGAATATGGAAAATTCCAGCGCGTCCTTGATGGTCATGGTAATGATCAGTATCATCAGAGAGAGGGACATATTGATGATAATGGCCACATCCACCAAAGCTTCCGGCAGCGGTATGATCAATAACAGTATAATGGTCAGTACAAACAGTACAATGGAATAGCTCAGTAACTTTTTCATGCAAAAACTCCATCCGTCAATCTTTCATCTATTGGAACATGTCTTCCCGGTGATTCTGGCGGTAGATGTACACCAGAAGCTCCGCCACGGCGCCGTAAAACTCTGCCGGGATCTCCCTGTCGATCTCACAGGACGCATACAGAGCCCTGGCCAGAGGCCGGTTCTCCACAACGGAGACTCCGTGTTCTTCCCCTGTCTTTATGATACGCAGAGCCACCTGGTCCTGACCCTTGGCAAGGACCACGGGAGCGCCGTTTTTCTCGGGGTCGTACTTTAAGGCAACCGCAAAGTGGGTCGGGTTCTTTACGATCACGTCGGCCTCCGGAACCTTCTGCATCATCCTGGCCATGGCCATCTGCCTCTGGATCTTCCGGATCCGGCCCTTGATCTCCGGATTTCCCTCCGTATTCTTATACTCTTCTTTTACTTCCTGCTTGGTCATCTTCAGATTCTGGGCATGATCCCATCTCTGATAGAGATAATCCAAAAATGCAACAACGGTAAAGGCAATGCACACCTTTACCACCAGATCAAACACCATCTCCAGCATACGGCCGGCCGACACATACAGGTTCATGTCGATCATCCTTGCCATGTAGACTAAGTCCGCCTGTAACAGATTATACAACAAAGCGATAAGCAGTGCAATCTTAATCAGATTTTTGGCAAGGTCTACCAGCTTTTTTATGCTGAACATTCTTTTAATTCCGTTTATGGGGTTCATCTTGCTGAATTTGGGTTTCAGCATCTTGAAACTGACGTTGAAGCGGGTCTGAATCCCGTGTCCCAGGATCCCCAGGATCATGGATACCAGGAGAATGGGCAGGGCGCATTTCAGCATCGCTGCAACCATATAGGCGAAGATATGGGCAGAAGCATCCAGGGGCCTGTCTGTCAATGCCATGGAAAAGAGATGAATCGCACAGTTTCTGGCAGTCTCATAGATAAAAGGAAGCATCTTTTTGACCATCCAGAACACGCCGAACAGCATCACGACTGTAACCGCGTCTTTACTTTGGAAGATATTACCTTCTTCTCTTGCCTCCCGGAGTCGTTTCCCGGTTGGTTGTTCGGTCTTTTCCTGTCCGTTAGACTCTGCCAATCTCCACCACTCCCTTCTTCCTCAAAAGTCTCAGGTCATCTCATCAGTACAAGCAGTCGTTCCATATAGAGAAACATGTCTCTCAAAATGACGTGCACCCGATCCGCCATAGGGCTGAACAGATACACTAACATCATCATGCCCACAGCGATCTTCAGCTGAAAATTCACTGCGAACACGTTGATCTGAGGAATCATCCTCATGAGAATCCCCACAGCCGCCTCCGTCACCAGCTCCATAGCGATGATGGGAAACGCGAACTGAAGGCCCATGACGATGTTGCTCTTAAAAAGCTCCAGAATCATCTCATACAGCTCCGGCCGGAACTGAACCTTTCCGAAAGGGATGAGCCTGGCTGAAGTAAAATACAACCCGATCAGATGCACATGCCCATCCACTGCCATAAACAGCATAAACAGAAAGGCATAATACAGACCGGAAGAAACCGTCATCTGCGTCCTGGTAGTGGGATCATAGACCTGAGCCATGGACAGTCCCATGGTCTGATCCATGATGGATGAGGCAAACCGGACCACCATAAAAAAAAGTTCCATGGAAAATCCCAGAACAAATCCGACAAAAAGCTCCTGAACCAGCATGACTCCGAACTCTACCATAGTTCCGGGCTCATGCTGAAGAACGCCTCCTGCCGCCACATACAGCATCAGGGTCAGCATGAAGATCAGAGCCCCTTTATAGGCATTGGGGATATTGGTCCTGCCCAGCACGGGGTTGAACATCACTGCTCCTGTCATCCGCATAAATACCAGGGCAAACAAAATGAACATAATGTTAACTCCCTATTATCAGAACCAGCATATGCTGGAAAAATTCCTGCAGAGTAGACAGAATGGAAGTTCCCAGAAGCCCCATAACCACCAGAATAGAAAGGAACTTGGGAACAAAGGTCATAGTCTGTTCGTTGATCTGGGTAGCCGCCTGAAAGATGGCGATCACCACGCCTACCACCATACTGACCAGCAGAAAAGGCATACACAGCCTTACGGCGGTCTGGAATGTCTGGTACATCACATCGAGGATTTCCAATTCTGTCATAGGTTACTCTCCTGTTAATGAAAACTCTGTATAATACTGGAAAACAAAAGTTCCCACCCGTCAACTGTCACGAAAAGCAGCAGTTTGAAAGGCAGGGAAATCATAGCCGGAGGCAGCATCACCATACCCATGGACATCAGAGTCGTGGACACGATGATATCTACCAGAAGGAACGGCAGATAGATCAGGAATCCGGCGACAAACCCCCTCTTCAGCTCGCTGGTCATAAAAGAAGGCACAAGAACCGTGAGAGGATAATCAATGGCTTCCTCCTCTATGGTAGTATTGGACATCCTCACAAAATTATCCAGAGTGCTCTTGTAAGTATTGCGGACCATAAATTCCTTCAGAGGCTCTATCATCCGCTCCACCGCCTCCTCCTGGGATATCTCTTCCCTGATATAAGGCTCATAAGCCTCCTCATTGATCCGGCTGATGACCGGACTCATGATATATAAGGTAAGGAACATGGCGATGCCTACCAGCACCATGTTGGGCGGAGCCTGCTGTACACCCACTGCGTTTCTTGTAAAGGACAGGATGATGATGGTCCTGGTGAAGGAGGTCATCATCACTACAATGGACGGCAGCAGCGCCGCAAAGGTAAGCAGGAACAAGATATCCAGGGTAGGAACACTCCCGCCGTTCAACTGTGTCAGAAGGTCACTCATTGGTCTTCTCCCTTCTTTTTCTGACCGCCGCCCAGTCTGTCCAGGATCTCCCGAAAAGGAAGCTGCACCGCTGTACCCTGTACCGGTTCCACAGCCTCCGTCTCAAAATCTCCCTTTACCTCCGCCAGAAACTGAATCCCGGCCTGGCTGACGCCGATCAGATAATTGGACTCCCCTATCTTTAAAAGAAGGATCCTCTGGTTCTGACCAATCTGCAGCTGCTCAACCACATGCAGATTTGCCGAACCGGAAGTCTTCACCCACTGTCTGGCCAGCACACGGCTGCACCAGTATGCGAGCAGCAGTACGATGAGTACCGTCAGTACCCCCCGAAACAAAGTCAGATCTCCCATTCTATAAGCTTTCCGGGTTCAATTCCCTCGTAACGATCTCTGTAATACGAATGCCGAAGTTGTCCTCCACGACAACGATATCCCCTCTTGCGATACACTGTCCGTTGACGAAGAGATCCACCTGTTCTCCGGCCATCTTGTCCAGAACTACCAGAGTACCCTGGGTAAATTCCAGAATATCCCGGACCAGCCGCTTCGTCCGTCCGATCTCCACAGAAATCTCAAGCGGCACCTTCATCAGCATCTCCTGGTTGGTCTTCTCTTCTTCTCCTTCTCCCGCCTCGTCGTGGACAGAGGGAGCCGCCATGGGGCGGATGATAGTATTGCCGCCGGACTGCTGATTCTGAGGCTGGGCAGGTCCATGCTGGGATGTGGTAACCGACTTCATCATCTCCATCATCTGCAGCTGCGTCTGCTGCATCTGTGTGAACAGCTGGAGCATCATGGGATCCGTTCCCATAGGGGGATAGGGATAATAAGGCTGTCCCTGCTGTGCCGCACCGGCCATGGGCTGAGGCACGGGAGCCGCTGCTCCTGCAAGCATGGCATTAATCTCCTCCTGGGACATGGTTCCGCCTGACGACTGAGCTGCCGGAGCCGCCTCGGCTGTCGAAGCTCCTGCTCCCGCAAGCATGGCGTTGATCTCCTCCTGGGACATGGTTCCGCCTGACGACTGAGCTGCCGGAGCCGCCTCGGTTGTCGAAGCCCCTGCTCCTGCAAGCATGGCGTTGATCTCCTCCTGAGACATGGTTCCGCCTCCGCCTGAGGGCTGAGCCGGTTCGGAAGCAGAAGTTCCGCCTCCTGCAAGCATGGCGTTGATCTCTTCCTGAGACATGGTTCCGCCTCCGCCTGAGGACTGGGCCGCCGGTTCCTGCACGGGGGCCGGGGCGGCTGCTTCAGCTGCCTGGGCAAAGCTGTCTGCAAAGGGCTCCAGAAGACGTTTCACCAGGTTCGTGGACATGATGTTCATGAACTCACTGTTTAACTTGCCTTCTATCTCAAGCCGGAAACGGACAACTACCATACCGTCCTTCTCGGGAAAATATTTTATTTTAAAATCCGCAGGATCACCGATGTCAAAAGACTTCGGCGTCGATATATTGACAACGGTTCCCAGAAACTCTGACAATGCCGTGGCCGAGGCTCCCATCATCTGATTCATGACTTCGCAGATGGCGCTGATATGCAGCTCATCCAGCTCCAGCTCCACGTTCGGCGGATCCTCCCCCAGCATCGTCCCCACGATGATCCCGACGTCTTCCCGCCGGAACATCATAATGTTCTTGCCATCCAGTCCCTCGACGTAGTCAATCTCAACACCGATAGCCGGTTCCAGACGTCTGAACTCAAATTCATCCCGAGTCAGAACGGAAACCACCGGCGTCGTAATATTGACAGTCGTACCCAGCATTGTAGAAACTGCCGTTGCTGACGCGCCGAGACTGATATTCATAATTTCGCCTATGGCATCTAATTCCATTTCATTAAAGATGCTAGCGCCCATTTTTCAATCTCCTTTATCCTTATTTATTCGGGCAGCACCGGATCTTATTTGTTGATCTCCAGTGCTTTCTGCGCCATCAGCTTCATCGCATTCAAAGCCGTAACGTTCGCCTCATAGGACCTGGTAGCCGACATACTGTCAACCGTCTCTTTCAGAAGGTCCACATTGGGCATCGTCACAAAACCGTTCTCGTCAGCATCCGGGTGATTCGGATTGTAAACCTGCTTCATTTCACGGTCATCCTCGACGATACCCGCCACACGGACTCCCGCATGTCTGCTGGAAAATCCGTTTCCTTTCATTGCGCTGCGCATGGCTTCCTGAAAAGAGCCTGCGCTGTAACTCTCAAAGATGATGTTCTTCCGACGGTAGGCTCCGCCCCCCTCAGTCCTGGTCGTATCAATGTTGGTTATATTTTCTGCAGCAATGTCCATTCTCATACGCTGCGCACTCATGCCTGAAGCACTGATATCAAAGGAACTCAAAAAAGCCATCTCTCATCCCTCCTGACTGAGTTTAGTTTCCTAAAATCGTATTAACCGTCTGAACAATACGCTCCGCATTAAATGGCTTTACAATGAAATCCTTTGCTCCTGATTTAATGGCATCCACAACCATGCCTTCCTGGCCCATGGCCGTACACATTACGATCTTGGCATCCGGATGAGCTTCTCTGATCTTCTTGAGAGCCTGAAGTCCGTCCATGTTGGGCATCGTGATGTCCATGATCACCATATCCGGTTTCTCTTCCTCATATTTCTTTACGGCTTCGGCGCCATCCTGGGCCTCCACAAAGTTGTCATAACCGCTTTTGGACAAAGCGTTCTTAACCATCATTCTCATAAAAGCGGCGTCATCTACCAACATAATCTTAGCCATTTTTTTCTTTCCCTCTCTTTTCTATAAAGCATATTTTTTATTTCTATGTTGACGCAGATTCCTGCTGTCATGCATCTCCTGTTCCTGCCTCCGGCAGGCTGCCTGGGGTCCCGTCCTCATCTATCTCCTCTTCATAGAGACGCCGGTTGATCCGGACGGCCACATTTTTCTTATATACGCCCATCTTGCCGGTGAACCAGGGCTGTTTTCCAATATAAAGCTTCACATCTTTGTCTTTTCCCTTGTTCATATCGATGACGTCGCCCACTTTCAGGCGGTAAATGTCATTGAGATCAAGGAACACCGTACCAAGCTGTCCCGTAACGGGAAGCTGAGACTGACGGATATTATCGAGGATCGTCTCCTTGTTATCCTCAAAGTCGTAACCTCTCGCAATGTGCTTCCGGCTGTCGATGATCTGGAAAATATTCTCCAGAAGATTGCCGGGAAGACAGATCCTGATACGCTCCACCGCAAGGCCTGTGACATCTACGTTGAGATGAATAATGGCCACGGTTTCGTCAAGGCCCACATCCTGTATCATACTCGGATTGTCCTCGATCCTCTGAGCCTTGAATTGTATATTGATGTAATTGGAAAAACCGTCCCTTAACGCCTGAATCAGATACTGCAGGATCCTGCGGTACAGCGCCGTCTCCACATCGGAGTACCGGTAACCCGGTTTCACCTTGACTACTTCTTCGCCTCCGCCCAGCATGTGATCGATCAGGGTGATGATCAGACCGGGAGAGACATACATCATAAGGGGAACCAGATTCTTGTTGTAATCCTGTATCGAGGCTTCCACTAAAGTTACTGTATCATTTTCATTAAGAGAGTTTACATATTCATAGTAACGCCGCTCCTGTACTTCCATTACCGTGATATCGGTCATGACACGGAAGATACCATTTACCTGTGAAGTAATGATCCGGGCATAATTCTCAAAAACGCTTGTAAGGATCTTGATCTTGTCTTTTGTAAACTTTCTGGGACTGTAAAAGTCATATTTGCTGTATTTGACCTGTTCGGTCTCCGGTTTCTTTTTCTCGTCCTTGACAGCAGTAGCCGCTGCCGGCTCCTCGGCCGAAGTGGTCGCCATGGACTTTAACAGCGCATCGATCTGACTCTGTGATAATACATCTGCCATTTTCTAAGCCACCTCTCCTTTTTTCTAGTCTGCCGGAACCTGTCCTGCTGTGTCCGAAGAAGGCGCAGCCGACTCAATCATACTGGCTGACCCCTCCATGTTGCCCTGATCTACAGGCGCAAATCCTTCCTCTCCCTGGGAAGTTCCACCGGTGATGGTAATCTCGCCCTGTTCAATCCTGCTGTAATACTCGTCGTAGTAGTCGTTCATGGACTTGATGTCCGCTCCCGCATCCACGATGAGGAACTCCACACGGCGGTTCTTGGCCCTTCCTTCACTGGTGGTATTGTCTGCCACGGAACGGTACTGACCGTAGCTGATGCCCACCAGCTTGCTGGGGTCGATGATGCCTTTATTCTGGATGTAAGCCGCCACCTCCGCAGAACGCAGAGCCGAGAGCATACGGTCTGTCCTGACGTTGTTCTCCCGGTCCGGCCGGGCCTGGGCCGTGTGGCCCATAATCTCGATCTGAGAGATCTTATCGGCCTGAGGGGCGATGATATCGCAGAAGATATCCAGGATCTGAGTAGCTTCCTCCGTCAGCACCGAGCTGTCGCCGTTGAAGAATGCGTGGTTCTCGAAAGCCACAAAAGTATAGCCTTCGCCTTTAGAAACCGAGACACCCTCCACGCCATTTTCATTGAGCTTCTCCACCAGAGTAATCCACAGCTCATCCATGGGCACGTCCGGCAGCTCTTCCTCTGTCTTGAGAACCCCGGACACGTCAAATTCGCCTTCCGCGATGTTCTCGTTGATGGCGATCTGCTCTGTATCACCTGCATTGGGGAAAATGCTCTTGACGAACATCTCCCACTTCTGCTGATTTAAATCGGACATGGAATACAGCATAACAAAGAAGCACAGAAGAAGTGTAACCATGTCCCCGTATGTATCCATCCAGCTTCCGCAGTCTTCACCGCCTCCGCCGCCTTTTTTTCTTCTGCTCATCAGCCCTCACCACCTTCGCCGCCGCTCTTGCCTGCCTTCAGAAGAAGTTTCTTCTGCTGAGATCTCTTCATGCAGGAAAGAAGGTGCTCTCTGAGGAACTGAGGATTCTCGCCCGCCATGATGGCCATCACGCCCTCTACGATAGTGGCGCAGTAAAGCTCCTCCTCTGCCTGCCGAATCCTCAGCTTCTTGGCTATGGGCTGGAAAAAAATGTTGGCAAAGGCACTTCCGTAGAAGGTAGTGATCAGCGCCACGGACATATCCTGTCCCAGGTTGCTGGCGCCGCCGCCGTCTCCTAAGTTCATGCCCTTCAACATGTTGATCAGACCTACCAGCGTACCGATCATACCGAATGCAGGAGCGTAGGCGGAACCTTTCTCATAGATACCGGCAGCCTCGTCGTGGCGGGCGGCCATATCGTCCAGCTCCTTCTCCAGCAGTTCCCGCACTTTGTCCGGGTCGTTGGCGTCCACAATCTTTAAAATACTCTGTTTGAAAAACGGATCCTTGATCTCCTCGGCCTTCTCCTCCAGAGCCAGAAGACCGCTCTGTCTGGCCAGCATGGCCAGATCCACCATCTGGTCTACCAGTTTGGGGATGTTATACTTCCCGCCCCGGAACAGGATCATAATATGTTTTGGTACGTCTTTTAAAATACGAAATGGGTAACTTGCGATGATTGCGGCTATGGCGCCGCCCAGTACGATCGCCAAACTCTGCGGGTCCCAGAAATTACCTAATTTCTGGACCCCGATTCCCCAAACGATCAGGGCCATGGCCATGACCCAGCCAATCAGTGTTGATATATCCATTGCTTTTTCCTCCTACTATATGTTTAATGTCCGCCTAATTACCCGTCCCCCCGGGAACCATGCAGCCACTGAAAAACGCTCTGATCTGCTCTACCACCGATTCAGCGGAATCTTTCACGAGGAAATAATAGCCATTCATCATCTTGATCTTCGTTTCGGGTATTGACTCCATGGACTCAATCTGAAATATATTCAAATACAGCACTTCACCGCTTAAACGTGTCACCCTTATCATTCTTTTTCCTCCGCCATCATTCGTCTGGCTCACTCCACTTTCCGGGGAGAGGCCGTTTCTGTCCCGGCCTCTGTCCCCGCTGATTCTGTCTTTCCGTGCTTTGCGGGCTCTGTCCATTATCTTCTGGTCATTGCTTTTACGCCATTTCATATTATCTACCTGGATATTGATTGATTACCGCTTCATGGATACCAGATCCTGGAGCATCTCGTCGCTGACGGTGATCATCTTGGAGTTGGCCTGGAAGCCTCTGTGGGTGGTGATCATATCCGCGAACTCTTTGGCGAGGTCTACGTTGGAGGCCTCGATGTAGCCGGTCATCAGAGTGGCCGTGCCCGCATCGCCGGGCTTGCCTGCGGCTACCTGGCCGGCGTTGTCATTGGCGTTGGTCGTATAGTAGTTGCCGCCTGCCTTGGTAAGACCGTTGGGGTTCTGGAAGGTGGCGATGGCCAGCTGGCCGATCTCAATAGTTTTCGATTCTTTTTTACCACCATTTTCAACCGTAACTGTTGCCGTAATCTTTCCCATAGCATTGACTTCAATGGCTGTGGAAAGAACAGGAGTACCTGTATCACCAAACGTAGCGCCCGTATCAGTCACTGCTGTAGGAAGGCGCAATGCCTCCAATTTAGTATCAAGTGTTCCTTTGTTATCCGTAGCTCTGTAACCATATACAAAATTCTTATTAGCATCAACAATATAACCGTTACTATCCACCATAAACTGGCCTACTCTGGTATAATTAAAATTCGCTCCTTTAAGATTAGCTGAATCTACAGTGGTGAGTTTTTTATTTTGAGGACTGGTAATAAAGAATCCCTCGCCCTCAATGCTGGCATTAAATCCGCCTACATAAGTCGGCGTACTGGATGTCATATCCATGCCGATGCTGCCCATCAACGTACCATAACCATACTGAGCCGCGTTGGTACCACCGGCTGTAGCTCCATTCGTAGCATCAGACGCACCGCCTGTAGAAGCCGTGGAAGTCTGATACATGGCCTCCTTGAAGGTATAGGTCTGAGCCTTATAACCGAATGTATTCACGTTTGCGATGTTATGGCCTACCACGTCCATCTTGTTCTGATGGGCCCGGAGGCCTGCTACTGCTGCATCCATTGCTCTTAACATAATGATTTCCCTTTCTCTGTCCCTCCCCCTGTCAGTCCGGCAGGGGGATCTGCATCCTCACACGAGGTCCTGCTACATAAGGACAGCACTGTCAATATTAGTAAATACCCGCTCCTTCATGTCGCTCTGGGACATGGTGGTGACTACGGTGTTGTTGGGCACGTTGACGATAAAGATGCCCTGAGCTCCGATGACGGCCACATCCCTGGCCCCCTTCTTCCTGGCGCCTTCCACGGCGTGCTCCAGATCGCTCATGAGCTGATTGTCAACGGCGATGCCTCTCTCATTCATACGTTTGGCGGCGTGTTTGGAAAAGTTCAGGCCCTTTGCCTTCTCCTGGAGAAGCGTCTGAAAGCCTGCCTGCTTTCCCTCCGTCCCAGGTGCTCCGGCATTCTGACCCGGGATACTTACCGGCCTGTTGTCAACAAAGCCAATTCTGTTCATATCCATACGTTTCCCTCTTTCCAAAGGCCTCCTCCCGGGAAGCCTAAATCAGCGCCGTGCCGACGTCTGCCTCGTCAGGTCGTCTCCGGTTCCTTGGGCTCTTCCGGATCTTTCGAGTCCTCTCCGCCCTCAGTGCCATCCGGGTCCTCCGTCTCCGGCTTCTTAAACGGATTGGGAACCCGTCCCATGCCTACCAGATGAGTCAGAGTGTATTTTTTGTCGTCCCCCTCGATCTTGATGGTAGGATCACCGGTGGTAAAGTTCACCCACTCCACCTTAGCATATTTTACATCGACTGGCGTCTCCTGTCCATAGGAATTTTTTTCTGTGACCGCCATAGTCACTTCCTGGCCTACCAGACTGGCTGCATAGGTCTGGGTATTGACTGCAGTGGAATTCTGCATGGTCTCGGTCATGGTGGTCAGAGACTGTACCATGGCCATCTGGGTCATCTGAGCCATAAGCTCGCTGTTGTCCATGGGATTGGTCATGTCCTGGTTCTGCAGCTGAGCCGCCAGAAGCTGGAAAAAACCGGTCATAGACAGAGTGTTCTTGTCATTGGCACTGGCACTGTAAGCTCCTGTGGTATAGGGGCTGCTGGTTCCGCTGACTGATATCGGATCTGCCATAATTCTCCTTCTTTCTCTTAGATAAGTCCCAGTCTCAGCTGCTGGGCAAAGGACTCCGTCTCGTGACGGTCCTTCTCGCTGCCGCGGCGGTTTTCCTGACTCTGCTCCTGCCGGCCTCCGTGACTCGGGTTCTCCTGAGAGTCCTGATTCTCTTTCTCAGGCGCCTGGGTATAGATGATGGTCTCCTGCCCTGTCTTCTCTTCCAGGATCGAAGCGATCTCCGATGCCTTCTGGCTCAGAAGCTCCAGAGTCCTGGGATTAGAGGCCAGGATGGATACTGCCGCCCGGTCCCCGTCGTAAGTCAGCCTGATGGTAAGTTTTCCAAGCGCGGCCGGTTCCAGCTCGATGACCATCTCCCGTCCGTTTCCGGGAAGTCTGGCTGCCAGCGTTTTGCCCAGATCCTGGGGCAGCCGGCTCTCGTTGGTTCTCAGAGGCACGGTTTCCGTCCTGCTGTCCCGGAATGGCCGTCCTGCAGGCTCTCTCTCCGCAGCAGAAGTTCCGTAGACAGGTTCCTGCACGCTTTCCCTGGTTTCCTGAATCTCAGGCTTTTCGGCCTCCCTTTCGGTCCGGGCTGCTGCCTGGGGTCTGGTCTCCTTTCGGCTCTCCGCCGTTCTGGTCTGACTGTCAGACTTCCGAACTGCCGGATCCGCCTCCTGGCCTCTGTGAGATTCTTTTTCCGGGGATCCGCTCTGAGCCTCCCCCTCTCTCTCCAGATGCACAGGCTCCGCCGCCTGACCAGTCTGGTCCGCTGCCGCCTGACCGGTCCGGCCCGCTGCCTGACTCTCCTCCGCTCCTGTCTCCGGGATCGGTTTCGTCTCTGCCTCGGGCAATGCCGCTGGTATCAGAGCGCCTGTCTCCACAGACTCCTCCACCGCTTCCGCAGCCTGCTGCGAAGATCCGTCTTCCGTCACAAGGCCCGCCATCTGAATGGCTGCCTGCTCCATGGCCGCCGCAAGAAGGGCTTCCTGACCTGACGGTTCCTCCGCCTTCTCCCCCTGAGTTTCTCCGGAGTCTTTCACAGGTTCTTTGCCGGAGGCCTTCTGAGAGTCATTGGCCGGGGCTTTCCCGCTATCCGTCTCCTTTGTCTGAGACTTTGCCGGCTCCGCCAGTTCCTTCTTCTCCTGAAGAAGCTTCAGGAACGCGTCCCTGGAATCCGTGGTCTCCACTGCTGATGAGTTTGTCTTCGCCGCCCTCACCGGGATATTGCCGGATAACTTCACTGTCTCCATGTGCGGTTTCCTCCTTTCTTTTTTGATATCTATAATCAACAGGAAAAATACTTCCTGCGATTATCTCTATGAAATCGTCTCAGCCTCTGTGCTGATGTCTGACCCGCAGGGCGTTGCCGGAGACAAATTCCTCGATAAACGTCTCGTCTGCTTTGGCCGCTGCTTTCTGATATTCCTTCAGTTTCTTTTCCTTCAGTTTCTCGAATTTGGATGTATCCACCTTGGCCGTGATCACCTGCTGCTTCTTCTCTTCTTCCTGGCGGCGAAGGACCTTCAGCCGTTCCTTCTCCTCGTCGATGATCTCCTCCATGCGCCCGATGCACATGTCAAACAGCCGATAGTGTTCAATGGAAGAGCCCTCTGCCTTGGCCCTGTCAAAATCCTCCTCGTAGCCTGCCAGCTCCCGGTGAAGCCCTCTGATCTCTTCCTGTTTTCGGTTCACATTCTGGATGATCACCGCATGCTCTGTCTTCAGATTATCCAGCACCTGAGTCTTATAGTCCAGTACTGTCTCCAGTCTGTATTGAAACTGCTTCACTTGTTACCTCCGGATCAGCTGATGATGTCTTTAATCTGCTGCAGGGTCTCCTCATAACTGAAGCTCTCCCGGATGCCCTGCTGTAAAAAACCGTTGATGCGGTCGATCTTGCCCACCGCCTCGTCCAGGGCCTGGTTGGTGCCCTTCTTGTAAGCCCCGATAGAGATCAGGTCCGCGTTCTTCTGATAGAGCCCCAGGAGATTGCGGAGGCGGGAAGCGGATTTCTGATGTTCCTGGGACACGATCTCCACCATCAGACGGGAGATGCTGGCGCCGATGTCGATAGCCGGAAAATGGTTTTCGTTGGCCAGCTGTCTGCTGAGGACGATGTGCCCGTCCAGAATTCCTCTCACGGTATCGGAGATGGGTTCGTTGGTATCGTCGCCCTCCACCAGCACTGTATACACTCCTGTGATGGAACCCCTGCCGAAGTTGCCGCTTCTCTCCAGAAGCTTGGGGAACTCGGCATAGATGGAAGGAGTATATCCTCGTGCGATGGGAGGCTCTCCGATAGCCAGGCCGATCTCTCTCTGAGCCATAGCATATCTGGTGAGAGAATCCATCATAAGGAGCACGTCATAGCCCTGATCTTTAAAATACTCTGCGATGGTAGTGGCCACCAGAGGGCATTTCATCCTCAGCATGGCCGGCTGGTCCGAAGTAGCCACCACGAGGACAGACCGCCTCATGCCTTCTTCTCCCAGATCCTTTTCGATAAATTCCAGGACCTCACGGCCACGCTCGCCTACCAGAGCGATGACGTTGATATCTGTCTTTACATTCTTGGCGATCATGCCCATAAGAGTACTCTTGCCTACGCCGGAGCCTGCGAAGATACCGATCCTCTGGCCTTTTCCGATGGTGTTCAGTCCGTCGATGGCCTTCACTCCGAATTCCAGCTTCTCCCGGATAGGAGGACGGTTAAGGGGATTGATATAGGGGCTCTGGACGGTGTAATGCCTAGACGGCGGAAAGGCCGGTCCTCCGTCGATGGGCTCCCCCAGGGCGTTGATGATACGGCCTCTTAAAAAATCTCCTACCGGAACTTTCAGCCTGTGGCGGGTGTTGCGCACGAAGCTGCCTGAAGCGATTCCGCTGGTGGCCTCATAAGTCATCAGCTGAATCTTTCCGTCCTTAAATCCCACGACCTCAGCCGGCACCTGGCGGTTCTGCTCCTCGTTATAGATCATGACGATATCTCCTATGCTGGAGCGGCCGCCGGAAGCCTCCATGGACATCCCGACCACATTTTCGATCTTTCCGATATGGCTTATTGTCTCTGCCTTGCTGATCAGCTGAGGTATCTTTTCGAACATAGGAGGACTCCCCTCTACAGCCTTATATTTTCCAGTATCTCTCTGATATTGCTCATCTGCGTATTGACGCTGACGTCTACGATCTCCTCGGGCATCTCCACAATGCAGCTGCCTCTCTCTTCTTTATCCATGACGATAAACTTGATATTGTCCGACAGACGGGAAAGCTCATCCACGACTCCGGCATCTGCCTCCATCATCATGTCGTAGTCATATTTATCAATATAAATCTTCACCCAGGCAGTCTTTTTCAGTTTCTCCGTGGCGGAGATGATCATCTGTTTGATCACTTCACCGCTGGATTTCAGGCTGATATAGATCACCTTTTCTCCCACGGCTATGGCGCAGTTCTTCAGTTCATCAAGATAGGTCTTCAGACAGTTTTCCTTGGCCGTATCAACGGACTGAAGGGCCTGCTTCATGTCCGCATGAAAGTCTGCCAGCTGGTTCCGGATCTCATCCTGAAGTTCCGTCTCCGCCTGTGCCCTGCCTTCTTCAAAACCGGCTTTATAACCTTCCCTGCGGCCCTCTTCATAGGCCCTTCTTCTCTCTTCCTCTGCCTGCGCCCTGCTGTCGTTGAGAATGCGGGCTGCCTCCTCTCTGGCTTCCTCTAAAAGTCTGGCTCCCTCTTCCTTCCACTCGTCCAGAAGCTTCTCTTCCCCTGCTTCCGGCCGTATCTCTGCGGAGACCGGGGCAGCCGCGGCCGCCTCCTCTCCGCTTCTCAGCTCCGTCTCGGAGGGAACCTCCTCCTGAAGCGGTTCTTTGTCAAAGGATTGTTCCTCTTTTTTCCTTCCCTCTGCCGTGTACTGAGGAAACAGGGGTTTCTGCAGCACGACACGATTGTTCAGAAGCTGTTCCGCAGGGGGAAGATAATTCTCGATCAGCGGGTTCTGGGATGCGACCGGGCGTTTGATGATTCGCTTAGATGAGGATGTTATCATCGTCTCCTCCCTTCTTGATGATCACTTCGCCCTGTTCTTCCAGTTTCCTGATAATATTAACAATACGCTGCTGCGCTTCTTCTGCATCCTTCAGTCTTACGTTGGTTGTGATCTCCAGATCGCCGCGGACCGAGTCTGCCATACGCTTGGACATATTGTTGAAAAATATGGCCCGCATCTCTTCGGAAGCGCTTTTGAGGGCGTACACCACGTCTTTGGTATCGCACTCTCTGACAAAACGCTGGACGGATCTGTCGTCCATATCCAGTATATTCTCGAAGACGAACATTTTCTCCCGAATGCTCTGGGACAGATCCGGGTTCCGTTTGTCCAGTTCCTCGAAGATCTTTCTCTCGCTGCTCCGGTCGATATGGTTCATCATGTCTGCCACATAATCCACGCCGCCCAGATTCATGTTGTCCTCGCTGGTAATGATGGTGGCAAACTTTCTCTTCATCTCCTCTTCAACGATGGCAATGGCCTCAGGGGACACCCGGTCCATACGCGCCATGCTCTCCACGGTCTGAATCCTCTTCTCGTCGGGAAGCTGTTCCAGCACCTGGGCCGCCTGCTGAGGCTCCATGTAAGCCATAATCAGCGCGATGACCTGAGGCCGCTCGTTCTGAAGCAGAGACAGCAGGGCCTTGGGATCGCCCTTCATGAAGAAGTTAAAAGGTTTGGACTGAAGAGTCTTGGAAACCTTCTCCAGAAGGTTTCTGGCCGTGGACTCACCGAAGGCCTTCTCCAGTACGTTCCTCGCATATTCAAGACCGCCGTCCGTCATCATCTTATGAGTCAGACACAGTTTATAGAATTCATCCAGAGTGGCCTCCACCTGGGAGTTGGATGTCTTGCCCAGTTTGGCCACCTCGTATGTAAGCTCCTCGATATCCTCTTCATTCAGATATTTGTAGATCTGAGACGCCCTGTCGGCTCCGAGAGATATGACAACCAGAGCCGCTTTGCTCTTCGGATCTGTTATGGCCTCGCCTTCCGGTTTGCCGGAATTACTTGTTTCGACTTCCCTTGTTTCTGCCACTGCCGTCTACCTCCTCTCCTCTCAGCCAGCTCTGTACCAGTTTGGCCGCGATCTGCGGGTTCTGGTCCACGAAATCTCCGATATTCTGTTTCAGGCGCAGGCTCCTCTGCATACGCAGGTTGAGGATCTCCTCATTCTTGGCGAACTCATCCTCTTCCTCCTGCATACCCGGCAGCGCGCCTAC
>Ga0137306_100498_pt1 | contig 54609 bp, 43 predicted proteins | sample Inofroosms_March_FD_97187 | JGI IMG/M metagenome (GOLD analysis project Ga0137306, IMG submission 97187) | Mouse cecal microbial communities from Vienna, Austria - N-Acetylneuraminic and N-Acetylglucosamine D2O microcosms_March | ecosystem: Host-associated > Mammals > Digestive system > Large...
TTGATTTGAGATAAAAAAGATATGCTATAATACCTAAGTGAAGTATCATATTCAGGGCAGAGAGAAAGGACAGCCTTGTACAAATGATAAAGCTGCCCTGAATGTGATTCTTCACGATTGTACCAGGACACGGGGCTGTAGGCGGTATATGGGGATTGCATGCCCCCGGCTTTCCGCAAAATGTCCGATATAGACACAGTTTTAGGCCATGCATCAGAAAAAAAGCGGACCCCTTTCCGTTTTTGCGTACCGCAAACAAGCCTCCCGCCCGGAAGCTGCCAGTCCTATTCAGTTAGGCGTCTCAGCCCTTAAGGACATAAGACCTGCCCAGGGGCCGCATGCCCAGGCACCCACATCTAGTGCAGACGTGCACATTGACACCCCAGAGGCTGTAGAGGACCTGGTCCATGGGGAGGCCGGCCAGCATGGACTTAAAACGCTGGTGCCCCTGGATGCGGAAGATGACAGCAAGCCTCTCTTTGCGGAAACGGTTGGAAAGGAAGCCGTAATAGCGGATCTTCTGGAATCCGGGAGGGAGGACGTGCATCATGAACCTGCGGATGAACTCACGGCAGGAAAGGGTCACCTCTTTGAGGGAAGAATTGTTCCTGTAGTCCTTTGCCCAAAAAGTGACGGAGTCCGCAGAGACAGACTTCACCCTGGAGTTGGTGATGGCGATGCGGTTGGCATAGCGCCCCAGGTACTCGATGGCATTGCCGAAGCCGTTAAAGGTCTCCCTGATGTGTGGGCACCAGGCAGTATTGTAGAGCCTGTCCCGCAGGGAGGCCCAGGCAGCGGGGGCCACCAGGGAGGAGCAGGAAGCCGGGAAAGAAAGCTTCCCGCCTTTATGAAGGGCGTCGAGGGAGGCAAGGAGCTTTCCCCGGAACTTAGCGGCAAGGACCCTGGCGGGGATGAAGAAGCGGCTGCCACAGGTCCTAAGCTTCCCGTCCCTGGAGAGCCCGCCGCCGGAGACGATGCAGTGGATGTGGGGATGGAAGTTGAGCTCCTGCCCCCAGGTATGGAGGACCTGGATGATGCCCGGGGTGGCGCCCAGGAACCTCCTGTCAGCGGAGAGCTCCAGCAGGGTCTGTGCGGAGCACCTGTGGAGGAGGGAGTAGAGGAGTGCCTGGTTTGCATAGACCAGGGGGTTAAGCTGTGCGGGGATGGTGAAGACCACATGGAAATAGGGGGCATCAATGACCTCCGCCTTGCGGGCGTCGATCCAGAGCTCTTTCAAAAGGGCCTGGCAGCTGGGGCAGTTACGGTTGCGGCAGGAATTGTTGTGGAAGTCCATGTGGCCGCAGTCCGTGCAGACGGAGACGTTGCAGCCCAGCTTTCCGGACTTGCAGTCCATGATGGAGGAGGCGGCCTTTTCCTGCACGTGGGACGGACAGAAAGAAGCGGCATACCCTTTCCAGGCATTGTCAAAGACCTGCTGGATCTTAAGCCTGCCCATGCTGCATCCCTCCCATCCGGTCAAAGGGACTGACGGCGCCTTTGACCGCGCCACCGCCTGCCAGGTGGACATAGACGGCGGTGGAGGAGACCGACTTGTGCCCCATGAGGGCCTTGATGGTGAGCAGGTCGGTGCCGTTCTCGTAGAGGTGGGTGCCGAAGGCATGGCGGAAAGAGTGGCAGGTGATGCGCTCCGGCCAGCCCAGGCGGCGCTCGTGGGCGTGGATGTGCCTGGAAAGGAAGAATGTGTCGATGGGCTCGTCCTTTCCGGACTGCTTCGGGAAGAGGTACCCCTGGGGCCTCCCGCAGGAGCGCCAATAGAGCGTGAGGATGTCCAGGGCGGCCTTTGAGAGGATGGCGTAGCGGCTCTGGCGGTTCTTGCCGTGGCGGACGAAGACGCGCATCCGGCTGCGGGAGACGTCCTCATAGCGCAGGGAGCACACCTCGCCTATGCGCAGGCCCGAGGAGTACATGAGGGCCACCATGGCTTTCTGCTTTAGGCCCGGCATGGTGGAGATGAAGTGCCATGTCTCCTGCTGGGAGGGGACATAGGGGAGGTACTCGTCGAACCTGCGCATGGGCAGCTGCGTGTCGTCCCAGGGCTTATGGAGGACATAGAGGGTGAAGAAGCGCATCTGGGAGACGGCGCAGTTGACCGTGCGGTCCGAGAGGGAGCGCTCCCTCTGGAGCCAGCGGACGAAGTCCCGCATCTCCTGCCAGGAGACGTCCTCCGGAAGCTTGTGGAGGACGTGCTGCAGGTAGTCCAGGTAGGCACGAATATAGGTGGTGTAAGATATAAGGGTATGGCCGGTAAGGCCGCGCAGGGAGATCATCTCCCGATAAGATTCAAGATATCTGTCCATAATGGAACCTCCTTAGTGTGGGATATTAGCGTGGGCGAGTTTTTTTGAGGGACCACGCCCGGGGAGGCGGACGGATAAAAAAACGAAATATGGAGTTGTGTGAGTTAAAAGTTTGTGTTAAACTAATCATAGCAGTTTTTGTGTCCTGGGATTGTTAGGTTAGGGGTAACTCAACAATACACCATAAACACAAAAACTGCTACTTTTTTGGGAAATTTTATAGAAATTTTTTAGAACTTGCTGCCACGTAAGTGGCTTGGTACAATTGTATCTATAAGAGAAAAATTGCATTTAAGAGGAGCTATTTTAAGCCGTTAATCTGATAGAAAGGAAATTTACCCATGAATTTATATTCGCCGGACATCATCAAAGATGATTTTCACTTTTGTGTTGTAACGTACAGCCTTAACCGCCACACACACGAAGAAACGCTTTCTGCATCTTATACTAATAAGAATACGCTGAAAAACAACACTGTCTGTTTAATACAAAAAGCAGCTATTCACACCAACATTATGGAAATCCTTGATTATGATATGCCAGAAAAAGAATCTGCTGTTGTGGCATTTCAAAAATTGAAATCTGCTTTGCATTTGCTTGGCACAGCTTGCCCTTTTGACAAAGAAACATTCAATTTATATTGCTGCGAACACACACCAAAAGATATTGAAGCTTCTGCCGAGCAAATCATGCCAATATTACAGTCCTGCTTTAAAAAACACCCGGCACTTTCTTATCTGTATCCTTTATTTCATATGGTAATGCGCACTTGCTATCAGCAAGCCGGAAAACCAGCCGATACGGAGCTGCTTCAAGCCGCCAAACTATTATCCAAAGAAGTTGGCAGTCTTGAGACTTTATGTACGCAAGCAAGAGATTATTTAGATGCGGTTATCATAGCGCCGTCAAAACAAGATGTACAACTGCCTAGCAGTACAATAGCTGAAATATACCATTCTTATTGCCTGTATGCTAGTAAACAGGATTTTCAATCGGATGCATTATCCGCTATGGAAATAAAAGAAACTTTTCTGCCTGACATTCATACCCATACAGATACCCATTCCAATACAAAAGATTGGATAGAGTATTTAAACCATGCCTCTAACCTTATTACAGATAATGCAATCGGGAAATACCCTATTACATCATTCAAACAGTTCTTATGTATAGGCATTAGACTACTTCTTGAAGATGAACTCGTTATCAAAAAATGCAGACTATGTAATGGATATTTTCGTGTGAAGTATACTTCCAACCAAGAATACTGCACAAGAATATACAGAGACACTTCCACTACCTGTAATGAGTACGCCAGCCGGAAATCCTATAAGGAAAAATTATTCAGCCATCCGATTCATACGGAATTCACAAAATCATATAACAGGCTATATGCCCGTATCCGCAGAGGGAAACTGCCTGCTGACACGCCACTTATGGATCAGCTAAAAGCGCTCCATGACGAGTATACCGAAAAATATGAGAACACACATCAGAAAGACCGAGAAGCTATATGGAAAGAATATATAGAAAGAAATAAGGAACTGCTCAATTAGCGAACTTTTGTTATCATTCTGTTATCACGACTTATCAATCCCACCAAACATCGAAAAAAGGACTTTCCGAGAAACCTCGGAAAGTCCCATAAATTCAATGAATTTTCGATTACTCAATAATCGTAGCCACACGACCAGAACCTACTGTACGACCACCCTCACGGATAGCGAACGTCAGACCCTGCTCCATAGCGATGGGATGGATCAGCTCGATGCTCATCTCTACGTTATCGCCAGGCATGCACATCTCTGTGCCCTCAGGAAGGTTACAAACACCTGTGATGTCCGTTGTTCTGAAGTAGAACTGAGGACGATAGTTGTTGAAGAAAGGTGTATGACGGCCGCCCTCGTCCTTGGTCAGAACGTATACCTGAGCCGTAAATTTCTTGTGGCAGGTAACTGTGCCGGGTTTTGCAAGAACCTGTCCTCTTTCGATGTCAGTTCTCTGGATACCACGAAGCAGTACACCTACGTTATCACCAGCCTGAGCCTCGTCAAGCAGCTTACGGAACATCTCGATACCGGTTACAACGGACTTCTGGGTCTCTTCCTTAACGCCGATGATCTCAACTTCATCAGACATATGCAGAGTACCACGCTCTACTCTACCAGTAGCAACGGTACCACGGCCTGTGATGGAGAATACATCCTCGATAGGCATAAGGAAAGGCTTATCTGTGTCACGCTGAGGATCGGGAATATAATCGTCAACAGTGCTCATGAGCTCCATGATCTTGTCGCCCCACTCGCCGTTGGGATCTTCCAGAGCCTTCAGAGCGGAACCCTTGATGATCGGGCAGTCTGTGAACTCGTACTCCTCCAACTGCTCGGTGATCTCCATCTCAACCAGCTCAAGCAGCTCGGGATCGTCTACCATGTCACACTTGTTCATAAATACTACGATATAAGGCACGCCTACCTGACGGGACAGAAGGATGTGCTCCTTGGTCTGAGCCATAACACCGTCAGTAGCAGCTACAACGAGGATAGCGCCGTCCATCTGCGCAGCACCGGTGATCATGTTCTTAACGTAGTCAGCATGGCCGGGGCAGTCAACGTGAGCGTAATGTCTCTTGTCTGTCTCATACTCAACGTGAGCGGTAGAGATGGTGATACCTCTCTCTCTCTCTTCGGGAGCCTTGTCGATGTTCTCGAAATCAGTTGCCTCGTTACCTGCAACTCTCTCTGCAAGCACTTTGGTGATAGCTGCTGTCAGAGTTGTTTTACCATGGTCAACGTGACCAATGGTACCAATATTACAATGGGGTTTGTTTCTCTCAAATTTAGCTTTAGCCATTTCTAAAGTCCTCCTTAAAATGATTTACTTACTTTGTTACAATAACCACCGGTAAATTGAATCCGCTACCATTGATTATATTAAAGATTACCAAGTTTTTCAAGCACTTTCTTCGTATTACTTGGTCTTTGCCGCCAATACTTTCTCCTGCACGCTCTTAGGCACCTGCTCGTACTTCTCAAAGAACATGGAATAGTTACCACGCCCCTGTGTCTTGGAACGTAAGTCGGTGGAATAACCGAACATCTCTGCAAGCGGCACATAACCTTTCACCATCTTGCCTCCGCCGATATCCTCCATACCCTCGATCCGTCCGCGGCGGGAATTGATATCGCCGATAACGTCGCCCATATACTCCTCGGGCATGGTAACTTCCACCTTCATGATAGGCTCAAGCAGTACGGCGTTTGCCTTCTTCATCGCTTCCTTGAAGCACATGGAACCTGCAATGTGGAATGCCATCTCGGAAGAGTCAACCTCATGGTAGGAACCGTCGTACACATTGGCATGAACGCCAAGTACGGGGAACCCGCCGAGGATACCTGCCTTGGAAGCCTCCTCGATACCTTCGCCGACCGCAGGAATATATTCCTTCGGAATCGCGCCGCCGACAACGGTGCTCTCGAACTTGAATGTCTCCTCGCCGTTCGGATCCATGGGCTCAAATTTAACTTTACAGTGACCGTACTGACCACGGCCGCCGGACTGCTTCGCATATTTGTATTCCTGATCCACAGGCTTGGTAAAGGTCTCCTTGTACGCAACCTGAGGTGCGCCCACGTTAGCCTCCACCTTGAACTCACGCAACAGTCTGTCTACGATAATCTCCAGATGCAGCTCGCCCATACCTGCGATGATGGTCTGGCCTGTCTCCTGATCCGTATGCGCACGGAAGGTAGGATCTTCCTCTGCAAGTTTCGCAAGGGCTTCACCCATCTTGCCCTGACCTGCCTTGGTCTTAGGCTCGATCGCCAGCTCGATAACCGGCTCCGGGAACTCCATGGACTCTAAGATAACAGGATGCTGCTCGTCACAAATAGTATCACCTGTGGCGGTGAACTTAAACCCTACTGCCGCCGCAATATCACCGGAATACACTTTGTCAAGCTCTGCTCTCTTGTTCGCGTGCATCTGCAGGATACGTCCGATACGCTCCTTCTTGTCCTTCGTCGCATTGTACACATAGGAACCGGAATTGCAGGTGCCGGAGTACACGCGGAAGAACGCAAGCTTACCCACGAAGGGATCCGCCATGATCTTGAATGCCAGAGCAGAGAACGGCTCCTCGTCGGAGGAGTGTCTCACGATCTCATTGCCTTCCATATCGGTGCCCTTGATCGCCTCGATATCAGTCGGCGCCGGCATATACTCAAGAACCGCGTCCAAAAGCTTCTGCACGCCCTTATTTCTGTAAGCGGAACCGCAACATACGGGAACTGCCGTACACTCGCAGGTACCTTTGCGCAGCGCTTTCTTCATGTCCTCTACGGAAGGCTCCTCGCCCTCCAGATACATCATGGTCAGATCATCGTCCAGCTCGCAGACTTTCTCCACCAGCTCGTCGTGATAGAGTGCGGCGTCATCCGCCATATCTGCGGGAATCTCCGTGATGGTGATATCCTCGCCCTTATCATCATTGTAGATATAAGCCTTCATCTCGAACAGGTCGATGATTCCCTTGAAGTCATCCTCCTTGCCGATCGGCAGCTGGAGAATGATCGCGTTTTTACCTAATCTGTTCCTGATCTGATCTACAGCGCCGTAGAAGTTAGCGCCCAAAATATCCATCTTGTTGATGAACGCCATTCTCGGTACGTTGTAGGTATCAGCCTGTCTCCACACGTTCTCTGACTGCGGCTCCACACCGCCCTTTGCACAAAATACGCCTACGGCGCCATCAAGTACGCGGAGTGAACGCTCAACTTCTACGGTGAAGTCTACGTGACCGGGCGTATCAATGATATTGATACGATGCTCCAATGCACCGGGCTTGGGCTTGCAGTTCTCTTCCAGAGTCCAGTGGCATGTGGTAGCGGCTGATGTGATCGTGATACCTCTCTCCTGCTCCTGCTCCATCCAGTCCATGGTAGCCGTGCCTTCGTGAGTATCACCGATCTTATAGTTTACGCCAGTATAATAAAGGATACGCTCTGTCAGTGTGGTTTTACCCGCATCGATATGAGCCATAATACCAATATTTCTGGTTCTGTCTAGTGGATATTCTCTTCCAGCCAAGGTTTTTTCCTCCTTTTAGAACCGATAGTGCGCAAAAGCCTTGTTTGCCTCTGCCATCTTGTGCATATCTTCTTTTCTCTTAACCGCTGCGCCCGTGTTGTTCGCTGCGTCCAAGATCTCGTTTGCAAGTCTCTGCTCCATGGTCTTCTCGCCTCTCTTGCGGGAGAACATAACAAGCCAGCGGAGCGCGAGCGCCTGACGTCTGTCAGGACGAACCTCGATGGGCACCTGATAGGTGGCACCGCCGATACGTCTCGCCTTTACCTCCAGAAGGGGCATGATGTTGTTCATAGCCTCCTCAAATACGTCGAGCGCCGGTTTCCCAGCCTTCTCCTCAACCTTTGCAAACGCCCCATATACAATCTTCTGCGCTACGCCCTTCTTACCATCCAGCATGATGTTGTTGATAAGCTTGGTCACAACCTTGTTATTGTATAAAGGATCTGCTAATACATCTCTCTTCGGAATATGTCCTTTACGTGGCACGATTCTTCCCTCCTTATTCATAAATGATTAGTGAAATATCTCGCAGCAAGCTGCGGTTATTTCACCCTCGCGGCAATCGTCAAACAGATGCCTCGCATCCGCAGATTGGGCGCTGCCCAATCAAATCATTGCTCGCGGGAATAATTCTCAGGTACTCACATGTGTCCTCTAATTCAATGTGTCCGTGCGGTATTTCTTTCTATAACGATAAGAATCCCAACACTAAATTAGTTCTGTTTGTGGTACACGTCAACCTGAAAGCATACTGCAAGTTTGTGTAACAAACTTGGTAGTTATTTGCGGAGCAAATTACTACGACTACTTGCCAGCCTTCGGTCTCTTAGCGCCGTACTTGGAACGAGCCTGTCTTCTGTTCGCGACTCCTGCGGTATCCAGTGTACCTCTGATAATGTGGTATCTGGTACCGGGCAGATCCTTGACTCTTCCGCCGCGGATCAGGACAACGCTATGCTCCTGCAGATTATGACCCTCACCGGGAATGTAGCTTGTCACCTCAATTCCGTTAGAAAGACGTACTCTGGCAATCTTTCTGAGCGCTGAGTTAGGCTTCTTAGGGGTTGCTGTCTTAACAGCGGTGCAGACACCTCTCTTCTGCGGAGAAGAGGTATCGGTAGCAGCCTTGTGAAGGGAGTTGTAACCCTTTAACAAAGCAGGCGCCGTAGACTTCTTCACGGATGTCTGACGTCCCTTTCTGACTAACTGGTTAAATGTTGGCATTCTTTTCACCTCCTGTTGGAATATAAAATAATGGTATTTTGGTGCACAAAAGCGCGCAAAAAAAACGCATTCATGTGCACACTACCCTAGTATACTTGCCCATGAATGCGTTGTCAATACATTTTTTATTTTACGAGTGGCGCGTGCTGAACTCTCTCAGCCTACTCTACCGGCTCCAGCTCTTCTTCCTCAGCGAAATCCTCCGCCTCGTCGATATCGCCGTCCAGCTCGTCAATCTCCTCGATCTCTTCCATATCATCCGCGTTCTCAAACTCTTCGTCCTCGTAGGAGCCGTCCTCAAATTCCAGTTCGTCCTCCATCTGCAGACGGCTGAGCAGATTCTCGTCCGTGCTCAGTCTCGTGTCGCGGTAGCGTCTCATACCCGTACCTGCGGGAATCAGCTTACCGATAATCACGTTCTCCTTCAGACCGATCAGGGAATCTACCTTGCCCTTGATCGCAGCCTCTGTCAGAACCTTGGTCGTCTCCTGGAAGGATGCCGCCGACAGGAAGGAATCGGTTGCCAGCGCCGCCTTTGTGATACCGAGCAGGATCTGCTTGCCTTCCGCAGGCTCCTTACCCTCCTTGAAGAGCTCCTCGTTCATGTCCTCGTAGTCCAGAACATCCACCAGTGTACCCGGCAGGAAATCGGTATCGCCGCTGTTCTCAATGCGGACTTTTTTAAGCATCTGCCGCACGATCACCTCGATGTGCTTATCGGAGATATCCACACCCTGCAGGCGGTACACTCTCTGTACCTCGCGGAGCATGTAATCCTGTACCGCACGGATCCCCTTGATCTTTAACAGGTCATGGGGATTGACGCTGCCCTCTGTCAGCTCGTCGCCCGCCTCCAGCACCGCACCGTCCAGCACCTTGATTCTGGAACCGTAAGGAATCAGATAAGTCTTTGACTCTCCTGTTTCGTCGTTGGTGATAACAATCTCTCTCTTTTTCTTTGTATCCTTAATCGTCGCCACGCCGCCAAACTCTGCGATAATCGCCAGCCCTTTCGGCTTACGCGCCTCAAAAAGCTCCTCTACACGGGGAAGACCCTGTGTGATATCGTCACCTGCCACACCGCCGGTATGGAAGGTACGCATGGTAAGCTGTGTACCGGGCTCACCGATGGACTGCGCCGCGATAATGCCGACAGCCTCGCCGACCTGAACCGCCTCACCGGTCGCCATGTTCGCACCATAGCACTTCGCGCAGATACCCACATGGGAACGGCAGGTTAAGATCGTGCGGATCTTCACTTCCTTGATCTGTCTCTCTCCCTCGATGGGCTCCCCATTCTCATCCATGCCGACACTTAAAATCTTCGCAGCGCGTGCAGGCGTGATCATGTGGTTTCTCTTCACGATCATATTGCCGTCATTATCTTTGATATCCTCACAGGAGAATCGTCCCGTGATTCTGTCTTTCAGTCCCTCGATGGTCTCCTTGCCGTCCATGAACGCCTTGACCACCATGCCGGGAATTTCATCCCTGCCCTCGCAGCAGTCTGTCTCGCGGATGATCAGTTCCTGCGAAACGTCAACCATACGTCTGGTCAGATAGCCGGAGTCAGCGGTTCTAAGCGCGGTATCGGACAGACCTTTACGTGCGCCGTGCGCCGACATGAAATACTCCAGCACGTCCAGACCTTCACGGAAATTGGACTTGATCGGCAGCTCGATGGTACGTCCTGTGGTATCTGCCATCAGACCACGCATACCTGCAAGCTGTTTGATCTGCTGGTTGGAACCACGGGCCCCGGAATCCGCCATCATATAAATATTGTTATATTTGTCAAGCCCGGAGAGCAGCACTTCCGTAAGCTCCTTATCCGTCTTGTTCCAAGTCTCCACAACCTGACGGTATCTCTCCTCCTCCGTACACTTTCCTCTGCGGAAGTCCATGGAGATCCTGTCTACGGTAGCCTGCGCTTCCTCAAGCATCTTCTCTTTCTCCGCCGGCACCGTCATATCGGAAATGGAAACGGTCATAGCTGCCTGCGTGGAATATTTATAGCCGGTCGCCTTGATCAGGTCGAGCACCTCGGCGGTTCGTACCGCGCCGTGAATATTGATGACTTTCTCAAGGATCTGCTTTAACTGCTTTTTGCCCACATGGAAATCCACTTCCGGCTTCAGCAGATTCTTCGGGTCGCTTCTGTCCACATAGCCCAGATCCTGCGGCAGAATCTCATTGAAGAGGAATCTACCAAGCGTGGACTCCACATTGCCGGACACCTCTTTCCCGTCTGCGTCCGTCTTTTTCACCCTGACGGTAATTCTGGAATGAAGGGTACATGCCTTATTCTCGTAGGCGAGAATCGCCTCGTTTACATTCTTAAAGAACTTGCCCTCTCCAAGGGCGCCGGGTCTCTCCTGCGTCAGATAATAGATGCCGAGCACCATATCCTGAGAAGGCACCGCCACCGGGCCGCCATCCGAAGGTTTCAGCAGGTTGTTCGGGGAGAGCAGAAGGAATCTGCACTCTGCCTGCGCCTCCACGGACAGGGGAAGATGGACTGCCATCTGGTCGCCGTCGAAGTCAGCGTTGAATGCGGTACATACGAGCGGATGGAGTTTGATCGCCTTACCTTCCACAAGAATCGGCTCAAACGCCTGGATACCCAGTCTGTGCAGGGTAGGCGCACGGTTTAACATCACCGGGTGCTCCTTGATGACTTCCTCCAGCACATCCCATACCTGTGTGTCCAGTCTCTCCACCAGCTTTTTCGCCGCCTTGATATTCTGTGAAATACCGCGGAATACCAGTTCCTTCATCACGAAGGGCTTAAACAGCTCGATCGCCATCTCCTTGGGCAGACCGCACTGATAAATCTTTAACTCGGGTCCCACCACGATAACGGAACGCCCGGAATAGTCAACACGCTTGCCGAGCAGGTTCTGACGGAAACGCCCGGACTTACCCTTCAGCATATCGGACAGGGACTTAAGCGCCCTGTTGCCGGGGCCTGTCACAGGTCTTCCTCTTCTGCCGTTGTCAATCAGCGCGTCAACCGCTTCCTGCAGCATACGCTTCTCGTTGCGGACAATGATATCGGGAGCGCCAAGCTCCAGCAGTCTTTTCAGACGATTGTTTCTGTTGATGATTCTTCTGTAAAGATCGTTTAAGTCGGAGGTCGCGAACCTGCCGCCATCGAGCTGCACCATGGGACGCAGATCCGGCGGAATCACCGGGATCACATCCATAATCATCCACTCGGGCTGGTTCCCGGACTCCCGGAAAGCCTCCACGACTTCCAGTCTCTTGATGATGCGGGCGCGCTTCTGCCCGGTGGACTCTTTCAAGCCCTCCTTCAGCTCCGCCGCCTCTTCCTCCAGATCGATTGCCTGCAGAAGTTCCTTGATCGCTTCCGCGCCCATACCAACCCGGAATTTATTTCCCCATGTCTCTCTGGCATCCTGATACTCTTTCTCGGAGAGCACCTGCTTGTAATCCAGATCTGTCTCGCCGCCGTCCAGCACGATATAGGACGCGAAATAGAGCACCTTCTCAAGCACTCTGGGGGAGAGATCCAAAATCAGTCCCATGCGGCTCGGAATACCCTTGAAATACCAGATATGGGATACCGGGGCAGCCAGTTCTATCCGCCCCATACGCTCTCTGCGGACGCTGGACTTCGTCACCTCAACGCCGCATCGGTCGCAGACAACACCCTTATATCTGATCTTCTTATACTTACCGCAATGACACTCCCAGTCCTTGCTCGGTCCGAAAATCCTCTCACAGAACAGACCTTCCTTCTCGGGCTTCAGGGTTCTATAGTTGATCGTCTCCGGCTTGGTGACCTCACCTCTCGACCATTCCCTGATCTTTTCCGGCGACGCCAGTCCGATCTTGATCGCGTCAAATGTCATGGGTTGATACGCTTCCTGTTTCATATCTGACATCCTGCACTGTCCTCCATCTGTCATATATTTCTTTTCGCACGGCTATTCGGTGTAAGTCTCCTCAAATGCCTCTTCCGGCTCCTCGAAAGAATCCTGCTCTTCCTCATCGCTGCTTACAAGCTCTCCGCTGTCCTCGTCAAACTCCTGACGCTGATAGCCCATAGAACCGAAGGATTCTCTTTCATAGTCGTAACCTCTGGAATCTCCCTCGATCTCGTACCGATAATCGTTCTCGCCGTAGTCGATGGTTTCCATGATCTCCACTTCTGTCTGGTCGTCGCGCAGCACTCTGACATCCAGTCCAAGGGACTGCAGCTCCTTCAGGAGCACCTTGAAGGACTCCGGCACACCGGGTTCCGGGATGTTATCGCCCTTGATGATCGCCTCGTAAGTCTTCACACGGCCCACCACATCATCGGACTTCACGGTCAGAATCTCCTGCAGCGTGTAAGCCGCGCCGTATGCCTCCAGCGCCCAGACCTCCATCTCACCGAAACGCTGTCCGCCGAACTGCGCTTTACCGCCGAGAGGCTGCTGCGTCACGAGTGAGTAAGGACCCGTGGAACGCGCGTGGATCTTATCGTCCACCAGATGATGGAGTTTCAAGTAATGCATGTGTCCGATGGTAACCGGGGAGTCGAAATATTCGCCCGTTCTGCCGTCGCGCAGCCGCACCTTGCCGTCTCTGGAAATAGGCACGCCCTTCCAGAGTTTTCTGTGCTCCCTGTTCTTTGACAGGTATTCCATCACCTCGGGTAACAGTTCATCCTTATGTTTCTTTTCAAACTCATCCCACTCCAGATTGACATAGTCGTTTGCCAGATCCAGCGTGTCCATGATGTCATCCTCTTTTGCGCCGTCAAACACAGGCGTCGCCACGTTGAAGCCGAGCGCCTTTGCCGCCAGCGACAGGTGAATCTCCAGCACCTGCCCGATATTCATACGGGAAGGCACGCCCAGAGGATTCAGCACTATGTCAAGAGGTCTGCCGTTCGGCAGATAAGGCATATCCTCCACGGGAAGCACGCGGGAAACCACACCCTTGTTACCGTGACGGCCTGCCATCTTATCACCGACGGAAATCTTTCTCTTCTGCGCAATGTAAATGCGGACCGCCTGATTCACGCCGGGAGACAGCTCGTCGCCGTTCTCTCTGGTGAACACTTTCGCGTCCACAACAATACCATATTCACCGTGAGGCACTTTCAGGGAAGTGTCTCTCACTTCTCTCGCCTTCTCACCGAAGATCGCCCGGAGCAGTCTCTCCTCCGCGGTAAGCTCCGTCTCGCCCTTCGGCGTAACCTTGCCTACCAGAATATCTCCGGCACGCACCTCCGCACCGATGCGGATGATACCTCTGTCATCCAGATCCTTCAGCGCATCGTCACCGACGCCCGGCACATCCCTCGTGATCTCCTCGGGTCCGAGTTTGGTATCCCGCGCCTCCGCCTCGTATTCCTCCATATGCACGGAAGTGTAAACGTCTTCCTGCACCAGTCTCTCGCTGAGAAGTACGGCATCCTCGTAGTTGTAGCCTTCCCATGTCATAAAGCCGATCAGCGGGTTCTTTCCGAGAGCCAGCTCGCCGCCGTCCGTGGAAGGACCGTCCGCAATCACGTCGCCCTGCTCCACGTGCATACCCTTCTGTACGATAGGCTTCTGGTTATAACAGTTGGACTGGTTACTGCGGGAGAACTTCATCAGACGGTACTCATCCTTCTCCCCGTCGTCACAGGTCATCCTGATGATGTCAGCCGACACAAACTCAATCACGCCGGACTTTCTCGCCACCACGCAGACGCCGGAGTCCACAGCCGCCTTCGGCTCCATACCGGTACCCACCACAGGCGCCTCTGTAAAGAGCAGGGGTACTGCCTGTCTCTGCATGTTGGAACCCATCAGCGCACGGTTCGCGTCATCGTTCTGCAGGAACGGAATGAGCGCCGTAGCCACCGAGAATACCATCTTAGGAGACACGTCCATGTAATCAAACATGGCTTTCGGATATTCCTGTGTCTCTGTCTTATAACGGCCGGAAATGCTGTTTCTCCTGAAATAGCCGTTCTCGTCAAGGGGCGCGGAAGCCTGCGCCACATGATAATTGTCTTCCTCATCCGCCGTCATGTAGACTGTCTCGTCCGTGACGCGCGGATTCTGCGGATCGCTCTTGTCAATCTTTCTGTAGGGCGCCTCCACAAAACCATATTCATTGATTCTCGCATAGGACGCCAGCGAGTTGATCAGACCGATATTCGGTCCCTCGGGCGTCTCAATGGGACACATTCTGCCGTAATGCGTATAGTGTACGTCTCGCACCTCGAATCCGGCACGGTCTCTGGAAAGACCGCCGGGACCCAGCGCGGAGAGACGTCTCTTGTGGGTCAGCTCGCCGAGCGGGTTGTTCTGGTCCATGAACTGGGACAGCTGGGAAGAACCGAAGAACTCCTTCACCGCTGCCTGCACGGGTTTGATATTGATCAGCACCTGCGGCGAAATCTCCTCCGCGTCGTGGGTGGTCATTCTCTCGCGCACCACTCTCTCCAGACGGGAAAGACCGATACGGTACTGGTTCTGCAGAAGCTCGCCCACCGCACGGATACGTCTGTTGCCCAGATGGTCGATATCGTCGTCATTGCCGATCCCGTACTCCAGATGGATGTTATAGTTAATGGAAGCCAAGATATCTTCCTTCGTAATATGCTTCGGAATCAGTTCGTGTACATTTTTGCGGATCGCCTCGGCAAGCTGCGCGGGGTCACCGCTGTACTCGTCCAGAATCTGCTGCAGGACAGGGTAATAAACCAGCTCCGTGATACCAAGTTCTCTCGGATTGCAGTCAACGAAATTCGTGATATCCACCATCATATTGGAGAGAACCTTGACATTCCGCTCCTCCGTCTGGATCCACACGGCAGGAACCGCAGCGTTCTGGATCGCGTCCGCCATCTCAGCGCTCACCTTGTCTCCCGCTTTCGCCAGAATTTCACCCGTCTGGGTATCCACCACATCCTCCGCGAGAATGTGATGTCTGATTCTGTTTCTGAACATCAGTTTCTTGTTAAATTTATATCTGCCGACCTTTGCCAGATCATATCTTCTGGGGTCAAAGAACATAGCCATAATCAGACTTTCCGCACTCTCCACGCTGAGCGGCTCGCCGGGACGGATCTTTTTATACAGCTCAAGCAGACCCTCCTGATAGTTCTCAGAAGCGTCCTTTGCAAAGCTTGCCTCGATCTTCGGTTCGTCGCCGAAAAGCTCTCTGATCTCGTCGTTGGAGCTAACGCCGAGCGCACGGATCAGCACAGTGATAGGAACCTTTCTCGTTCTGTCCACGCGCACATAGAAAACGTCGTTGGAGTCCGTCTCGTACTCCAGCCACGCGCCGCGGTTCGGGATCACGGTTGCGGAAAAAAGCCGTTTGCCGATCTTGTCATGCCCGATCCCATAATAAATGCCCGGGGAACGGACGAGCTGGCTTACGATAACACGCTCCGCGCCGTTGATCACAAAAGTGCCTGTCTGCGTCATAAGCGGCAGATCACCCATAAAGATCTCATGCTCGGTAATCTCGTCCTTCTCTTTGTTAATCAGACGTACCTTCACCTTGAGAGGGGCTGCGTAAGTGGCATCTCTCTCCTTACATTTCTCAATAGAATATTTGACATCTTCCTCGCACAGCTCAAAGTCTACAAATTCCAGACTCAGGTGCCCGCTGTAATCCGAAATCGGAGAAATATCGTCAAACACTTCCTTCAGGCCTTCATTCAGGAACCACTGATAGGAGTTCTTCTGAACTTCGATCAGGTTCGGCATTTCCAGAACCTCTTTCTGTCGTGCGTAGGTCATGCGCGTATTTCTGCCGGCAGCAGTCTTACGGATTCTGTTTTTTTCCATTGACACTTCACCCCGTTCTTTATGATTGATCCATGCTTCGCCAGAAGCAACACTTCAAAAAAGCATAGCACACCACAATAGTGCACCATACATTCTACTACAAATCACCTTGGAGAGTCAATGACTTTTTTCAGAAATTAAAAAAGAATTTTGAAATAAAACCGTCCACATGCTTTCCGAAAACATGTGAACGGTTCCTTTGCTCAGATATGAGAACTGATTACTTAAGGGTAACCTTTGCGCCCTCAGCTTCAAGCTTAGCCTTGATATCGTCAGCCTCTTCCTTGGAAGCAGCCTCTTTGAGTACCTTCGGAGCGGAATCCACGAGATCCTTCGCTTCCTTCAGGCCAAGGCCGGTAGCCTCACGAACCACCTTGATTACCTTAACCTTGTTCGGGCCAACCTCTGTCAGCTCAACGTCGAACTCGGTCTTCTCCTCCACTGCTGCGCCTGCGTCGCCGCCTGCTGCCGCAACTACCACGCCCGCTGCTGCGGATACGCCGTATTTCTCCTCACATGCCTTTACCAGATCATTCAATTCCAATACTGTCATCTCATCAATCGCGCTAAGGATTTCTTCAACAGATAATTTTGCCATGATTGTTTTCCTCCATATTTTTATTCATTGTCTACGTTGCGAGACTGCCTGTGGCAGACTCGGGTTTTAACGCGCAGCGTTCAAACCGTTTATTCTGCTGCGGGTGCTTCTTCCGCAGGCGCTGCTTCCTCTGCAGGTGCAGCTTCTGCCTCAGCGGGCGCTTCCTCTGCTGCGGGAGCGGCCTCTGCCTCAGCGGGCGCTTCTTCAGCCGCAGGCGCCTCGCACCCGGATGCACCGCCTTTCTCCGCCAACTGGTTCATCACGCGTGCGAAGTTGGTGATCGGAGACTGGATGCTGCCAAGCAGCTTGGACAGCAGCTCTTCTCTGGAAGGAATCTTCGCAACTTCCTTGATGCCGTCCGCATCATAAGCGATGCCTTCCACGATGCCGCCCTTCACTTCAAGGGCGTCTGCCGTCTTAGCGAATTTGCACAACACTCTCGCGGGAGCCGTAGCGTCCTCTGTAGAGATGGCAACCGCACTGGGACCTTCCAGATAAGGAAGAAGCGCTTCACAGTCCGTGCCCTTGAATGCAAAATTCATCATTGTGTTCTTGTAAACCTTGTAGGTGATCCCGGCCTCACGCAACTGCTTACGAAGCTGTGTGTCCTGTTCCACCGTAAGTCCGCGGTAGTCAACCAGAACGACTGACTGGGCGTCTTTCACGGCAGCGGCGATCTCATCCACGATCGGTTTCTTCAATTCCACCTTTGCCATTACATTACCTCCTTATAGATTTTGTTGCCGATTAAGGAGCGTGTGTCCGTCGGACACACCAAAAACCCTCCCCGTAAAGACAGGGAGGGCAATAAACATCAATGATAGCTCTTCTCTCCTCGGCAGGCGGACTCTTACGCCGGCAATACGGCACCTGCTGTCTTCGGCATTTGCTACTATAGCACAGCGCGCGCAGGGCTGTCAACTGTTTTTGCCAAATATAACGGCATTTTAGTCCGCCGTGGGCATTTTCCGCCCACAAACAGCTTAACTCTTCTTATTTCCAGCTTGAAAGCGGGCGGGACATCTCCTCCTCGTACTTTCTGATCGCCTCGTCGCGCACATTGCGCGCCACGCCCCACTTGTCGCCAACCTCACAGATTTTTCCGTTCCGCACCTCGCATTTCGTACCGTTTAAGATAAATTCCCGGTCGGTATCCACGCCAAGCTGCCGCAGCAGCTCCAACAGCATAGGCGTCGTGCCTCCCATCGGGTCGCTCCTGTCGGACGCGGCAGCCACCCTGTCGCCAAACTCGAGCATGACACCGGACCACCGTCCTTCCGCAAAGTGGATCAGTGCGCCAAGCCCCCACGCCAGCGCCTGCAGCTTTTCATCGGTTTCCCCGTTCTTGTATCCGTGCCCTTCGCCGTAGACCTGATCCGCCCCCACACGCAGTCTGCGACCGTTACCAAGGTCAAATGCATCGCCCACGGCAATGTTGACACTGTTGTCAGAAGGGTCGTAACCTTTATGTTCGTATGTCTGGAACGGTCCCGCCTTTTGAAAGAGTTCGGATGGGTCAATACAGGTAAAAAAGCCAGCGCTGTAGCATGTAAAAATTTTACCGCCGTCCACCTGCACGGTGGAAGTCACCGCGTCAACGGACTCCGTGGTAATCTCATATTCCACTTTCCCCGGTTCGCTAAAAAGACTCTTGTCGATCTGCGCCCAAGTATCAATCAGATTTTCTATTTCCGCTTTTCTCGCCCTGTCAAACCCATTGAGGGTATCATCCTCATCACCGTTGATATCCCCGTTAAAGTAATCCACAAAGGCATCCTGCTGCCCGTCCTTCGAGGAAAGCTTTCCCGTCTGTGTATTATAAATGTAAGTATTCCGACTTCCCACGCCGCTGATGCCCATATCACACCTCCGCGCTCCCATACGCTGCCGCCGCATGTGCATAGGCTCCTGCCGACACACTTCTGCCGCCCCGCGCCGCCGGGCGCGCCTCATACTGCAGCCCGAACTTCTGCGCCTCCGTGATTTCCACCTCCATCACGCCGTAGCTTGTCTTGATCTCTAACACCGTGGAACCGTCGGGTTTAGTGATAATATTCGTCTCGAGGTCGTCCTCCTCCTCGTCCTTTTCGGTTCCGGGTCTCGCATCTTTCGGAACCGTCATCTGTCCGTCATAGTCAGAAATTTTCTGTAAACCCTTTCGATTCTCATGGATCACCGCCCGCCAGATCAGGTCAAACTCCTCCCTCGTATAGGCATGAATACTGTGATCATTCATATATTTGGCGTACTTCGCCTTCTCCCGGTCTATGTAGGTGGAGCCGTTCTTCTCATAGGTATAATCCGGCACACCGTTCTCGTCGGTGGAAGTCTCAAAGAAATTGACGAAATCGTTCTCGTCGATCTTCCCCGCCAGAAAGTCTTCCCAGAACTCTTTGTGGGATGCAAAACGCAGGTTCGCGTCCTGCGGAAACCGCTCCAAAAACGCCATCACCTTCTCATACTGCCCCGGCTCCGTATAGGAAAATTTCCAGCAGTCTTTATTAACCCATTTATTCCCGTCAAAATAGGCTTCCTTGCACCAGATCCCATCCTGACTGTAGCAGGTGATAAACCAGTGTTTGTGTTCGGGATCGTCGGTGGGGAAGGTGCTCTTGGTCACCTCGCCCGTAAGAAGCTCCATAAGCTCCTCCGGGTCCGTCACCTCCACATCCGTACAATTATCGTTTCCTTGTACGACATGCGCGGGAGCCGTCGCGCCGCCTGTGACTGTCGGAGCCACCGGGGGAGCCGCCGCGCCGCCGCTCTCAGCCGTCTTTGGATTCGCCACGCTGCCTCCCGATTCCACCGTCGGCTGCGCCGCTCCGGGAACTGACACATTTGTCACATCTGTCCCCGTACCGTCGCCCCAAGGCTTGCCTTCCGCTTCCCTTCTCATCGCCTCTTTTGCCGCCTGCTTTTCCACTTCCGCGATCAGTTCCTTAATCTGCTCCTGCAGAGCCTCCTCCGCGTCGTCAAAATCCGCCAGAAGCTTTTCCCACTCCTTTATGGTGAAGGACTGCGCGCCCGTCTGGAAGGTCGGCTCCACTTTGCCCTCCTTCACCTTTTTTGCCATCTCTTCCATATGGGCAAGGATCTGCTCACGGTACGTCATATCTTCCGCTTTTTTCTCTTCGCCCTTTTCCCCTGTCTCCGTCTTTCCTGTCGTCGTATCATTTATGGCATCCGTGTCACTTTTCTCATCCTCCCCCCAGAAAGGCGTGCCTGCGCCCGCCGGTTTGCCGGTCTGTCCGGCGCGGTTTCCGTATCCTGCCGGGGTTGTATTGTGCATCCATGAAGCGTAACGGTTTCCTATATTCATAGCTGTCTTCCTTTCTGTCTGGCATTTTATCCTTCTGTAACTAATACGATTCATCCGCCGGAAAAGTTTCACTCCGGCGAAAAAATTTACCAGCTCACAAACCCGTCTTCATCAATCCGCACGCCCTCGGAAATACCACGCATATAGGCGAGCACCCGCTCCTTCTCCGCGCCCTGCAGAAGTGTGGTTTTGCATCCGCTCTGCAGGCAGGGAATAAACTGATAGCTCACGATTCCCGTCTCGTCGATCACCACTTCCACCATGCCGGTGTCCAAGGTCTTTGAGTTAAACCAGAAATTACCCAGACTGTAAATCACGGGCACGCCCTGAATCACGCCGATGGGCTGCAGACAGTGGGGATGATCCCCGATCACCAGATCCGCCCCCGCCGCGACAAGCTCCGGCGCCTGCTTGAGCTGCGCCCAGTCCAGTTCCGCCTGATTTTCCGTTCCCCAGTGTATATAAGCCACCACAAAATCGCTGTTCTGTGCCGCCTCCCGGATCGTCTCCATGAGCTTTGCCCCGTTCCAGCAGCGGAACACGCCGGGCGAAGTCTCCGTAGCCTCCTTCGTGTCAGGCGTATCGAGCCGCTCGATCTGGGTCGCCGACACAAAGGCAATCTTCATATCCCCCACAATATAGTAGACCGGCTTTCTCGCCTCGTCGATATTGCGCCCCGCGCCCACATAGGGGATTCCCGTCTCACGCAGGGTATCCAGCGTATCCTCCAGAGCCGTCGGCCCGTAATCATAGGCATGGTTATTCGCCAGCGACACCAGATCCACTCCCAGATCTGTCAGATATGCCGCCGTCCCCGGTCTGGCACGGAACGTAAACTGTTTGTCCTCGGTGGGCGTCCCCCGGTCAGAATAGGCAAATTCATTGTTGAGCATCATAATGTCCGCCGCCTGCATCCGCTCCATCACCTCGGGCGTAATCCCCTGCGAGATATCATCACTTCCACGCACGCTTCCCATAATAGCATAGTTCACGTCAAACAGAATATCCCCCGCAAATGTCATGGTCACCCTGCCGGGTTCTGCAGGTTCCACCGCATAGATCCTGTTTTCCTCCATGTAGGCGGGATCGTCCAGTTCCTCCTGATATCTGGAGACATGCTCCGGCTCTGGCTCCTCTCCAGCCGGCTCCGCCTTGTCCCCGGCATTCTCTGCTGCGTCTTTCTCCGCCTCCGTATCCTCTGCCTCCGGCATCCCGCTTTCGTGATCCGACTGCACGACATCCGTCCCTTTCGTTTTCACCGGCTCCATAATCCACTGATGCGCCGCCAGCGCCAGAACGCCCAGCGCCACCGCCACCGTCAGGGTGATAATAAAAGGAAGGATAAAACTTTTGTGAAACCGTATTCTCTTTTTCTTTTTGGTTTTACGCGATCTTTTCTTAGCCATATTTGTATGATATCCTGATATCCTCTGTCTGCGTACTGCTCATTGCCATCGCGTACATTATACCACAGACTTGCTGATTGGAAAATCTTTGCGAAAAAAATCCCCCACCACGCAGGTGAGGGATTCCTTCTCTATTGATTTGCCGGAGGGTTCATGCGTATTTCCCGTACAATTACTCTGATTTATCTTCCCCCCCTCTCAAAAAAGTCAGGCGGTTATTCTACTCCCACTCCTTTACCACATCGCCGTTTTGCAGCTCCTGATCACAGTCCGTCACAATCTTCATGTCACCCGACAACAGCTCGTCGGCGATCGCCGCATAGTCCTCGTTTTTGTCCAGCAGACGCACCGTCATGCTCCTTACGCACAGCTCCGTGCCAAGAATACCCTCCTTTTCCTCCAGCACATAAATCGCATTGCCGCCGTCGTTGTGAAGCGCTTTTATGGGTATCACAAAATCATAAATTTCCGATGTGGCATCAAGCTCCATCACGCCCTCGGTGCGCCCTGCCCCCACACCCGGTTCCAGACGGATCGTCACGGTGTAACTGCCGTTTTCCTGCACGATGGAATCAATCGTCTCGGAGGTTTCCTCTGCACTTCCCGGAAAGGTAAGCTGCACCATGTCCCCCGTATGCACCATGCCTTTCTGCTCCTGGCTGATCACCGTGCGGAATATCCGGCTGCCCGCATCGTCGGCATAGCGCAGAACCGCATCCTGCCCCATCCGCGTACCCGACTGCATCATCACTTCCAGCACGTCGCCCGCGCACGCCGCCGTCACCTTGCCACCGCTTTCGGAAAGTTCCGTCAGAAGCGCAATCCGCTCCTGCCTCTGCCGCACCTGACTGACGCCGGAAGCCCCCAGTTCCAGACCGCTCTCCGCCGCGCTCTGGGCGCGCCTTGCATCCTCTAATTCCCTGTCTGCCTCTCTTAAACGCTTCTCTTTCTCGAGCTGTATATCTTCGATCATGCGCTTTTTTTCCGCGATGTCCCTGTCAAACCGCAGCCTCTCATCCGCCCATGCAATCCAGATCTCGTCGGAGGCATCCTCCTCGGGAATGCGGAACATATGGGTATCCAGATCCTCCATAAGCTCCTCCAGCTTCTTTGTCTCCTCCGCGATTTTTCTGTCCAATTCTATGACATTTGTGTCATAATCTTCCTGCGCCCGGGTCGTATTCGTAGCCGCCTCCCGGCGCTTTGCCTGTTCCTGCTTCTGCCACGCCTCCTCCTGCGCACGAAGTTCCGAAAGTTGTGCGAGCAGGTCTTCCCTATTTACCTCATAGAGAACCGTTCCCGTTTCCATCCGGTCACCCGCCGCCACACAGACCTTCTCCACAAGCAGACCGTCCAGTCCGATCACCGCCTGCGCATTGACCGCTTCCACCGTCCCCTCCGCCGTGATCCTGTTTCGGATGGACGCAGACGTGGGGTTGTTCCACTTTACCCGCGGCATCCGGCTCACATAAACCATTCGTGACACATATGTCATAACCAGCATAGCCGCCAAAAAAAACACGAAGCCCTGCCACAGTTTTTTCTTCGATCCCATCTACCCCATACCTTTCCCCAACAGAGAATGCCGCTTTTGGGCATTCTCTCACATTTTCACCCCGATATACGCTATGCCTTCCTCCAGCGCGTCCTGCCCCAGCGCAAAGACAAACAGCGCGGGGATCAGCGCCATCACCGCCACCGCGAAGGCAAATCCCGCCTGACTGACGGTAATCTGCGGCAGATAGAGGGAGAGCGGCCATGCCGCCTGTTCCTCCAGAAATGCCATCGGCTGTTCCACCAGATTCCAATACTCCAGAAAGCTTAAGACCATCGCCGCCTGCACTCCCATCTTTCCAAGCGGCAGACCGATATAAGAAAAAATCTGCAGTTCCCCCGCGCCGTCCAGTCTCGCCGCCTCCAGAATCGCTGCGTCGATCTGGGTAAACCCCCGGTACATGATAAACACAGGAAACGTGGAAAAAACCGCCGGAAGGATGACTGCCGCAGGGTGATTGTACAAGTGCAGTTTCTGTAAGACAATGTACTGCGGCAGAAGCATCACCTGAAAGGGCAGAAGCATGAGCACCACATAAATCCCGAACAGAAAATCCCTTCCCCGGAAACGGAATGCGGCGAACGCCCATGCCGAAGGCAGCCCCACAATAAGCTGCCCCAGAAGGATCGCCGCCGTCATCCCCACCGTGTTCCAGAACAACTGATAGAACGCCGGCGACGCAATCAGCAGTCTGTAAAAATGACCGATTGTGGGATAGACGGGAATCAGATGCCACGCTGCAAACCCCTTTTCCTCCCCAAGGATCGGTGAAAGAATCTGCCGCATCTCCGCGCTGTCCATCAGGGAACCGCCGGGAATCATAAGAAGGGGCGCGCAGACCAGAGCCGCCACCGCCACACAGATTCCCGTGGCGAGCCATGCCCTTCTCCTCTTCCGCCATTTGCCATACGCCTGCACCGCCCATGCCGGGGCTGTCGCCCTGCTCCTCATTTTTTCTCCCCCTGCCTCCCCATGCTTCTTACGCCAACCGACATCTCGCAGCTTCGCTATGACTCAAATCCACGCGGAGAATGCCGCTTTTCAGGCACTCTCCTGTGTGAGACTTATTGCTTCTTCGCGAAGCATCCTCTGCTGCGAGTGATTAGAACTACTTCTCACACTATTCCAGTCTCTTCTGTAACAACAGGCACACCGCCAGCAGCACAAGCGACATGATTACCGTCAGCGCCGCCATCCTGTCAAACTCCAGTTTCAGATACCAGTTCTGCAAAAGGTGCTGTAAAAAATAAATGTGCTCCTGCGGATAACTGCCCGCCACCATCCAGACTTCCCGGTAGCTTTTAAAAATCTGCAGCACCGACAGCATCCCGATGGTAAAAAAACTGCCGGAAAGCCCCGGTCTGATGATATAATGCCAGCTCTGCCAGCGGTTCGCGCCGTCCACCTGCGCCGCCTCCTCCACTTCCTTCGGCAGCGCGGCGAGACCCGCAAGCCAGAGGATAACCATATACCCCGTGTTTTTCCACAGAAAGCTGCATACCACCACCGCTAACGCCCACCCGGTGTTGAGATAGTCGATCGCTGTAAAGGCGGGGAGTGCCGTTATTTTTCCCGACACGTGTGTCAGAACTCCGTTGATGACGCCCTGCCTGTCGATCAGAATCTGTAATGTCAGAACCATGACCGCCGCCGGCACCGCCATAGGCAGAAGCAGCGCCGACACCAGTTTACGCCGCTGCAACAGATTGCGTAAAAGCAGCGACAGAAACAGGCTGATTCCCATGAGAAGCGGCACGCCCGCCGCCATATACAGAAACGTGTTGCGCACGGCGAGCGCAAAGGCGCCGTTACCAAACACCGCGCGGTAATTATCCATTCCCACGAAAGCGCCGTTGCCGGATTTAAGGAACGAGCGCCGCACCACCTCAAAAAAGGGAAGCAGATAAAAAATCATAACCCCCGAAAATCCCGGCAGCAGAAACAAAAGCCGTCTACTCTTCCATCGCGATCGCCATCTTCCTCTCAACTTCCTTCGCTCCCTCCTCCGGCGTCAGCTCCCCGTCAAGCACCCGGACGCCGACCTCCATCGCGCATTCCTCCAGCATCGTTCCCGGGCGGTAACAGCAGGACGCATCCTCCATCATCTGATAGAGCCATTGTTTTTCTTCTTCTGTGGGCCAGAAATTCGGATGGTTGACACCTGTGGGGTCCTTAAATCCCATGGTCTGTCCGAACTCTATGTTGTCGATATCCAGAATGTCGCCCAGCGAATCCTTCCGTATCGCAAGTCCGCTATAATTCCTCGGTTTATCCAGCCACCACTTTCTCATCATCGGATCGGAGAGCAAAAGATTCATGTATGCTTCGGCAAGTTCCGGCTCCTTTCCCTGCTCGCACAGCCCCACGATGGTCCTCGCCCAGTAGACATTGCCCGCCTGCCCCGTATAGGCGTCATACGTCACCGTATCCTCCAGTTCCTTCTCCTGCCAGTCCGCCGCCATATTCGCCTTGGTCACATGAATACCTGTCATGCCCACCTGCGGGGTCATCAGGAAACCGAGCTGCAGCCATGTCTCGCCGAAGTTCTGCTGGGCAGCGTACTGGAAATTAAATCCGATATCCGCCATGTCCATATCCTCGGGTGCATACCATTCCATATTGTTTTTCTGCCACGCTTCCCGCCCCGCATCGTCAAATCCGGCGCAGTCTATCTCCCACATCCTGCGCACCGCCTGATAGTACGCCGTCAGCTTTTCCACATCCAGACTGCCGTCCTCCCCGGTCCATGCGGGAAGGCAGACCGGCATTGTCTGCAGCAGAACATCCTTCGGGTACAGCGTATAGAGGATCGCCCCCTCCGGGTGCTTCTGCCTTGCTTTCTCCATACCCGCAACGATATCCTCCAGACTGTCCTCCCCGTCCAGATACATCTTTTCCCCCAGCCAGAGAGGCAGGTAGACCATCATGGGCACGCTGTATATTTTATTTTTCTCCGTCATCCGCATTCCCTCGACGATATTCTGGTACAGAATGCCGTCGTCCAGATAGGGCTGCAATATGCCGTCCAGCTCCCTGAGCATCCCCTTGTCGGCATACTGTTCGATGTCCATCCGGTCCATGACGATCACATCCGGCACATCCCCCGCAAGCAGACGCGTGTTCAGGTTTCTCAGCGCGTCCTCCCTGCTGACCGCATTGTCACCGTCCATCCCCGTCTCATACCGCACAAGCACATCCGGGTGTTCTTTCTGGAAAAGCTGTCCCGCATAGCGGATCCAGCCGTTCTCCTCCAGACTGTACACCGTCAGTTCCTTCGCCGGTCTGGCAGGAAGCGTCTCATCATAGTACATCTCCACCATATAATTGCCGCTGAACATCACGCGGAACGCCCCGTTGTCAAGCACCTGCAAGGCACGCGGGCTGCGCTGGGTATCCCCGAGCGCGGTCATCTGCCCGTCCGCAATCTGCTCGATCACCGAACCGCCCCATATGTAACGGTACAGCCCCGTGCGGCATCCCATGTACAGAATCTGTTCGTTTTCGCTGTCTCCCGCCGCCATTACGAGACCGCCGGTACTGTGGCTCGATAAAAACGTATCCAGCGCACCGTTTCCGTCCAGCAGTTTTCCTTCCGCCCTGTCATAAAAATAAGCCTTCCCATCGTCCGCCGCCAGCATCACATCGCCCGTAAAGACCATGGACTTTACCTGTTTTTCTGTGGCAAACAGGCTCTCCACTTCACCGGTCTCCACATTGACCCGGTACACGGCGTGATCGGACGCCGCGTACAGTTCTCCCTCGGGCGAAAAGGCGAACGTATTCAGATTTGTTCCCTTCTGATATCCTTCGCCATGCGGTTCCAGCGCCTGTTTCTGCCCCTTTTCATCCACATAATAGTACAGATAGCGGACATCCCCCGCAATCCACAGCGCCTCCAGTTCCTCATCATTCCAGAATCTGGGCGTATAGGCAAAGACCGACGCCCCGTTATCCGCGACTCCCACCTCGTACTTGGCATGGATGTTGGCATTGTTCTCCCAGCTCCGGTCTTTTCCCTTACTCTCGCCCTGCGCGTCCACATAGGTCAGCTCCGTATCCAGACCGTACAGATAGTAACTCCCGTCCGGGCACGGATGCATATAGTCAAAAGTCCCCGGCGGCAGCTTCACCTCCCTGTCCGCATAGCGTCCCATGGGAATTTCTTCCTCCTGACTGCCGCCGCAGCCGGAGAGCGCCGCGCACATCGCGCAAATTATCAACTGTAATAACATGTGTCTTTTTATACGCATATATTACCTCCTGTATAACTACCCTTCTGACAACCGCGAAACGCAGCAGCCATAAATACGTTTCCCCTTACTTTAACTTATTATAGTTGAAACTCCTTCTAAATATCTTCTAAGAAGTTTCTAAGAAATCTCTAAATTTAGAAGTTATTTAAAGAATAAATGTGGTAAACTGTTCACGAAAGTGTTTGAAAAAGAGGACGCTGTGAAATGAATATTCTGATCATTGAAGACGATAAAGACTTATGCCACGCCGTATCATGGCAGCTGCAGCAGGAAGGGCACCGCGTGGACTGCTGCCACGACGGCAGCGAGGCTGCTCTCTATATCAGACAGGGCATCTACGACCTGATTCTGTTGGACTGTATGCTGCCCGGCGAGGACGGACTGCACATTCTGCGCGGCATACGCGCCGGGGGGAATCTCACCCCCGTCATCATTCTCTCCGCCCTCGGCGAAGTGAACGACCGGGTTGCCGGGCTCAACGCGGGCGCGGACGACTATCTGGTAAAACCTTTCGCCTATCCGGAGCTATCCGCCAGAATTGCCTCCCTGTTCCGCCGGAAAAACGCTTTTGAAAACAGCGCTCTTTCCTTCGGCGACCTGTCTTTGGACAGCGCGGAAAACGTTCTTACATGCGGGGCCAAAAAATGCGCCCTCTCCCAGACGGAAAACGACTTGATGTGTCTGCTTCTGCAGGCAGGCGGCAGGACCACCGACCGCACCGTTCTGCTGCACAAGGTCTGGGGGCTGGGCACCTCCGTGGAAAGCAGCAATCTGGACAACTATATCTACTTCCTTCGCAAACGCCTGAAGACACTAAACAGCCGTGTCACCATCGTCAACCGGCGCGGTCACGGCTACCATCTGGCATACGACGCCGAAAACCACAGGCAATAAATACACGAAATGTCCGCAATGAGAAAGGAGTTCCCATGTATCAGAATGTACGGTTTCGGCTGACCAGACTCTTCACCGCCGTCCTTTCGCTCCTGTTAGCCGTACTGCTCGGCGTCTGTTTCTATTTTAACATAAAGCAGCAGTTCTCCCTGCAGTTATCCTCCTTTACAAGCCAGTCCTACGCTGTGTCTGAATCCATCAGCGAACAAACGGTCCTCACTTCCCGCTGGCTCGCCGCACATGAAGAAAACGCAGGATTCCGCATCTATCTGTGGGACAATGGAGCGGAACTTTTCCACAACGGCGACCACGCCAACCAGCTCCTCCCCGAATATGCCCGCTATCTCTCCGAGCCGGACGCCGGACACACCCTGCAGCCGCAGGAAAAAACGAACGGCGTCTCTATCGGCAGACACGGCATCCTGCCCGAAGTTCTCCGTTATCAGAAACAACTGGTGAAAAATGACAGCATCCTGCAAGTCTGTTTCCTGCAGTCTTTGAGACCGCTCTATTCCCGGATCAGAAGCAGCCTGCTTCTCTATGTTCTCCTGTTTCTTTTCTCCCTCTGTCTCCTCGCGCTCTTCTGCTGGTATTTCACAGGACGGCTTTTACAGCCGCTGCGCACTTCACAGGAAAGCCAGAACCGCTTCATCGCCGACGTTTCCCATGAACTGCGCACGCCGCTTGCCGTCATCCTCTCAAGCGCCTCCGCCTGCGAAAAAGCGCCCCCGGCAGAGCAGAAATCTTTTTTTCAGGTGATCGCAAGGGAGGGCGCGCAGATGTCAGACATGCTGGAGCAGCTCCTCACCCTCTCCCGCGCCGACAGTCACGGGCTGGTCCTTCGCATGGAAGAGACAGATTTACAGACACTTCTCTTAGAGACATACGAGAACTTCCTGCCGCTTGCCGCCGACAGCGGACACCTGCTCTCCATCCGCCTGCCGGAATCCGAACTGCCGCTCTGTAACTGCGATCAGGGAAGAATACGACAGGTGTGTCATATTCTGCTTCACAACGCCCTGTCCTACACACCCGCCGGAAGCAATGTGCTTCTCTTTATCGCCGAGGGTTCTTACGAAAAGGAAATTACCGTCGGCGTGCAGGATAACGGTCCCGGTATTCCCGACGGAGAAAAAGAAAAAATCTTCGACCGCTTCTACCGGATCAGATCCGGCGCCTTTGTCCCGGACAGCGAAAAGGGACATCACGGTCTGGGACTTGCCGTGGCAAAAGAGATTGCTGCCGCCCACAGGGGGACACTCACTGTCTCTGACGCGTCAGGGGGCGGCGCGCTGTTTCTTCTGACCCTGCCCGTCTGCGGCAACTTCTGACTCTGCGGCATAAGCAGACTCGAAATGCTTCGCATTTCTCGTTCGCGTTGCTCGTCATAAGTTGCCACAGCCTGTCTCTCATGCAAGCATGCGGTCTGTCTGCGGCAACTTCTGACTCTGCTTATGCGCGCAAAAAGAGAGCCGCATGCCGCAGCACACCGCTCTCCGATTTTCAATAATTATAGCTCAAACCTGTGCATTTCCCACACTAATATTTCGCCACATTCACCTTCACGCCGGGGCCCATGGTGGTTGCCAGCGTAATGCTTTTGAGATACTGACCCTTAAGCGCCGCGGGCTTTGCCTTGACGATCGCCTCCATCAGCGCATCGAAGTTCTCCTGCAGCTTGCTCTCCTCAAAAGAGGTCTTGCCAACAGGTACGTGGATGATGTTCGCCTTATCCAGTCTGTACTCGATCTTACCTGCTTTGATATCGCTGATCGCTTTCGCCACATCCATGGTAACCGTGCCAGCCTTCGGGTTGGGCATCAGACCTTTCGGACCAAGAACCTTACCGAGGCGGCCTACAACACCCATCATATCGGGAGTTGCCACTACCACGTCAAAGTCAAGCCAGCCTTCGTTCTGGATTCTGGGGATCAGTTCGTCGCCGCCAACATGGTCAGCGCCTGCCGCTTCCGCCTCATTTACCTTATCGCCCTTGGCAAATACCAGTACGCGGACGGTCTTACCAGTTCCGTTAGGCAGTACAACCGCACCACGGATCTGCTGTTCTGCGTGACGGCCGTCACACCCGGTTCTGATATGAACCTCTACGGTCTCGTCAAATTTTGCTGTTGCTGTCTTCTTTACTAAGGCGATTGCCTCGGCTGTATCGTACTGCACCGTGCGGTCTACCAGCTTAGCCGCCTCCTGATATTTTTTACCGTGTTTCATCTCGAACCCTCCATTACTCTTCTACTGTGATACCCATACTTCTCGCAGTACCGGCGATCATGCTCATCGCCGCCTCAACGCTCGCCGCGTTCAGGTCGGGCATCTTCATCTCTGCGATCTCCTGCAGCTTTGCCTTGGAGATGGTCGCCACCTTCGCCTTATTAGGCGTAGCGGAACCAGACTTGATGTTACATGCCTTCTTTAAAAGTACCGCAGCCGGGGGAGTCTTCGTGATAAAACTGAAGCTTCTGTCTGCATACACTGTGATAACAACCGGGATGATCACATCACCTTTATCGGCTGTCTTTGCGTTGAACTGTTTTGTAAATTCAACGATGTTCACCCCATGCTGACCAAGAGCAGGACCAACCGGGGGCGCTGGTGTTGCTTTACCAGCAGGGATCTGTAACTTGATGTATCCTTCTACTTTCTTTGCCATTTCGGCACCTCCTATATTATTGTGGTTCGGACGCTATTCCACTTGTCTTCCGCAAATTACGAGATTGTCGGAGACAGGCTCGGATTTTAAATGCAAAGCATTTTAAACCAGCTCCCACCTATATCTACACCGCCGAAGCGGGCAAATATCCATTCTAATTACAATTCAGCTCACGCCATTCGCAAAACCGCATATATAAACTGAACTGTTAACGCATACTTCTGACTTCCGCAAAGCTGATCTCCACGGGCGTCTCTCTGCCAAACAGCTCCACATTGATGGTAGCCGTCTGCTTGCCATAGTCGATTCTCTGCACAACGCCCACGGTGTCCTTCCAGACGCCCGCAACCACCGCAATGGTGTCGCCCTCTGCGAAATCGACGCTCATATTCTCCACCTTGATACCGAGAGGCTTCATCTCCGCCTCCGTAAGCGGCACCGGCTTGCTCCCGGGTCCCACGAAGCCTGTCACACCTCTGGTATTTCTCACGACATACCAGGTGTCGTCATTCATTACCATATTAATCAGAACATAACCGGGAAACATCTTTTTCTGGACAGTCTTGCGCGCGCCGTTTTTCAGTTCCGTGACATCCTGCATCGGCACTCTGACCTCCAGAATCTCTTCCTCCAGATGTCTGTTCTCGATCGTTTTTTCTATGTTGGCTTTTACCTTATTTTCATACCCGGAATAAGTATGCACAACATACCAATTCGCCTCTGCCATACGGATCCTCCCTGTCCTGCCAAAAATCTTAAAATTTCAGTGTAGTAATGAAGTCCACGCCGTACTGCAGACCGAAATCCAATATTGTGATAATCGCTCCTACCACAAGGGAAATGACAACGACTGCAACAGACTGTTTCAGGAGGGAATCCTTGTCGGGCCAGCTGATCTTTCTAAATTCAGCCTTCACGCCGTCAAAAAATTTGACTGCTTTTTTCTCTGTTTTCGCGGAATCTGCCATAATTCAATATCTCCTTCTTTCAACCGACGAACTGCTACTTCGTCTCCTTATGCAGGGTATGCTTTTTGCAGAATCTGCAATACTTCTTGATCTCCATCCTGTCGGGATGCGTCTTCTTATCCTTTGTCGTATTGTAGTTACGCTGCTTACACTCCGTACATGCCAATGTGATTCTTGTGCGCATATCTTGCCACCTCCACCTGTATTACGATTCGTTTGATCTTATACTTTCTCTCATTTTTTGAGCATAAAAAAAAGACCTTGTTCTCTTCTCGCTCACACAATATATCATACGGTGACCCTTAAGTCAACTGCTTTTTTGTAATTTCTCCGCAAAATCTCCCACTTTTTTTATAAATCCCCTTAATGAAATGCCACCTTCATACGATATATATAGTAATTACGGAAATACTTGCATTCTTCGTGAAAAAAGTGGTAAAATAAAAGCACTAATATTAATAATAAGTAGAAATGCCCACAAAAGATACCTTGCAGGCTAAGGACAGCCGCAGGAGGTATCTGTTATGCTTTCACGGAAGAAAGGAGGGCTCATGGCTTACAACACCATTCACAATTTAAACAATGTCTATAATTTCTACATGACAACCTATGCGCCGAAGTCGAGCACGCCTTATGATACCCATAAGAAGAGCGAACTCCGCAGCGTATATAATTCGATTGTCAAGATGAACAAGGAATCGCCTTTGTTCATTCTGGACACCAGCAAGGAATCCCAGAAATTTGCAGTAGGCATAAAGGAAAATGCCAGAGAGCTTCGCAATACCATTGCGTCCCTTGGCGGCCTCGACGAAGAAGAGCTTCTGAATAAAAAAGTCGCTTATTCCAGCAACGAAGAGATCGCTACTGCGAAGTATATCGGTTCCAAAAAACCGGACGACGATTTCCCCTCCTACGAGGTTGAGGTAAACCGCCTTGCTTCGTCGCAGATCAATCTGGGAAAATTCCTCCCCTCTGACGAGCCTGCCGCGCTCTCTCCCGACACGTATTCTTTCGACGTTGGGATTGAGGACTTAAGCTATGAATTTCAGTTCAGCATAAAGGCAAGCGACACAAACAAGGATGTGCAGGCACGCCTTTCCCGGCTGATTACCAATGCGAATATCGGTATGTCGGCGCAGGTCATTGACGACGGAAACGGCAACAGCGCCCTGCGGATGGAATCGGATGCCACCGGGTTGAAGGCAGGCAAGAAGATGCAGTTCCATATCTCCGACCAGCGCACCAGTAAAACGGCGGGCGTGGTAGATTATCTGGGACTTGACTATATTGCGTCTCCTGCGACAAACGCATCGTTTCTGGTAAACGGCGAGGAGCACTCCTCCACCACCAACCACTACACGCTGGACCACACATACGAATTACAGTTCAAGGGCGTGAGCAGCGAGGATGGCGAGACCGCTTCGATCGGCATCAAAACGGATGTGGAGTCCCTTGCGGAAAATATCAACACACTGGTGCGGGGATACAACTCATTCCTGCAGGCAGTTTCCGAGTACAGCGGCGTACAGCCCAAGAGCGACCGCCTGTTCCATGAGATGAGCAGCGTGGCGAGGGTTTACGCAAAAGGTCTCACCTCCGCGGGATTGAACTTAAATCTGGACGGCACTCTGGAGGTAGACAATAACGTGCTTCGACAGAAGGCGACGAGCGAGGACGCCAAAGAAGCGTTCGCTTCCATGAAAGGCTTTACGAACTCTGTGCTTCGCAAGTCGAATCAAGTTTCCCTGAATCCGATGCACTATGTCAACAACGTGATTGTGGCTTACAAGAATCCCGGAAAGAACTTCGCAAGCCCCTATATCACGAGCGCATACAGCGGGATGATGTTCAACAGTTATTGCTAGTCGGAACAAAATAAGTATAAAGGGGCTGTTGCAAAAGTAGATGAATAATCACTACTGAAGCAATAGCCCCGTTTTTTTAGAAACATCTAATTTGTGATATTTACGAGAAGATACTTACAAGAATAACAATCGTGAAAACCAATAATACTCCCCCGCTAAATATGACAACCACTTTTTTAACCTTTTTATCTCCTTTTACTACCATATCTATTTTATCAGAAAATAAGGCACAGATGATGGCAACTATTATTAACAACAGCGAGATTCTTTCCATATTTTCCTCCTCAAATCCCGATTTGTATTGCTAACAGCTTTGCCTGATCCAACAGCATGTTGTTTTTGATGATTTCCCGATTGATGTTGCCCCTATCGGTCTGTATGCCCTTACGTTCTAAAGCATTGGCAACTGCCCCTTTATATTTACAGCGGGATATTTCCGTGTTTCTTCTTCGGATTCTCCGTCTGCTTGTTCTTAAGTCCACGCAGCGCCTTGAGCAGCGCGTCTCTCGTCTCCTCGGGTTTGATGACCTCGTTGACGTAGCCTCTGGATGCCGCCACGTAGGGATTTAAGAATCTGTCCTCATACTCTTTCTTGCACTGGGCGCGCATTGCCTCGGGGTCCGCTGCCGCCTTGATCTTTCTCTTGAAAGCAATGTTGACCGCACCGTCCGCCCCCATTACGGCGATCTCCGCAATCGGCCATGCGTAGACGATATCCGCCCCCATTTCCTTGGAGTTCATGGCGATATAGGCGCCGCCGTAAGCCTTTCTCATAATCAGCGAAATCTTCGGCACGGTTGCCTCCGAGTACGCGTAAAGTATCTTCGCGCCGTGACGGATGATACCGTTGTGCTCCTGCGCCGTGCCGGGCAGGAATGCGGGCACGTCGATCAAGGTTACGAGCGGTATATTAAAGCAGTCGCAGAAACGGATAAACCGCGCTATCTTGTCGGACGCGTGGTAATCGAGGGAACCGCCCATGGAGTTCGGCTGGTTCGCCACAATCCCGACAACCTTGCCCTCCATGCGGCACCACCCCACCACCGCGTTGGTAGCGAACTCCTTCTGCACCTCAAAGAAACTTCCCTCGTCCACGATGCAGTCGATCACTTCCTTCACGTCATAGGCATGGCGGGAATTATCCGGCACAATATCCTTGAGTTTCGCCGCCTTTGCTTTCAGGGCGTTATCCTGTCTCGCGCTCTCGCCTCTGCCAAAAACTCTCCCCACACGGGAAGGTATACTCTGCCGCTCCGGCGTATTCACCACGGGAGGTTTCTCCGTCCAGTTGCTCGGCAGATAAGACAGCAGCTTTCGCACGCCCATCAGGCACTCGTTTTCCGTGTCGTAGGTAAAGTGGGACACACCGCTCTTCTTCGCGTGCACTTCCGCGCCGCCCAGCTCCTCCACCGAGACTTCCTCGTTGATCACCGTCTTTACCACGTTCGGTCCGGTGATAAACATCTTCGAGATATCTTTCACCATAAAGATAAAGTCGCAGATGGCGGGCGCATAGCAGGCGCCGCCGGAACAGGGCCCGAGGATCACCGCGATCTGCGGGATCACGCCGGACGCTTTCGTATGCCGCAGGAACATGCCGCTGTATCCGCTCAGGGAAGAAATGCCTTCCTCGATTCTCGCGCCGCCGCTGTCGTTGATACAGATCAAGGGCGCCTTCATCTCCATCGCCATATCCTGGATCCGGCAGATCTTAAAGGAATGGTACTCGCCCAGCGTGCCGCCGATCACCGTAAAATCCTCGCTCGCCACAAACACCTGTCTGCCGTCGATCTCGCCGTAGCCCGTCACCACGCCGTCCCCGGGCACGCGTCTCTTGTCCAGATCAAAATCGTCGATACGGGATTCCAGAAAGCCGTCCACCTCCACAAAGGTGCCGGGATCAAGCAGCATCTCGATCCGCTCTCTCGCTGTCAGTTTTCCATTTGCGTGCTGTTTGTCAATCTTTCCCTGACCACCGCCAAGCAAAGCTCTCTCTCTTCTCCTGTCCAGTTCCCTGTTTGCCTCATTCCAATTCATATGGCGCCTCCATAAAAATTCGGATCAGCCGGCTCGAAATGCTCCGCATTTCTCGTTCGCTTCGCTCGCCTTAAGGTCTCGTGCACTGTCGCTCATGCAAGCATGGCGACGCACCCGGTCCCTTCTGTCTCTGCTGATCCAAAAATACTTTGATATTCAAACTATCAAGGAATATTATAGGCAGAGTACCATTTCTTGTCAATACTCTGCCTGTAAAATTTTATGCAACAGCTCAGCCGGAGCAAGTCTGTCTGGCAAATCATTCTTGCATGATTTTGCGAATGGCGCGTGCTGCGTTATCCTTCTTTCTTTGCCGCCGCAAGCGCCTGCGCGATCACCTTGTCCATATCATAATAGCGGTACTGCCCCAGCCGTCCGCCGAAAATCACATAGGGCTTCGTCTTTGCAAGCTCCATGTACTTCTCCATCAGCTTCTCATTCTTCCCGTCATTGATCGGATAGTAAGGCTCCTCCCCCTCTTTCCAGACAGCCGGATACTCTCTGGTGATCACCGTGCCGGGCTGTGTGCCAAACTCGAAATGCTTGTGCTCGATGATTCTCGTATAGGGGATTTCGCGCTCCGTGTAATTCACCACCGCGTTGCCCTGATAATTGTCACAACCGGGAAGCGTCTCCGTCTCAAACCGCAGGGAACGGTATTCCAGATGCCCCAGCGCGAAGTCAAAAAACTCGTCGATCATTCCCGTGTACAGCACTTTATCATAAGTATTGCCTTCCCGGTCCGTCACACAAAGCCTGCCGTCCCGCTCCACCTCCGTCACAAAATCCCGGTAGGATACGCCCGTCATCACCTCAATGCCCTCCAGCATTTTCTCTACCATTATGGTATAACCTCCCACAGGAATCCCCTGATACCGGTCATTGAAGTAATTATTATCATAGGTAAAGCGCAGCGGCAGTCTCTTGATGATAAAGGCGGGCAGTTCCGTGCAGTCCCTGCCCCACTGTTTCTCGGTGTAGCCCTTCACAAGTTTCTCGTATACATCCCGCCCCACCAGAGAAAGCGCCTGCTCCTCCAGATTTTCCGGCTCCCCGATGTGGAGGTCCGCGATCTGTTCCGCGATTTTTTCCTTCGCCTGCGCGGGCGTCACCACGCCCCACATTTTGCTGAACGTGTTCATATTGAAAGGAAGATTGTAAAGTTCCTCCTTATAGCGCGCCACAGGAGAATTGATGTAATGGTTGAACTCCGCAAACTGGTTTACATAATCCCATATTCTTTTGTCGGAAGTGTGAAAAATATGCGCGCCGTAACGGTGCACCTGTATGCCTTCCACTTCCTCGGTATAAATATTGCCGGCAATATGCTGCCTTCTGTCAATCAGGCGCACCCGCCGGCCTTGTCCACGCATCTCGCGGGCAAACACAGAGCCGTACAGCCCTGCGCCCACGATCAGATAATCATAATTCATTTCTATTCCTCTGTTGCCTTATACTTATCAAGCTGCGCATAATCTTCCATCAGCTCCAGCGCTTTCTTGCGCCCTGTTTTATTCAGCTTCACATAATACTGCATGACGCGGTTTTCCATGATCTTGCCGCCAAGCAGGCTCTTCTGGTTAATAGGTGTGAAATCTACGGGATTCAGGTTCAGCCTGTCGCACATACGGATCACTGTACCGTAAGCCATACCCTCTATCCCCCTGTCGAGCGCGGTAACCAACGTAGAGTACGGTATTTCCATCTCAATCGCAAACTGCCTGACACTCTTATGCTGCTTTAAAATTTCTGCCTTTAAGATTTCTGCCTTTGTCATAATAGACCTCCTTATCATGTATTATTTTCTTGATGAGAAGAGGTCTTCTCCTCTCTGTTCAAAGACAGTATACCATATTTCCCCCCCAAAAGGAAACACCTACCGCTGTCACTAAACGGAATATCGTCATCTTCATCATGTTTTCCCTTTCATTTTTGTACTTTTTGTACAAAAGGAACAATAAATCTCCCTCTCGCTCCCATAAAATCCGTATTGTCGCCACGGGAAGAAGGTGCTAAAATAAACATAACTTGAATAAATCACAAAAGAGGTGTTACTATGTTACCTGTTTCCGTGTGCATGATTGCCAAAAACGAAGATAACCATATTGAAGAATGTCTGAAGAGACTTCGTCCCTGCCGCTTTGAGATCATAGTGGTGGACACCGGCTCTGTGGACCGCACCGTGGAGATTGCCCATAAATACGCGGACAAAATCTTTCACTTCGCATGGTGCGAGGATTTCAGCAGCGCGAGAAATTTCTCCATCCAGCAGGCGGCAAACGACTGGGTGCTCATTATCGACTGCGACGAATATCTGGAAAATGTCAATCTTGCACAGCTTGAGGACGCTCTCACAGGGCGGCGCGAAGCCGTCGGTATGATTACGCGCAACAATCCCTACACCGTGCAGGGTTCGCGCTCCATCATGTCGGAGCGTATCGGCAGGCTCTTCAACAAAAATTACTGCCATTTTGAGGGCAGTATACACGAGCAGGTGCGCACCATGCAGGGCAAGGAGCCGGATACTTTTCCCATCCCCCTCACCTTTTACCACGAAGGCTATGTGAGCGAATCCGACAAACGTATGCGCGCCACGAGAAATCTGGAGATGCTGCTGCATGACTTGACCCTGAAAGGTCCAAGCCCCTATATTTATTTCCAGCTCGGTCAGAATTACATATCCCTGAACGACATGGAAAAGGCGGCGCAGTATTACAAACTCGGGCTTGATTTAAACGCGGATCCCAATTCCGATTTCGTGCAGAGTATGGCGGAGACTTACGGTTACTGCCTGATGGATCTTGCAAAATACGACACGGCAATGACCCTCCGCGACAAGTACGATCTCTTCTCCCACCGGGCGGATTTCGTTTTCCTGATGGGAATGCTCTACCAGAAAAAGGGCGAGTATGCCAAGGCAATCGAAGAATTTAAAAAGGCTACCACGCTCACCGCATACTCCCGCACGGGCGTCAACAGCTACCGCGCCAATTTCCACATCGCCGAAATTTACGAAAGCATGGGCGAGCCGGCACAGGCGAAAAGCTACTATAAAAAATGCGGGGATTACGATCCCGCCCTCAGGCGGCTCAGAGAGCTTTCCGCCGGGGAAAACGCTTCGTGAAAGGAGAAATCTTGTTTCCGCTGTCCGTATGTATCATCGCCAAAAATGAAGAAAAACATATCGGGGAATGCCTGCAGCGTCTGTCAGCCTACGGTTTCGAGCTTGTGCTGACAGACACCGGCTCCACGGACCGTACCGTGGAGATTGCCCGAAAATACACCGACCGCATTTATCACTTCGACTGGTGCGACGATTTCAGCGCCGCCAAAAATTTCTGTGTACAGAAAGCCTCCCATGATCGGATACTTTCCCTTGACTGTGACGAATATATGGAGCAACTGGATGTATCTGCGCTTGCACGCTGTATGGAGCAGTATCCCGATCACGCCGGGCGTATTCTGATCCGCAGCCGTTTCCTGCGGGGCGGCGAAACTTCCTACGAGCAGACACGGGTAAGCCGTATTGCCGACCGCAGATATTTCCACTTTGCAGGATCGGTGCATGAGCAGCTGGAACGCCGCGACGGCAGGGTGAAATCCGTTTATGACGCACCTGTCACAATTCTCCACGTGGGATATGACGAGACTGAGTCGGACATGCAGGAAAAATCCCGCCGAAACATTGCCCTGCTGCAGGCGCAGCTTGACAGGGAAGGGCCAGATCCCTATCTCTATTTCCAGCTCGGGCAGAGTTACCGCAGACTGGGGGACGCCGAAAATGCGTTTCAATGCTTTGACGCCGGGCTTTCCATGGAAGTAGATCCCGGTCTTGACTATGTGAAAACCATGGTGGAATCTTACGGCTACACGCTCCTTGACTTAAAGCGTGCGCAGGATGCGCTGGGACTTGCCGAACTTTACGACGTATTCGCGGTGCGGGCGGACTTTGTCTTTCTGATGGGGCTGGTCTATATGAACAACGGACTTTTTGACGCCGCCGTCGCGGAGTTTAAAAAGGCTGCCACCATAGAAGACTTTTCCGTAGACGGGGTGAACAGTTACATGGCATATTACAATACCGGCGTGATCTACGAATGCACCGGGCATATGGAAGAGGCGCGGGTGTATTATCGGAAATGTGAAGGTTATGCGCCGGCGGAAGAACGGTTGAAAGCCCTCGCATAAGCAGAGTTAAAAGGCTGCGCATTTCTCATTCGCGTTGCTCGTCAGAAATCAAAAAAGGTCAGATCTCATGCAGGCATGATTCTGACCTTTTTCGCTTTCTGACTCTGCTTATGCGCGCAGATTATCTTAACTTCCAGATATCCCTGTTGTACTCCTCGATGGTTCTGTCAGAGGAGAAGAAGCCTGCCTTGGCAATGTTCACAAGCATCATCTTTCTCCACTTCTTCTGGTCCTCGTAATCCGCCATCATCTGATCCTTGGTTTTGATATAGTCCTCCAGATCCAGAAGGGTCATAAACCAGTCTTTGTTTAACAGTTCCTTGTAGAGTCTCTCCAGATTCTCCTTGTGTCCCACCTTCAGCGCTTCCTTGCTGACGATGAAGTCTACCGCCTCCTTGATCACAGGGGACTTCTTGTAGTAATCCTTGGACACATAGTCCGCCTTCTCGTAGTGCTCGATCACCGCCTCGGACTTCTCACCAAAGATATAGATATTGTCGTCGCCAACCAGCTCGTGGATCTCCACATTTGCGCCGTCGGAAGTGCCCAGCGTCACCGCGCCATTTAACATAAACTTCATGTTGCCTGTGCCGGACGCCTCCTTGGAAGCGAGGGAAATCTGCTCGGAAATGTCACATGCCGGAATCATTTTCTCAGCATACGCCACATTGTAGTTCTCCACCATAAGCACCGTCATGTACGGGCTGACGTCGGGGTCTTTATTGATAATCTCCTGCAGCACCAGAAGCAGGTGGATGATATCCTGCGCGATCACATAAGCAGGCGCCGCCTTGGCTCCGAAGATAAACGTCATGGGTCTCGCGGGTTTCTTGCCTGCCTTGATCTCCAGATATTTATGAATAATGTAAAGGGCATTCATCTGCTGTCTCTTGTACTCGTGCAGACGCTTGCTCTGGATATCGAAGATGGAATCGGGATTCAGCGTCACGCCTTCCACCTTCTGCACATAAGCCGCCAGATCTTTCTTCCGGTTCATCTTGATCTCGGCAATGCGGTCCAGCACCGCCTCGTCATCCGCAAACTCCAGAAGCTTCTCCAGATTTGCCGCATCCTTCTTGTAAGCGTCCCCGATGGTCTCGGAAAGGAATCCCGCCAGCTCATGGTTGCAGGACAAAAGCCACCTTCTGAATGTGATGCCGTTTGTCTTATTGTTAAACTTCTCGGGATAAATCTTGTAGAACGCGTTTAACTCCGTGTTCTTTAAAATCTCCGTATGGATCGCCGCCACACCGTTCACCGAGAACCCGTAATGGATGTCGATATGCGCCATATGCACCCTGTCGTCCTCGTCGATGATCTGCACCTTGGGATCTTTATACTTCGCCGCCACGCGCTTATCCAGCTCCTTGATGATCGGCACAAGCTGGGGCACTACTTTCTCCAGATATTTAAGCGGCCACTTCTCAAGCGCCTCCGCCAGAATCGTGTGGTTCGTGTAGGCGCAGGTCTTGCTCACAACCTCGATCGCCTCGTCCATCGTGAACGCCTTTTCATCCACCAGAATACGGATCAGCTCCGGGATTACCATGGTCGGATGGGTGTCATTGATCTGGATCACCGCATGATCGTACATGGTTCTCAGGTCGTACTGTTTCTCCTTCATCTCCTTCAAAATCAGCTGCGCCGCATTGCTCACCATAAAATACTGCTGGTAGATGCGCAGAAGGTTGCCCGCCTCGTCGGAATCGTCGGGATAGAGGAAGAGCGTCAGGTTCTTCTCGATATCTTCTTTGTCAAAGTCGATCCCCTTCTTAACAAGGCTCTCGTCGATCGTCTCGATATCGAAAAGGCGCAGTTTGTTCACGCCGTTGTCATAGCCGATGACATCTATGTCATAAAGTCGGGAAGTCACTTTTTTCTTGCCGAAAGCCACCTCAAACGTCGTGTCAGTCTTTGTCAGCCATGACTGCTTCTCGATCCAGTCGTTCTTCTCCGCCGTCTGCAGTTTGTCCTTAAACTCCTGTTTGAACAGACCAAAGTGGTAATTCAGACCGATGCCTTCGCCCGGCAGACCGAGAGACGCGATGGAGTCAAGGAAACATGCCGCCAGACGTCCGAGACCGCCGTTTCCGAGAGAGGGCTCCGGCTCCACTTCCTCAATCGCGGAAAGCTGCTTGCCGTTCTTTAAAAGAATCTTCTCCAGATTGTCATAAATACCAAGATTAATCAGATTGTTTGACAAAAGTTTGCCGATCAGGAACTCCGCGGAGATATAATAAATCTTCTTCTCGCCCTCGATCCGCTCCGACGCTTCCATCAGTTTTTTGGAAAGCTGCAGGATGCTGTAGTAAAGCTCCTCGTTACTGCAGGCGGAAATGGACTTGCCGTATCCGCTCTGTGTCTGGCTCTCCAGTTCCTGCTCCAGATTCATTACCAGTACGTCTCTTTTCAGGTTACTTGCCTGTGCCATGTTGAAACCTCCCTTTTCTACTTGTTAATGGTTTTCTCTATGTTAATTATATTATCCAGTTCTTCTTTCTTGTAAACCCGTGCCCACGCGCTTTGCACGGTATTTGCGCGCGATTTCCACGCGGTACCGCCGCCATTAATTCTGAGCCGCCGTCAGGACATCCTCGTACCTCATTCTCACAAGTTCGTAGCCGAGTACGATCTGCTCGCCCTCGCCGCCGTCCAGAAGCCGTTTCATCTCCTCCACCGCCGCCGAAGCGATCCGCTCAAAATTCTGCCTGACTGTGTTCATCTGCTTGCCCGCATACCCCATCAGCGTGATCCCGTCAAAACCGCATACCGGGCGGAAAATATCCATATCCATCAGCGCCCTCATGGCGCCGATCGCCATCAGATCAGAGGCACACACCACGATATCCTTTTTCTTCGCGTACCTGAACGTCAGATTTCTCGCCTGCAGTTCCGAAAACTCCCCGTTTCTGACAAGGAGGGGAATTTTCTCTTCCTCCGCCAGACGCTGTATGCCTTTCAGACGCTCCGAGGAAACGTAACCGTTTTTCTTGCCCGCCAGATAGAGAATGCTCTTTCCCTTATTTTCCTTAAGCGTCTTTTTCGCCACGTCGTACTGCGCCGCCTCCTGATCAATCCAGACCGAGGAAGTGGAGGCGTTCACAAGAGGCGCATCCACCGCCACGATTTTGAAAGTCTGCGCGCTGATCAGTTTCTGGAGTACCTTGTCGTCCTTCGACATGCCGAAAATAATAAGCCCCGTGATGCTCTGGGAACGCAGGTAGCGCACTACCTCATCCAGACTTTTGTTTTTCAGCATGGAATCAAATATCGTGATCACATCCAGATTCAGCTCCACCGCCCTGCTTATGGTACCCGCCATATACTGCATGTTGATCTCATCCACCGCCTGCGACACATTGCCCAAATTCAAAAGCAGAGCCACCCTGCCGGACTGCTTGGAGGAAAGCGCCGCCGCAACGGAATTGGGTACGAAATTCAATTCCGCCACCGCCTGATTTACTTTTTTCTTTGTCTCCTCGCTCACATTCGGGTAGTTGTTCAGCACCTTGGAAACAGTGGAAATCGCTACGCCCGCATGCTTTGCGACATCTTTGATTGATACCATGATTCATCCATTCCAAACGATTCCTCTGTCAGAAAATGTTTTCCGGAAATCGTTTTCCAAAACCATCATATAACAAAAGAGTGGTTTTGTAAACCACTCTTTTGAAGAATTTCTAAATTTTAACAATTTTTATTTTCTAACCAGATGTCTGGGCAGTCCGTTCACGAACAGAGGCTGCAGCTCGCCCATGATCAGCGGTCTCGCATATTTCTCATAGTCGTCCGTCAGACCCTTGCCGTCCGCGGTAATCCACTCGTCGGGCACGTTTCTCTCCACATTTGCAATCGCATGGATATCGTAAGCGCTGGTGCCGCACTGGTACGGATCCTCACCGTTTCTGTCAAGCGTGATCATCATGCCGGTCTTGCCTTCTTCCGCAGCCATCACCGCGTCGTGACCAACCTGAAACGCCTCGTTGATATCCGTAAGGGATGCCAGATGGGTAGCTGCTCTCTGTAAAGTGGAGAACTCGATCGCGCGGGTCTTAAGACCTGTCTCCGCCGCAATCTTATCCGCAAGCATAACCGCCGTGCCGGACATCTGCTTGTGACCGAACGCGTCTACTGCCACCTCTCTGCCGATCTCGCACACATATCTGCCGTCCGCAACCTTAACGCCCTCGGAAACCGCGATGACCACGGAAGATTTCTTCGCAGCCAGCTCCTTCACGTCCGCTACAAACTTGTCAATATCAAACACCTTCTCTGGCAGATAGATCGCGTCACAGCCTTCGCAGTCGTCACCCTTTGCAAGCGCTGCCGCCGCCGTAAGCCATCCGGCGTTACGTCCCATAATCTCCACGATACACACGGTAGGCTTCTTTGCGCCGAAAGATGCGTTGTCGCGGATAATCTCTTTCAGAGAAGCCGCAATATATTTCGCTGCGGAACCGTAGCCCGGGCAGTGATCCGTCACAGGCAGATCGTTATCAATCGTCTTCGGTACACCCATGAATCTCTGGGACTTCCCGTGAGCCGCCGCATAGTCGGACAGCATCTTGACGGTATCCATGGAGTCGTTACCACCGGCATAGAACAGGCACTCGATATCATGCTTCTCCATGATCTCAAACACCTTCTCGTAAACGTCCTCGTGACCTTCAATCTGGGGCATTTTGAAACGGCAGGAACCTAAGAATGCAGAAGGGGTTCTCTTTAAAAGCTCGATTCCCGTCTCGTCATCCAGATACTCGCCAAGATCGATCATTCTGTCTTCCAGAAATCCCTCGATACCGTGAACCATACCATAAATCTTCTTCACACCCAGCTTCTTAGCCGCAGCGTACACGCCCGCTACGGAAGAGTTGATAACGGCTGTAGGGCCGCCGGACTGACCAACAACAATGTTTCCTTTCATGTCTGCTCTCCTTTTTCTTATTTATTTAGCTTTCGCTTGTTTTTTCTTCACGCTTCATAGTATACCAAATATTTCCGGCTAAAACAAGTACAAGCTCGGAAATACAGGATTGTCCCGTAACTGTCACATAGTCCTAAGTCCTCATTGTATTTGCCGTATAAACATGATACACTCTAATGTAATATTGTATCTGACCATCTGATTTCATTCGCGGATTGCGGGAAAGGCATACTTTTATATGAAGAAATACATTTTGAGCTGCTGCTCAACCGCTGACTTGCCGTCGGAGCACTTTTCAAAGCGCGGCATTTTTTACGCCAGCTTCCACTACGAACTGGATGGACGGGAATATCTGGACGATCTGGGAAAGACCATGTCCTTTGAACAGTTCTATCAGGCGATGACGGACGGTGCGGAGACCAGAACTTCACAGGTCAACGTGGCGGAATTTACAGAATACTTTGAACCCTTCCTGAGAGCAGGCAAAGATATCCTGCACCTATGCCTGTCATCCGGCATCTCCGGCGTGATCAACTCCGCCATGGGCGCCAAAGAAATCCTTTCTGAAAAATACCCGGATCAGACGATTTATATCGTAGATTCCCTTGCGGCGTCCTCGGGCTTCGGTCTCCTTATGGACAAGCTGGCAGACCTGCGCGACGAGGGTATGTCCGTGGAAGAGCTCTATCGGTGGACGCTGGACAACCGTCTGCGGCTGAACCACTGGTTCTTTTCCACCGATCTCACCTTCTATATCAAGGGCGGCCGCGTTTCAAAAACTTCCGGCATGATCGGAAATATGCTGAATATCTGTCCGCTCTTAAACGTAGATCATGTGGGGAGGCTGATTCCCCGCTACAAAATCCGCACCAAAAGAAAAGTCATGTACACGATCGTAGATAAAATGGAGGAATGTATAGAGGAGGGAACCGGCTACAGCGGAAAATGTTATATTTCGCAGTCCGCCTGCTATGCAGACGCCAGATTCGTTGCTGACTTAATCGAAGAACGGTTCCCGCATCTGGACGGAAAAGTCGTGATTCACAGCATCGGCACCACCATCGGCGCACACACCGGTCCCGGCACGGTTGCCGTATTCTTCTGGGGAAAGGAGAGGGTTGACTGAATGTCAGCCCTTTTTCTGACTTACAAAATCTCACTTTCTATTCGCCACAGTAATACGCAAAATACCTGTCCCGGACCGCCTGATAGGCATTTCTCGGCGGATAGATTTTCTTCCCGGTATCCATTCTGATCTCCTGCTTGCTGATGCACTCGATATGCTCCATATTGATCAGGAAGGCGACGCCGACGCGCATGAACTCTTCATAGGGATTTAACAGTTCCTCGAGTTTTCCCATCGTGACGCGCAGCATACACTGGCTGCCGTCCGCAAGATGCAGATATTGAAATTTGCCCTGCGCCTCGCAGTAAATAATATCATCCACCGCCACGCGCTGCACCGCGCTGTCAATCCGCAGAAGGACATACCTTTTGCGCTCCTCCCGTATCTCTGTCAGAAGTCTGTCCAGAAGGGGAAACAGTTTCTCCTCCACAAGCGGCTTTACCAGATACTGTGACGCCTCCACCTCAAAGGCGTCCAGCGCGTGTTCTCTGGAAGTCGTCAGGAACACGAGCCGGCAATGGTTCCCCATTTGCCGCAGTTCCTTTGCCGCCTCAATCCCCGGTTTATCCGGCATGTAAATGTCCATCAGAATCAGATCCGGAAGATACGCCTCATCGGCAATCAGATCTAAAAGCGCATCGGCATTGTCAAAGCGATCCACCCGGAAGTCTGCCTCGGGATGGTTTTCCAGATATTGTGTAAGCATCTCCTCCGCTATATGCAGTTGTTCTATCTCGTCATCACAGATTGCAATCTGAAACATGGATTCTCTCCTGTCACACTGACGCTACGGAATCTCCGTCGGCGGGAATGTTCATAACCAGACGAAAAACAAAAACCCCGTTGTCATACTTAAAGTCGTATTCCCCGTCAAACTTCTCCGCCGTCCTGACAATGCTCATCACGCCGATTCCGCCCGAGTCCTCGGGTTTCGGCAGGCCTTTTTCCATTCCAGCCTCCGCCTTGCATGAATTGCTGCAGAAAATAACAAGCTTGTTTTTCTTTTTTCTGACCATAAGCCGGATGACGCACTCCCGTCTGCCGTCCTCTTTTACTGCCTCCTTACAGCCGTACAGGGCATTCTCCCACGCGTTTGCCAGTATGGTGATCAGATCAATATTGGGAATGCCTGAATTGCTTCCAAGCTCCACATCCAGCATCACCTTGATCTGTTCTTTTCTCGCCTGCGCGGTGTACGCTGCAAGAATCCTGTTGACAGCGGCATTGTTGCAAAGTTTTTCTGTCGGTTTATCCTCGCCTGCTGCCGCCAGAAGCTCCATATTGCGCTCCAGCAGACGGTGATTCATCTCCATAAGCTGATTCTCCTGCATATATGTCTTTTCTATACCGATATGCAGATAAAGGCGGAATACCAGTATCTGTAAAATTCCCGTCAGGAAAAAGTTCATGGCAATCTGCATCAGTCTGTAAGGCGTCTGGTCCTGAATTTTCGGATTCAGAATGAAAGCAATGCCAAAGAAGAGACTCAGCATCATAATCGCCACGCTGAACCTGTCCAGCTCATATTCCACATAATCGGAAAATCCCCGGATCGTCTGCTTTACCTTCTTGTCGATAAACCACGCGATCAGTCCGAGCAGCACAAAACGCCCCACAATATCAGCCCACACATTTTTGCCAAAAAAGAATACCGCAATCTCGATGCCGCCGATCATAAACACCGACATCAGATAAAAGACAAGCGCTAACTTATACATGCAGACGTATACCGAATCGCGGCTGATCCAGACGGCAAATATGCCAAAGAGCAGATACGTCACAAGGGCGCCCATCCGCGCAAATACCTGCTGGGATATGGCGTACCAGACGCAGGTTATGCCGATCAGAACCGCATAAGCGCACAGACACACCGCCACCGTCCTTCTCTTTTCAAATCTTGATTCACTGATCAGGAAAAAGAGCAGCATCACTCCTCCGATACTGACTATCATCCGAACCAACGCTATCGCCACAGAACCGCCTAACATTTCTTTCTACCCCCCCCCCCATATTTCCGGGGTTGCCATATGACTGGCTAAATTTGTAATAAGTGCATCTACGTTTACATTCTTCATGTCTCCTATCATACTACATTTCAGCCGCGCGGCGTGCTTTTTGGTATAGATTGCACTTTTTGGGGTATATTTTGCCAAAGTAGTTTACATAACTTATAGATTCTACCGCATCAGGTACATAAAGTATCCGCCGTAACCGAGCAGCATGAGCAGACCTCCCACACGTCCCAGCCGCTTTTTTCTGAAGACACAGAGCCACAAAAGCACCGCCGCCGCAATACACACGATGCCGTCCGTCAAAAATTCCGGGGCATATGCCACAGGCGTGATCAGCGCCGAGGTTCCCACCACGAAAAGAATATTGAATATATTACTGCCTACAATGTTTCCAACCGCAATATCCGCCTTGCCCTTAATTGCCGCCGTCACGCTTGTCACAAGCTCCGGCAGGGATGTGCCGAACGCCACGATTGTCAGACCGATCAGCCGCTCGCTCATGCCAAAGATCAACGCAAGCGCCGTTGCCGCGTCCACCGCCACATCGGAACCAAGCACGATCATCGCCCCGCCCAGAACAATCAGCAGCAGCATTTTCCAGACCGGCATCGGTTTTCCGTCCGGCATCTCCTCCGGCAGACCGCCGCCCTTTTTTGCAATGACAAGCAGATATCCGAGATAAATAAGCATCAGCGCCCAGAGAATCAGCCCGTCGGAAAAGTGCAGCAGATTGTCCCCGGTTGCGCCCATGACGACAAGGATCACAGAAACCAGAATCACGAAGGGAATCTCATATCTCACCGTCGTTTTCTGTACCGCTATGGGGGTTATGAGGGCGCTCAGCCCCAGAATCAGCAGAATATTCATAATATTGCTGCCCACGATATTGCCGATTGTAATCTCCGCGCTCCCCTTTAATGCCGCCGACACGCTGACCGCCGCCTCAGGCAGGGAAGTTCCCATCGCTACAATGGTAAGCCCGATCACAAGCTGGGGAATCCCGAATTTCTCCGCCAGCCGGCTCGCGCCCTCCACGAACCAGTCTGCCCCTTTTACCAGAAGCACAAACCCCAGCGCCAGTAAACCGATCTGCATCAAAACATCCATATCCTTTTCCTCCTTTTCGTAAGCCCCGAATAAAATAAAACGAGGCTTTCAACATTTTTCATGCTAAAAGTCTCGTTCTTTCTGTCATTTCACAAATATACAATATGAAACGGAAAGCGTGTAAACATGACACATGTGTCAGGGTATGTTGCTTACACAGGATAACTACTCCCTCTTAACTTGTGAGATAATGTAACATAAAGTATACCCGCCTGTCAAGGCTTCCATGCACAGCCGCGGCTTCCGGCGGCAATTTTTTACCGGATCTTAGCCAGCGCTTCCGTTGACAGGATCTTTCTGATGTTAATGAGAAACAGCACGCTCGCCGTGGTCGCCGAAATGATATCGGAGACCGGCTCTGCATAGTAAACGCCCATCACGCCGAAAAAGTGCGGCAGGATGATCGCCAGAGGAATCAATAATATAATTTTGCGCAGCACGGCGATGAAGAGAGACACCTTTGCCTGCCCGAGCGCAAGAAACGTCGGCTGAATCCCGTTCTGCAGACCGAACACAAGCATTCCCGCCATAAAGACAGGCATCACCCTGCCGACCAGCTCCACGAGCGCCGTCTCGTTGGTGAAAAATCCGGCGTAAAATTCCGGGAACAGCATGGTCGTGGCTGTGGACACAAGCATAAAACCGAAGCACAGACCGATCATCCAGCGGTAGAGCTGTTTTACCCTGTCAAAATTCCCCGCGCCATAATTGTAGCTGACAATGGGTGTCATACCCTGCGTAAAACCAGCGATGGGGGCGGCAAAAAGCTGCATCACGCTCTGCATAATGGTCAGCGCGCCCACATGGAGATCCCCGCCGTATGCCTGCAATCCATGGTTTAACACAATGCTGATAAAACTCTCCGTGGCACGCATGATAAAGGGCGATATCCCCAGAGAAAAAATGCTGACTAATATGCCCCGCTCCAGCCGGAGAAACTTTCTCCTTATTTTCAGGGAAGATTTCTCACTGAGCAGGAAACCCGTCACCCATGCCGCGCTGAGCGCCTGCGAGATCACCGTCGCCACCGCCGCGCCCTTTACGCCCATATCCAGACCAAAGATAAAAATGGGATCCAGAATGATATTCGCCACTGCGCCGATCAGCACCGACAGCATTGCCGTACCCGGTCTGCTCTGGCAGATGATGAAAGCGTTTAACCCGAGCGCCAGTTCCACAAACAGCGTGCCCACCAGATAGATCGTCAGATAGTCCACCGCATAGTCTATGGTGGCGTCGCTGGCGCCAAACTGGTAGAGCAGGGGTCTCTGGAACGCATAGAAAATGACCATCAGCGCCACGGTACAGATCACCAGAAAGCTGACACTGTTTCCCAGAATTTTTTCCGCATGGTCCCTGTCCTGTTTTCCCAGCCAGATCGCCGCAAGGGGCGCAGCGCCGCTGTTGACGAACCCCGAAAAAGCGGAGATAAATACCGTGATACAGAAAGTGACTCCCACCCCTGTCAGGGCGTTCGCTCCCACGCCCTCCATGTGCCCGATATAAATTCTGTCTATAATGCTGTATAAAATATTGATGATCTGCGCGAGGATGGACGGCAGCGTCATGCTCGCCATCAGCCTGCCGATGGACTCCGTCGCCATGCGCTCCTCCCGCGTCATTGCTTTTGCCGCGCTCATATAAAACATTCCTTTTCCATTGTTTTTGACTCTCTAGTCATCTTACTAGCATAAACAGGAAAAAGCAACTCTATTTCCATTTTGCCTGCGATATGTTACCATGAAAAAAACGGGCGAAAAAGCAGCCCTCTGCGGCACCCGCACTTATTGATCGGAGAAAGACATGAAACACATAGGAAAAATCATATCGGCGCTGCTGTTATTTGCGGAAATGTGCGCCCTCTATCTACTGATCCCCCATATCACCGACAGCGGCATGAGAAGCGCCTTCTTCACGCCAGCCCGCGCTGTGGCTGTCGTTGCCGCCTGTTTCATCGGCTTTTTTCTATTTCTTTTCATCAATGTATGTCCCAGACTGACTTTCGACAAATCTGCCGGCAGACGAAACCGGATTCTGGAGAACGGCGCGGCGTTGTTACAGCTTTTCCTCGCCACGACCACAGCCGGATCCGTCTTTGTTATCCTGCACTCTCTTTTCCTGCAAACAGGCGGTTCCGGGCTTGGCTACGGCATCGGCAGACTGCTCAGCCTGCTCCTTCTCGTGCTGATGGAGTCCGTCCTCTTCTGGAACGGCATTATCCGCGTATACACCACCTCCGTCCAGCTTGGCATCAAGTGGCGCGTCATCGGCATTGTCTGCGGATGGATTCCACTCGTCCACATCTGGGCGCTGTGCCGGATCATCGCCATCACAGCAAATGAAGCGGCGTTTGAAAAAGAGAAATACCTGCTCGACCAGACCCGCGCCGAGAGCCGTCTCTGCGAGACGAAATATCCCCTGCTGCTTGTGCACGGCGTATTTTTCCGGGATTTCCGTTTCTTTAATTACTGGGGCAGGATTCCCTACGCCCTAAAACGAAACGGCGCCACGGTTTACTACGGCAGCCAGCAATCCGCCGCCTCCGTCGCAAACTGCGGACAGGAGCTTGCGCAGCGCATCCGGGAGATTGTACAGCAGACCGGCTGCGAAAAGGTAAATATCATCGCCCACTCCAAGGGCGGACTGGACAGCCGCTTCGCCATAAGCGCCTGCGGCGCCGCTCCTTACATTGCATCCCTGACGACCGTCAGCACACCTCACAGAGGCTGTATCTTCGCCGATTATCTTCTGGACAAAATACCTGTGAAAGTGCAGAAAAGCGTGGCGCGCAAATACAATGCCACCCTGAAAAAATGCGGCGACCACAGTCCCGACTTTTTAGCCGCCGTGCAGGATCTCACAGCCTCCGCATGTGAGCGCAGAAACGGGGAGCTGCCAAATCAGCCCGGCATCCTTTACCAGAGCGTGGGCAGCCGGATGAACTGCGCCTCCAGCGGCAGGTTTCCCTTAAATATGGCGTATCCGTTAGTCAGACACTTCGACGGCGCAAACGACGGGCTTGTGTCCGTGGAAAGCGCCGTGTTCGGGGAGCATTTTACGCTGCTGACCACCGAAGAAGGGCGCGGGATTTCCCACGGAGATACGATTGATTTGAATAGGGAGAATATTCCCGGGTTTGATGTGAGGGAATTTTATGTAAACCTTGTTGCGGATTTGAAGGAGAAAGGGTTTTAGTTGCTGTCAAAATTGCTGTCAAACGCAAAAAATAAGGGCTTCCAAGACACCTAAAATGTCTCAAAAGCCCCTGTTTATGCGGATAACAGGACATTGCTCCGATTCAAGTCCTGCTTTCACGCATTCTCCTGATTTACTGCGGATAACAGGACTTGAACCTGCACGGTCTCCCACTGGAACCTAAATAAAGAGATTGCCGTTTTTTCCCTATTTTACAGTATTCTACCGTGTTATTTCATCCATATTTCAGCCTAATCTGTCCCGCTGATGTTATCCCGTGTTATATTCTGTTTTTCCCGTTGCTGTCAAAATTGCTGTCAAACTGCCTGCCATTCACCCATATAAATTACTCCTCTCCATACTGTAACGCAATTATTATAGTTTTCATATGGGAATAATATTGTTTTATTACAGTCAATCACTGTCTTTATTCAAAACGCTAATGATAACTGTAAGAATACCAACCACCACAGCTTTTACTATTTGTTCCATAGTCCCTGCCTTCCCTCCATTCTGCTATTCTCTTACGCCGCCTTTACAAGCTGATATGCCCTGTCAATCATCGGGTTGCCATCCATCGTGCGGGCAAAAAGATTCTCATTATAATTTGCTGTCCTGCGAAGCGGCTGAACATGAGTAGCAAAATCAGACACAGCGTTGATAAATCGGTAGGCGTTGTTCCCCACACCCCGCAGATCGGGCGCGTCATAGTAGCGGCGCAGTATATCCTCACGCAGTTTCAGAGTATTTTTCTCCCGTGTCTCTGTAACATCCTTTTCCAACGGAAGTAACTTCTCAACATATTCCGCTACTTGACTATCAGTAACTTTCATCCAGTGTAAGCGTTCAAATTCTTCCCCAAGGCTCTCCATGTAAGCCTCTGCCATAAACAGAGTATTCTTTGCCTCCTGCATCTTGTCTTTTACATTTCCCTTATGGATCATAGACCAAGAACGGCTTGCTGTAGCCAGAGCAAGATTCAGTGTGTTGTTACAAACAACTCTGATTGGCGTTAATGCTACCCTCACAGCTCCGCTTCCGTCATGGGAATTGCTGAAAACCAGATAGGGCGATATCTGCTCTTCCGCGATGATATACTCCCTCGGCAACCTCGCCAGAAGCCACACCCTCTTTCCCTCCTGCAAGGAACCCGCCGTCTCATAGCGCACGCCATAACCAAGCAAAGTGTCCGTGAAAGCAAATGCTTCCCTGTTCTGGATGATCTTGTAGCGATCACTCACCACCCCAAGCACCTTTCTGTCCCTGTCACGAATATTTACCCTGTAACCAGCAATCGCGTCCCCTGTTTCTGTAAAGATGGACTCCTGCATCACATTCCAATCCAATCCTGCCAGACGCAACGCATCTACGGATGTGGGCGCATCCTCCACCTTTGTCCCCAAACCATGCCAAGGCTTTTCCCTCGTGTAAAACATAGTTTCTACATTTGCCGACATACCTTTTTCCTCCATTCTTTTAATTTGACAAAAAGTCAGACCGACGGATCGGCTCCATCGGTCTGCTTATGATAATAATATATACTTTGATGTTGAAAATCTTTGATATACCTTAATTCTTCTGCGTCCGATGCTATGAGGCTTTGATAAGGTTCATCGCCTGTAACAAAGTTACACAGTCTCTACAGCCTTGCTGATACGTCACTCTGCCATATAAAGCACCGCTTTCCGTGTGAAGGGAAACCAGCCGATCTACAATTAACCGTTGCTCTTTATCCAGATTGAGTTCTTCAAACAACTTAATCTGTTTATCAATCTGACCTTGTATGTCTTGATACTGCTTATTCTCCAGCAAAATCTGATTTATCCGCTCATTGACGGAATAATCTGTAATAACCTCAAAAACATTTCGTTCTTCTGCCATAATTTACACGCTCCTCGTATAATAAGTTTGTAAGCAAGAAAAACAGCTTACAGACTTATTCTTTTTTGATTAGACAGAAGGATAATTCTAAACATCCTTTCCGAAGATTCTTCTTCAATCATGCTGGTTCATCCATTCTCTGTCTATTGGTTAATAAGTTACTTTATAGTCATGGCCC
>Ga0137306_100165_pt2 | contig 54488 bp, 48 predicted proteins | sample Inofroosms_March_FD_97187 | JGI IMG/M metagenome (GOLD analysis project Ga0137306, IMG submission 97187) | Mouse cecal microbial communities from Vienna, Austria - N-Acetylneuraminic and N-Acetylglucosamine D2O microcosms_March | ecosystem: Host-associated > Mammals > Digestive system > Large...
TGATACTGTCGGCACCAAGTCAACTCCGCCCCAACTTGTCCCCACCAATGAAGCCGCCTATTGCGTCACAAGCCGCCTCAAATGCATTCTGAACGGGAGCAATGATGTTTTCGTCAAACCAACCTGCTACACTTTCCCACACGGTCTGTATATCTTCCCATAAATTTGAGAAGAATTTTGAAACGTCCTCCCAAACGCCTTTAAAGAAATCCGTAACTGGCGTAATTACATTCGTGTCAAACCATTAAGAAACGCTTGCCTATACGGCGACTATATCCTCCCATAAACTTTTGAAAAATCCTGATACAGATTCCCATAACCCTTTAAAGAAATTTGTTATAGGAATAACTACATTTTCATTGAACCACCCCGATGCTATTTTCCAAACAGCCTGTACAATTATATCCTGATCCGTCTCCATGTAACCATTCAAAATATGACTGATGAGACTACATACAAGAACGTCGGGATCACAGAGATGCCCGCGTTCAACACCAACCGCAACAACGCCTGCCATCTGAAAGGCACATCCCCCTGTTCGATGTGTCCGGGCCGGGAGATATAGATGATCGTACTGACCGCGAGCAGGTATCCTGCATAGCATACAGGAGAGAATCTGTCCAACAAAAACAGAGAGAAAATCCTAGATTTTATCCCTCGTGATATCCTTATACCCCTCGCCGAAGATCTCGCTCGCGGAAGACACGATCATGAACGCGGAAGTGTCCTCATCCTTCACGATCTCCTCCAGCCTGGGGTACATCTGCTTTCTGGTGACAATCATCAGCATTTCCTTCGGCGCATTCGTGTACGCCCCTCTTGCCGTGATGATCGTCGCCGTAGTGTCCAGCTCATCGAAAAGCCTCTGCTTCACCTGTTCCGGTTTCTCGCTGATGATATACACAAGCTTCGCCTCGTCCGAGCCGTACAGGATCTTATCCATCACGATCGAGTCCGTCACCACAGCGATCCCCGCATAAAACGCCACCGTCATATCCTGAAACACGATCCACGACGCGAGGATGACTATGCTGTCAAAGACAAGGAATAAAATGTTGGTCTTGACATGCCTGCGTTTCGTTCGGACAACTTTGACAATAATGTCGATCCCTCCGGTGGTCGCACCCGCCTTGAACACCAGCGCAAGCGCCACACCGATCAGTGCACCGCCAAGCACCGCCGCGATCAGCAGATCGTCCGTCACTGCCCCATAGGCTGCCAGCGTGTTGATAAAAAAAGTGATCAGTGCCAGCGCATACATGGTAGAGCAGATAAATCGCCACCCAAATTTCCACAGCCCCAGCAGGACGATCGGAATATTGATGAGCATATTCACCGTACCAGTCGGAATCCTCGTAAATCGGTTCACCAGAATGGAGATGCCTGTCACGCCTCCCGGCGCGATATTGTTGGGATCCAGAAACAGACTGATAGCAACGGCATAGATCACCGCTGCTGCTGTCAGTATCACATAACATTTTACCCTTTTTATGACTTCTCTTTCCATAACGCCTCGTTATCAAATATTTGTTCTGACCTGCTTCGGCTGGTAGCCTTTGTCCTCCAGTGCCCTGATGATCTGGTTCTTATGGTCTGTTCCAAAGGTTTCAAGCGTGATCCGCAGCTCCACGGCCGCATTCCTGTTGATCGAGACAAACTGGTTATGTTCGAGTTTGATGACATTGCCGTTGAGCGAAGCAATCACTTCCGATACCTTCGTCAGCTCACCCGGCTTGTCAGGCAGCAGCACGGACACTGTAAAGATGCGGTCCCTGAAGATCAGACCCTGCTGCACCACAGAGGACATGGTGATGATATCCATATTCCCGCCGCTCAGTATCGATACGATCCGCTTGTTCTTCACCTCGAGATGGCGCAGCGCCGCCACCGTGAGAAGGCCGGAATTCTCGACAATCATCTTATGATTCTCCACGATGTCCAGAAAAGAGACGACAAGCTCCTCATCCGGCACCGTGACGATCTCATCTATATTGTCCCTGATATACGGAAAAATATTCTTTCCCGGCGTCTTGACCGCCGTTCCGTCCGCTATGGTGTTGACACCGGGAAGCGTGACAACCTCGCCCGCCCGCAGTGATTCCTGCATGCAGTTTGCCCCCGCAGGCTCCACACCGATCACTTTGATCTTCGGATTCAGGAGCTTTGCAAGCGTCGAGACGCCTGTCGCAAGCCCGCCCCCTCCGATCGGCACAAGAATGATATCCACCAGCGGGAGCTCCTTGAAGATCTCCATCGCGATCGTCCCCTGCCCTGTGGCAACTGTCAGGTCGTCAAACGGATGGATGAACGTGTACCCGTTTTCCTCCGCCAGCTGGTAGGCATACTCGCACGCCTCGTCGTAGACGTCTCCTTTGAGGATCACTTCCGCTCCGTACCCTTTCGTGCGGTTCACCTTCATGAGCGGCGTCGTTGTCGGCATCACGATCACGGCTTTCACACCGTACTTTTTCGCCGCATAGGCAACACCCTGCGCGTGATTGCCCGCCGACGCCGTGATCAGCCCCTTTTCACGCTCCTCGTCCGTGAGCGTGCTTATCTTATAATATGCGCCCCTCAGCTTATATGCTCCTGTGAGCTGCATATTCTCCGGTTTCAGATAAACCTTGTTTCCCGTCTGTCCGCTCAGATACTCGCTGTAGATCAGCTTTGTCTCCGAAGTGACCTTCTTCACGATCTCTGACGCTTCCTCAAATTTTTCCAGTGTGAGCATATCTGACATATTTATTTTCCTCCCTTCCAGAAAAACCACTTCTTCTTCGGTTTTTCGGCACTGTCATCATCACAGGCATCCTCCCCGGAAACAGTCTCTCCGGGATCCTCCCCCTCAGGATCTCCTGCATCCGGAACCTCCGCCTCCGGCACGGGATCCTCGCTCTTACCATCCTGCGCATCTGCATGCTCTGCCGTCACGGCAGCTTCATCCGGGCTGTCAGCTGACAGCTCCTCCGGCTTCACATCGAACAATGCGTTCACAAACTCATCCGCGTTAAACTTCTGAAGATCCTCGATCGTCTCACCCACGCCGATGTATTTGACCGGCACATTGAGTTCTGACTGTATCGCCACCGCGATTCCGCCCTTTGCCGTGCCGTCCATCTTGGTGAGAACGACACCTGTCAGGTCCGCCACCTCGCCGAATTCCCTTGCCTGCGAGAGCGCGTTCTGCCCTGTCGTCCCGTCGAGCACGATCAGGTTTTCCCTGTGCGCATCGGGAAATTCCCTGTCTATGATGCGGTTCATCTTCCGGAGCTCCTCCATCAGGTTCTTTTTGTTGTGAAGACGCCCTGCCGTGTCACAGATCAATATATCGGCCTTTCTTGCCTTTGCGGCATTTACGGCATCATAGATCACAGACGCCGGATCAGCGCCGTCCGCGCCGCCGATCATATCGACTCCCGCGCGGTGCGCCCACTCTGCAAGCTGGTCTCCTGCAGCCGCCCGGAATGTGTCCGCAGCGGCGATCAGCACCTTCTTTCCCTGTCCCTTCAGGATACTGGCGAGCTTTCCCACAGATGTGGTCTTACCGACACCGTTGACACCGATCACAAATATGACAGACTGCTTCTTCTCAAAATCATACGCAGTCTCACCCACACACATCTGCTCCTTGATGCTCTCGACCAGGAGCTCCTTGCACTCGGAAGGCTGTCTCAGATGCCGCTTCTTCACATCCTCCTTCATGCGCTCGATGATGTCATTGGTCGCATTGACGCCGATATCCCCCATGATCAGGATCTCCTCGAGCTCCTCATAAAAATCGTCGTCGATCTCCGAGGCGCCGTAAAACACCGCATCGATCCCCGCGACGATATTGTCCCTTGTCTTATTTAAGCCTTCTCTTAAACGGCTGAAAAAACCTTTTTTCTCCCCTGCCATATCTGTCCTAAGCCTCCTTCTTTTCCCTCTCTTCCTGACTCCACCTGTCGACCTCGCTGTCGACAAGATTGACACTCACAAGGGTCGATACGCCTTTCTCCTGCATCGTGATGCCGTACAATCTGTCCGCCTGCTCCATCGTACCGCGCCGGTGCGTGATCACGATAAACTGCGTGCCTTTTGTCAGTTTGTTCAGATACTTCGCAAATCTGCTCACATTTCCCTCGTCGAGCGCCGCCTCGATCTCATCCAGCAGGCAGAACGGCGACGGCTTGAGATTCTGTATGGCAAACAGGAGCGCGATCGCTGTAAACGATTTTTCCCCGCCGGAGAGCTGCATCATATTCTGCAGCTTCTTGCCGGGCGGCTGCGCTATGATGCGTATCCCCGCCTCGAGTATATCCTCGTCCTCGATCAGCTCCAGCGTACCCTTGCCTCCGCCGAAGAGCTCCTTGAACACCTTGTCAAACTCCCGCTTGATCTCCTCGAACTTCTCAGAAAACTGCCTGCGCATTGCCGTGTCGAGTTCCTCAATGATCCCTTCCAGCGTCTTTTCCGCCTCGATCAGGTCATCATGCTGGTTCTTCATAAATGTATAGCGCTCCATCAGGACCTTGTAGTCCTCGATTGCATTGACATTGACATCACCGAGCTTTCGGATCTCGTCCTTGATATCGGCGATCTGCTTTTTCATCTCCGCGATATCCGTCAGCATCTCATTGCGCATGGACGCGGCATTGTTCAATGTGATCTCATACTCGTTCCACATATAGTTGATCTGGTTTTCGACGGTCTCCTCCAGCTTTTCCCTCTGAGAATTCAACCGGTACACTTCCTTGTCGAGCGCATTTTTCTTCTCGGACATCTCCTCCCGTGTCTGAAAGAAATTCTTCTGTCTCTGCGACAGTTCTTCCTTCGTCTTCTGCTTTTCCTTCAACGCAGTCTCCGCATCCGACTGTGTGGTATGCGACGCGCTGATCGTCTTCCCGATCTCCTCAATACTCTGCTGTCTGTTCTGAATATCTGCGAGACAGCTGTCAAGGCTGGTCTGCACTTCGGAGAGCTCCTCCCTGCTGCGAACCAGCTCTCCCTCGATACGGTTCAGGTTCGTCTGCTCAAACTCCTGTTTCTGGAGGATCTTTTCGTACTCCACATCCCATTCCCCGACCATTCCGGTCTTGCTGGACTCCTCGACCCGGTAATCTTCCAGCTCTCTCTGGTACGCGGCAATATTCTGCTCCAGTACTTTCTCATGCTCCTCCGATGCCTTCAGATCATTTTGTGTCCTCTCCTTGTCCGCATGGATCTCTGCCACTCTCCGCTCAATATCCTGCTGCTCCTCCTGCAAAGTCCCAAAACCCTGCTCCGCCTCGTTTTTTCTGTCCTCAGCCGCCACAACGTTCATTCTTGCCGTGTTCTGTCTGATGAACAGCTCCTGCAGTACGGCTTTCTCCTCCTCGATCGTCTTTCTGACATGGTTTCGCTCGGCCTTGATGTTCTCGATATCCGCATTGGCTGCGTCCAGCCTTTCCCTTGCCGCCTTCGATTTTTGTTCGAGTTCCTCGAGCTCCCTTCTCCGCCCCAGCAGATTGGAATTATTCTTGAAGGCGCCGCCGCTGATCGCACCGCCCGGCACGAGGAGTTCTCCCTCAAGCGTTACCATCCTGACACTGTAGTCATACTTTCTGGCGATCCTGACTGCATTGTCAATGTTATCTATCACAACGATGCGCCCGAGCATCGTCTTTGCCACATTCCTGTATTTTGCGTCCGTCCGCACGAGGGAATCCGCCAGCCCGATCGCCCCCGCCTCCCTCAGCACGCCCGGCGTCCTGAACTCCTGCGGCTTCGTGATGCTGGTCAGCGGGAGGAACGTAGCGCGCCCAAAACGGTTTCTCTTCAGAAAACCGATCATTTTCTTCGCTGTCTCCTCGTCCTCCGTGACGATATTCTGTATACTTCCGCCAAGAGCGGTCTCGATCGCTGTCTCATACTCCTTGTCGACCTTGATGATATCCGCCACAACGCCGATGATCCCCCTGTTGTGCTCCTTCTGTTCCATCACCTTCTGAATGCTGTTGCCAAAGCCCTCGTACCGCTCCGTGAGGTTGGAGATCGTGTCGAGCTGTGAACGGTATCTCTGATATGCCGCCTGACTCTCCCGGATCTCCTCATCCTTCCGGGTCAGTCTCCCGCGGAACGTTTTGTTGTGTTCCTCCAGTTCTGTCAGATGCGTGTTGACTTCGATGATCCGGTCGTTAATGCGCTGGAATTCCTCCTGCAGCGCCTCGATCTCGGCATCCCGCTCCGCCTCGTCACTCCTGGCGCGCAGAAGCTTTGAGTTTAACTCTGCCTTCCGGATGCGCAGCTGTTCCATCATCGTGTCAAAACTGCTCATCTTTGATTTGATGTTTGCACGTTCATTCAGCATCGCGATGATCTGGTTCTTGTCTTCTTCTATTTTATCATTCAGCTCCTCGATATGCGACTGCACTTCGAATAACAGGCCCTTCGCCTCATTCCGCTCCTTCTCCAGTCCAGCCACTTTCTCGTCCAGCACAGCCTTGTCCTCAAGGATCCTGGCTCGCTCTGCTTCCCTCCCGGCGATCTGCTCCTGTATCACCTGGATCCGTTCCCGAAAATGCCTTTCGTTTCCCTGCGCCCCTTTGATCTGTTCTCTCAATACATTGATCTCGCCCTCAAGTTTTCCGCGCATGACGCTGGCGTCCGTCAGTGCATTTCGGGTAGATTCGATATCCCGGTCCAGCTCTTCGATATGTACCTGGATCTCGTCGTATTCAACCTTTATACGGTCATACTGCTGCGCAGTATTGTTATAGTCCTCCTGGGCGATCCTGTATTTGTCCTCGATCTCCTCCAGCTGTCCTGTCAGCTTCCTGTTTTCCAGCAGAAAGACATTGACGTCGTACTCTTTGAGTTCTTCTTTCTTCTTCAAGTATACCTTTGCCTTGTCGGACTGCTTTTCGAGGGGGCCTACCTGTTTTTCGAGCTCGCTCAGAATGTCCGTCACACGCACCAGATTATTCTTCTCGTCCTCCAGTTTTTTCTGGGCTGTGGCCTTGCGCTTTTTGAACTTGACGATACCTGCCGCCTCATCAAAAAGCTCACGCTTCTCCTCCGGCTTGCCGCTCAGGATCTTCTCGATCTGCCCCTGGCCGATGATCGAGTACCCCTCTTTACCAATGCCCGTGTCATAAAATAATTCATTTACATCCTTCAAACGACAGGGAGTCCCGTTGATCGAGTACTCGCTTTCGCCTGAACGATATAAACGCCTTGCCACTGTCACCTCCTGATAGTCGATCGCCAGCGTGTGGTCCGCGTTGTCAAAAGTGATCCCCACATACGCATACCCCAGCGGTTTTCTGAGCTCTGTCCCGGAAAAGATAACATCCTGCATGGATTCCCCCCGCAGCTGCTTGATGCGCTGTTCGCCCAGCACCCACCGCACCGCATCCGCCACATTGCTCTTGCCGGAGCCGTTGGGTCCCACGATGCCCGTGATCCCCTGATGAAACTGAAACACGATCTTATTGGCAAAGGATTTGAATCCCTGCACCTCAATACTCTTTAAATACATTCCTTACCTCACCGTATGCCGTTATTTTTTGCCCTTCAATCCCCGGAGCGCCTCATATGCCGCCTGCTGTTCCGCCGCCTTTTTGGTTCTCCCCACTCCGGAACCGATCAGCCTGTCATCAAGATACGCCTCAACGCTGAACTGTTTATCATGGTCAGGACCGGTCTCCCCTACCAGCTCATACCTGAGCTGTGCCGTATTTTTCTTCTGGATCTCTTCCTGCAGAAGTGTCTTGCTGTCCATGAACAGGATCTTATCCTCCAGATCCGACAGCACGAAACGATAGATGAACTGCTTGGCGTGGTCGATGCCGCCGTCAAGAAAGATCGCACCGATCACCGCCTCCATGACATCAGAGATGATGGAATCCCTCTTTCTTCCCCCTGTCGACTCCTCGCCCTTTCCGAGCAGTATGTATGTATTCAGGTTGATGTCCCTCGCACAGTAGGCGAGCGCAGGTTCACATACCATGGACGCGCGCAGCCTTGTCAGCTGTCCCTCGGGCATGTCCTCATTTTCATTGTACAGGAATTCGCTGGACACGAGTTCGAGGACTGCATCTCCCAGAAATTCCAGTCTCTCATAATTATTTAATTTGTTGATCTTCTGCTCGTTGGCAAACGAACTGTGTGTCAGAGCCTGCTTCAGCAGCGCATCATTCTGAAAATGATATCCGATCTTTCCCTGCAGCTCCTGCAGGGCTTCCTTCATATTCCGCATTTTTGCCTCCTGTTCGATTCTTCCCCTACTTGTGCGCCGGACACCCGTCAGCTTCTGCTGACAGTCTTCCTCTGGGTGCACGTGTGCATAAAGAAAGCCCTACAAAGGGCTTCCTGCTTTTTCGATCCATTCGACAGCCTCCCGCACTGTCGTTATTTTGTCCAGACCTTCTGTCGGTATCTGCAAACCGGTCTCCTCCTCCACCCCCATAAAGATCTGATACAGATCCAGTGAATCAGCACCCAGATCTGTGAGAAAAGTCATATCCATCTCGATCTCATCCGGATCCATACCCAAAACGGTGGCTGCAACCTTCTTCAAAGCTTCAAATTCCATTCGATCAGATCCTTCCTTACTCGTCTTTCAAGACAACTTTATCCTTTATTTTCTGATTGATCTTCTGTTCCTTAAAAGTCACGCACTGCAAAATCGAATTTTTGATCTCGACCGCCTTGGAGCTCCCATGGGTCTTGACCACCAGCCCATTCAGCCCCAGCAGCGGCGCTCCGCCGTACTCGTCCAGGCTGAACCCCTTCAATGTCTGTTTGAGTGCAGGCTTTACCAAAAGTGCACCGATCTTGCTTCGAAGCGATGTCATCATACCTGCTTTTACCTTTTTGATCAGCGTGGCTCCGACCCCTTCATACAGCTTCAGGATGATGTTGCCCGCAAACGCCTCGCACACGATCACATCCGCATATCCTGTGGGGATATCCCTCGCCTCGATGCTTCCTATAAAATTGATCTCCGGACAGTTCTTGAGCATCGGGAACGTCTCCTTCACGAGCGCATTCCCTTTCTCCTCCTCCGCCCCTATATTGACGATCGCAACCCTGGGATTCGGTATACCGACCACACTTTCCATATACACGGATCCCATCTTTGCAAACTGAACCAGATGTGAAGGTCTGGCATCGACGTTGGCGCCGCAGTCGATCAGCAGGGCACAGCCTGTCTCCGTCGGGATCAGCGGTGCCAGGGGCGGTCGCTCGATCCCCTTGATCCTTCCCACGATCAGCTGTCCGCCGACGAGCACAGCTCCGGAACTGCCAGCCGAGACAAACGCATCACACGCCCCGCTCTTCACCAGGTTCAGCGCGACCACGATGGAAGAATCCTTCTTTTTCCTGATCGCCATCACCGGAGGCTCCGCAGTCTCGATCACCTCTGTGGCATTCACCACCTCGACCTGTTCTTTATTGTAAGTATACTGAATGAGCTCTTTCTCGATCTCTTCCTGCCTGCCCGTCAGATATACCTTGATCCTGCTGTTTTCATTGACAGCCTCCACCGCGCCCTTCACGATCTCCGCCGGTGCATTGTCACCACCCATGGCATCCACTGCCACTCTGGTTCTCTCATCCATTGCCATAATCCTCCATAGTTCGCTCTATACTTTATAAATATACTAGACATGCCATCAAAAATCAAGGGAAATCAAATAAAAAGGTGCAAAGCCTTATTTTCTCATAAAACTTTACACCTTTTATCTCTTTTCGGATCCACCACATCAGTCAACTGCAATGATCTCCTTCTTGTTGTATGAGCCGCATGCCTTGCACACTCTGTGAGGCATCATCAAAGCGCCGCACTTGCTGCACTTAACCAATGTAGGCGCGCTCATCTTCCAGTTTGCTCTTCTCTTATCTCTTCTGCTTTTTGAAGATTTATTTTTTGGACATATAGACATTGTTACACCTCCTTATCCGCATTAAACAGATCCTTTATTGCCGCCATTCTGGGGTCTGGTACGAAATCGTCACACCCGCATTCGCCGTCGTTCAGATTTCTGCCGCATACCTTACAGATTCCCTTACAATCCTCTCTGCACAGTATCTTCATCGGCCAGTTCAGCAGTAATTCATCATTGATTAGTTCATCCACATATAAGTGATATCCCTCCATAACGGACGATGATTCCCCGTATTCACCGGAATTCCCGTCCTCTGCATCATCACCCGCATAATCCGGCGAGACGACCACAGTGTCAAAGGATAAATCAAATGTATAATCAACATCTCGCAAACACCTGTCGCAGGCAAGCCCAAACGTCAGCCTTGCACTTCCCTGAACCAGTGCTTTCGATCGTCCTATATTAGAAAGCCTCAGCGCAACAGGACTCTTCTCTCTGACCGGGAAGCTTCCATACGGACTGGCAAACGTATCTCCCTCGTAGGGTACATCCAGCTCCTGCACTTGTCCTTCATTTATAAATACATCTGTCAAATTCACTAACATCGCAGACTCCTATCCACACATTCATTTATTATACAGAACGGGGGGGATTTTGTCAACCAGAAATTTTCTTTTATTCGCCGTTTATTTGCTGTTGATGAGACACACTCTAAAACTGTTGGACACCGGCCGTGTCTGTGATATAATAAAGCATCCCATTTCATCAGCAGACACAAGGAGGAGCCATGAAAGTCACAGCAATCATTGCCGAGTACAACCCTTTTCACAACGGACATTTATACCAGCTGAATACCATACGCCGAACGCTGGACACAGATATCATCGTCGTCGTCATGAGCGGGGACTTCATGCAGCGCGGCATACCCGCCGTTGTGGACAAATACGAACGCTGCCAGATGGCTCTCGAAAACGGCGCCGATCTGGTCTTTGAACTCCCTGTATATTTTGCGCTCGGCAGCGCGGAATACTTTGCGCAGGGCGCCGTATCCCTGATCGACAAGCTTGGCGTCGTCGACTTCCTGCATTTCGGAAGCGAAGCCGGGGACATTTCCCTTTTGTATGAACTCACCAGCACAATGCTCGCCCACGAATCAGACGCATACAAAGCGATGTTGAACAAATATCTGAAACTGGGCTATTCTTTTCCCGCTGCCAGAGACCACGCGCTGTCAGAGCTGATCCCGGATCAGGCGATCAGGCAGCTTGTCAGCGCCCCCAACAATATTCTCGGGATAGAGTATGTGAAGACCCTCATCCAGAGAAACAGCTCCATAAAGCCCGTGACTCTTGCGAGGGCTGGCGAAGGCTATGCCTCCGATTCCCTTGCGACAGACAGCTTCGCCTCGGCTAATGCCATACGCAAAGCGCTCCTGTGTCGTTCTGATCCCGGTGACGACAGCCCTTCCGCGCAGTATTCCGGATCGGAACAAAGTGCCTCTCCCGATATACCGCTCTGTGTCCAAAAACAGATCCCAGCCTCCGTGTGCGCTTTGCTGTGCCAGAAAACGCTCCTGTACGCAAATGATTTTTCAGAAGTACTTCTATACAAAATGCTTCAGGAGCAGATGCTCCAAAATAGAATACTTCCGTCCGCGGCATTGCAGGGTGCCAGCCGCAAAGGCGCGTTTTCAAAATACTATGATATCGGAATCCAGCTATCCCACACGCTGTACAACAATCTACCCGGCTTCACGACATTTGAGGATTTCGCGCTATCTTGCAAGACCAAAAATCTCACCTACACGCGCATATGCCGCGGACTCATGCACATTCTCCTGGATATGACGCAGGAAAAAGCAGACCTATTCAAACAGGAGGACTACGCACAGTACGCGAGGCTTCTCGGCTTTACAGAACGCGGAAGACAGCTGCTGGGATCCATCAAGGCAAATTCCTCTATCCCTGTCATCACAAAGCCTTCCAGTGCATTGAGACAGCTTGGCGGTACAGCGCTAATGTCATTATATTCCGATATCCACGCCGCAGACATCTATGACAGTGTCCGGCAGCAGAAACAATTCCGCCTGTCGGACACCCTGTCAAAACAACCCGTTGAAATGATCCAAAAGATCCATATGACCCGCCAAAACGAACTGACCAGGCAGATCATAAAACATGATTGAATAGATATGATATTAATTCTTAAAGCTGTGGATCGGCGCCGGGATCCTGCCGCCGCGGTTGACAAAGGCATCGCAGGAGTACCTGTTGACAGGCATGATCGGCGCATATCCAAGCAACCCCCCAAACTCCGCGCTGTCTCCCACGGTCTTTCCGATGACCGGAATGATGCGGACAGCCGTCGTCTTCTGGTTGACCATACCGATCGCGAGCTCGTCGGCTATGATGCCTGCGATCGTCGTCGGCTTCGTGTCGCCCGGGATCGCGATCATGTCCAGACCGACGGAGCAGACGCACGTCATGGCCTCCAGCTTCTCCAGCGTGAGTGCGCCGGCGTTTACCGCGTCGATCATTCCCTGATCCTCGCTGACCGGAATAAACGCACCGCTTAAGCCCCCCACATAGGAGGACGCCATCACACCACCCTTCTTCACCTGGTCATTTAAGAGGGCCAGCGCCGCCGTCGTCCCGGGCGCTCCCGCATACTCCAATCCGATCTCACACAGAATGTCAGCCACACTGTCGCCGATCGCAGGCGTGGGCGCCAGCGAGAGGTCGACAATGCCGAAAGGAATGCCGAGCCGTCTCGACGCCTCCTGCGCCACCAGCTGTCCCACTCTCGTCACCTTGAAGGCTGTCTTCTTGATCGTCTCGCAGAGCACCTCGAAATTCTCCCCGCGCACACGCTCCAGCGCGTTCTTGACAACACCCGGCCCGCTGACGCCCACATTGATGACAGCATCCGCCTCCGTCACCCCGTGAAATGCTCCTGCCATAAACGGATTGTCATCCGGCGCATTGCAGAACACGACCAGTTTCGAACATCCGATCGAATCATTATCCTTTGTCAGCTCTGCAGTCTCCTTGATGATATCGCCCATCAGCCGCACCGCGTCCATATCGATGCCCGTCTTGGTAGAGCCGAGATTGACGGAGCTGCACACGAGCTCTGTCTGTGCCAGCGCCTGCGGGATCGAGCGCAGCAGGAGCTCATCCGCCTCCGTCATGCCTTTTGATACCAGCGCGGAGTATCCGCCGAGAAAATTGACGCCGACATCCTTTCTCGCCCTGTCAAGCGTCCTGGCGATCGTCACGAAATCCTCGGAAGTCCTGCACGCAGATCCACCGATCAGAGCGATCGGCGTGACAGAGATCCGCTTGTTGACGATCGGGATTCCGAACTCTTTCTCGATCGTCTCGCCAGTGGACACCAGATCCTTTGCCACAGTTGTGATCTTATTGTAAATCTTTTCATTCAGACGGCCAAGATCCGAGTCGATGCAGTCAAGCAGGCTGATGCCGAGCGTGATCGTCCTGACATCAAGATTTTCTTTCTCGATCATTTTATTTGTCTCTAACACTTCATTTATATTTATCATCCTATCTAATGCCCTCCTGGAAAACTCATTGAATATCCATACCACGCGGCTCACAGCCTGTGCATGCTGTTAAAGATCTCTTCTCTCTGACATTTGATGATGACACCGATCTCCTCGCCGAGTCTGTCAAGGTCGTCGGACACCTCGCTGACAGATTTGACTGCCCTGCTCATATCCGCGATCATCATCATATTGAAATAATCGTCCACGATCGTCTGGGATATATCAAGGATATTCACCTTGTTCTCAGCCAGATATGTACATACTTTTGCGATAATACCGACAGTATCTTTTCCCACTACTGTAATGATTGTTTTTTTCATGATCTGCAACTCCTATCTCTATTTTATTATATATCATATCTCTGCCAGCCGAGACATCGCACTCCGGTCCGCCACATATATCGGAAAATCATCCGGCTTATATGGATTATCCGCCATGGAGATCTCCAGCCGGACAGTCTCATAGGCAAGCTCTGCCAGATTGTTCTCCTTGCTCAGATGGCCTAAGAATACCGTCTTCAGACCGTCGTGCAACAGCCTGCTCAAAAGCTTTCCGGAGAGTTCATTGGACAGATGACCTCTGTTTCCCAGGATCCGCTGTTTTAGTGCATACGGATATGGTCCCACCTGCAGCATATTGATATCGTGGTTTGCCTCGAGCAGCAGGACATCCATTCCCCTGAGACACTCGACGGTATACTCATTGTAGGTCCCAAGGTCAGTCGCCACCGCCATGCGCCTGTTTCCATACTGGAATCTGTATGCGACCGGCTGCGCCGCATCGTGCGAGATCTTCATCGGATTGACCGTGATATCCTTTAAGATGAATTTCTCATCCTCCCTGACCACACGAAAAAGTGAGTCATCTATCACCCCAAGATTACTCACTCTCTTAATGGCTGTTATAGTTCCCTTTGTCGCATAGATCGGTATCCCGTATTTTCTGCAGATAACACCAAGACCGCTGATGTGATCCGCATGTTCATGTGTGATCAGTATCCCGTCTATATCCTTTCCTGTCAATCCGAGCTGCCCCAGTCCTTCCACTGTCCTCTTGCAGCTGATCCCTACATCTACCAGGAGATGCGTGGCGTCTGTACCGATATAGATACAGTTCCCACTGCTCCCGCTGGCTATACTGCACATTCTCATCTGATCATTCCTCTGTTTCCTGCCGCTGCTGCGCATATGCGGAGCAGCGGCTATTTCTCTTATTCACTATTTCCAGTATACATCGATCTTGTCCCCGTTGTAAAGCTCCTGCGTGTATTGTGCATCCTTCCCGTTTACAAGGGTGACGATGCCCGATCCCTGCATTCTGCTGGTATCAAAATCAATGTAGTCAAATATATCGACAAACATGTAGCTCTGTTTTCCCCGCATGACGATCGGCTTCTGATTGACGATGACGATGATCTTTTTGCCGGCATCCACCGGCGGCTCTTCTTTTTCCTTTGCGGCTGCCGCCTTTTTCTGCTCACGGTTATCAGCCTTTTCAGTTCTGTCAGTCCGGGCTGTACCATACCGCCGCTCCTGTCTGGACTCCTCCACCGACGTTTTGGCGCTGTCCGTCTCCGCCGCCCTTATCTCTGGTTCTTTGCTTTCGGGTTCTGCGTTATCTTCCGGTCCAGCGTGTTCTTCGCTCCCGGGATCCGCCCCGGAGTCGCCGCTTTCTGCGGATTCTGATCCAGAGTCACCGCTTTCGCCGGATTCTGATCCGGAGTCACCGCTTTCACCAGATCCTGATCCGGAGTCGCCGCTTTCACCGGATTCTGATCCGGAGTCGCCGCTTTCACCGGTTCCGGCTTCCGCGTCACCACTGTTCCCTGTCTCATCTGACGGGCTCTCTTCCTCCGCTTTCTGCTGTTCCGGCTCAGTCTCCACTTCCGCTGCCGTCTCTGTCTCCGTTCCCTCCGATGTCACATTTTCTTCCGCAGGTTTTGCGTTTTCCTTTTCCTTACTGTTTCTTTTTCCCTCCCTGCGCCTGTCACTGTTCAGCTCGATATGTGATTCCTTGTAGATCTCTTTCAGCTCGTACTCTTTCCTGTTCTTGAACTCAAGCTGGTCGGAAGCGCAGACCTCCATCGTGTCATCAGCCTTTGTCCCATTGATGAACAGGATCATGTCCTCCGGGGAAAGTCCCATGTATTCAAAGAATTCATCATATGTATATGCAGAAGATACGACGATCTCGTCACCATTCTGGATCAGGTACTCCTCCGTCACCGCAGTCCCGTTCACCTTGACCGGTTTCGGAAGCGGCATCTCATCACCGTTAAGATACACGACGATCTTGCCGTTATAGTCGATCAGGTCCGCGATCTTCTCCTGCGCCGGGGTCCCGAGCGTGGACTCTTCCAACACAATGACGTCGTTTGATTTGATATTATGGCTAAGGCTTACCTCGTCACCGTTCACATACACATGCGCGCTCTCTCCATACTCCCCTTTTGTAACGCGGTTCTTGCCATTCACGGTATAGCGCAGTTCCTCGCCGCGTCTCGGGAAAAGCCCCTCCCTGGTGAAGTCAGCCTGCATCGCCGCATCCGTGACAGTAAGCTTATTGTTGTCATAGAGCTTGATCCGGTTTCCGTTAAAGGTGATGTAGATAAAATTATTGTACTGCTCATAGTACGTCAGGCAGATCCCGATCGGTGTGATGATCGTCGAATCCCTCAGGGCGTCGTCCGGGAAGTCCACGTCCCGCATGATCTCCTCGCCGCGCAGCGCCACGCGCTTCGGGTCAAGCCCCAGCTCCGCGGCAACCAGCTCGTCAAATCCCTTGATCTTGCCGCCACCGCCGACGATAAACACCGCACTCGGGGATTTGCCGCCGTTGAGTTCCTTGATCGCATTCGCTGCGAGCTTTGACATTCTCTCGATCTCAGGCTGACAGATCCCGATCACTTCCTTTGCGGTGATGGTCTGCTCCGCGCCCATGATATCCTCGTATACGATCTCCTCCTGGCTTGCCGCGGCAGTCTTGATCATCTCCGCCGTCGTGAAATCGATCAGGCAGGTCTTTGCCAGAAGCTCTGTCAATGTATCTCCTGCGCAGGGGATCATGCCAAACGCAGTCACGCTTCCGTCGTCTGTGATCGAGATATCAGATGTGCCTGCACCGACATCGATCATTGCGATATTCAGCAGTCTGAACTTTTCCGGGATCGCGACGCGGATCGCCGCGATGGGCTCCAGCGTGAGATTTGCCACCCGCAGGCCGGCAAGCTCCACCGCGCTGTACAGTCCGTCGACGACATCATCCGGCAGAAAAGTGGCTATGATATCGGCTCCGATCGTCCTTGCCTTGTGATGTTCGGGCTGCCCCATCCACATCCCGTTCAGAAAATACCGCACCACGGAATATCCCACGCAGTAAAAATGCATATTGGTATCATTCTTTTCCTGAAAATCTTCAAAAGCCTGCTCTATGCCCAGTGAGATCAGATTGCTCATGTCCTCCTTGGTGACGTTGCGCTCCTTGTCCAGATCCATATCCGCATGGACGTTCATCGTTTTCAGCACGCGTCCAGCCGCCGCGATACACACTTCATCCAGCTTGATCCCCGTCTTATCCTGCAGCGACTGCCTGATATCCGCTATGGCAGCCGCTACCCTGTTGATATCATGGATCTGCCCGTCGAGCATGGCGCGCGTCTGATGCTGGCGGATCTCCTGCGCTGTCACCACAAACCGTTCTCCCTGCCTGTATCCCACAGTGCCCACCATGCTTCTCGTACCGATATCCAGTCCAAATACAAGTTCCTCTCCGTTCACTTTCGTCTCATTCATATTCCAATCCCCCATTATCATAAGAGTACTTTTTACAAAAGTACATTTCTGATCTGTCTGTAAGTCTCTTCCAGATCACCGTTGTTTGATATCACCACTTTACAGTGTTCCCTGAATTCAGCCTCACTCAGCTGTCCTCTCATGATATCGGCAGTTTTTTGCGGGCTGTAGTGCCTGCTCTCCGCCAGCCGCCGCTCCCGCACTGCCGCATCAGCATGGATATACCACAGCTCATCTGCTATTTTATCATACTGTTCTTCGATCAGCAGCGCTGCCTCGATAAAGAAGTAGTCCGCCTCACCCTTCTCCCTCTCATGCGCGATCTGCTCCAGAATATATCTTTTTACCGCCGGGTGAACGATCTCATTCACACGCTCCAGCAGTTTCTGATCCCCAAAAATGATCTCCGCCATCCTTGTCTTGTCGATCGTATCATCCGCATTTAATATCTGTTGTCCGAGAAGGCCGACAAGTTCCTGATGACATTCCTGTCCCGGTTCATACAGTAAATGTGCCGCCTCATCAGCTCTCACGATCCTGCACCTGTAATGTGCTTCTATATAGGAAAGCACCCGTGTCTTTCCGGCGCCGACTCCGCCGGTGATCCCTATTATCTTCATTACTTCGCCTCGTACCAGTCCGTTCCCGTGTGCAGGTCGATCTCCAGCTTCACTGCAAGTTCGCACGCATTCTGCATCTCGTGCGTCAGCACTCTGCGCACCTCCTCAACCTCATCGTTCCTGGTCTCGATCAGGAGTTCATCGTGGATCTGCAGGATCAGTTTTGACTTGAGACCCTCCGCCTTCAGCGCATCGTACACATGTACCATGGCATATTTGATGATATCCGCCGCTGTTCCCTGGATCGGGGAATTCATGGCAACACGCTCGCCGAACGAACGCTGGTTAAAATTGGTCGAGCGCAGCTCCGGTACAGGTCTGCGCCTGCCGAACATGGTCTCGCAGTATCCATTGTCCTTCGCATCCTCCACCAGCTTATCCAAAAACTTCTTGATTCCCGGATATGTCTTAAAATACGCATCAATGTATGACTTTGCCTCCCTGGGCGTAATGCTCAGATCCTGGCTCAGTCCAAACGAGCTGATCCCGTACACGATCCCGAAATTCACCGCTTTCGCATTGCGCCGCTGCAGGTCTGTGACCTCCTCAAACGGTGTGTGAAACACCTTCGACGCCGTGATCCGGTGAATGTCCTCATCCATCCTGTACGCCTCGATCAGCTGCCTGTCATCGGACATGTGCGCCAGCACCCTGAGCTCGATCTGCGAGTAATCCGCATCCATGAAAATGCAGTCCTTCTGGGGTATGAACACCTTTCTGATCCGTCTGCCAAGCTCCATGCGCATCGGGATATTCTGCAGATTAGGTTCCGTGGAACTCAATCTTCCCGTCGCGGTGATCGTCTGGTTAAAGTTCGTGTGTATCTTGTTGCCCTCATCAATAAATGCCGCAAGCCCTTCTGCATAAGTCGACTTCAGCTTCGCAAGCCCCCTGTATTCCAGGATATCCCTGACGATCGGATACTCCGGCGCCAGCTTGTCGAGCACATCTGCTGCAGTGGAATAACCTGTCTTTGTCTTCTTCCCGCCGGGCAGTTTCATCTTCTCGAACAGGATCTCCCCCAGCTGTTTCGGGGAGTTGATATTGAAAACTTCCCCTGCCGCCGTATGGATCTCCTGCTCCAGCTCGCCGATCCTGCCGCCCAGCACCTCCCCGTATGCCTTGAGTTCCTCAGGCTTCACGAGAATGCCCTCCCGCTCCATGTCGAACAGCACATAACTCAGCGGCATCTCCAATTCCCGAAAGAGCCTGTCCATGTTGTTTTGTCCCAGCGCCTCCTCCAGCAGCGGCTTCGCTTTATATAAAATGTACGCTTCCTTTACAAGGTAGGACAGGCACTCTTCCCTCCTGTCCCGGAATGCAGAGTCCAGATCCGCTTTGCCAAACAGGTCCGACCATTTCGGAAGCTCGATATTGAGATACTCATCCGCCACATCCGTGATCTCATAATCACTTTTCAGCGGATTGATCAGATAAGCTGCAATTTTACAGTCAAAAAGCTGCTTTGTCAACGCATGAGATGAAAGATTTCTGTCATTTTCTGCAGAGATCATGTCTTCATAGTCATTTTTCACATCGAACACAGAAACGGACATCTTTTCAGAAAGCAGCAGCTTTTCGATCTGTTCTTTGATACAGTCTTCCGACAGGGCACCGCCGCTCTCTATATAATGAATATTCCTCTCGTCCGCAGAACCGCCGCACAGAATGCACCCGAAAACCTCTTCCCCGGCATCCATCTGCAGATACATCTGCCCATCCGCATGTGCGCCCAGCTCCCCCGCATCTTTGGCGCGGACATGGACCAGCCTGATCGCGGCGTTTCCTGCCTTTGCCGCTGTTTCAAACACGGTCTGGACATCCTCGGCAGTCCTGACCGTGATCATCCTGAGATCCCGCCTGATGTCGAGCGCCGGCGCCTGCTTCACCTGCGCACACTGTTCAAACTGGCCGCTCAGCGAAAGCTTTTTTAATTTCGCGGCTGCCTCCGGTGTAATAGTAACCGTCCCCTCTGATTCCAGCCTCATGGCTTCCATCATATGATCCGGAAGATCAGTCTCCGTATGCGTGTTGATGGCATACAGCCCCTTGCAGGCATCGGCACTGGCTTTCTTTTCCGCCAGTTTTTCCCGCAGACTGTTCTGCGCCAGATCGTCTATATCCGTATATATATTTTCGATCGATCCATAGGTCTTTAACAGGCCGCATGCCGTCCGCTCCCCGATCTTTACCACTTTCGTCAGTATATAGAGCTCCGGAAGCTGTGCAGGACCGATCCCGTATGACGCCTCCACATCCCCCGCAGTATAATCCTTCAATACCGTCTGTCCGCCGGCCGTTTCCGGCATGCACAGCCTTATCCGGTCTGAAGCCAGCTGCAGAAGGATCCGCTCCCCGGTTACCAGCACGAGCTCTTCCTGCAGCCGCTCTGCCACAGTCCCGATCAGATCGCCCGGCGCAGACTCTGCCCTTTCAAGAATATTGATCTTCATGGCGGACAGGACTTCCTTCAGCAGCGGTATCTGTCCCCGCAGTCCGTCTGACTCCTGACGCGCGCCGGCAGGTTCCCCTGCGCCGAATACCACGCTCAGATATTCCGGCTTTTCCTTCTCGGCCACTTTGAATAATATGTTCAAAAATCCAGCGATGGCATTCGTGTGGGATCCCGCCGGATCTGTCATAACCGGCACGCTGTAGTATGCTTTTCTCAATATACTATGGCCGTCCATCAATACAATCCTGCTCATTGTGCCCTAAACTCCTCCCAGTATCAGTATAAAAAATATCAGTGAACCAACTAAAAAAAGACCGGCTTTCAGCTGTTTATATACCTTTCTGCGTGTAATGGTACGATTCAGCCTGTCCTCCAGTTCACTCTGCACATCAATATCCTCGGCATTTTCCAATCTGCTGATCCCTTCTGTCAAGAGATATTCCACTGTCAGCTCCTCCATGCATTCACTGCAGGAGATGATATGTTCTACCAGTCGAAACTCTGTATCCCTGTCCAGCTCGTCCTTCAGAAACAGATGGATACAGCGCTGTGCCTCTTTACAATCCATTGCTGTCCTCTTGGTTTACCATAACTTGTTTTCTAAGGAACTGTTCAGAAATAACATGTGCAATCGGAGAAATAGACAAGTCAAGATGTACAGGTTATTTTGAATAGTTCCTAAGTGCTCCACTTTATTAATAATACACTATATCCCGTCAATTTAAAAGAGAATTTTATGAATTTACCAATAATTTTTCTGACAACGGCAGCGGTAACCCTTTCCGATCACCGCTGCCGCTCCCCTGCAGGATTACATGACAGTATCTCCGTCGCTGATCTTCTGGATCAGCTGCTGCATCTCTTCCTTGCTCTTTACATTTTTGCTCTCCGCTATCACTTTCTCCTTCTCGTACTCTGTCATCTTACCGTAATGGTCGATCGCCTGCTTGTCCATCGCCATGCCGAACGCAAGGCCGAGCGGCATGACACCGCCCTGCTGCAAACCGTCTGTATAATCCATGATCACACCTCTTCCCGTGAAAACTGTACCATAAGCTATAGATAAGATCCGTTTATATCAGATCTTAATGTCCTATCATTTCCGGTCTGAGGTTTTCTTATGCATTTTTCAGACATTCCGGTCATCCTTTTTCCTCAACAGCTGCGATGTGTCCAGCGTCTGCTCCTGCGGATGGGACTTCTCATGCTTCCTCTGTCTTTTCTGCCGTTTTCCGGTTCCTTCTGTCTGCACTTTCCCTGTTTCCGACACTTGTGTCATCTGCTGTCCCTGCAGCAGATCGCTGTTCTGCTTTCCCTCGCCCGTATCACCTGCAGGCTGTTCTGTCTTTGTCCGTCCCCTGCCGGCAATAAACGGTATCCGCTTTGGCACATACTGAAACCGCCGCACTGCCACATCTGCGAGAAACAGGCAGACTGCAAGCGCCAGGAGTCCGTTGGTCAGGGGATACCCCTCCTTCGCCCTCGCGGCCGGACGCGACCAGACAGAATCCTCTTCTGTGATGATCCCGCCGTACTGCTGTGCAAACTTCAGATATGCGTCCGCGTTTATATCGAACTTATATTCATCCGAAAACTGTACTGCCGCCGCAGTGGTCATGTAGTTCTGGATCTCCCCGCCTTCTGTGCGGCGTATATTAAAGTGATACAGGCCTGTCTGCGGTGTGGAGAGCTCCGCCTTGTATTTCCCCGGCGCTGCCGCATGGAGCTTTTCCTCCGTCACATCCCCATCCGGGTCGATGACTGTCACCAGGATCTCCGTCGCACCGTCATAGTCGCTGGTCTGATAGTCGATCTGGGTCCGCTCACCGGCCGTCACCACATTGACGCTGTCCTCACCCATGTCGGCATTTCCGGTGGAATAATCCACGATGCGCTTCCACAGCTGCACATAGTCTTCCTGGCCGGCAAAGGCGCCTGTCCACTCGCCGGTGACATCGCTGTTCCACGCCGCTGTCCTGCCCAGTCCGTACTGCCACACGGTCAGGATCGGATCGCCCTTCTCAGCGGACACGATCACCGGGCTGGAAGCAGTCTTGGGCGTGGCGGAGATATATCCGTAAAGCGCCGGCCAGCCAGCCGGGAACAGATCGCCCGTCAGCTCGTGGCTCTGCAGCACAGACAGGGAAAAGACGCCGTTCTGGATATAACTGTCGCCCCCCAGGAACACCTCCTGTGCAAAGATCTTCGGGACATCGCTGGATTCGTCCGAATAGTAATACCTGCCGCCGCAGTGATCCGCCAGACGTTTCAGCAGCCTTTTGTCCGAACCGTCGCCGACCGCCACGGTGGACAGTGTGATACCGCTGTCCGTGCAGCTGCGGATCACATCCGAAAAATTGTCCGTCTCTCCCATACCGTCTGTCAGCAGAACGATATGCCTGACAGAAGCCTCGCTCCCGGAGAGTTCCCGGACCGCCTCCTGCAGTGCAGGCCTGATCGTTGTGCCGCCGCCGTCACTGATCTGTCTGATCCCCTCCTTGATCGCCGCCTTATCCTCCGCCATCTGAAGCTCCACCTGCCACTCATACCGGTCGTCGAAGGTCAGAACGCCCACATAGTCCGTATCATTCAGATTGTCCACGGCAACCTCTGCCGCCCTGACAGCGATGTCGAGATTGCTGATGCCATAATTTCCCGCACTGCCCGTCATACTGCCGGACCGGTCGATGACCATGACCATCGCCATCGTCGGCATCTCGTTCACACCCCGAAGCTGCATATCCACCGGCAGCACAGTCTCCAGCACTGTATCCCGGTAGCCGCCCAGCGCAAAGCTGTTCTCCCCGCCGCAGCAGATCAGACCGCAGCCGTAATCCTTCACATAAGTCTCCAGACTGTCCAGAAACTGTTCCGGCAGATCGCCGATATACGCATCCGCCAATATGATCGCCTTGTAATCCAGCATCTCATTGATGCTGTCCGGCGCATTCCGCGCAGAGACGACACTGTGATCGCAGCCCGCCGCACGCAGCACTGCCGCAAAGCCCGATGTATCGACACCGCGCCCTGAGATGACCAGAACCTTCGGCGGCTGCTCCACCACAGCATAGGCACTGAAGAAATCATTCTCCTGACAGGTATCGCCCTGTGCCTGCACCTGCACCCGCAGGTTTTCCGTCGCGCCGCTGTCCGTTCCGGCATCGACCTGTGCACTGAACACAAAACGGTTGCTGCCCCTGTTCAGGTGCACACTGTTCGCCGCTGTCTGGCGGCTCCCATTGTAGAGCGTGATCACCGCATCCGTATCGTAATTGCTCTCCACCAGCACCGTGATAGCGTATTTATCACCCGGGTGCAGATATGCCGGAAGCGTGACATTGTCGATATAGGCATCCGGCGTCTCCTCGTTTTCGTACAGCAGCGTCAGAAGTTCCGCCTGCCCCGCTGTCAGCGCCTGCGCCATATTGCGGATATCTCCCCTGGTCTCCTTACCGTCTGTGAGCACCACGAGCCGTTTACTGTACTCCCCAGGGATCAGTGTGAGCGCCCTGGAGACTGCCTCCTCAAAGTTCGTCGCCGCCTTTTCGGGAAGCGTCATCAGCCCGCCATAGTGGTGTTCCGATGTCAGAAACTGCTCCACGAGCGCATCCTTTCCGAAAGTCACGATGCCGTAAGCATTTCCGGATGGCATCTCTGCGATCGCCTCCTGCAGATATGCCTCCGCCTCATCGAGATGCGCCTCATTGCTGTTGGAGAGATCCACCACAAAGACAGTCGCCGTCCTGCCGCTGCCCCTGTAGATCCGTATGCCCAAAAACGCCAGCAGGACACACAGGAACACCGCACCGCGCACGGCCAGATAAAATTTCCCATGATAGCGCATCTGACGCACATAGACGATCCACTCGACCACCAGAAACACCAGTGCCAGCAGTATGAAAAGATGCCTGACAGTCTGCTTCACCTTCTGCCGGCGCGCGATATGGGTGCTGTTTCCCGGAACTTCCGGCCCGGCAGTGATCCTGCCGTCCGATTCTGTGGCAGTCTGGAAACGCACCACATACGCTTCCTCATACACCTCATTTCCGATCGTGTACAGCCCCGCCCGGCCCGGCCGGCTCTCAAACTGGCTTCTGTCAGGCTCCGCCCACGGCTGCAGGGCGATCTCCTCCCCCGCATAATAAACGTTTGTGGCAAGCCATGAGGTGTCAGAGAGATAGATCATCGCATTCGCCAGGAAGACCGGAAACTCTGCGCGCAAAGGGAAATCTGATTCCCGTATGTCAAATCCGACGACGATCTCCTTCCTGTTGTCAAGCTCCCTGTAATAGCCCACACACTTCCCATCGTACTCCAAAAAGCTCTCCGCCCCCTCCGGAAGCGCAAAGCAGTATGCCGTATTCACACCGATCGCAAAACCAGACAGCCCGGCAGTCAGATCACAGTCTGTCATGTCGAGCACCACATTTTCCAGCGTTTCCGTCGTCTCCCCACCGGCATTGCCGAAAACCAGCCGGTTCGTCTCCTCAATGTGCGGCGTCTGGCCTGCATCGTAGATCACGACATTGTAACCGGCATCCCTCAGCGGCGTTCTCGGCGTCAGTATATCGTCCTCCCCAGTCAGCGCCGCATCCGTCTCCGCCCTGGTGATGCTCTCCCCTGTGACAGCGAGATAGGCTTTCTCGATAAATGTGTTCCCGTCCCCGACAAGCAGACCCCGCATCAGATTCTCGCGGCTTTTCACTGCCGCCGAAGTGTTGTCACGCACAAGACTGTCGTCAGAACCGCTGGCAAATGCGATCTTGTCGATCCGGGACGTGATCGTCCTCCCCCGCCAGTCCACTGCCTCAAAAAAGCAGACCCTGCTCTCTGAGGGCGAAAGGCTCATCGATGCCCGCGCGATCATTTTTTTGTCATACTGCTCATCATCATACAGACTGACATCGCAGGAGACTTCCTCATCGCTGTAGTTCGCGAGGCTGACCATCACATCATACAGACCATCCCCACGCCGGGTAAATGCCGTATATTCGTTCGCCACATTGGCGGATACTCCGCCGGCCACATACAATTCTTTTCCTGCACTGCCATGCAGCTCCACAAACTCCGACGCCCCTGCGCCGTCCGTGTAGACGAGGACATCCGCCGCATTATCCTCACCGGAAGCCCCCTGGCCTGCCAGAGTATCCAGTGCCGCCTGAGCCTGCGTGAGACCTCCGCCGCTGTCACTGCACTCGATCCCCTGCAGTGTGCGCACCAGACTGTCCGTATCCGCGATATCCACCGCCAGGATCCTTGCCCCCGCGGCATCTGCCGTCACCACCGAAAAACGGGTGTCCTGCGCTGTGCGCACATGATCGCACGCCTGCCCCACCGCCTCCTCAAGACGGCTCTTTCCCGAGGCGCCCACATGCTGCATGCTCGCACTGGTATCGATCAGCAGTACCTTCCGCCCGCCGCGCCCGTCTTTCTGGATAAAGGGCGACATCAGCGCAACCACCAGCAGTCCGATGATCAGGATCTGCAGATACATAAGAATATTATGCACAAACTTCTCAAAAAAAGTCCTGGACTGTTCGTTTTTCAGCAGCCTTTTCCACAGGAGGTTGGAGGAGATCAGATAGTCTGTCCCCTTTGGCTTCAGCAAATATAGAAGGATGATCATTGGAACAGCCGCCAGAAAAAAGAGCGGCCACAGGTTTTCAAATATCATATAACTTCCTCAGCTCCTGAAAAATCAGTTGGTAAATATCCATTTCCGTACTGCACACCGCATAAAACGCGCCTCTCCTGGCACACTCCTGCCGCAGTCCTGCCAGAAATTCCTGCACTGCCTGCTCGTACACCCGGATACTCGCGGCGTCCAGCGTCAGACGCAGGGTACTCTTCTCCTCCATGTCGATCAGATTGCGCGTACCTGTAAGCTCCGCGGAAAGCCCTGCCGAGAGCTCCTCCCCCGCCAGCACCTGCAGAAAAGCCGTCCGCTGTCTCCTGTATTCCAGAAAACGCAGGATCTTTCCTACGGTATCCTGCCCCCGGCCGGGATCCACAAAAGACTCCTGCAGAAGATCGCTGATGATCAGGGTCACGCCCGGCCCATTCAGCGGAAGCTGTCTGACGGCTTCGCTCACATCTGCCCTGCCGTCAAAAGTGCGCTGTGCCAGCCAGTCTGTCAGCCTGGGCAGGGCGCGTTTCCCGCCGCTGGCAGCGAAGGGCTGCTGCATCTGCCGCATGTCGTAGAGCATCACGCGGTCCATATTGTTGAGCCCCATGTAAGCAAACGCAGCCGCCAGCATGCAGGCAAGCGCACTCTTCCTGCGCCTCCCATACTCCATGGAAGCGCTGGTATCTATTAATATGGAAACGACGGCTTCCTTCTCCTCCATGTACTCCTTGACGTACAGTCTGTCCAGCCGCCCGTAGGCATTCCAGTCAATGCGGCGAATATCGTCACCGGGCATATACTCCCGAAAATCCGAGAACTCGTTCGAAGACCCCTTCTGTGTGGATTTGCGGTTTCCCGTCAGGTTCATCGAAGCCCTGTGTCCCATTGCCAGCCGGAGCCTGGAGATCTTGTCAAAAAACGCAGCGTCCAGTGTCATTGTCATCCCTCATCATCATACCTTTTTATTTTCTTCCAGGATCTTCTCGATGACATCATCTTCGCTGATCCCCTCGCTAACAGCGTCAAAACTCAGGATGATGCGGTGCCGCAGCACCGGAAACGCCATATCCTTCACGTCCTGAAAGGAGACATTAAAACGTCCTTCCAGAAAAGCCTTCGCCCTCGACGCGCGGATCAGCGCCTGTGCAGCCCTGGGGCTTGCCCCCTCCCTGATGTAGGGATTTCCGGCATGCGTATCCATGACGATATCGAGCAGATAATCCATCACTGCATCGGCAATAGGGATCTGGTTCACCAGCGCTCTTGCCGCCATCAGTCCCCTGCGGTCCAGCTGCTCTGTGATCACAGGCTCCTGGCTCCCCTCCGTCAGGGCAACGATCCCCTTCAGCTCCTCCCTGCCCGGAAATCGGACCAGGATCTTGAACATAAAACGGTCCAGCTGCGCCTCCGGCAGAGGATACGTTCCCTCGTTCTCGATCGGGTTCTGTGTGGCGAGCACGAAGAAAGGCTCCTCAAGTGCGTGGCTGTCATTTCCCACAGTCACAGTGTGCTCCTGCATCGCCTCCAGCAATGCCGACTGCGTCTTTGGCGTGGCGCGGTTGATCTCGTCCGCCAGGACCAGGTTGGCAAAGATCGGTCCGCGCTCAAAAGAAAAGGCGCTTCCCTGCTCGTTCCTGATGATGATGTTCGTCCCTGTCACATCGCTCGGCATCAGATCCGGCGTAAACTGGATCCGCTTGAACGACAGGTCAAACACCCTGCCGATCGTGCTGACCAGCCTCGTCTTGCCCAGCCCCGGCATGCCCTCCAGCAGCACATTACCCCCTGTGAGCATGGCGAGCATGACCTCGCGGATGACCTCGCGCTGCCCGATGATCCCTTTCTGGATCTCCTTCTCGCAGGCGGCGATCCGCTGCGCCATATACGCGGGATCCTGCAGTCCGCCGTTCTCCCATTCACTCATATTCATAATCCTCCATCAACTATTGTTTATCCTGCATCACGCGCTAAAAAACTAATCAAAATTCGAGAAATACGCCTTGATGATCTCCTCCATGCCGCTGGGATATTTCCCTGCCGCGATCCCTTCATAGGCGTTCTGTTCATAACTCCCGATCACTGCCTCGTGGGACATATGCGTTCCCTCCCAGCTCAGACCATTCTGGCCGCGGAAATACTCGGATGCATCATGGTCTACCGCGTTTCCTGTGAGATTGCCGCTGTCGGCGATATCATTCGGAATGCTCACATAATCATGCGGCGTGCTGCTGGTGCCCGTGCCCGTTCCCCTGCCGCTGCCGGAATCTCCGGACTGCCCGGAACCGCCATTGCTACCGGAGTCTCCATCTCCACCTCCATCTCCATCTCCGCCTCCGCTATTGCCGGACTGTCCGTTCTGTCCATTCTGGCCGCTGCCGCCGTTCTGTCCGTTTGCGCCCTGTCCATTCTGACCCCCATTGCCGTTTTGTCCGTTTTTGCCATTGCTACCCTTATCGCCGGACTGCCCTGCAGTTCCCTGGGCAAGCTGTGTCCCGCCCATCCCCTGCATCTTTTCCGCCAGCGCCTGCAGGGATTCTGCGGTGACAGATGACACTGCGGCCCCATTCTGCAGGCTCTGCGCAAGCCCTGCCAGCTGGCTGCCCATATCTTCATATCTGTAGTTCAGCTTTTCCGTCGCCGCCCGGACCATGTCACTGGAGGCCGCCTGCTGGTACTCTGCCTGGGACGCCTGCAGGCTCTCGATCATCTCCTGCAGCAGCGCCTGCTGTTCCGGCGCCAGCTCCTCCTGTTCCAGCTGCTCCAGCGCTTCCACAAGCTCCTCGATCTCTTCTTCCTTCTCCTTTGCCTCCTCCCTGACACTGTGCGCTTCCTCCGCGCGTTCCTTCGTCTCCGACGGCAGCAGTGACAGAACGAGCAGCGCCGCAAACAGCGCCGCAAGGGAACCGATCCGTTTCCACGGCGGCAGCAGTGTGATCCGTATCTTATCCGGATGTGCCTGAAGCTGTCTCATGGCATCCGCGCGCTGAAGCTCGACCATCGCCCCCTCCTTCTCCAGGTTCCCATAGGCAGTGACGATCCTCTCGTCAAAACCGAAGCTGTCCATCACCAGCGCAGCCTGCTCCATGCCTGTCCGTCCCGCATACGCCGCCACCGATGCCGTCAGCACAGCCAGAACCAGCGCCAGAATGGTATACAGACCGGCATAGTAAAAAGGCACCACAAAGGATACCGTCTGAAAAAAGATCCCGGCAGCTGCACCGACACACAGTGCGGCCGCCAGCTTTCCCAGAAAACCTGCCAGGTTCACCCTGAACCGACAGGCTTCTATCGCCCTTACAAACTCTTTCCGTTCCATACTATTCTCCTATAGTATCATGTTGTCTCCTGTCCCTGTCCTCCGTGGCCTTTGCGCTTTTTTCCTGCTTTGGAAGCCGCAGAAGCCGTGTTCATCGGATCCACCTTCCATGCCGCCGCGATCATAAACCAAAAAGCCAGCACCAGGATACACGCTGCCGACAGGAACATCCAGACTTTCCCATGTGCCAGCTGATAAGTCACATACCCGACAGAACCCGGCGAGAAGTTCGAACCGGTCTCTGCCCCAAAAGCAGACTCCCCTGTCATGAGCTGCATAAAAAATTCTTCAAAAAAAACACCCGGATTCACCAGCAGAAACAGCGGAGCCTCACCTACCGTATCCCCGTCCGACCACAGCAGTTTCAATATCGTCGGGACAAAAGTCAGAATATAGAGTACAAAATAAAATGCAAACGACAGCACCACCGCCGAGATGGATCTGCGGCAGAACGCAGAGCAGAAGATCCCGATGCTCCCCGACAGCACTGACAGCAGAATGATCGTGAGCACAAAATAGATCAGGCTGCTCCACTCCAGCCCGCCTACCACAAACGACAACGCCATGATCGGCATTCCCGCAGCCACAAAGAACAGAATGCGGATCACAGCGGAGACTACTTTGCCAAACACGATCGCCATGGGCGACATACATGTTGTCAGCATGATATCAAACGTCTGCCTCTCTTTCTCACCTGAGATAGAGGAGGCCGTAATGATCGGCGTGATCAGCGCGACAATGCACACCTGCGCCACCGCAAGCACCGGAAACAGGTAGATCAGGGAACTATAAATATTGCCGCTGCTGTAATAACTGTCGTTTTCTGCCTGGATCACCGCGAGCGCCAGCAGAAACGCCATCACCAGCACGGCTTCATAGGCAAACAGCCCCCAGCTCAGACGCATGCTGCGCGCTGTCACCTGCAGGTCCTTTTTCACGATCGGATTCCATCGTATCTTCACTGTACGCCACCTCCTGTCAGCTGCATGAACAACGATTCCAGACTGCCTGCCTCCCGGTAAAATCCTGTCAGGACCACCTGATTCTGGATCAGCTGCCCGATCAGGGCGCTCGTCTGTTCATCCGTGCCATTGTTCGTGATGATGATCTCATTCTCCATGACGGATTCTACCACCACACCCGCCTGTTCCATCAGCAGCCGCACCGCAGTCTCGATACCGGATGCCGCCTGAATACGGATGCGCCTTCCGCCCGCGACCTGCTGCATGATATCCTCAATGCGGCCCGCCATGACCAGCTGTCCATGATTCATGATACCGATGCTCGTGCACATCTCGGAGAGCTCCGACAGGATATGGGAGCTGATCACGATCGTCTTTCCCATAGAATGCAGATTTTTCAACAGTTCCTTCATCTCCACCCTCGCCCTCGGGTCAAGCCCGGAGCTCGGCTCATCCAGGATCAGGAGCTTTGGATTGTGGAGCAGCGCCCGCGCCACACAGAGGCGCTGCTTCATACCGCGCGAGAGCGTGTCCACATAGAATTCCTTCTTATCCGAAAGGTTTACAAGCTCCAGAAGATCATCTGTCAGTTTGGCAATATCGCGCGACCGCATCCCGTACATGGAACCATAGAAATCCATATACTCATGCACCTTCAGATTGTCATACACCCCGAAAAAATCCGGCACATAACCGATCAGCCGCTTCATCTCCCTGCTGCCCATCGGCGCGTTGATGCTGCCGATCCTCACAGAACCGCCGCTCGCCTTGAGCAGGCCGCAGACAATGCGGATCGTGGTCGTCTTCCCCGCGCCGTTCGGTCCCACGAAACCAAACAGGTCTCCCTCCGGTATGTGAAGAGACAGATGGTCGACCGCCGTGAACGAACCGTACTTCTTCGTCAGGTTATTGATATATAACATGTTCATCCCCTCCTGCCTACTGTACCGAATAGAGACATCCATACGATATCTCGCTGCAGTCGTCATCCACTGTCTTGTCCCAGTCCTCCGTCAGACCGACAAATATCGTTGCATTGGGACCCTCCATGAAGCTGGCAATAGAAACTCCTGTTCCCAGCGCAGCCACAGGATCGACATCCCTTTTCCATTTGTCATCGTCGAAATAGCGTTCACTCATATACCCCCGTTGATATGCCTCCATGGCAGAGTCAAATCCCGACTGCATCGACGTGTACTCTGCATCTGCCAGATCACAGGTCTCCCCCGCCGGAAGCCTGCCATAAATATACAGAACACGGTCCACGATCACTGCAAACCGCTCAAAATCCCTGTCCGTCCCGTTTGTCACAGTTCCCCTGATCCCTGTCTGCGCAGAAGGCTCTATATCGCCCGAAATACTGCCTGCCGCTTTTTTCCGGGTACTGCCTGCCATGAAATAGCAGTCCTCAAATCCCGCTCCCGGATTCCGCCCGAAGAAGATCCGATCGCCCTCTCTGCAGATCCGGTTGTGATATCCGCCGCCGTTACTGCTGTAATACTCATCAAACACCGGCCCCATATACTCGTATCCTTCCGTCAGCCGCAGCCTCCACTCCTTATGGCCGGCATCATAGCAGTGCATATATGTCACAGCGTCCGCGTCCGGATCCGATAGATTTTCAACCGTCACAGAATATACATTCGTATCCACCACCTCGAATCCGCGCCCTGCAAGATACACCAGCAGGATTCCAGCCAGCGTCGCCGCCGGCACGGCGATCCAGTACCAGTCCCGCTTGTTCATAGAACGTAGGATCAGGTAGAGCACCGGTCCCACAAAGATCACATACAGGATCACGATCCACTTCAGCCGCCCCAGATTCAGCCGGCTGCCGCCGTTTCCCAGCATTTTAAATATTCTGGTGAAAATATAATAATTATCAAAATACCTCTGATTTCCATAGTTACTTTTCGTGCTGGTATAGCGGGTATAGTTGCCTATGTTCTGCAACAGCTCCCACACGTAATTCTCCCTGTCCTCGACCACAAGATCAGGCTGTCCCAGATCGGACAGCGCATACGGCGTGACCTCGATCGCACCGCTCCCACTCGGCGTTACCATGATCAGGCTGTACTCATTCACATCGTATTGCGCAAGCTGATCCTCCAGCTCCGCCAGCGGAAGCTGTGATAATCCGGCAGCCAGACCGGCACTGTGGACACTCTCCCCAGGTTCATATACCTGGAGGCACTCCAGCTCCAGGAAATCCAGACCGCACAGAACATCCTCCGCGCGTCTGCCGGTACCTGCCACCAGCATTCCGCCGCCTCTCACCCATTGCCTGACATGATCCACCGCCTCATCTGTCAGCACGCCGGTATTAAAATCATCGATCACCAGAAAATCCAGGGAATCCAGCGCGCTTACCAGACTGTCCGGATCCAGCTCCTGCAGCCTGACAGGCAGCTCATTTCCTCCATAATATACACCCTCTCCCCCCATATCCAGATACGTGAGGGACTGGTAGGAATCACTCAGGATCCCCATATGCAGCATATCCGAATCGTCCAGCAAAAACCTGTTAAAACCTTTCTGCGCCACCTTGTTCGACTTTTTATCCAGCAGGGTTACATTCACCGTGCCGCCTGTGTACTCTATGCTCTCCTTCGGGATCCTGACCACAAACTGTTTCGTGCTTCCCTGCGGCAGGGAGATCACCGTGTCATATACACCGTCATTCGAATTGTACGATTGCGCAATATCCACCCGCACAGTCCCTTCCCAGTCCGCGCCCCGATTGCCGACTGTCAGCTGGATGTCATACGTCAGATCCCCCAGCGAGATCAGCCGCGCCTCAATGTCGAACAGCTGCTCCGCATCGCGTTTTGCCTCTTCAGCCGCGATGCCTGTCCCTCCCCAAAGCATCATCACACAGAGCAGTATCCCCAGCACTGAGACCGCGAAGGATCCCCTGCCCGCTTTTCTCCTATCTTTCATCCTGATTCCCTCTCACTGTGTATAAACTGTATCAAAAACATTATACAAGAGTTTAGCGAAAATGGCAATGTTAATAATGCGATGACGCGATACATCATTTACTAGAGCGTGTTTGAAAAATGCTCTAGGGAAGACAGGCAGTCAAATCTTCTACTTTATCTCTCATACCCCGCCGGAACCAGACCTCAATCCAGCCATACAAAAAGAACGCAACATAGGCGGACGAATATGCGGCAGGCATTTCCTGTTCAGGATCAAAACCACACAGATCCAAAATAATGTCTTTGAGAAGATAAACCAATCCTCTCTCGTTTAACAAGGTGTAAAACTCCCAGTTTGCTTCAAAATGAGAGAGCACGATTCGCACCACTTCTCTTACTGGAAGATCAGGGGATTTTTTGTATTTCTCTACCCAATCCTGAAATAAATGCTCAATATATGCTTTAACAATATCTTCTTTCTCCTCGTAATTACGGTAAAAAGACGTCCGCCCTACTCCTGCCATGGCGCACAATTCGCTGATCGAAATTTCGCTGATCGACTTTTCTTTCAGCAACTCCAGCATAGAGCTGGTAAGATGCTCTACCACATAGGCATTGCGGCTCTCGTTGCTGAACGGTGATACAATTCTCGGCTTTTGTTCCATTTTTACTCCCCCCATTGACAAGGTTGTTTCGTGCTGTTACACTTATGTTGCTGTTACGATTGTTACAGATCATAGCACATAACAAAAATTCTGTCAAGGAGGGAGTTTCACATGACATTGACGCAGAAACGGCTGGTGATATTGCTTATCATCGCCATAGTTGCCTTTGTCCTGGGACGGCTGGTGGTGCGGGCTGCCATAAATCTGCTGATCGGTGGGACGCTGTTTGGGGGGAATTTCTTATGAGCAAGGCTGCGGATGAAAAGAAGATGAAGGCGGTGCTGATCTGGATGGGTATCCTTGTTTTCGTTCTGGCGTTCGGAGCCGGAGCTGTCTCTAAAGTTGTGATCCAGCCAGGGTGGACGAAGAAATACAATGTCCCCTGGAGCGACGAACTGGGGACACGCATGGTCGATCTGCCCTATGGGGACGGTGCAGCCAACAAGTTTGACCTCTATTTGCCTGCCGACACCGGGAAGAGGAACTACGGTCTGGTAGTTTACCTCCACGCCGGGGGATTTACCGCCGGGGACAAGAGCGGGGATGTGGAGATGCTCTCCTGGCTGTGCAAAAAAGGCTATGTCGCGGCGGGTATCAACTACACCCTGTTCGCGGAGCTGGAGGGCGGCGCGACCAACGGCGCCAGTGTGCTGACACAATCGGAGGAAATCAGGGACGCCATCCCCAAGGTGATCGAGGCGGCGGAAAAGGAGGGCTACCCCATCGACAGCATGGCTATCGCCGGTGGCTCGGCGGGTCACACCCTGGCTATGATCTACGCTTATCGGGATGCCGGTCAGTCACCTGTTCCTGTGAAAATGACCTTCGGCGCGGTAGAACCGTCCTGTTTCCACCGGGAGGACTGGGACAACTACGGCTTTGACCGGGAAACAGAGGAGAGCTATCAGGGTGCGGCGGGTATTTTCAGCGCCATGCTGGGCGAAATGCTTTCGGTGGAGGAAATAAAGGACGGCTCCTATTTGGAGAAAATGACCCCCATTTCCGCCGCCGAGTGGATCACGCCGGATGCCCCGCCCACCGTTGTCGCCTATGGGACTTATGACCGGGTGCAGCCTTTCAAAGTGTCCCTGCGACTAAAAGCGGCGTTGGAGGCAAATGGCGTAGATCACAGGTATTTAGAACTGCCGCACTCCGGCCACGGATTGCAGAACGACCACGCACTCTACAAGCAGTGGATGGAGGCTGTAGAGGAATATCTGGACAGATATATGCCGGCGAAATGAGGTATGGAGATATTATGAGGCTGATTACCGCAATCGGACTGAACTACGACCCTGGTAAAATGTCCATCCCTGCCCTAATCCTGGCTACTCCAGGGCAATCAGGACGCCGCAAAAGCTTTTGTCGGAGATGATGCAGAGATATTAAAAACCCGCTCTATCAAGATCAGCTGATAGAAATGAACAAGTAACTTTGTACGAAAATGTTGAAATACGTCTCAATTTGAAACGTATTTCAACGGTAAAATCGCTGGCCTGCTGGTTCGCGCTTCACTGGTTTTCCTCCAACAAACGCTTTTCCGTTTTAATGCCTGCCCGCCTACTCTACATGGATTTCCTTTGAAATGACAGCCCTCTCCGCGGCGCTGCTGTTCATTCCTTCCTGCTCCATCAAAGACCAGTCATCCAGATTGTCAAAAATGTAGACATACAATGTTTTTATCTCTTTCCCCTGAACCGCAAATCCGGCTCTGCCTGCCATTTCCATATCTGCGTAAAGAAGTTCCCCCTCCTGATCAAAGCAAATTGTATAGCAAGGCTCATAAGACCACCCAAGAAGCTCGAACATCTCTGCATCCGTCATATCGGGATCTTTTGAAAGCAGCTTTTCCCTCCTGTCGACAGTCAGTTCTCTCTGCTCTCCCGGTGTTGTTGTATGGACAATTACCTGATACGGAGATATTACTACATCTTCAAGCGTAATATTTCCCTTTTTTTCGCCCACTTCAACTGTTTTTACATCTGTTCCGTTTACTTCAAACGGTATGACAATATCCCAGCTGCCATCCGTCCAGTGAGATGCTGATATTTCCTCCCCATCAAGCATCCTGTCATCATCATAACCAAGACCGTTTATATTTAAGTTCAGTTCGCCGCTGCCCGTATACTTCTCCTCAAGATCGATCTTCAACATCCCCGCAAATGTATGGCTGTCGATTACCTTACCATCAAATGTATTTTCGAGCCATTCAGGTGAACTTCCATCCACACTCCATGTTCCGCCTATATAAAATCCTGCGGCTGTCTGGTCATCTGCAGCATTCATGCCTGTATAATGTTCCGGAATATGAGTGAAATCTGCATCTTCTGATTCAATGTTTACTGTAAGGAATATGGAATATCCATCACAATAAGCTTCCGATGCGGTTAATGAAATTCCTTTATCAGACACAGTATAGTCCGATGTATCCAGATTCCCCGCAGAATCCTCATTTGTCAGGACAGTTTTCTTATCCGTATAGTCTCCGGAATATGTGGCATCATCCTCAACCTTCTCAAAAATCTTTCCGATCAATGGAATCTTTGCTGCAAGCACCGGATTAAAATATCCCAACCCACCAATTCCAATAACCGCGGCAGCCACTGCCACAGCAACGCCTTTTCCTATTTTGCAAAATGTAATCATTTTATCCTTCCTCCTTCTATGTATCCGGATTTCTCTGTCACTTATTTCAGGAGCAAGGGCTTGCTTTAAGATTTGATCCAATTTTTCATCTGTCATATCCTATCGCCTCCAATTTTTCTTTCAACATTTTCTTCGCTCTACGCATCTGGCTCTTGACAGTACTTTCCGGGAGTCCAAGAATCCCTGAAATCTCATTAATCTGCATATCAGCCGAATAATACAAATAGATTGGCATTCTGTATTTTTCCGGCAGTAATGCCACTAATTTCCGAATCATGTCTACTTCATTCTGTTGTAGAACTATATGTTCCGGCAAAGACTCATTTCCAGAATCTGGAATCTCATATCCCTCATCTGACATCTTTTCCATGCTGTCAATCGGAACCAGCCTCATCCTGTTTGCGTATTTTCTCTTTTTACTTTTCCATAAATTAATTGAAGTAGATAAGGCGTAACTCTTTGTATTCTGCACGGCATCCAGTTTTTTTCTTTTCTCCAGCAGCTTGAGCATAGTGTCCTGGTACAGTTCGTCCCCATTTTCTGCATCCCCGGCTGTCATCCGGCAAAACCGCAGAATATCTTTCCCAAACTTCAGGACAAACCGCTCGAATTCGTCATTATTCATAGCAGCCATCCTCCTTCTTCTTTCAAGTTGATTTATCAGCATGTCGACATGCAAAGATTTGCCCTTGCATATATATATTGTCATGACACCGGAAAAAGTTTTAAAATATTCTCAAAAATTTTAACTCTCCATCAGAATTCAGTCTGTTTCGGTTTTTCACTTTGCTATATATGAAATTATCATTGATAAAAATTGCGAACTGATTTATAAAATCACGACTTTATATAACATTTTTCTTCCCGGCAAGTTCCGGCATTACCCGGCGTACCATCGATGCAGCCAGCTTCAGTTTGGATTCGCTGCCCAGCCACATACGGTATTCAAGCGGGACGGAAACATACCGGATCCGGTTCTGGTTCCACACAGGCACACAGAGCATTACGCTTACAAAACAATGCCCGTTAAGATAGTTTAAGCCATTGTGTGCCGCATGGTCAAAGAGTTTTGATACATCCTCAAATTTCTTTCCTGATTTGGAAACCATGGTGTCATCAATACACAGAAAGACCGGCTGGGAACCATAATTTTTGACTGGAAATGTCTGTAAAGGAAACGGATGGAACCAGCTGATTCCAAAGCAAGTACGGCAAGGAGAAAAAAGGAACAGATTTCTGGCAGTTGGGGCATAAACAGCAATAAAATAAACAGAAAAATATTTATAAAGTCTACCAATTATGTTGTTTTCGCTGTAAAATAAGTTTAACGTACAAGGTCACTCTTTCGTAAGGATTTGTTTGCAAACTTATAATACTACGAAATATGCCTTGTGCGTTATTTTATTTTCAAAAGTTGTAAAGTGGTGCATTCTCATAAATCTATTGACAATCAAGTGCATATAGTATATAGTGTGTATTATTGAGCAGCACATTAGAAACCAGAGGGAGGGAAATAGTGAAAATACTAATATCCAATACTTCCGACAAACCTTTATACCAACAAATTAAAGACCAAATCAAAGACGCAATTTTGAAAGAAGAATTGAAACAAGGCGATTCACTTCCGTCTATCCGTGCTTTTGCAAATGATTTGAAAGTAAGCGTCTTAACAATCCGGCGAGTTTACGAAGAATTAGAACAAGAGGGGTTTGTCATAAGCCAAGTTGGAATAGGAACATCTGTATCAGCAAGCAATCTTGAATTGCTCCGTGATTCCAAACGTCGGCTTGTAGAGGAAAAAATGATTGACATGATTCAAACAGCAAAAACATTAAAAATATCCAAAGAGGAACTTAATACCATGATGGATATTCTTTACGGGGAGGATTGAAATGAACAATATTTTGAAAGTAGAGGGATTGAGCAAGTCGTATGGTGACTTTTCTCTAACAGATGTGACATTCTCATTGCCGGAAGAATGTATAACAGGCTTTATTGGTATCAATGGTGCAGGTAAGACAACCACATTGCGTACACTTTTAGGATTGACAAGCAGAAGTTCCGGCAATATCCAATTTTTTGGTCTTGACATAGACAGAAATGAAAAGCAGATTAAAGACCGAATAGGCGTTGTCTTAGATGATGGTTGCTTTTACGATGAACTTACTTTAGCTGAAATGAAAAGAATCATAGCATCGGCGTATACTTCATGGTCTGACAGGATTTTAAACGTTATATGGATATGTTTTCGCTTGACCCAAAACAAAAAATCAATATGCTCTCCAAAGGTATGAAAATGAAGTATGCACTTGCATTAGCCCTTTCTCATAATGCGGAATTGCTGATTATGGACGAACCTACAAGCGGACTTGACCCGTTAATCAGAAGCCAGCTTTTAAAAAGCCTAGCAGATTACATGGCAAATGGTGGCAAGGGAGTTTTCTTTTCAACACACATTACTTCCGACCTTGATAAGATAGCGGATATGCTCATTATGATTGACAAGGGGCATATTATTTTTCAGGAAGAAAAAGACGCTTTGCTTGACACATACCGAATTGTGAAAGGTGATATGGGACAACTTACAGATGATATGCGTAAATGCTTTTTTAACATATCGGAAACAGCATTTGGATTTACTGGAATCACAAAACAGGCAGCAGAAATACAACGTTATTTTTCCGACATTATCATTGAACGACCTACGATTGAAGATATTATGCTTGCCAATATAGGAGGGAACAAAAAATGATGTTATTCAGTTTGTTGAAAAAGGATTTTCTGATTGTTAAAAAGTATGTTTTTATCATGTTGATAGCTGCCGTTCTTATTCCACCTTTTATGCTTTGGAGGACACCGGAATTTACAGGTGTTTTGGGATTTATCCTGTCAATTATCTTTGCGGTTTTTATGCTTTTGCAATATGTATCGCTGAAAGAATACCAGTTTCCCAAAGCTGCTACATTATTATGTGCTACCCCGTTTTCACGGAAAATGTTAGTTTTGTCAAAATATGTTTTTTGCATGGTGATTTTTTTAGCCTGTTGTATTATTTTCGGAATCGAAACCTTAATTATTCCAGGATTGGGAAGTTTGGATATGAATTTGTTGGTGCTCATGCTTTTTGTTATATCCGTGTTCATTGGTATTTATCTGCCAGTACAATATAAATTCGGATATGAAAAAACAAAATTTGCCTTTGCGGTTATTATTATGGCTTCTCCTTTTATCCTACCTCAACTTCTAAGAATGAATAAATTGGATTTGGTTTTCTTTTTCGACTATTCCCCAATTCTGATTTATGCTGGGATTATTTTAATAAGTCTTGCGGTTTTGGCAATATCAGCTTTTTTGTCTATGAAATTTTATGATAAAGCAGATTTAGCATAGAAAAGGAGTCAAGTTATGGAAAGTGATACTATTTTTCTTTATATCATAGCGGTGGCGGCATTATGTTTTGCGTTAATAAATGGTATTTGTTTTCTTTTAAAGAGGAATAAATCAGCAAAAGCAACCGGGGTTATTACCTCTGTCAAGATGCCGAATCCAGAAACAGCCAAAGCCCGCAATTCAAAATGGGCAAAAGTTTCTTATAATGTAAACGGAAAAAGTTATCAATCCGCAAATCGTATACAAGTGTCAATGACTTCACAAATCGGAACACCTGTTACGGTGTGCTATGATATTTTCAATCCAGAAAAACTATATAGCTTTTCAGTTTCACGAATCATTGTATCATTGATAATAGCTGCTATTTGTATTATTGCAGCGGTATTCAAACTTGTGTAAGGAGGGATAGATATGCCGCATTTTCCGGGATGGTTTGTAATTATCTGTATTTTGCTGCCTGTTGCCAATGCCATATATAAGGCATGGAAAAATAATAAGAAAAAATGAATTTTGCTGAAAGCAGTCAAGGGGCGACAGCCTAAAAGTGCTGCCGCCCCTCTGAATTATAAAAATGTAACCGTCAACCATGTACTACCCTATGCGGGAGAAAGGGGGAATCATTTATGCCTTGCACAGAAGCATACAGAGAACATATCATGTATACTTTCAACGGCTATTGCAAGACCGTCATACGCTTTGCGGCTATCAACGCATGGCGTGACAGAAGCAGACGGCGGCAAAAAGAAATACCCCTTGAATACCTCACAGAAGAAAAGTTTTACCCATTAGGCACAACAGATGAATAATGGGGAGCTTGCCGCCGCCCTGTTATCTCTGCCGGAGAAGAACCGGGAAATCATTTTCCTTTACTTTTTCGGGCATTACACACAGCAGGAAATCGGGGAAATGTACGGACGCTGCCGGAGTACGACCGGGTATCAAATCCGCAGGACTTTGCAGCTTCCACACAAGGAAATGGATGTACTTTCACATGGGGAATCTGAACCTTTTTAAAGAACCTTTGACAAAAACGTTTTTGTCCGGTCATGCGCCGGATGTGCAAACAGTTCTTCTGGCACGCCTTCCTCCAAAACCACACCCTTGTCAAAAAACAGAACCCGGTCACTTACTTCCCTGGCAAATCCCATTTCGTGTGTCACGACAAGCATCGTCATGCCTTCTTTGACCAGTTTTTTCATAACGTCCAACACCTCGCCGACCATCTCCGGATCCAATGCAGAAGTCGGCTCGTCAAACAGGAGGACATCCGGATTCATCGCCAGTGTACGAGCGATCGCCACACGCTGTTTCTGACCTCCCGAGAGTTTATTCGGGTATGTGTCTGCCTTGCGCTCAAGTCCGACTCTTTTTAACAGATCCAACGCCCGGCTATCCGCTTCCTCACTGGTCCATTTATTCAAACGGACTGGTGCAAGCGTTATGTTTTTCAACACTGTCATATTTGGAAATAGATTAAAATGCTGAAAAACCATTCCAACTTTTTGTCTGTACTGATCGACATTCAATCCTTTATCCAGTATTTCCTGACCGGCAACTGTAATCGTTCCATCATCTGGAATTTCCAGAAGATTCAGGCATCTCAAAAAAGTTGATTTACCGGAACCTGACGGACCAATGATACAAATGCACTCCCCTCGTTTCACATGAACATTCACCCCATTCAGGACATGAATACTGCCAAATGATTTTCTAAGACCTTTGACATCAATCACTCTCCCTCAGCCTCCTCTCAAAATGACTTAGCCATACGGACAAAATCCTGACAATCGCATAATACATCGCACCCGCTGCTGCCAATGGGATAAACATCTGATACGTCCTGGATGACACATAGCTGGAAGCTTTTGTCAGATCCATAATTCCAACATACCCGAGAATCGATGTCTCCTTGATCAGCTGGATAAACTCGTTTCCCATTGCCGGAAGAATGTTTTTCACAGCCTGCGGTATAATGACAAAACGCATGGTATCCCTGTAACCAAGCCCCAGAGACCGCCCCGCTTCCGTCTGTCCCCGGTCTACTGCCCTGATACCGCCCCGGATCACCTCGGATACATAGGCTCCGCTGTTAATCCCAAAGCTCACCACTGCTGCCACATATCCAAGCCTGCTGTGAAAAACAGCAAAATAGACAATCATTAACTGAAGCACAGACGGCGTTCCACGGATGACATCCACATAAATATTCATCAGACGCGACACAAGGGTCTCTCTGCCTTTTCGGTCTGCGTCCAGCCGTATCAGCGCCACGATCAGACCAATCAGAATCCCCAGAAACACTGATAAAAGTGATACGATGACAGTGACCCCCAGTCCGTTCACATAATATTTCCATCTGTTCTCTTCAATAAACAAAAACCTGATCTTCCCGATAATCCCCGCGTCTTCCGCCGACTTTAAAATCCCTGTACTATCCTCCATGTCCCCGCCAAAATATTTTTCATACAGCTCGTCATACAGACCATTTGCTTTTACTTTTGCAAGTCCGCTGTTGATGCGCTCACACAGCGCACTGTTTCCTTTTACGATGCAAAATACCGTATCTTCTTCTGTTCCTGGAACGGCAAAAGACACAATCCCATCTGTCTGCCTGCAGTAGATCTCCGCCATGATCGTATCGATCAGAACCGCGTCGGCACCGCCGTTTTTCAATTCCATCACTGCGCTCGCCGCATTTTTAAACCGGATTACTCTGGCATTCTCCACAATGCCGTAATCCGTCGTCTCACCGGACACGATCAGATCACTCTGTGAGCCTTCCAGCACAGCCACCTTCATTCCTGAGAGTGCGCGAAAATCCTGGACCGGATCCCCTTCCCTGCTGACAATACTCTGTGAACCGGTATAATAGACATCTGAAAAATCAACACTTCTCGCCCGTTCCTTCGTAGGACCTATCCCCGCTGCGATCACCTCGATATCCCCGGCTTCCATCGCTCCCACCAGCGAATCAAAAGGCATGTCGCGCCAGACAAGCTTCAGTTCCTCTTCTGCCGCAATAGCTTCCAGAAGTTCATAGTCAAACCCTGTCAGATTCCCATCGCTGTCCAGATATTCAAATGGCGCATACTCGGCATTTGTGCCGACAACCACTGTCCGCTGCTGTGCATGTATTTCAGTGCGTCCCATTCCTTCCGCAAGCACCCATGCCGCCAGCAGCACACACACTGCCATCATAACCATTCTTTTCTTTTTTTTCATGTGCGCTCCTCCTTATTTGTGGAGTCCCTTTTTAAACTAATTTACTGCCCATATATTTATGAAAATCCGGATCCTTAGGACGATTTAGATCAATTCCCCTCGCCCTGGATGTCAGGACAAATAAAAGCTGCTGGGGAAGCATATATTCCAGGACAGAAAAATCAACGTCTCCTCTGAATCTGCAGGACAATGCGTTCTCTCCCATACAGGACATTCCGTCACGCGGCATATTGATCGCATACTGCCGGTTTTTTTGACTGCTGTAATACCCATACAGCCGCTTCATTCGCTGTACCTCATATCCTTCTGCCGGAAAAAGATACAAAAATTCAACCTGCTCTGTCACTGCATTGTACATTCCATGCATGAATTCCTCCGCCTCATATCCGCGGACCGGAAATCTGCAGGTTTCTGAAAATTTCAAAACGCCTTCCCTCAGCATACTGTCCAGACTGCCTCCTGAAAGAATCATCAGATCCCGGCATTCCTTTAACTTTTCCGCTGTCCGCTCGCACCACAACTGGCTGTCATCCAAAACAACGCTCATATTGTTTACCACAGCTTCTATCCGGCTTTTATAACCGGCCGCTTCCTCCTGCGATATCTTACCATGGCTTTGTGCCACCGCACAGATCAGCAGCAGCAATGTGACTACTGTAGCCGTATAGCCTTTTGTCGTTGCACCCGCATCCTCATATCCGCATTCTATATAAAGATTGGCGTCACCGTGTCTGGTGATTTCCGTATCATATTCTCCTGTTACTGAAAGGGTTGCAATTCCCCGCCTGTGCATTTCGTCAAGCGCCTGTATTACCGCCGCACTGGTTCCCTGCTGTGAAATGCCTATGACAACAGCATCTCTGGAAATCAAAAAGGATTCCTCCAAAATTGCTGTTGGGTATACGGGAAAAACCCGTATACCCAACAGTTTTTTCGCAAAAGCCGAAACCGCCTGCGCACTGTTGTAAGAGGAGCCCGAACCGGCCAGATAAATTTCCGATATCTTCCTGTTTTCAAGGAAGCTGACACTTTCTCTCAAAATGCCCTGTTCCCCTTGCAATATAGAACGGAGAATATCAGGTGTCTCATAAATATATTTCAGCGCGTCTCCCTGATAAACCATCTGTACACTCCCTGAATTCAATCTTCATAGGGTTTCCCATGACCGAAAGCACCGTTTAACGTACATACATGCGCCGCAAATTTGGATGCCTCGCTAATAGAAACGCGAATTGCTTCCGGTTTTTCCACTCCCTTTTTCATCTGGTCAATATAACAGTCCATAAATGCTGTCAGAAAGGAGTCTCCTGCCCCCATCGTATCCACAACATTTTCGATCATGGTGGCCGGCTGCACATAAAACTGTTCGCCGTCGTACATGATACAGCCCCTGGATCCCCTTGTCAGCGACGCAATCTCCGGTCCCAGTGCATGAATGAACTTCAGATGCTCTCTTGCCGCCTCGTCGTCCCCTTCAAAGGAACAGAATGCATAGGTCACATACGGTGCATACTGCTCATAATATGCCCTTGATGAATCATCGGAAAAATCAAACGATATTTTGATTCCAGCTTCCTTCATCGTCCTGAGCTGTGACTCCGTATAGCAGTAGTTTCCAGTGTGCACAAAATCAAACTGCTTCATGTACTCCAGATCAAACCTGTCAAGAATGTACGGGGTCTTTCCCCTGACACCGCCCTGATTGTAATCGCCAAAGATCCTGTCCCCGTCTTTGAGCGTACACTTGGACCAGCCGTTTTCTCCGACAAGCTGTCTGCACTTAACGGTCTCTATTCCCAGTTCATGCAGAACAGAAATCACAAATTCCGCAATATCGTCACTTCCAAAGTACCCCATATACGCCGAGCGCTCCACACCGAATATCTGGGAGTAGGCACACAGGTTCACGCAGTTTCCGCCGGGATACATCATATGGGAATGTTCATACAGGTCAACCACATTATCGCCAAATCCTAGTACTTTTGTATCATACTTTGCCATGATTCCTCTCCTTTTATCTGTCTGATCAATACTCAACAACGCCCATATATCTCCTCATATCCAGCGGATGTCTTCTCTTGTCCTGCAGACCTGTGCGGTAAGCAACAGTCATTGCATAGAATACCATCGGGCAGAAATACTCGTTCACGCTGGCATCGATCTCGTTAATGCCCAGCTCCTCCGCGTCGATCACCTCGTATTTCTTTGCATATTTCTGCAGGAAAGCAAGCGCCCTCTCATCCATCACCCTCGCGGCTCCGGTCCCCATCAGCAGGATATAAAGATGATCTTCATCCGTGCACTCAAACGGTCCATGGAAATATTCACCGGAATGCAGGTAGCAGCAGTCCATCCACTGCATTTCCTGCAAAGAGCAGATGGAAAAACCATACGCCTGAGAATAGGATGCGCCGGAACCCATGATATACAGGAATGGTTCCTCAAAATATTTTTCGGCAAATACCCATGTCCGGTTCTGTACCTTTTTCACTGCCGCGCGTACAATCCTGTCCGCCTTTTCCAATCCGTCCAGAACCGCGTCATATTTTGTGTAGGAAGGCTCCTGAAGCTTCATCAGTTCGTTCAAAACCCGCATCACGATGCCCTGCGGTCTGTCCTTTTCATTTGTATCGTCTTCCCAGCTGTATACAACCGGGTTCATATCCTCCTGCGCACAGATGGACTGCGGATTATGCGTCATGGTGATGATCGCCGCGCCACGCTCGACAGCCAGCTTTGCGGCCTCCACAGTCTCCCTGGTATTTCCGCCATGTGAGCAGAGAATGACAAGCGCTCCCTTTTTCAGAAATCTCGAGGGCGACACGACCAGTTCTTTGGCCGTCAGCCAGTGCGAATGCATCGTCTCAGATTCAGAGTTGATGAAATAGTAGCCCGGATAAAGATCCACCAGCGATCCTCCGCATGCTGTGAGAAATACATCGTTGATTGTTCCCTGTTCCTCATAGATTTTTTTGATCAATTCTTCTGGTCTGTTCATTTTTCATTCTCCTTTTCTTTTTTAATTTAAAATTATATTGTTACATTCCTGCAGAAATTGTGCAGAATATAATTGCTAACACTGTCATCAGAAGGAATACCTTCCAGATTGTCTTCCACCACTGGCCGAAGGATATCCTGCAGATGGCAAGACCTGCCACCGTTGTCCCTGCTACCGGGCTCATAAGATTCGTGAGCTGGTTTGCATACTGCAGGGCCGTCACTGCCGCTTCCGGGTTGACACCATGCAGGTCGCACAGCGGCGCCATGACCGGAATGGAAAGAGCCGCCAGACCGGAAGACGACGGAACCAGCAGAGTCAGCAACGACTGTACTGCATACAATACACCGGCAAACATCACATTGTTGGAATTTGCCACAAGGCCGCTCAGGGCGTTTAAGATGGTATCAATGATCATTCCTTCCTGCGCGACGACCATGATGCCGCTGCAAAATCCGATCACCATCGCCGCAAAGGCAATATCCTTCACACCGTTCAGAAATTCTTCTGCGATTTCTTTTTCATTAAGCCCTCCGGCAATTCCCATCAAAATACCCATTCCGAAAAAGCAGGCGGACAGTTCATTCATATACCAGCCGGATTTTACAAGCCCCACTACGACCACCACCATGCCGCATACAAAGATCGCCAGCACAAGCTTCTGACGGACTGTCATTTCCTGCGAAAAATCAACGTCTGCGGACAGTTCCTGTTTTTTGACGATATCGTCCTGATAGGTGATCGATTTCTCAGGACTTTTCTTGATCTTCAAAGCACGCCATGTCACAAATGTGATAACGATCGCCATCATGATCACCCACTGTACCATGCGGAAGATCAGCTGCGGATTTCCCTGAATGCCTGCAACCCCCTGCGCGATCAATACCGAAAACGGGTTGATGGTAGAAGCTGCATATCCCACTGTTGCCGCCAGACAGACTGTCATAAATGTGGTCATGGAATCATACCCCATGGCGAACATGATCGGCATGATCAGAAGATAAAACGGCACCAGCTCGTCGGACATGCCAAATGTACTTCCGCCAAGTCCAAACAAAGCCATCAGGATCGGAATGATCAGGATCTCCTTTGAACCTAATTTTTTAACGATTTTCTGGATTCCGATCGTCAACGCATTTGTCCTTGTCATGATCTGGAATACGCCGCCGATGATAAACACAAAGGCGAGCACTTCTATAATAGACTGGATCCCTCTGCCCGGAGCCATCAATACCTGCCAGATTCCCTGCCGCAGGCTGGTACCATCCTCCAGTACTTTATCAACCGTATGGTATGTACCTGCCACCGCGACGCTCCGCTCACCGGTCGATGTCTGCATGATGGTCCGCTCAAACTCGCCGCTGGGTACGATCCATGTCATCACTGCCACCACAAGTATCAGGAAAAAAATCAGTGTAAGCACATGGGGCATCCGCAATTTCAATTTTTTCTCTTTCATGTCTCCTTCCCTATCCTTTCTTTGTGTCTGCTTCTTTGGTATATACAACCCTGCCATCCATCATGGTCATCACAACGCATGCCTCTCTTGCATCCTTTGTCTCTGTCTTTAAGAGATTTCTGTCACAGACAGCTATATCTGCCAGTTTTCCGGCTTCCAGCGTTCCAAGCTTCTGCTCCATCCCGATATTTTTCTGTCCTCCGATTGTCCACGCCTTGAGAAGTTCCGCGACAGTAAGTGTGTTTTCCGGCTGAAACGGCTGCTCCAGTCCGTCCATATATCCTCCGCAGGAATAAAATACTGATTCCGGAATGCTTGTTATCAGCAGCGGAAGGTCCGTCGCCCCACTCAGGCAAATGCCGCTGTCCTGCATTTTTCTGCGGTTCCAGTAATATCTTCCCCTGTCCTTCCCAATCGTCTTATTCATAGTTTCGATCAGCACTGTCCCGGGATCCAGCGACATGATCTGAAAATACAGCTCTGCAGTCACTCCCATATCCCCCAGCTTTTCCAGGTCTTTTGGATCCGTAAACTCCATGTCCGTCAAAGCATGTCTGTTTTTCAGTTTTCCATTCACTTTCTGGCATTTGTCGTATATCTCTGTGATCCTCCCCACGGCGCCGTCTCCCTGCGCATGGAGTGACCACCGGAATCCCTCTGCATCCGCTGCCAGGACATCCGCCTCAATCTCGTCATAAGGAATGGCAATGTTGCAGGTGAATGACTCGTTTTCATAAGGACTCTTTAAATCACCTTTATATGCGGCAATCGTACCGTCCGTCATTCGGTTAAATCCGCTAAAACGTACCTTATCCCCTGTAAATAAGTCACGCATCTTTTTCGCATATTCCAGATTCATCCGTTCTCCCACCGGCTGCGACATAAAGAATGTTCTTAAATGGAGCGCATCGGAATCCTCCATTTCTTTCAGAAAATCCGTAAATCCATAAAAGTCATCAAACCCCATTTCCTTTACCGTAGTCACCCCCCGCGAGTTCATCATATGCATGTACTCCGCAAATTCTTTTTGGATAAAATCGCGGTCATTCAGATATTCCCGCATAATGCGGTAATAGCTTTCGGGATAGCAGGAGTCGGATGTAAAATGATAGCGCTCCGAAGCCCTGCGGTTCATGATGCAGGATGACCTGTCTGCCGCAAACAGGATGACAGGCTTTTCGGGATATTCTGCCTCAAGCATCTGTTCACCTTCGCCCTGGCTCCATTTTTCCGGATTCCACCCATGTCCGAACAGCGCCCCGGATGGTTTTTTCTCAGACTCATACGCTTTTAGAATCTGCAGTCCTGATTGGTTGTCCGTCGCTTTTGACACATCCGCTCCCAGATGAAAAACTGCGTAACCGGTGAAAAAAGTGTGTGTATCCACAATCCCCGGCATGACCAGCTCTTCATCAAAATACAGCACCTGCTCTGCCTGACGGATCGTATCCTCATCCGGAACTCCATTTTCTTTTTTCACGATCATCGGTCCTCTGATGCACAGATACCCTTCAGCTTCCTGGTCAGATACACTGTCAAACAGATGCCTGGCTGCAATTACCATTGAATACTTTTTGTTCATTGGTCGTTCCTCCTTTCTTGTATATTCATCATATCATTATATAACGTTATATTACAACATGACCTTTATATTTTTACAAAACTTTGTAAGTTTTGCACAAACCATCGTTTTTCTCTTAGGCGAAATTGTACAAAAATGGAGCATAAAAAAATCAGAATCACATCATTTTTTATGATGAATCCTGATTTTTGCATTTTTTAATATAACCTTATATAACCTTTTAAATAGATAGACTGTACCTGAAGCCAGCAATGATCTCATAACTGATGTATAATGGATTTTCCTGATGATCATTGATGAAACTCGTCAATATCATGACTGGCTCGCCAACATTCATTTTGAGATATTCCGCTATTGTCTGCGAAGCTAAACGTACTTCTATGATACTTCTTCCCTTCTCCGACTCCTGAATATGGTATTCCTCCTTGATCAGGTTGAACATTGAACCGTTTTCCAGCTTTTGTGCCTGAAACCCTGGAAACCTGTCAACCGGAAAATAGATATGTTCATATATGATCGGCAGCTCATCTGCGGATAGGATCCGCTCAATGTGATATACGGTCTGACTGTTCTTCAAACGGAAAAAATCTCTCTGCCAGTCCTCCGCATCCGCAAAGCAGCAGGAAAGAACATGGGAAGAAGGATTTCTCCCGTTTGCCCTGCAGGATTCTGAAAAACTGATGTTGTTATCCTGTTCGATTTTGCGATAGATTTTGGGCATTTCCACAAACGTGCCTTTTCCCTGCCGTTTCACCAGAAATCCCTGCGCACACAGCTCCTCTATCGTCTTGCGCACCGTGATCCTGCTGACGCCATATGTATCTGACAACTCTGTCTCCGTCGGAATCTGATCCCCGGGTTTATACTGGCCATTCTGAATATTGTCTTTGATGACTCTCATGAGCTGGGCATACAGTGGCTGCTGCGAATTTTTATCTAACATCATAATAAATAGTTCTCCCTTCATAACGTTATATTATATTATAGCACGCATATGTGGAAAATTCACTAATGGCATCTATTTTTATATCCTCTGACAAAAAATATAATACAGAACTTTCTTCCATTTTGCAGGTATTATAATTTGTCCAGTCTGCGAAATTTATTTTTTCATGAACGATACAATATCATATCAGCACAAATTATATGCAAGTCTGCGTGTATCGATAAGGTGCAGAAAAACAGTCGAGGGTAGCTTTGATGTATTGTCCAAAATTGCCTGTGAATGTGGCGATAAAAACAATTTGTGCATCTGCCGTTTTTTTGCGTGAATGAAAAAACAAAGTTTTTTACCTACACCCCACCTTGATAATTGAATAGACTTTACACTTCAAATGTGATATATTCATTACAATATAGCTTGAAACACAATCCAATAAAGGAGTGATCACATGACCGATAACGAATTATTATTAGCAATATCTGAAATGCTAGACAAGAAACTTGATGCAAGGCTAAACCCAATTGAGAATAGGATTAAACGTATAGAAGTAGATATACTCGAAAGTCAAGTAATCCCACGTTTGAACACTATCGAATCTTGTTACACTTCTACTTTTGACAGATATAAAGACAATGTTGAGGATTACGAAGCAATCAAACAAGACATTTCTATTATAAAAAATGTAATTACAGAACACAGCGAAAAATTAAACAAATTAGCATAACAACTACATAATGTATACCACATGAAAAGCGTAAGGTCTATTGAATTATCAAGAGACTTTGCACTTTTTATTTTAGGAGGACAACGAAAATGATCAAAACAGTCACATACTTTGAGTATCAAGCATTAAAGGTAAACGGTAAAACGCGAGTACCTATACAAAACTGGAGCAAGCCTTAAAACAGCAACTATTCCTAACAAAACAGCAATTTTTATAATTGTACCAGAAAATCAAACCACTATACTTATATTAGGAATCATTTACACTAAATAAGAAAGGAAGATGTACAACATCATGCGATACTTTGACATGCTCGTAAAACTCTACGAGCTTCCTGATAACCACAGTATTGATCCGGCTCTGTCTGCGGAACGGATCCGAATCCACCGCCCCATGGCAAGTGACAAGGATAAAATTGCCGGGTTTGTCCGCACACATTTCAGCGATGTCTGGGCAAACGAGTTTGAAAAGACAATGTGCCAGAATCCGGTCTCCTGCTTCGTAACCGAAAAGAAGGGCAGAAATCGAAAAATCCTTCCCGGCATCTACAGAAATTCGATTGGACTGGAGGCGTGTGAATCATGAATGATATACAAATAAAATGTGTCAGTTCACTGACCAAAGTATTTCCTGACACAGACTTAAAAGAGCCGCCATACCAGTGCGGCTCCGCGCTGCGAAACGAAGTTTTTTCCTTTCAGGCTGCCTACCGGTCCGACCGGCTGGTCAAACGGCTGCATGTCAAAATTGATACCGGGAGTCCCGCGCTCAATCCCCTGATTCACAGCGTCGGACTTGTACCCTCGGAACTGCCATCCTATGGCGACGGGGATGATTTTGTGCTGCGCAATACACCGGGGCTCTATCCCGACCCGTTATTTCCAATTACCACAGCTACGGAACTGTACGCTTATCCCGGACAATGGCGTTCCCTATGGATAACCCTCCCTGTCAATAAAGAAATAAAACCGGGAAATTATCCGATCAGGATCACGCTTTATGGAAAAGACAACTCTACTTTTGGCAGAAATTCAGAATGGTATGGGGAGAGCGTTTTTACTTTAACCATCCTGCCGCCAGAACTGCCAAAGCAGCAGATTCCACACACAGAATGGTTTTCTGCCGACTGCATCAGCACATGGTATGATCTTGCACCCCTCTCGCCGCCCTGGTGGAAGCTCATAAGCGCCTATGTACACAATGCCGCCGAACACGGTATCAATATGCTTCTGACCCCGGTTTTCACACCGCCAGTTGAAACGAAGGCAAACACGGAACGCCTGACAGTCCAGCTGGTTGACATCAGCAAAAATGGCAGCCGGTACAGCTTTGATTTTGAAAATCTCGGGAAGTGGATTTCTATGGGACTAAAAAACGGAATCGAGTACTTCGAGATGCCGCATCTGTTTACACAGTGGGGCGCACAGTTTACCCCGAAAATCATCGTGCGAGAGGACAATGAACTTCAGACGATGTTCGGCTGGCATGTCCCGTCGGAATCTCCTGCCTATCTGGAATTTTTGGAGCAGTTTCTGCCGGCGCTGACAGACTACCTTGACAGCAGGCTGGATTCCGGCCATGTTTTTTTCCATATTTCCGACGAACCCGGGGAAGACAGTCTGGAACGGTACGGCAGACTGAGCGCATTTGTCAAAAACCTGATCGGAGCGCATCCCATCATGGACGCGCTCTCCGAATACGCCCTGTTTGAAAAAAGTACGCTGACAATTCCCGTGACGGCGACGGATGCCATTGAACCTTTTATAGAAAAAAATGTTGAGAATCTGTGGGCTTATTATGCCTGCCTGCAATATCAGGATTCCCTGTCCAACCGATTCTTTGCACTGCCGTCGAACCGCAACAGGATACTGGGAATCCAGCTCTATAAACACAACATCAAAGTTTTTTTGCACTGGGGCTATAACCACTGGTATTCCGGGCTTTCCGAGAAAAAAATAAACCCATTTCTGAATACTGACGCAGGCGCCTGTTTCCCGTCCGGCGACGCCTATCTGGTATACCCCGGCAAGCACGGTCCTGTAAACTCCATACGAATCGAGGTGCTCCGTGAAGCCTTCCAGGATCACCGCGCCCTGCAGCTGCTGGAATCCCTGATCGGAAGAACGGAAACACAAAAATTACTGGAAAAGGATATTATGCCCGTCACTTTCCGGCAATATCCGCATGATGCTGAATGGCTTTTGGCGCTCCGGGAGACGATCAACAAAATGATCGCGCAGACACAGGAGCTCTCCGATGCCGCAGACAATTGATTTTCAGATCGAGCAGGAAAGGTTCTTCCCCCTACTCGCCGCGCCCCCACATGCTACATCAGCAACAAATTTTCATATGCAGGACTGTGCATAATCACAAAAGGAGCTGTCAGTTTTCGACAGCTCCTTTTATCCTGTCTAAAATATTATCTTATGATCGTGTGTCCATCACTCCGCCATCTGTGCCTGATACACCCTGCACATCATATGGGACGGCTCGACTGCCACCGCCTGCGCCAGAAACGCAGAAGCCTTATCTGTATCGCCAATCCCCATGTTTCCAAGCGCCATCAGATAATAGCAGTGCGCACGGTTTCGCATAGTGTAGTCCTCGTCAAAGATCAAGAACTCCGGCAGTGAAACGGCAAAATACTGAATCTTCACTTCGTCATTCAGATGACGCTCACCGTAATCGATCAGGCGGTAAAATCTCGCCCTTGCCTCGCGGATCCTTCCCAGCTTGAGATATGACAGTCCCTGATACAGGATCATGTCTGCCGGCTGGTCATTGTAGTACATCGCCCCCGCAGGCTCGTCGGTTCCAAGCGTCGCATTGCGGAAACACTCCTCCGCCTCCGCGGTCCTTCCCTGTCCCTCAAGCGCAAGCCCCAGATGATAATAGAGATGGTTATCCTTGGTTCCCTCCAGTTTTCCTTCTCCCAGATTCTCCGGGTATACAAAGGCTTTCCGGAGCAGTTCCTCCGCCTTTGCATAGTCTTTCTGCCGCAGGGCATCCTGTGCCATGGCAAGCAGCGCCAGCGTATACTGTGTCGTGATCTTGCCTTCGCCGCCCTCCCATGGGTGGAATTTATGACCCATGATGCACTCATAAGCTTTCGTATGGTTTCCGGTGAGGTTTACGAGCGTGATATACTCGATATAGAGGTCATCGCGCCCCTCAAGCAGCGCTGTGTGCGCCTCATAGTCCGCCAGACGCTCCTCAAAACTCCAGCCCAGTTTTTTGTGCAGCTGGTCCAGTTCAAGGAAAATACGCACATCAGACGGATTTAATGAAAATGCCCTCTCCAGTGCCTGCTTTGCCTTCTCAGGCTCCCTGCACTTATTGTAGTATGCCAGCGCGAGGTTACGGTGTACCGTCGGGAATGCGGAATCCGTCTGTGCTGACAGTTCCCACAGTCTCACGGCTTCCTGCCACTGCAGTTTGTCATAATACAGGTTGCCGAGATAATACGGTGCTTTTGCGTGACACCCCTTGTCAATCGCAGACTGCAATACAGCAATATCTTCCAGTTTGTTTGGGAAACAGTAATCCGGCCTCTGTTCTTCCGCTGCTTTCAGCGCCAGCCTTGCCTCCTCCTCCGAACCGGACTTTTCCGCCAGATAGTATGCCTTATAATAAAGCAGCATAGGTTGCTGCTTTGTGCAGCAGCCAAGCACCAGAACCGCCTCGTCATAAGCGCCCCACTCGGCATAGTCCCTCGCCGTCATCATGTAATTTTCCGCGAAATCACAGCCATA
>Ga0137306_100309_pt1 | contig 54311 bp, 48 predicted proteins | sample Inofroosms_March_FD_97187 | JGI IMG/M metagenome (GOLD analysis project Ga0137306, IMG submission 97187) | Mouse cecal microbial communities from Vienna, Austria - N-Acetylneuraminic and N-Acetylglucosamine D2O microcosms_March | ecosystem: Host-associated > Mammals > Digestive system > Large...
CCGTATTTGACAAGGAGTTTGCTGTCTATGGCAAGGTGATCGAGGGCTACGACTTTGCGCCCCTGCTCAGGCTGGTTCGTGAGACGAGCGAAAAACCGGCTGATCATACGATTTATGTCCCGAGCGACCCGACGATCGAGGCGCTGCCGGTCTCCCAGCAGGTCGCGGAAAGGGTGTTCGGCGGGATGCCGGTGCAGGTTGGCTACTGCAATGGGCACAACCAGCAGCTGAACTGTCTGGAATACCACCGCAACAGCGAACTGAATATCCCGGATGATGACATGGTTTTTCTGGTTGCATCGCTCCAGAAGGTGCAGGACGGCAGGCTGGATACCAGTGAAGTCGAGGCATTTTCCGCCCCGGCGGGAACTGCGGTTCTGCTCTATGAAACCACCCTGCACTATGCGCCGGTAACTATGCCGGGCAAGGAGGGCTTCCGGGTGGCGGTCGTACTGCCGCGCGGCACCAATACTGATATGCCCGCCATCCAGCCGGAAACGCTGGAAGACCGGTTCCTGCGCGCCCGCAATAAATGGCTGATCGCACATCCGGATTCAAACGAAGCGAAGGACGGCGCATTTGTCGGCCTGAGCGGGGAAAATATCACCATCAAGTAAGGAGAGAAGACCCATGAAAAATATCCCTGAAGTCAAGCTTGGTATCATCGCAGTCTCGCGCGACTGCTTCATCGTTTCGCTGTCCGAGCGCCGCCGCAAGGCGATCGTGGACGCCTATACCGCAAAGGGCGGCAGCATCTATGAATGTAAAATTGCGGTGGAAAACGAAAAAGACATGCTGAAAGCGGTCGAGGATGTCAAAGCTGCGGGCTGCAACGCGCTGTTCGTCTATCTGGGCAACTTCGGCCCCGAGACCCCTGAAACCCTGATCGCGAAACAGTTCGGCGGTCCGGTGATGTATGCTGCGGCTGCTGAGGAAACCGGCAAAGACCTCATCAACGGGCGCGGCGACGCCTACTGCGGCGTGCTCAACTGCTCCTACAATCTCGGCCTGCGCAAGCTGAAAGCGGTGATCCCCGAGTACCCGGTCGGCACTGCCGAGGAAATCTGCGGGATGATTACCGATTTCCTGCCGGTTGCACGCACCCTGATTGGGTTGAGCTCGCTCAAGGTCATCACCTTTGGGCCGCGTCCGCAGGATTTCTTTGCCTGCAATGCGCCGATCAAAGCGCTCTATGACCTCGGCATCGAAATTCAGGAAAATTCTGAGCTGGACCTGCTGGTTGCCTACAAAGCGCATAAGGGCGATTCCCGGATTGAAGAGGTGGCCGCGGATATGGCGGCTGAACTAGGCGTACAGGGCAACCAGTATCCCGACCTGCTGCCCCGCATGGCGCAGTTTGAGCTGACCCTGCTCGACTGGGCGGAGGCCAACAAGGGCGCGCGGGACTATGTCGTCTTCGCGGACAAATGCTGGCCCGCGTTCCCGAAGGAGTTCGGCTTTGAGCCGTGTTATGTCAACAGCCGGCTGGCTTCGCGCGGCATCCCGGTTGCCTGTGAGGTGGACATCTATGGTGCGGTCAGCGAGTATATCGGCGCCTGCATCACAGGGGAGCCGGTCACCCTGCTCGATATCAACAACTCGGTTCCGGCTGACCTGTTCAAAGAGGATATCGAGGGCAAATATCCGTACACCCTGCGTGACACCTTCATGGGCTTCCACTGCGGGAACACCCCGTTCTGCCGCCTGAAAGCAGGCGCGGTCAAATACCAGCTGATCCAAAACCGTCTGCTCGAGAACGGCGGCGATCCGGACTTCACCCGCGGCACCCTCGAGGGCGACATCGCGGCAGGCGGCATCACCTTCTTCCGGCTGCACTCGAACGCGGACACTTCGCTTCAGGCGTACATTGCACAGGGCGAGGTTCTGCCGGTGGCGACCCGTTCGTTCGGCGGCATCGGCATCTTCGCGATCCCCGAGATGGGCCGGTTCTACCGCCATGTGCTGATCTCCAAGCGGTATCCGCACCACGGCGCGGTGGCATTTGGGCACGTTGGCAAGGCGCTTTATACCATCTTTGACTATCTCGGTGTGCCGGATATCGCGTTTAATCAGCCGAAAGGGATGCTTTATCGCGACGAAAACCCATTCGCATAAGGCATATTGGCACAAATCTCTGGTAATCCTGTCGAAAAAGGTGTAGAATAGGATTGGGCGGAGCGGCTTTCTGCCGCTCCGCCCATTGTTTCAGGGTGAAAATGGGGAGAGGTGAAGTCCAATGCCGGCCACAATCAAACAGATCGCAGCGGCTGCGGGGGTGTCCCGCGGGACGGTTGACCGGGTGCTGCACAATCGGTCCGGGGTCAAACCCGAAATCGCGGTTCATGTGCGCCAGATCGCCAAAGACCTGGGATATGAGCCAAACCGCGCAGGCAAAATCCTCGCAGCGCGCAAACAGCCGCTCAAGATCGGCTGTTTCCTGCCCGGCATTGGAAATGCCTTTTATGAAGATGTCGTTGCAGGCTTCCGGCAGGCGGAGGCGGAATACGCGGACTTTGGCGTAACTGTCGAGCTGTCGCGGGTTGCGGGGTACGATGTGCAGACCCATATCCAGGCGATCCAAGGCCTGGTGGACGCGGGCTGTCAGGCGCTTTGTGTCTCCACAGTCGATACCCACGAGATCCGCAGCTTTCTCAACCGGCTGATCGAATCCGGGATACCGGTTATCACGGTCAACACTGACCTGACCGGCACCAAACGGCTCTGCTATGTCGGGTCGGATTACCTGCGCGGGGGCAGTGTTGCCGCCGGGCTGCTTACGATGATGAACCCATCCCGGCTTAACCTGCTGATCGTGACCGGCTCCCTCAAGATCAAGGGCCACAACGAGCGGATCCGCGGTTTTTCCCGTACGCTCCGGGAGAAAAAGGTCCCCTACAAGCTGGTGGATGTCTTTGAATCGCTGGACAACGATGAGTACGCCTATCAGCCTACGATGAAGGTGCTGTGTGACCATCCGGACATCAACTGCATCTATATTGTTGCGGCCGGCGGGGCGGGGGTCTGCCGGGCAGTCACCGAACTGGGGCGGCAGAACCGGATTTATGTGCTTTCGTATGACGAGATTGAAACCACCCGGCAGCTTGTCCGGGACGGGGTGATTGACTTTACAATCGGCCAGGAACCGGTGGAACAGGGACGATGCTCCATCCAGCTGATGTTCGATTACTACATGAGCGGGAAACGGGTGATCCCACAGGACCATATTACCGATACGGTCATTAAGATCAAGGAAAACATTGACTGACCAAAGGAAAAGCGCAGGGATACAACCGTATCCCTGCGCTTTTTTCAGACGCCATTTATGATTCAGAGACATCAGCCGGCCGGTTTCCCGTATGCAGCAGTGCGCGGATTCTAAGCCGGAACAGGATGATGCAGGTCACCGCAGCGATCGTATCCGCAACCGGCTCCGCGATGATAACGCCCCAGACCGGGGATGGCAGCAGCTTGGGCAGGAAGAGGATCAGCGGGATCAGCAGGATCAGCTTGCGCAGCGCGGCAATGAAGATCGAGACTTTCGCCTGCCCCAGCGCGACAAACGCCTGCTGAAACGCGATCTGGAACCCAAAGATCAGGATACCGAGGAAAAATACACGCATGGTCTGGGCGGTCAGGCCGATCAACTCCGGGTTGCTGGTGAACATCCGAACCGGGATGGTGGGGAAAAAGACGGTGAGCGTCCAGACTACCCCGGAGAACAGGACACAGAAAAAGGTGCTGTATCGGATCGCCGAGCGGACGCGGTCATGGTCACCCGAGCCGTAGTTGTAACCAATGATCGGCTGCGCGCCCTGCGCGACCCCCATAGCCGGCATCAGCGCAAACTGCATCACGCTGTTGAGGATGACCATTGCGCCCACATAGAGGTCTCCGCCATAGTAGGCGAGGGAGGAATTGAAGGCCACCTGTACAAGGCTTGTGGTGCTCTGCATGATAAACGGGGACATCCCCAGCCCCAGGACATTGCACGCAATCTTCCACTCAAATTTCATGTTTTTGACCCGCAGGCGCAGGTTGGAGCGGCCCAAGAAAAAGAACGACAGCACCCAGACAGCCGAGACGGTCTGAGAAATGACAGTGGCCCATGCGGCGCCGCGCACCCCCAGGCCGAACCCGAAGATCAGGATTGGGTCGAGGAGGATGTTGAGGGCAGCGCCGATGCAGACGGTGAACATCGCCGTTTTGGCGAACCCCTGCGCCGAGACAAACTGGTTCATCCCCAGCGCAAGCTGTACACTGATCGTGCCGGTCAGATAGATCTGGAGATAGCTCGAGGCGTAGGGCATGGTATCCGGGCTTGCGCCGAAAAGCGGAAGCAGATAGTTCTGGGCAGGCAGCAGCAGGACTGTCAGGACCAGCGCACAGCCGATCAGCATCGAGAAGCAGAACCCCAGTATCCGCTCCGCGCCCTCCCGGTTGCCTTCGCCCAGCTTGATTGACGAAAGCGGTGCACCGCCAAAACCGATCAGGGCGGAAAACGCGGAAACCATCATGATGATCGGGAAGGTGATCCCTACGCCGGTGAGCGCCAATGTGCCGTCCCCGGGCATCTGCCCAATGTACATCCGGTCCACAATGTTGTAAAGTGCGTTGATGATCTGTGCGGCGATCGCAGGCGCCGCAAGCGAAACGATCAGTTTGGGCATCCTTTCATGGGAGAAACGATAGTCCATGTTCTGGTTCATTCTGTTTCCTCTTTTCCAACGGATGTGATTTTTTAATGTCAGATAATTTGCCGCGATTGGGAGCTGGGCTGGTATTGCGGGCCATCGGGGCAGGAGCAGGCTTTGCCTGCGCATCGTCCTGGCCATCAAACGTGGTATATCAGCTATTATACCACGTTTGATGGCAAATCGCAAAGTGGTTTCCCCATGCCCCCACTTTAAAAAATCATAGAAGGGGCGAACCGGTGCATAAATATAGGGCAGGGGTGGTGCATATGGTATTCGATGCAGGATGCTATGGTCCGGTTGAGGTTGACCAGGTTGTTGACCTCGGGGACAGGGAACGCGGGATCCTCCATCCGGATGGGGTCTATAGCAAGAGGATTTATACACGCTGGAAGAAAAACGGGGCCTGCTCCCAGAGCACCCTGCTGCCGCCGGAAGACCTGTCTCCCGAAGCGCGGGAGCGTGTCCGGCAGGATGTGATCCGCATTGGGGAAGAGCTGCTGAAGAAAAAGGAAAGGGTAAGCTTATCGAATCGTCAGAAAACCTTTTGATTGGATCAAAAAAGCAGGCCGCGAACTTTTTCGCGGCCTGCTTTTTAAAGTTTTTCAATGACATCTGCGGCGCTGTCCATCCAGTCCCCCTCGAACAGCTCGATCACCCCTTGATCCGCCGACCGGGAAAGTGCGGGGTCAACCGGCAGCTTGGCGAGCACCGGAAGCTGATAGGAGGCGGCGATCTCGTCGATATGGCTTTCACCGAACAGCGCAATCCGTTTGCCGCAGTCCGGGCAGGAGACATAGCTCATATTTTCGACCAGACCAAGGATGGGGATCTGCATCATGTTCGCCATCTTGACCGCTTTTTCCACGATCATCGAAACCAGCTCCTGCGGGGATGCAACCACGACAATCCCATCCACAGGGAGGGTTTGGAAGACAGTGAGCGGTACGTCCCCGGTTCCGGGAGGCATGTCTACAAACAGGTAGTCGACATCCTGCCAGATCACATCGGTCCAGAACTGCTTGACCACCCCTGCGATCACTGGGCCGCGCCAGACGACCGGGTCGCTCTCGTTTTCGAGCAGCAGGTTTACCGAGATCATGTCAATGCCGGTTTTGGTTCTGGCCGGCAGGATGCCCTCTTCGGTGCCCATTGCCTTCTCATGGATGCCGAACACCTGCGGGATCGAAGGCCCGGTGACGTCCGCATCCAGAATACCGACCTTGTGGCCGCGGCGGCGCATCAAAACCGAAAGCATCGAGGTGACCATGGATTTGCCGACGCCGCCCTTGCCGCTCACCACCCCAATGACTTTGCCAATCCGGCTTTGTGGGTGGGGAGGCTCCCGAAAGTCCTCAGGGGCGCTTTTGCGCTCGGAGCAGTCCTGCCCGCAGGTTTCGCAGTTATGGGTACATTCGCTCATTCTACATTGCATCTCCTTATTATTTGCTTGGTGGAATCCCATTGCTTTCAGTATATTGTGTCCGGAGGGAATTGTCAAATGCAGCCAAAAACCCCGGGCGGGATACCAGGTATCCCGCCCGGGGTTTTTGGAAGAGTAAAAAGAAGAGGAGGAGATATGATCTATAAAAAGCCTGTGCAGGCGTTATCGTTTGTCTGTCCCGCCCGCCGGACCGGTGTTCCGCCCATCCGGCAGGCTAACAGTTGTTGTTTATTTTATCTGGTGGTGAGAGATGGTGTCTGCATTCAGTTGGTCATCCGCATTGCCCCTTCCCGTTTGGCATGGCTATATTATAAAAGGCAAATATGAAATCCGTTTGAAGAGAATTTAACATTTAGTATGAAAAAATCTTTCTAAATTATTTCGAAAGGAAGGGTTTTGTCGAATTTGCCTATATCAGCAGATGTTTTTTCGTTAGATTGATGAGGCTGCCTCCACAAAAAAGAACAGAAAAAAAGCAAAAGAAATTGTTGACAAACAGCTGAACGAGTGGTATAACTCTATGGTAACACGAGAGAAGAGCGAAAAAGACGATGTTTTCGCTCTTCTCCTCTTCTTGTTCAGGAAACAACGGCCTTTGGGCCAGAGACTAGGGGCTGTTTGAAAAATCGAAATAGCCGTCTTTTTCTACAAAAAGCGGCAGCTGCCGCGTCAAAAATGCGCGGAATACAGCAAGTATTCCTGTGCTTTTTTCCTTGCAACCGCTCGCTTTTTACGAACCATCCGTCTATTTCTCTATTTTCAAACAAACCCTAGAGAGTGAAGAACGTCTATGGGCGCTCGATACAGAAGTTAGGAGGTTTTGTGATTTGGAATCCTATCGTTACATTTTCGATGTCGCGATTATCCTGCTGGCGACAAAATCGTTTGCGATCCTGACCAAGCGGGTTGATATGCCGCAGGTCGTGGGCGCGCTCATTGCGGGACTGGTTTTGGGGCCGAGCATTCTGGGACTGATCTCCCCCACAGAGTTTCTGTCCCAGATCTCGGAACTGGGGGTTATCGTGCTGATGTTCGGTGCGGGGCTTCAAACCGACATGAAGGAGCTGACCCGGTCGGGCGGCTCTTCCTTCCTGATCGCCCTATGCGGCGTTCTTGTCCCGTTGGCAGGCGGTTTTTTGACTGCCGCGGCCTTTAACAGCGGTCACGAGGTATTCTGGGAAAACATGTTTGTAGGCACCATCCTCACTGCAACCTCGGTTTCGATCAGCGTTGAGACCCTCAAGGAGATGGGCAAGCTCTCCACCCGGTCAGGCAACGCGATCCTTGGAGCCGCACTGATCGACGACATCCTCGGACTGATCCTGCTCACCTTTATTACCAGTGCTTCCGACCAGTCGGTCAGGCTGGGGGTGGTGATGCTCAAGGTTGTGCTGTTCTTTGCCGTGACTGCGGTGCTTGGAAAATTCCTCCACACCCTGATCCAGAAATGGATGGACTCGGCCTCCTGGAACAGGAAACGGTTCGCGATCATCTCGCTGGCGTTCTGCTTCTTCTATGCCTACATCGCAGAAGAGGTGTTCGGCGTGGCGGACATCATCGGCGCCTTCTTCATCGGGCTGATGATCTCGAACACCACCCGCGCCACCTACGTCAACTCCAAATGCGAGACCCTTTCGTATATGTTCCTCTCCCCTGTCTTTTTCGCGAGCGTGGGCCTGAAAGTGTCGCTCGACTCGATGACCCTGCCCACCGCGCTGCTGACCGTTGTTATCGTGCTGGTAGCGGTATTCAGCAAGATCATCGGATGTGGGCTGAGTGCAAAAATCTGTGGTTATACCAAAGAGGAAGCGCTCCGCATCGGTGTGGGCATGGTCTCCCGTGGTGAGGTGGCCCTGATCGTGGCAAACAAGGGAATCGCCAGCGGGATGATGAATCCAGTTTTTCTGGTGCCAGTGGTGCTTATGGTGGTGGTGACAACGGTCATTACGCCGATCATGCTCCGGGCGGTCTATCCCAAACGCAAGCCCGAAGAGGAAGCAAAAGAACTGGTCCACAGCGACCTGGTCGAGGGTTATCAGGAAATCCGGGATTTCGACCTCGCTTCCCAGACCATCCTCGATATGCACAACGTCCTGCAGGGCAAACGTCCGGACGGCCGTTCCAAATAATCCGTAAAAGCGGCTCTGTGCGGGGATTCCGGCTTTTCATTCTGGAAAAACCGTGTTATACTATAACATTAAGAGCCTGTTCCGCATCCCCGCTTTTGCCGCTCTCCGGATGCCAAAAAGCGGAATCCCTGCTTGCAATTACATAGTCCGCCGCTGAAAGCAGGTATTTGCGTTCAGCGTTTTGGCTATTCATCAGAGATCAGAGGGGGCTTTTTCCTGGAAAAAGCCCCCTTCTTCAGGACGGGAATCTGGCACAGCCTTAGACAGTAGCAGGGGACAGATTGCTCTTGAGGAAACACGGAGGGAGAAACAACAAGATGTTTGCACGTTATCTAAACGACCTGAAAAAGGAGTTCCGGGGGTACAACCTTTCGACACTGCTCAAAGACCTGCTTGCGGGCCTGACGGTGGCAGCGGTGGCCCTGCCGCTCGCGCTGGCGTTTGGCGTCTCAAGCGGTGCGGATGCCGCCTCCGGGCTGATCACGGCGATCGTTGCGGGGGTCTGCATCAGCCTGTTGGGGGGCGCATTCTATCAGATTTCCGGGCCAACCGGCGCAATGGCTGCGATCCTGATGTCGGTTGTGGCAAACTACCAGATGCAGGGGGTGTTCCTCGCCACACTGATGGCGGGCATCCTGCTGCTGCTTGCGGGGCTCCTGCGGCTGGGGCGCCTGACCACCTTTATTCCCGCGCCGGTCATCACCGGATTCACATCGGGGATCGCGGTCATCATTGCGCTGGGGCAGGTGGACAACTTTTTCGGCGTGACTTCGCAGGGGGACTCGGCGGTCGCGAAGCTGCTGAGCTACCGGACACTTGGATTTTCCCCCAACTGGACCGCAGTGGGCATCGGGCTTTTCGTGGTGGTGTTTATGCTGGTTTTCCCGAAAAAATGGAACAGTATGGTGCCGGCCTCGCTGATCGGCATCGTCCTTGCCACAGCCTTTGCGATCCTGCTGGGGCTTGACGTTCCGTCTGTGGGCGAGATTCCCAAAACCCTCTTTCCGGAGAACCGGCTCAGCCTCTCGTCGATCTCGCTTGAGCGGATCAACGGCCTGCTCGGCCCGGCGATCAGCATCGCCCTGCTGGGGATGATCGAAAGCCTGCTCTGCGGTGCGTCGGCAGGAAGGATGACCGGCGTACGGCTGAACAGCAACCAGGAACTGATCGCGCAGGGGATCGGGAATATGCTCGTCCCGTTTTTTGGCGGCATCCCGGCGACCGCCGCAATCGCCCGGACCAGTGTGGCGATCAAATCGGGTGCAAAAACCCGTCTGACCAGCATCTTCCATGCGGTCGGGCTGCTGCTCGCAATGTTTGCGCTCGGCCCGGTCATGTCCCGGATTCCGCTTTCCGCGCTGGCTGGCGTCCTGATGGTGACCGCATGGCGGATGAACGAATGGCATGCGATCCGGTATATCTTCTCCCACCGGTTCAAGGGCGCGATGCTCCAGTTTTTTGTGACGATGGTCGCAACCGTTCTGCTCGATCTCACAATGGCGATTGTAATCGGGATTGCGGCAGGGCTGCTCGTGTTTATCAGCCGGAGCTGTTCGCTTGAGGTGGCAGTGGAAGACGTGGACCTCACCCGGCTCGGCCTGGACAGCGGGGACGGACGCGGAAACAACTGGGCGGTTGTCTATATCACCGGCCCGATGTTCTTCATGACTGCGGATGTGATCGAGCAGAAACTCGAGGAGCTTGCAGAGAAAGAACTGATTATTTTTTCGATGCGTGGGGTGCCCTCGGCGGATATCACCACCGCCCAGATGCTGATTGACTATTATCGGGAAGCGACCGGCAAAGGCAAGCGGGTGCTCTTTTCGTCGCTCCAGCCGACGGTACGCCGGAATTTTGAGCGGGCGGGCCTGGTCGAGATCGCCGGAGAGGACGCATTTTATTTCAGCGTCGACCGGGTGCTCAAGACCATGCTTTGAATCCCTGCCCAACGGAGCCGGCCTTTTGGCGTATATGCGAACATGAAATAGTGTTAAAGGGAGCTTTTTCGGCTGAAAAAGCTCCCTTTTCTGTGCGGTTTTATGGTTCTATCCGGAATCCAAGCGGTTCCAGAAACCGGGACGGGGCATTTTTATACTGGTTCAGCCCGTATCGCGCGCAGGAGAGGAACAGTTTCTGTTTCGCGCGGGTGACCGAGACATAGAATACCCGCTTTTCCTCCTCCAGCACCCCATTTTTGACCGCCTGAAAGCTGGGAAACACACCGTCCTGAAGGATCGGCAGGAACACATAGTCAAACTCGCAGCCCTTCGCCTGATGTGCGGTAATCACCGAGACCTTGTTGGCCTTTTTGCTGAGTTTCTCCAGCTCGCTCGCGGAAAGTGCGGTCAGCTCGAGCAGTTCGGAGAGCTGCTGGGCGGCTGGCTGGGCAGGATCGCAAAGCTCCTCCGCGAAGTCCTGGAACAGCACCAGATTGGCGAACTTTTCCGGCTGCTGCTCATACCGCTTTTCAAAGCCGAACGCATCGAGCAGGGCGGAGATCAGAGGGGACGCCCCCTGCTGTGCAATGGGGCGCAGCAGGTCAAGCTGATGGGCGAGCGGCTCAAATCTGGAAAGATACCGCAGATAAAATCCCTGCCGCGCGAGGGTCTGCGGGCGCAGGTGGGACCCGACCAGCGCGACCAATACGTCCGCTGTGGCGAGGATGTCGTCCATCGCGTCGTGGGACGGGGTGTGCGCCGTATGCAGCGCGGCGGAGACGGTCCCCAGCTTGTGGTTATCCAGGTCTTTCAGGAACCGGCGGCTGAGATCGAGGGTATCGTAAAATGGATGGTCAAACGGACGCTGTATGCCCTGCCGAAGCAGGTTCCGGGCTGTGATTGCCATGTCAAACCCGACATTATGCCCGACGATCACGCATCCCTCGGCAAAATCCAGAAATGCATGGAGCGCATCGGCAGGCGGCTCCCCATGTGTGGCGAGCCAGGCGTCCGAAAAGCCGTGTACCTTCTCCGAATCGCCAACCGGCTTTCCCGCGCGCAGGAACCGTTCAAACCGCTCGGCAACCGAACCGTCCGGGGCGAGCCGAATTCCCGCCATCTGGATGATCTCATCCTGAAAGACGTCGGTTCCGGTCGACTCCACGTCGAACACCACCACCCGTCCGGCTTCGAGCGCCTGTAGGAGCGGCGCAAAAAAATCCTGGTGCAGGTGGGTGCGCGGGTCGGTGAAATCGGTCAGGGCGACGCCCATCCCATCCCGGTATCCGGAAACGATCCCTTCGACGGTCGCAGGCCCGATCCCGTGGACCAGCCGCATTGCCACCCGCTTGAGGCTTTCCGCATCCTGGGGATTGGCAAACAGGCTGATGCAGGCGAGCAGGTCTTTGACTTCGGCGGTCTTGAACAGCCGGAACTCGTCGGCGAGCATAAACCGGATCGGCTTTTCCGCGTGCAGGCGGCTGGTTTTCAGCAGATTGCAGACATCTGCGCACGCCTTGTTCGAGCGGGTGATGATCGCGACGCGGGAATAATCGTCCACCGGGAGCTGCGCAATCTCCCGGTAAACCCAGTCGACCTCCTCGGGGATCGTGTCAAACTGGCGGAACACCAGGTCGGTACACGCGGAGGACTGCGGTTCAAACCCGTCCGGATGCCCGCGTCCCATTGCGCGCGCAAGAAAATTCTGCGCGGCGGAAAGGAGCTGGCCGCTGCTCCGGTAGTTGTGGGTAAACGTGATCTCGACCGGATGGCAGTCAGCGCGGAACCGGGCGAGCAGGCGCTCCGGGTCCGAGCCGCGCCACTGGTAGATGGTCTGGTTGAAATCACCGCAGAAGAGGATATTCGCCCGTCCGAACAGCCGGGAGAGCAGCCCGTATTCCGCAAGGCTGACATCCTGCACCTCGTCGACATGGATGTACCGGTATCGGTCCCGCCAGAGGGCTGCGGTTTCCGGATCGGCGAGCAGAGCGTCCGCACGAAGCAGCAGGTCGGAAAAATCGAGCAGGTTGCTCGCGGTCAGCTTGCGGTTGTACAGCCGCACGATCGACCCGCCATACCGGGCGAGGAACCGCTGGAATTTGGGGTCGGGCTGCCGGCGGGGGTCCACACAGATCTGTTCGACTGCCTCGGGGCGGTGGGAAAACAGCCATGCCGCAGCGTCGGCGGAGCTGAGTGACGGGTCGGCGAGCTGGCAGTCCTTGACCAGCCCGATGAACCGCTGCAAAATCTGCACCGGATGGTCTGCAATCTGCCGCCCGACCACTTCGAATACCACTTCGCGGATCGCTTCCTGACAGTCCGCCTGGTCGCAGATTGCGAAATCCCGCCCGATGTCGGTGAGGCGCTGGGGCATACTGCGCAGCAGCCACGCACAAAAACTGTGGATCGTCCGTACGGTGACCTCTTCCGCCGGTTCACCGGCAATCTTGGCGATCCGCTCGACCATCTCCTTGCAGGCGCGGTTGGTGAAGGTCAGGCAGAGGATTTCCGCCGGTTCGGCCGCCCCCGAGACCAGCAGGTTTGCGACCCGATGCGCCAGGGTATTGGTCTTGCCGGTACCGGCCCCCGCCAGAAGCAGGAGGTGGTCAGACAGGTTTTCCACAGCGAGCTGCTGTTGTTTGTTGAGGGCGATGGTGGTTGGCATGGCGGAACCTCCTTGGCTTTTGAGAGAAACGGGCAGGGCCGTTTTTTATTTGATCTTGGCTGGTCAGTTTCGGGGCAGATTGGAAAGGTAGCGAAAACTGCCGTCCTCCATGGTCTTGACAGTGAGGGTGTAGAAGCCATCCTCCCACGGGACCCCAGAGTAATATTCGTAGCCTTCATAGTCGATCACGAGCCGATCCCCCTCCTGCATCCAGCTGGTAACGCGGAGGCAGAGCGGCCCGCCGCCCCGGCCACCCTCATAAAAGATTGTATTGGTTTCGGGGTCGTAGGCATCGGCATATTTCGGCTCGCTGATCACCATGTCGGCTGTGACGCCCTCGAAATAGCGGGAAAGCGTCTTTACCATAGTCTCTACCGGCCAGTTGCTGCCGAAACGGTCCCATGGCGTATCGTCATTTTCATAGTTATAAAGCTCCTCAAAAAGCCAGATCCAGCTGGACAGTTCTTCAGGGGATGCCCAAACACGGTTCCCCAGTGCGGTATAATAAATAGGAACAAGATAGGTGTCATACATCTTCTGGCGTTCTTCTGCATTGTTGTAAAGAGCGCGGTTGTTGACCACCTGGATTCCGGAAGCTTCACTGCTGGATTCCATCTCATAAACCAGGAACCCGTATTCATTGAAAGAGATAGAAGTAACCTTGGAACAGCCGCTTTCCGTGAGCGCATCCCAGTTGTTTTCATAAGCGCCGCTATAAGTGATGGCGCTTTCTGTGGAAATAAAGTGGGCAAGGTAGCAGTCTGGCTCGCCGTTGTGGTCCAACCGGAACGTGTAGATATAAAGGCCGCAATCCATTCCCTCGTCCACGGATTCCATAAAATCCCACACAGGCTGGGGATCGGTGAGCACTTCGTCCTGATAGATAATCACCGAGGGCTGCCCCAACGCCCTCTGGTACAGCGCCGAGGAGGTGAGGCGCTCGTCTGCCAGCTGCGGATAGACGATCTTCGTGGGATTCCTGGCAGAGGCTTGAGAGGAGGAATCCCCGTCATTAGGGATAGATTCCGATGCTTCCAGAGCAGACCTGGAATCCCCTGCGCTTTCAGGAGAAATAGAGGACATTCCCCTTGATGAAGCGTTCAAACCGCTCGTCCTGCTAATGCAGGCGGTTAGCATAAAAATCAGGAGGAAAGCAAGAAACAGAGCTGGAATTCGGCACGACATGGAGTCTCCTCTTTTCTAAAACTTTTTTTGCATTTAAGAACCCGTATTCACAACCATTCGACACCGTCTGAGCGGGTCTTTTGCCGGCCTGCCGCGTTGAAAAATCTTGCAATACACAAAGGATTGTCTGCGTTTTTTCGCCTTGCAGGGCAGCAAAATCCCTCGCCCATCCGGTATCCTCTGATTATGAATACAGGTTCTAAGTTTTACGCGATTTTTTGCTCCGGCCTAGGAGCTGGCGCTTCGCGCCGGTTGACCTATGTACGCCGCTGCGGCGGCAGTCAAAAAATTGCGGGGTCGAGGGGCAGTGAGACAGCGTGAGTTTGGTTCCAGACCAAACTGACAGGCGCAAGGCGCCCTCCTCGGGGCTTTTCGGGCTTTCAGCCTCCGGCAAGCTGGGCGGATTTCTTCTCTTCACAATTTAAAGTTTTACTCAATTTTTTTTAAAAAATTGCGGGGTCGAGGGGCAGCGCCCCCGCCGCCGCGCGTACGCGGCGGAATACCCCATCCTGGGAAGCACATTTTGAGGGTGAATTGGCTCTGATTTGCAGCCGAAGCAAAGAGGGGGCTTTTCACTTGCAAAAAGCCCCCTCTTCTGAATACCCGTTTTTGAGAAGCAGTGTCAGCGTTCTTCACGGAAATAGTTGTTGCCCAGATTTGCAGGGATGTTGACCCCTCTCGACGCGTGCACCGAGCTGAGGATCAGCACGAGCGCGGTGATCAGGAACGGAAGCATGTCGTAAAACGCAACCGGCAGGTCGACGATACTCTTGGGCATGTAATATTTCAGGATGCGCAGCGCGCCGAATACGAACGACCCGAGAATCGCCATCTGCGGCTTCCAGGCGGCAAAGATGACGAGCGCGACCGAAATCCAGCCCAGCCCGCCGACATTGTCGCTGATCCAGACGCCGCCATTGATAATCATGGAACAGTAAGCGCCGCCGATTCCGCAGATGCCGCCGCCGAGCACAATATTGATGTACTTCCACCGGCTGACCTCGATGCCTGCCGCATCCGCCGCCGCGGGATTTTCGCCGATTGCCTGCACGTTCAGGCCGGTTTTGGTGCGGAAGAGGTAGAAGCCCATCAGGAGCGCGACCGCGACCCCGAGATAGACGAATGGGGTATAGGAGAAGAGCAGTTCCCCGATCACCGGCAGGTCGCTCAGGACGGGGATATGGATACTGCGCATACTCGCGGTGATCCGCTCGGGCAGCTTAAGGGTGCCATTGGGGGAGCGTTCGAGCATATAAACGCCGATGAAGTTGGAAAGCCCGATCCCGAAGATGGTGAGGGTCAGACCGGTGACGTTCTGGTTTGCCATCAGCGTGACGGTCAGGAACGCATAGATCAAGGCAGAGAGCGCAGCGGCGACGAATGCAGCCACCAATGCAAGCAGGAAACTGTCGGTAAAATAGCCAACCATAAAGCCCGCACAGGCGCCGATCGACATCATCCCCTCGACGCCGAGGTTGAGGTGCCCCACCTTTTCGCTGATGATCTCGCCCACCGTACCAAAGAGCAGCGGGGTGCCCGCGCCGACAGCGGCGACCAGGAATTTGATGAACAGGTCCATTATGCAGCGCCTCCTTTCTTGCGGACGACAAATCCATAGCGGATGAAAAATTCGCAGCCAAGCACAAAGAACAGGATAACCGCCTGGAGGACGTCCGCACAATCGGTCGAAAGCCCGAAACTGGATTGCACAACGCTGCTTCCCTTCTCAAGCACCGAGAAGAGGAACGAGACGATCACGATGGTGACCGGATTGAGCCGGGAGAGCCATGCAACGATGATCGCGGTGAACCCCACGCCGCCGGCAACCGCGTTGGTCAGGGTGATGTCCGAGCCGGTCGCCTGCACCATGCCGGCGATCCCGCAGACCGCGCCCGAGAGGAACATGGTGCGCAGCACGATCTTTTTGACATCCATGCCCGCATAGCGCGCGGTATCGCTGCTTTCGCCCACTACGCTGATCTCATAGCCGTGTTTGGTGCTGCGCAGGTAGAAGAGTACCAGCGCGGCCAGCGCCAGCGCGACCACCCAGCCAATCTGTACGCCCAACAGCTTATCCAGCGCGGCGTTCTTGTCAAACCGGGCGATCTTTGGGAACCCCTGCGAGCCGGGGTCTTTCCACGGGCCGTCCCGCAGGAAGTTGACCACATGCAGGGCAATGTAGTTGAGCATCAGGGTGAAGAGGGTTTCGTTGGTGCCCCATTTCACCCGGAACAGGGCGGGGATCAGGCCCCACAGCCCGCCGCCGACAATTCCGGCAAGAAACATGACTGTGACCAGCAGGACGTGGTTCCACGAACTGTGGTAGAGCGCGAAATAGGAAGCGCAGATCGCGCCAGCGATAATCTGCCCCTCTGCGCCGATGTTCCAGAATTTCATCTTGAAGGCGAGGGTGACCCCAAGCGAGGAGATCAGCAGCGGGATCATGACCTTGACCGTCGCCTGTATCGCCATCTTGCTGCGGAACGCGCCCGAAAGGATGGTCCCGTAGATTTCAAACGGGTTGTACCCGATCAGCAGGATGAACACACCGCCCGCAACCAGCGCGAAAACGAGCGCCTCCGCGCGCAGCAGCATGATCTGGCGGGTGGGCTTTTCCGCCCGCTTGACCACTCGCAGCAGCGGCTCCCTGCTCATATATCCGGTTTGCGTGCTCATGAAGCCACCTCCTGAGAGTCAGCGCCTGTCATCAGCAGGCCGATCTGTTCCTTGGTTGCGGTGCGCGCATCCACCACGCCGGTAATCCGCCCGTGGCAGAGCACGAGAATCCGGTCGCTCAGTTCGAGCAGCACGTCGAGGTCCTCCCCGACAAACACCACCGCGACCCCGCGTTTTTTCTGCTCATTGAGCAGGTCGTAAACCACATAGGACGAGTTGATGTCCAGCCCGCGCACCGGGTAGGCGGTGACCAGCACACTCGGATTGGACTCGATCTCCCGGCCGAGCAGCACCTTCTGGACATTGCCGCCCGACATCAGCCGCACCGGGGTATCCACGCCGGGGGTGACGATCTCGAGCTTTTGCACCAGCGATTCGGCGAGCGCGCGGGCGGGTTTGCGGTCGATGCAGACCCCTTTTGAGGTACGGTAGGATTTGAGCAGCATGTTATCAACCATCCCCATCGAGGCGACCAGCCCCATGCCGAGCCGGTCCTCCGGGACAAACCCCATATGGATACCGAGGTCGATGATCTGGGCCGGGGTCTTGCCGACGATATTTTCCCCGTTGAACAGGATCTGGCCGCTCTGCACCGGCACCAGCCCTGCGATTGCCTCACACAGCTCCTTCTGCCCGCTTCCGGCAACACCGGCGACCCCAAGGATTTCCCCGGCGCGCACTTCGGCGGAAATCCCGCCCAGTGCCGGCGCGCCGTCCGGCTTATTGACAAAGAGCGATTCGATCCGCATGACCGTCGAGACGTTTTCCGGCTCGGGACGGTTGATCCGCAAGCTGACCGGCCGACCGACCATCAGTTCGGTGAGCTTCCTCTGGTCCGACTCGGCGGTGGCCACCGTGTCGATGCTCCGCCCTTTCCAGAGGATGGTGACCCGGTCGCTCAGCTCGAGCACCTCCTGCAATTTATGGGTAATGATGATGATGGCGCATCCCTGCTCCCGCATCCGGCGCAGGATCGTGAACAGTTTTTCGGTCTCCTGCGGAGTGAGCACAGCGGTCGGCTCGTCGAGAATCAAAATCCGGGCGCTGCGGTAGAGCACCTTGAGGATTTCCACCGTCTGCTTCTCACTTACCGACATATCGTAAATTTTCTTGTCCGGGTCGATCTCCAGCCCGACCGACTGGCAGATACCAAGCACCCGCTCCCGCAGGGCTTTCGAACTCAGGCGCTTTTCCTGTGAACCGAGGACAATGTTGTCCATCGCGGAAAAAACGTCTACCAGCTTGAAGTGCTGGTGGATCATCCCGATGCCCAGCCGCATCGCGTCGAGCGGGGAGTTGATCGTGACCTCCTGCCCGCCGATCGAGATCGACCCCGAATCGGGGTGGTAGATGCCCGAGAGCATGTTCATCAGGGTGGTTTTGCCCGAGCCGTTCTCCCCGAGCAGGGCGAGGATCTCGCCGTACCGGACGTCCAGGTCGATCTGGTCGTTTGCGACAACGCTTCCAAACCGTTTGGTGATCTTCCGGCATTCGATTGCATATTCCGTAGTTGCGGCCATAATACCTCCCAAAACTTTTGTCTCTATCTGTTTTGCTTTCCTGTGTCCTCCACACCGGGCAACCCGTGTGTCTTGCCCAGTGTGCGGGGCACCTGTCCCGGGGGGGACAGCAGCCGGGACGCCCCCTCCTGCCGCTTCGTGGGATCAAAGATTCCGCCCCCTGCGGGGCGCGGCAAAAGGCTCCGCCTTTTCAAAGGCGGGCGAAACTTTTGGTTCTGTCCTTTTGAAAAAAGGACAGGGGTTTTGAAGCTGGTCTTTCTGAAAAAGGGCGGCCTGCCGAACGAGGCCGCCCTTTTCATAGATTCTTATTTTACGGTAACGTTTTTGAAATACCAGTTGATGCCGCCGGTGATGGTGGCGTCGTCCAGTTTCTCGCCCTCAGCGCAGACCACGTTGCCCTGGTTGTCCTCGATCGGGCCGGTGAACACATCCCACTCGCCGCTCATGATCTTCTGCTGAACAGCGTCAATCGCCTCCGCGGTGCCCTCTTCACAGAGGTCGGAGAGCGGGGAATATGCGACCAGCCCGTCAGCCATACCGCCGAAATAGTTCTGGCCGTTCCACTCGCCCGCGATCACCCGCTGGACAGCTGCGGTGTAGTAAGCCGACCAATCCCAAACAGTCGAGGTCAGGACCGCTTTCGGCGCATCCTTGGACATATCCGAGTTGTAGCCAACGCCCCAGACGCCCTTCTCCTCCGCGGCAAGCTGGGGATTGGGGGTGTCGCAGTGCTGGCCGATTACGTCGCAGCCCTCGGCGATCAGCGCTTCCGCAGCCTGTTTTTCACCCTCGGGGTCAAACCAGCTGCCGGTGACCTTGACATAGACCTCTGCGTCCGGGTTGACCGAGTAGACGCCCATTGCGAACGCGTCACAGCCGCCGGTGACCTCCGAGTTCTCGCTGTTCTGCGCGGCAACGTAACCGATCTTGTTGGTCTTGGTCTTGAGGCCGGCGGCGATACCGGTCAGGTAACGTGCCTGGTAGATCCGGCCAAAATAGTTATTGAAGTTTGCGCCGTTGCTCTTATAGCCGGTGCCGTGAGAGAGGATGACCTCCGGGTACTCCTCCGCGATCGCCTCGCAGGTGTCCATATAGCCCCAGCTGGTCGCAAAGATGACCTGGCAGCCTTCCTCGATGCACTCGAGGATCGCGGTTTCGATCGCGCTGGCATCCTGGTCGTTGACATTGTTCTTGCGGATGATCTGCTCCGGCTTGAGGCCGATGTTTTCCTGCATCCCGACGATCCCCTGATCGTGGGTGTAGGTGTAGCCCGAGCCCTCCGCCGGGTCGGTGATGTGGATTACGCCAACCTTGAGGTCCTCAACCGCGATCGCCGGGAGCGGATCGCTGCTTGCGCCGAACCATGCGGAACCCTCCGAGCGCTCGGGAGTTGCGGACGCTACCTCGGACGGGGCAGGCGTGGACTCCGCACTCTGAGACTGGGCGGGCGCCTCCGAACTGGCGGGAGCTGAGCTGGCAGGTGCCGAACTGGCAGGGGCATTCGAGCTGCCGCCGCAGCCCGACGCAAATGCCAGCATCGAAACTGCCAGCAGGGACGCCAAAATCCGTTTCATTTGATTCATTTCGTTTTTTCCTCCTGTTTTCAGTCAATCTTCCTAAAACTCTGGAACCTGTATTCATAATCAGGGGATGCCGGATGGGCGAGGGATTTTGCTGCCCTGCGAGGCGAAAAAACGCAGACAATACTTTGTGTATTGCAAGGTTTTTCAACGCGGCAGGCCGGCAAAAGACCCGCTCAGACGGTGTCAAATGGTTGTGAATACGGGTTCTCTATTGCAACCGGCCGAATTGCCGGGTACAAACCATTCAAAGCGGCTGTCTTAGCCGCCGGACCGGATGTTTCGTCCGTTGCTTCAGTGGAAAAACAACTCGCCGGTCTGATCGTCCATCCGGTCGATGATGGCAAGCGATTCCACCCGCACGCCGCTCCCGCGGATCAGCCTGCCGCCGTCCTGGAACCCCTTCTCGATCACAATCCCCGCGCCCACCAGTTCGGCGCCCGAATCCTCCACCAGCTTGCACAGCCCCTGGAGCGCGCTGCCCTTGGCGAGGAAATCGTCGATAATCAGCACCCGGTCCTGCGGGCCAAGGAACTTTTTCGAGACAAGGATATCGTACACACGGCCGTGTGTGAAGCTCTCGACCCGGGAGGTGAACACCTCTCCATCAATATTCTTGCTCTGGCTCTTCTTTGCAAAAACGACCGGCACATCGAAATACTGCGCTGCAATGCAGGCGATCCCAATGCCGGACGCTTCGATGGTCAGTATTTTGTTGACGCCGCAGCCGGCAAACCGGCGCTTGAATTCCTTTCCGATCTCGGCAAACAGACGGACGTCCATCTGATGGTTCAGAAAGCTGTCCACCTTGAGGACATTGCCCGCCTTCACAAGCCCGTCTTTGCGGATCCGCTGTTTTAAAAGCTCCATGCCAACCCTCCAAAAGAAAATGGGAAGCTATTCGTTTGAGTGACGCAAAACAACAGCTTCCTACAACTACCGACGTTTTTTTACAAATGGGATACTTCCAGTTTATCGTATCTTCACAATTTGTTCAACAGGTCAAATTGCAAGAAATAAACAGTAAAATTACCCTTGGTTTTATCAATAACGCATATGAAGCCGCCGTCTGCCTCTATTTCCTATCGGAAACCAGCGGATTTGCCGGGTAAAAAGGTGATTCTGCCACTTGCCAACCGGCTGTGCGGCGTGTAAAATAAAGGCTGAAATATTCGCAATAGAATAAGGTGTTCAAAACGAAACGGAGGAGAGCTGTATGAACGATCAGATCAGGCAGATTGCCGGACGTATCCGGGAACTGCGGGAGATTCTGGAGGTGGATGCGGAGGAGCTTGCCGGAAGGGTGAACGTTTCTCCGGAGGTCTACCAGAGCTATGAAAACGCGGAAGCAGACATCCCGATCGGGGTGATCTACGGGGTGGCGGAGGCGCTGGGGGTAGACCCGACCGTCCTGCTGACCGGCGATGCGCCGCGGATGAGCGATTACACGATCGTCCGGGGCGGCAAAGGGGTATCGGTCGAGCGGTACGACGGCTATAAATTCAGCTCGCTTGCGTTCAACTATATCGGGCGGATGTTCGATCCGATGATCGTCGACCTTGAGCCGATGGAAAAAGGTCCCGAGCTGGTGGTACACGGCGGGCAGGAGTTCAACTATGTGATCGAGGGAACGGTCCAGCTTGTGATCGGTGGACGGGAATTCCTGCTCCAAGCGGGGGACAGCGCATTTTTCAATCCAATGACCCCGCATGGACAGCGCGCGGTCGGCGGGCCGGTGCGGTTCCTCACGATCATCAACGAATAGGGGGTGGCGGCAATGGTGGAAAAATTTCTTCCCCGGATGGAGTTCGACTCCTATGAAGATTTCAAGGCAAACTACCGGCTGAATATCCCGGAGGGGTTCAACTTCGCCTATGATGTGATCGACGGTTGGGCGGAGCAGGACCCGGATAAACCTGCGCTCGTCTGGGTGGACGGCGGACACCACGAAAAGCGGCTTTCGTTTGGCGACCTCTCCCGGCTCTCCAGCCAAGCGGCCTGCTTTTACCAGTCGCTCGGCATCCAAAAGGGCGATTTCGTGATGTTGGTGCTCAAGCAGCGGGTCGAAGCCTGGGTCTGTATGCTTGCGCTGCACAGGCTCGGCGCGGTCGTGATCCCGGCGACCTACCAGCTCATGCCCCACGACATCGAATACCGCTGCAACAAGGCGGGCATCCGGATGATTACCTGTGTCGACGAACCCGAGCTGCTTTACAACATCCAGCAGGTGCGCTCCCAGTGCCCGACGCTGGCGCATGTCGCGGTGGTCGGCGGGGAGATCCCGGACGGGTTCCTTGATTTCCGGCGGGAGGCCGCAAAGTTCGGGTTCTCATTCCCGCGCCCGGCCGGTGAACAGGCCACCCGCAACGATGACCTGATGCTCGGCTATTTCACCTCGGGCACCACCGGGATGCCCAAACTGATCGTCCACAACTTTACCTACCCGCTCGGGCATATCACCACCGCACATTATTGGCATCAGGTGCAGGATGGCGGCCTGCATTTTGTGCAGGCGGACTCCGGCTGGGCCAAGTTCGGCTGGGGGAAAATCTACGGGCAGTGGATCTGCGGGGCGGTGATCGTGGCCTATGATGTGGAAGGGCGGTTCGACCCGCACCATCTGCTCACCACCCTTGAGCGGCTGCGCCCGGCCACCTTCTGCGCACCGCCTACCGTTTACCGGTTCCTTATCAAGGAGGACCTGTCTAAATACGACCTCTCCTCCCTCAAGCGGTGCACTATCGCGGGCGAGCCGCTCAACCCCGAGGTGTTTAACCAGTTCAAAAAGGCCACCGGCCTGGAACTGGCCGAAGGGTTTGGACAGTCGGAAACCACCGTCATCATCGCGAATTTCCCATGGTTCCCGCCCAAGCCCGGTTCCACCGGCAAGTTCTCCCCGCTCTACGACCTCGACATCGTAGACGAGGACGGGAATCCCTGTGAAGACGGTATCGTGGGTACCATCGTGGTCAAAAATCTCGACAAATACCGTCCGGCAGGCCTGTTGGTCGAATACCGCGGCGACCCGGACGCCAATGCCGCCGCATTTTACAACAATATGTATTCGACCGGCGACACCGCCTGGCGCGACAGCGAAGGCTATATCTGGTTTGTGGGCCGCAACGACGACGTGATCAAATGCTCCGGCTACCGGATCGGGCCGTTCGAGGTCGAGAGCGCACTGCTGACCCACCCGTCTGTGCTCGAATGCGCGGTCACCGCTGCGCCCGATCCGGTGCGCGGACAGGTGGTCAAGGCAACGGTTGTGCTGGCGCGGGGGTACCAGGCGTCCGATGCGCTCAAAAAGGAGCTGCAAAACCACGTCAAAAAGGAGACTGCGCCGTATAAATATCCGCGGATCGTCGAGTTTGTGGACGAGCTGCCCAAAACCCTTTCGGGAAAGATCAAGCGGAAGCAGATCCGTCTGGAGGACCAGAAAAGCTGAAATGCCTGGAAATTGACGCGGATTTTTCCGGATAAACCCTTGCATTAGATGCAAACCTGTGGTAAAATGGCTAATAGTAAGAATAGACAATGACGTGAAAGAGTGGGGAACGCCTCACTCTTTCGTTTATGTATGGGGGGATTGGGTTGGCCCAGCCGAAAGGAAAAAAACAGAACACCGCAGCAGTCTGCGAGGCGCTCGCCGCACCGGTGGCGGAACAGATGGGAATCTATTTCTGGGATGTGGTGTTTGAGAAGGAGGGCGCGGGATGGTATCTGCGCTACTACATCGACAAGGACCCCGATGGGATCGACCTCGATACCTGCGAGGCGTTTTCCCGCGCGGTCAGCGATCTGCTCGACGCCGCCGACCCGATCGAACAGAGCTACTGCCTGGAGGTCGGGTCGCCCGGAGTGGAGCGCAAGCTGTCCAAGAGCTGGCACTTTAAAAAGTATATGGGATGTGATGTGCTGGTCCGCCTGATCCGGCCGGTGGACGGGGTCCGTGAGTTCGTGGGCGAGCTGATCGGCTATGACGGTCTGAGCGGGATCATTACGATCGAGCTTGATGAGGACATGGAGATGGATTTCATGCTGGACGAGACCGCGTTTGTACGGCTTTACGACCAGGCGCTTTGAAAGCCTGTTCTGTTTTTCATGCAGCAAGGCGGCAAGGGGCAATGAAAAGTTTCGTCCACCTTTTTAAAGGTGGCGGATTCCAAAGGCAGAGCCTTTGGCCGCGCTTTGCAGAGCGCGGAACACCTTATCCTGAGAAGCGCCTTTTGGGGTGAATTGCCGCCTGCTGGGCGGCAAGAGGGGCTTTTGCAAGAAAAAAGCCCCTCGGCAAATCCAAAGATAAGCAAAACCGATTTTAATGTGTGAGAATGATTGGGAGGGGTCTGGAAAATGGCTGGAAGAACCAAGTCCAAGGAGAAGGAAAAGGACAACACCGCTGAATTTTTTGAGGCGCTCGCGCTGCTCGAGCAGGAGAAAGGAATCCCTGCGGCGCTGCTCGCCGAGAAGATCGCGACCGCGATCGGCAACGCGATCCGCCGCGACATGGGCGCCTCAGACGACAGCGTCGTCGAGATTGATCCGGTCACCCGGCGGTTCTATGTGGCGATGCGCAAGGAGGTCGTGGACGACATCTTCGACCCGGCGCAGGAAATCCTGCCGGAAGAAGCGGTCAAATACAACAGCGCGGCGGTGATCGGCGATATCGTGGAGGTGCCGCTCGATACCCGCCAGTTCGGGCGGATCGCGGCGCAGACCGCCAAACATGTCATCCGGCAGGGGATACGCGAGGTCGAGCGCGGGCAGCTGTTTGCCGAGTATTCCTCCCGTCAGCACGATATTGTGACCGCCACGGTCATCAAGACCGATCCGAAAAAGGGCAACGTCACCCTTGAGATCGGAAAGAGCGAGGCGGTGCTCCCCAAAAGCGAGCAGGTGCCCGACGAGGTTTTCCCCGACAATGCCCGCATCAAGGTCTATGTAGTGGATGTGGTCAACGGTGAGAAAGGCCCGCGCATCATGATCTCCCGCACCCATCCCGGTCTGGTCAAGCGGCTGTTCGAGATGGAGGTCCCCGAAATCTTTGATGGCACCATTGAAGTGAAGTCGATCTCCCGCGAGGCCGGCTCCCGCACCAAGATTGCGGTCTGGAGCAACGACGAAAACGTCGACCCGGTCGGCGCCTGCATCGGCCCGAAGGGCCAGCGTGTTTCGGCGATCGTCGAGGAGCTGGGCGGCGAAAAGATTGATGTTGTGAAATATTCCAATGATCCCGCCGAGTTTATCGCGGCAGCGCTTTCGCCCGCCGATGTGCTCTCGGTCGAGGTCGACCCGGACGGCGCCAAGTCCTGCAAGGTTACGGTGCCGGACAACCAGCTCTCCCTTGCAATCGGCAACAAGGGGCAGAACGCCCGTCTTGCCGCCAAGCTGACCGGCTGGAAGATCGACATTAAACCCGAATCCGGGTTCTACGGCGAATAAGGGGCGGGGTTATGGTACAGAAGAAGATACCGGTGCGGATGTGCGCTGGATGCGCGGAGCACAGGCCCAAGAAAGAACTGGTGCGGGTGGTCCGCACCCCGGAAGGTGAGATCCTGCTCGACCTGACCGGCAGGAAATCAGGCCGCGGCGCGTATGTATGCCCCAGCGCCGACTGCCTGAAAAAAGCGCGCAAGGCACGCCGGTTCGAGCGGGCGTTCGGCTGCCAGATTCCCGAGGAGGTCTACGACCGTCTTGAGCAGGAGATGGAGGCTGGGAAGGATGGCTGACCGGCTGATGGGGGCCGGATGGGTATGGACCTGGTCTGTGAAGAGGTGCAGAAGGGCGGCGTCCGGCTGGTGCTGGTCGCGGATGGGGTTTCCGGGCGTTCGGAACGGAAGGTCCGGGAGGTCTGCGAAGCCGGGAATGTCCCTGTGCACAGGCTCCCCTGCACCATGGAGGAGCTTTCCCGGGTTACTGGAAAAAAATACGGGATTCTCGCGGTCTGCGATGAGGGGTTTGCCGGGATGATCGGCGGGCTGCTCGGCAGCGAGGCGTAGACCCGATGGATATAGAGGAAACGTGCGTTCCGATTCCGCGGCAGTGAGCCGGTGGTTTGGCGGGACGCCGGCAAACCATCGAACGTGAGGAGGAATTGGATATATGATAGAAAAATACAGGGTGCATGAGGTCGCGAAGGACCTCGGGGTACAGAGCAAGGAGGTCCTTGACCTGCTTGCCGCCAACTTTGAGGGCGAGCGCAAGAGCATGACCGCGCTCGACGAAAAGGAGCTTTCGCTGGTGCTCCACCACTACACCAGTCAGAATCAGGTTGAAAACTTTGACGAATATTTTGCCGCAGGGGAAGCCAAAAAGCAGGCTGCAAAACAGCAGGCGAAGGAGGCGCGCGCCGCCGCGCAGCAGTCAAAACCGCAGCCGCAGCAGGCGAAGGAACAACAGCCGGCGCAGCCGCAGCAGGCTTCCCAGCCAAGAGCCCAGCAGCGGCAGGACAACCGGCAGGCAGGCCAGCAGAACCGCGGAAACCAGCAGCGGCAGGGCCAGCAGCAGGGTGGACAGCGCCAGCAGGGCGGGCAGCAGAACCGTGGGAACCAGCAGCGGCAGGATAACCGGCAGGGCGGGCAGCAGCAGAACCGCGGGAACCAGCAGCGGCAGGGCCAGCAGCAGGGTGGACAGCGCCAGCAGGGCGGGCAGCAGAACCGTGGGAACCAGCAGCGGCAGGATAACCGGCAGGGCGGGCAGCAGCAGAACCGCGGGAACCAGCAGCGGCAGGGCCAGCAGCAGGGTGGACAGCGCCAGCAGGGCGGGCAGCAGAACCGTGGGAACCAGCAGCGGCAGGATAACCGGCAGGGCGGGCAGCAGCAGAACCAGCAGGCGCCGCAGCAGCAGAAGCCGCGCGAGCGTCCGCAGGGCGGCATGACGGTTGATACCCGGGCAGGCTCGACCCAGGTTGAGATGGAGAAGTACAACGAGAAGTACGACAACCTCGCCCAGAGCAAGCTGGGCAACCGCGACACCGCGGCCCAGAAGCAGAAGCTGACCCAGCGCAGCGCACAGCGGCGGGCAGGCAAACCGGTGATGTCCCGCAAGGAGAAGGAGGACGCGAAGATGCGCCGCCTCGAGCTTGAGCGGCAGCGCCGGAAAAACCTCTCGATCACCATTCCGGAGGAGATCACAGTCGGGGAGCTCGCGGCGCGGCTGCATGTCACCTCGGCGGAGATCATCAAACGTCTGATGGGGCTGGGCGTAATGGCGACAGTCAACGAGACCCTCGATTTCGACACCGCTTCGATGGTCTCGATCGAGATCGGCGCGAAGGTCGAGAAGGAGGTCGTTGTCACGATCGAGGACCGGCTGTTCGAGGTCGAGGAGGACGACGACGACAAGATGGTCGAGCGCCCGCCGATCGTGGTGGTCATGGGCCATGTCGACCACGGCAAGACCTCCCTGCTCGACGCGATCCGGAATGCCAATGTCACTGCCGGTGAGGCGGGCGGCATCACCCAGCACATCGGCGCGTACCAGGTCCTGGTCAACGACCGCCCGGTTACCTTCCTCGATACCCCCGGCCATGCGGCGTTTACCTCCATGCGCGCCCGCGGTGCACAGGTCACCGATATTGCGGTAATCGTGGTCGCGGCGGATGATGGCATCATGCCTCAGACGGTCGAGGCGATCAACCATGCGAAGGCCGCAGGGGTCTCGATCATCGTGGCGGTCAACAAGATGGATAAACCCCACGCCAACCCCGACAAGGTCATGCAGGAGCTGACCGAGTACGAGCTGGTACCCGAGGAGTGGGGCGGCGACGTGCCCTGCATCAAGGTTTCGGCCAAAACCAGCGAGGGCATCCCCGACCTGCTCGAGATGATCCAGCTGGTCGCCGACACAAGCGAACTCAAGGCTAACCCCGACAAGATGGCAAAGGGGACTGTAATCGAGGCAAAGCTGGACAAAGGCCGCGGCCCGGTTGCAACCATCCTCGTCCAGAGCGGGACCCTGCACACCGGCGACGTGGTCATCGCGGGGACTGCGATTGGACGGGTGCGCGTCATGATGAACGACCGCGGCGAAAAGGTCGCCGAGGCCACCCCGTCGATGCCGGTCGAGATCACCGGCTTGGGGGATGTGCCCGAGGCGGGCGACGTGTTTAATGCGGTTGAGGACGAACGGCTCGCCAAAGAGCTGGTCGACCAGCGCAAGTTCGAGAACAAGCAGCAGCAGTTCAGCTCGTATGAGAAGGTCACCCTCGACAACCTCTTCAGCCATATCTCACAGGGCGACATGAAGGAACTGCCGATCATCGTCAAGGCCGACGTACAGGGTTCGGTCGAGGCGGTCAAACAGTCGCTCGAGAAGCTCTCGAACGACGAGGTACGGGTCAAGGTGATCCACGGTGCGGTCGGCGCCGTCTCGGAGAGCGACGTCATGCTCGCCGATGCTTCCAATGCGATCATCGTCGGGTTCAATGTCCGGCCCGACCCGATGGCCAAGGACAACGCCGAGCGGGACGGCGTGGAGCTGCGCCTCTACCGGATCATCTACGATGCGATCAACGATGTTGAGACCGCTATGAAGGGGATGCTCGCCCCCAAAACCCGCGAGGTCGAGCTGGGCCGCGCCGAAATCCGGCAGGTCTACAAGATCACCAATGTCGGTACGGTTGCGGGGTGCTATGTGCTTGAGGGCAAGATCACCCGCAATGCTGAAATCCGTGTGGTGCGTGACGGCATCATCATCGCTGATGACCACCTCTCCAGCCTCAAACGGTTTAAGGACGATGTGAAAGAGGTCGCGAAAGGGTACGAGTGCGGCATGGGCCTAAATAAATTCAACGACCTCAAGGAAGGCGACATCTTCGAAGCGTATGAGATCGAGGAATACCGTGAATAATAACGCATGACGAAAGATTTGGCCAAAAGATTTGGCTAAACCAAAAGTTTCGTCCACCTTTGCTCCGGCCTAAGAGCCGACGCTTCGCGCCGGTTGGCCTATGCACGCCGCTGCGGCGGCAGTCAAAGGTGGCGGGGTCGAGGGGCAACGGGGCAGCGGAAGTCTGGTTCCAGACCAGCCTTCCAGGCGCAAAGCGCCTTCCTCGGGGCTTCTCGGGCCATAAGGCCCGAAGCGCGGCATACGCCGCGACGCCCCTGCGGGCTGCCTTACGGGGAGGAGTCGGTGACCCCTCCCCGTAGGCCCCACCCCGGCAAGCTGGGAGAAGTTCTCTTTTCTCACATAATCAAAAGTTTCGTCCACCTTTGCTCCGGCCTAAGAGCCGATGCTTCGTGCCGGTTGGCCTATGCACGCCGCTGCGGCGGCAGTCAAAGGTGGCGGGGTCGAGGGGCAGGGCCCCCGCCGCCGCGCGCACGCGGCGGAATACGTTCTCCTGAGAAGCGATTTTTCAGGGTGAATTGGCTCTGACCGCGGGCCGGAGCCAAGAGGGGGCTTTTTGCAAGAAAAAAGCCCCCTTTTTTTCAAAGGATATGGAGCGTAAAAATACCCGAAACGGAGGGGAATCTATGGGCTCTTACAGAGCTTCCAGAACGGAAGAGGATATGAAACGGGAGCTGAGCGACATCATGCGCTCGCTCAAAGACCCGCGGGTCAGCGGCCTGCTGTCGATCGTGAAGATGGAGCTTTCGAGGGATATGTCCCACTGCAAGGTCTATATCAGCGCGATGGAGGGGTTTGAGGCCGCGAAGAACGCGGTCAGGGGGCTGGACAGCGCGTCCGGCTTCATCAAGCGGGAACTGAACGCGCGGATGAAGCTGCGCAAACTGCCCGAATTCAAGTTCATTGCGGACGATTCGATCGCACACAGCGCGGGCATCAGCCGGATGCTGGAAGATTTGAAACAGGCGGTGGATGCGGATGGAGAAGGGTAAGCAGGCCACGGTGGACGATGCCGCCGCCCTGCTCCGGCAGGCGGGGAGCGTCCTGCTCCTCTGCCACCAGAAACCGGATGGGGACACCCTGGGCAGCGGGCTGGCCCTGCGGCTGGCGCTGTGCGCACTCGGAAAACAGGTGCGGATCGTCTGCCCGGACGGGTTCCCCGCGCGGTATGCATTCCTTTACCCGGAGGGGTTCGTACCCGAGCAGCAGCCGGAATTTGATCCTGAATTGGTCGTAGCGGTCGATGTGGCCGACCCGAAGCTGCTCGGGGCGGTTGGCGTGCAGTGGGAGGGAAAGATTGGGCTTTGCATCGACCATCACCCGTCCAATACCCAGTACGCCGAATGGCTCCTGCTCGATCCGGATGCCGCGTCCACCACACAGATCATGGCGAAGGTCATCCCTCAAATGGGAGTCCCGCTCACCCGGGAGATCGCACTGCCCCTCTATACCGGCCTTGCGACCGATACCGGCTGTTTCCGCTATTCCAATGTCACCCCGGCGGCGCTCCGGCTGGGCGCTGACCTGATCGAAACCGGCATCGACAGTTTTATGGTCAACAAGCGGATGTTTGAAACCAAATCGCGCGGGCGGGTCGAACTGGAACATCTCGTATTGGGGACGCTCGAATATCACTACGGCGGGCAGTTCGCAATTGCTGTGATTGCCAGCGCGGATGCGGAGCGCACCGGCGTCCCGGAAGCGGATATGGATGGCATCCCTGCACTGCCCCGGCAGATCGAAGGGGTGGAGATCGCCGCCACCCTCAAGCAGAAAGGCCCGGAGCAGTTCCGGGTGTCGATGCGAGGAAGTGCGCGTTTTAACGTGTCGGAAATCTGTGGAAGATTGGGCGGCGGCGGGCATCCGCGCGCGGCGGGATGCACCCTCAACGGGACGCTTGCCGCGGTAAAATCGCGGCTGGTCGAAGTGGTTGCGCCAGATTTTGAAAGATTGGGAAACGGGTGATCACTTGGAAGAGTTAAACGGAATTTTATGCATCGACAAGCCGCAGGGCTTCACCTCGTTTGATGTGGTGGCAAAGCTGCGGGGGATCGCCAAGACGCGCCGGATCGGCCATGCGGGCACGCTCGACCCGATGGCAACCGGCGTGCTTCCGCTGTTTCTGGGCCGCGCAACCAAGGCGTGTGATCTTCTGCCCGATCAGGACAAGCGGTATACTGCCGTCTTTCGGCTGGGGCTGGAAACCGATACCCTCGATATCACCGGGACGGTGGTGTCGGAACATCCGGTGGAGGTGTCCGAAGCGCAGGTGCGGGAGGCCGCTTCCCGGTTCACCGGGGAGATTTTGCAGGTCCCGCCGATGTACTCGGCGCTCAAGGTCGGCGGCAAAAAGCTCTGTGATCTTGCGCGGCAGGGGGTAGAGGTCGAGCGGGAGGCACGCCCGGTCCGTATCCACCGGTTGGAATTCCTGTCCTGTGATTCTGCCGCCCAAACCTACACGATCGACGTGGCCTGCTCCAAGGGAACCTACATACGTACGCTTGTTGCAGATATCGGTGAGGTTCTGGGCTGCGGGGCAGTGCTGACCGCGCTGCGCCGTACCGAGGCGGCAGGATATGACCTCGGCGGCTGTGTGACACTCGAGGAGGTTCAGGGCTGTGCGGACGCGGGAAGGCTTCCCGACCTGCTGCGCCCGGTTTCCAGTGCGTTCGGCAGGCTTGCGCAGGTGCGGCTTGCCAAGGCACAGGACCGGCTGTTCCGGAACGGTGTGCGGCTGGATACGGCGCGGCTCGCTTTTTTTGAGAACGGTACACGTCTGGGCCGGGTGCCCGAAGGCAACCTGTCGGTCTATTCGAGCGAGGGGATTTTTCTGGGGATTGCCCGGGCGACCGGCGGAGAGCTGCGGCTGGTCAAACTTTTTGTGCTGGAGGTGTAATGAGGATGCAGATTTACCATTCGGTCGCGGACTGCCAGCCCTGCGGCCGCGGAGCGGTCGCGCTCGGTTTTTTTGACGGCCTGCACATCGGACATGCCGCGGTGGTGTCCCGCACGCTCTCCTACCAGCAGGAGGGGCTGTGTCCCTGCGTGTTCACCTTCACGATGGACGGTGGACACCCCGCTGCCAAATCCACCGCAAACGCGCTGACCACCGAACGCCAGAAGGAGCAGCTTCTCGAGAACTGGGGGGTCAGGCTGGTGCTCTGCCCCGATTTTTCCGAGTTCCATGCCATGGAACCGGAATCCTTTGTGGACGAGATTCTAGTCCGGCGGCTCAACGCGAATGCGGCCTGCTGCGGGGAGGATTTCCGGTTCGGGAAAAAGGCGGCCGGGGATGTTGGGCAGCTGGCTGCACTCTGTCAGGCCCGGGGAATCCGGCTGGATGTGGTCCCGCCCGTCACATTTGAGGGGGAACGGGTCAGCTCGACCCGGATCCGGCATCTGCTCGGCGAAGGGCGGGTGGCGGATGCCAACCGGATGCTCGGCCGGGCGTTCGGCTATGATTTCACCGTAGTACGCGGGAAACAGCTCGGACGCAAGCTGGATTCCCCGACCATCAACCAGCGCCTTCCGGATGGGTTTGTCCCGCTCCGGCATGGGGTCTATGCTTCGGTATCCTTCGCGGGCGGTGCATGGCACCCCTCGGTGACCAATATTGGCCTGCGTCCGACGGTTGAGGACACGACCGCAGTCAACTCGGAAACATACATCTGTGGCTTTTCCGGCGATCTCTACGGTGCCCGGGTGGAAGTGCGGCTGCTTGCGTTCCTGCGCCCGGAACAGCGGTTCCCGTCTGTGGAGGCTCTGCGCGCGCGTATCCATGCCGACGCGGAAGCCTCTGTCCCGATCGCAGAGGAATATCTGGCTGGCATTGCGGGAAAAACAGCCGGACGGTAAAGCACCCCGCCGATTTTTTGTTTGGATGAGCCTGAAAAATTTCAAATTTACTCTTTACTTTTTCCGAGTTTTGTGTTATCCTAAGACAGGACTTGGGAGTATAGCTCAGCTGGTTAGAGTGCCTGCATCACACGCAGGAAGTCGCGGGTTCGAGTCCCTCTATTCCCACCAGATCAAAAAGCACCGGTTAAACAACCGGTGCTTTTTCATATCCACAGAACAGGGCGGTCAGCGCACTTCGCAGATCATCGACTCCCCATAGGAGGTCGTGACCCGGTAGAACCCGCGCAGCTCCTGATCGAGCAGCGGGTCCCCGGTATCGACCAGCAGAGGCTGCCCCCGGAGTTGGAACAGTTTTTCGCGGGTTGCGGCGATCAGGATGTTTTCCCGGCCAAGCTCCCGGATCACCTCCGGGGTGATCTGCTGGTTGCCGCGTCCGAAAAGGAACCCCTGACCGCCGGTGACCGTAACAATCAGCCGGGTCTTTTTTCCGCGGACCGCCTCGAGCATCTGCCGCCCATAGAGGTCATTGGAGAGCAGCTTTCCGTCGAGGACCAGGTCGACGCCGATCAGGGTATTTTTCAGGCCGAGCAGGCGCATGACCCCGCGCGTGGTGGTGCCTGCACCAATCAGATACTGCACCCCCGGTTCCATCCTGCCGACCAGTTCATGGGCGATTGAGTCGATCGACGCAGCTTCGGAGAGTGGGGTACCTGCCTTGCGGTTCTGGGTATAACCGCGCTCCAGCGGGATTTTCAGGTATCCATAGAGCCGGGTGTCGATCACCTCGCGGCGGTAAAGGTCCTCGTCGATGTCCAGAACTTCCGCCTCCTGTACCGCGGTTACACCGCCCTCCAGCCAGCGTCGGGCCAGCCTTCCGGCATCCGAGGGGGTGCGGGCGTAGACCGGGGAGTGGATTTTTACCCCCGCCGGGATGCCCAACACGGTCAGTCCGGTGCCCACCGCGGTATAGATGTCCCGGGCGGTACCGTCCCCGCCCGCAAAGAGGAGCAGGTCTATCCCGATCTCAGCCATCTGCCGCGCAAGATGCAGCGTATCCGCGCTGGTGGTGTCCCCTGCGGACTCCACGCCCGGAAGAAGGACACAGGAAAATCCCATCTCCTGCGCAAGTGCACCGCCCATCCCGCCGGGGCAGGTATAGACGGTGATCTGATCCCGCAGGCCAAGCAGCGCGGTGAGCGCGGTGCGGGCGCGTTGGTTCGCCATCGGTACCGCGCCGCGCCGACGGGCTTCCGCTACCATCTGATCGGTTCCCTTCAGTCCCACGGCTCCGCCCATCCCGGCAATCGGATTAATCATCAGGCCCAGTTTTTTCGGTTCCATGTCTGCCTCCAAGTATAAGAATCAGATGATAAGCCCTTTCGGGAACACATTTTTAGGGAGGAAATTGGCTTTGACTTCCAGTTTAAACCAAAAGGGGGCTTTCCGTCAGTGAAAAAGCCCCCTGCAAAAGAGATAAAGCAGATTCTGAAAGCCCATTCTGTGATCTGGGATTTCAGGACAGTCTTTGAAACAGCTTTTCCTGTAAGCCGCCCCGCTCAAGCAGCCGGACAAGAAGCACGCCGAGTACAGCACACGGAATAACCTGCCCTGCCGCGACACTGACCGCGTTGATCAGAAAAATCCCCAGACGGAACCCGTCCGAATAGAAGAAGGTCAGTTCCAGGCCGATCACCAGCCCGTTGACCAAGATTGGCGGCAGGGAGGAGGCGATCGGAAGCCCCTTGACCCGCACCCCGCGGAGCTGGTAGGACATCACAGCGGCGATCAGGGTTGCGAGGGTGCCGAATACGACATCGGGCAGCAGAGTGGTCCCCATCGCAACGCCGGCCAGATTGGTGAGCAGACAGCCGAGTGTTACCCCTGGAATCGCTACGGGCGAGAGCACTGCGAGAAGCCCCAGCGCTTCGGAAAAGCGGATTTGCACAACGCCATAACTAAGCATCGGCAGGGAGAGGCTGACCGCAGCATAGAAAGCAGCGATCATCGCGCAGGCAGCAAGTTTGTGCACATTGGTCTGTTTCATATTCAGTTTTCTCCTTTTGTAGGTATTGCAAAGCATACCCTAGTTTGATTTAAGGTCAGGAATTTTCGACTGACCGCCGCAGTTTGCGGCAACCATTATTTTAGAACAAATCCGCGAAAAATGCAAGTATGGATTGTCCTTTCTGCAAAAGTGTTGTATAATACCGGAAAGAACGGGAATCCTTCCGGCAGCGGTCGGACTCGCGGACAGTTTGGAGGAAAGTTTCATGGCATATTTACAGGGCTGTTACCCGCTGGTCGGGAAGGAGCAGATTGCCGCAGGCGTTTACAGCTATACAGTCAGCTGCCCGGAGATCGCTTCGCAGGCAAAGCCCGGGCAGTTTGTGCATATCCGGGTGGACGGGTTTTCCCTGCGCCGCCCGATCTCAATCTGCGGAATTGATGCGGAAAACGGCCTGCTGCGGATGGTATTTGAGGTGCGCGGCAGGGGAACCGAGGCGCTTTCACTGGTCGGGCAGGGGCAGAAGATCGACCTGCTCGGGCCGCTTGGCAATGGGTTTACCCCGCCGTCCGGCCAGCCGGTCATACTGGTCGGCGGCGGGATCGGCGTGCCGCCCCTGCTCGAACTGGCAGCGCGGACAGGCGCCAATGCAACCGCGATCCTAGGGTTCCGCACCGCCTCGGCCGTGATCCTTGCGGATGCATTCCGCGCGCATGGCTGCGACCTGCGGATCGCCACTGACGACGGTTCGGAAGGTTACCACGGTTTCGTGACAGGACTGCTGGAGGAACACCTCGCCCAAGGGGTTCCTGGTATGGTCTGCGCCTGTGGGCCGATGGCGATGCTCAAAGGGGTGGTCGGGATCGCGGAGGCGTACGGCATCCCCACCCAGGTTTCGCTCGAGGAGCGGATGGGCTGCGGGGTGGGCGCATGTCTTGTCTGCGCCTGCAAAACCGTCCGGGATGGACGGGAGGTCTTTGCCCATGTCTGTAAGGATGGGCCGGTATTCGACGGAAAAGAGGTGGTGTTTGAATGAGCTGCCTAAAGGTCAACCTTGCCGGGGTTACACTGAAAAACCCGGTCATCACCGCTTCGGGCTGCTGCGGCTACGGACGGGAATACGACAAACTTTATCCGATCGAGCGGCTGGGGGGCATCTCGGTCAAAGGCACCACCCTACAGGAACGGCAGGGCAACCCGCCCTGCCGGATCGCGGAAACCCCATCCGGGATGCTCAATTCGGTCGGGCTGCAAAACCCGGGAGTGGAGGCGTTCCTGCAAAATGAGCTGCCCCATCTGAAGAGCCGGGATGTTGTGGTCATTGCGAATGTTGCGGGGAGTACGGTGGAGGAATACTGCGCAATCGCGGAACGGCTGGACAGCAGCGGGATCGACCTGCTTGAGGTCAACATCTCCTGCCCAAATGTCAAGGAGGGCGGTGCGGCATTCGGGACCTCCTGCACCTCCGCGGCGGAGGTGGTCGCCCAGATGCGCCGCCGCACCTCTAAGCCGATGATGGTTAAGCTCTCCCCGAATGTGACCGATATTGTGTCGATCGCCCGCGCGGTTGAGGATGCAGGCGCGGATGCGGTCTCGCTCATCAACACCCTGCTCGGAATGCGCATCGATCTGAAAACCCGGCGTCCGGTGCTGCACAACAATGTCGGCGGGCTGTCCGGCCCGGCGGTGTTCCCGGTGGCGGTGCGGATGGTCTGGCAGGTCGCCAGCGCGGTGAAAATCCCGGTGGTCGGGATGGGCGGGATCTCCTGCTGGCAGGATGCCATTGAAATGATGCTGGCGGGTGCGCGCGCGGTCCAGATCGGCGCGGCGCTCTTCACTGATCCTTATACACCGGTCAGGGTGATCGAAGGCATGGATGCCTGGCTGGAGGAAAACGGGGTTTCGGATGTCAATGAAATTGTAGGGGCGGTCCGTCCTTGGTGACGGCTCCAGCGCCTTGAACAGGGGGTTCTTATGAAGATTCTGGCAGTTGATTTTGGAGATGCGCGCACCGGGCTTGCCTGCTGTGACCGCACCGAGTTCCTTGCCTCCCCGATCGGGGTCATTCAGGAACGGAAATTTGAAAATGTGGTGCAGCAGGTCGCGTATGCGGCGGTCGAATATGAGGCCGGAGAGATCGTGGTTGGGCATCCGCTCAATATGAATGGTTCGGCAGGCCCGCGCGCCAAACTCTGTGAAGCATTCGCGGAAGCGCTTTCCGAGAAGGTATCGGTTCCGGTGCGGCTGTGGGACGAGCGCGGCACGACCGTTTCGGCGATCGGCTACCTCAACGAGACCGATACCCGCGGAAAAAAGCGCAAAGAGGTAGTCGATGCGGTGGCGGCGACCATCATACTCGAAAGCTATCTCAACTACCGCAGAAACCACCCGGAAACCGCCGGCGGTGGCGCTGCCCCTTGACCCCGCCACCTTTGAAAAGGTGGACGAAACTTTTGGTTTCAGGTTTGTGGAAACAGGTTTTTTATTGTAAAATGGCCTGTGCTGTGGTATGATATGCCAAGAGGAACACAGGGGCTTGGAAGTCTTTGGCGTACGCACCTCTGGTCAGCCCTTGTGAACTGGTTTTATCAGCGGTTACATAGAAAAAGAAGCAATGACGGGATCAGCGTCATTGCTCCTAATTCCATAATCGTGATAACCATACACAAAGACTAGCACCACCAAGTCCCTGTATCCGCTTCTATTGTAGCAAATCGGTTGAAAACTGTCAAGATAAAGGAGTCCTGTATGATGGATTACAACGCATTGGCGGAACTGCTGTTTCCGCAGATCCAGACCACGCCCGCCGAGATTGAGGCGAAATACCCGCCGCGCAATCTGCCCGAGGGGGCGAAGGTCACCCGTATGGCGCCCAGTCCGACCGGCTTTATGCATCTGGGCAATCTGTTCAGCGCAATCGTGGACGAGCGTCTGGCCCACCAGAGCGGCGGCGTACTCTGCCTGCGGATCGAGGACACCGACCTGAAACGCTCGGTCGAGGGCGGCGTCCAGACGATCGTGCGGGTGTTCCACGAGTACGAGCTGGGGTTCGACGAGGGCGCGACCGCAGACGGGGAAACCGGTGCTTACGGCCCCTACTACCAGCGGCAGCGCGCGGAGATTTACCAGACGTTCGCCAAATGGCTGGTGCAGCAGGGCAAAGCGTATCCCTGCTTCTGCTCGGAAGAGGAGCTGAACGCGATCCGCGAAAAGCAGACCGCCCTCAAAGAGAATATCGGTTACTATGGGAAATATGCGGTCTATCGGGACGCCTCGTTCGAGCAGATCAAGGAGAAGATCGACGCGGGCGAGCGGTTTGTCCTGCGGTTCCGCAGCGAGGGGAACCCCGAAAACCGGAGGAAGGTCAACGACCTCGTCAAAGGGACAGTCGAGTTTCCCGAAAACGAACAGGACCTGGTGCTGCTGAAATCGGACGGCATCCCGACCTACCATTTTGCGCATGTGGTGGACGACCATCTGATGCAGACGACGCACGTGGTGCGCGGCGAGGAGTGGCTGGCCACACTGCCGTTCCATGTACAGCTGTTCCAGGCGATGGGCTGGAAGCTGCCGAAATATGTGCACACCTCCCAGCTGATGAAGATGGATGGCGGGTCCAAGCGCAAGCTGTCCAAGCGGAAAGACCCGGAACTGGCGCTCGATTTCTACAAGCAGACCGGGTACTGCGTGCCGGCGGTGAAAGAATATATCATGACGCTGCTCAACTCCAACTTCGAGGACTGGCGGCTCGCGAACCCGACCGCTGACCTCAACGAGTTCAAGTTTACCACCCAGAAGATGAGCGCGTCCGGCTCGCTGTTTGATATCGACAAGCTGAATGACGTTTCCAAGAATGTGATCTCGCGGATGAGCGTGGAACAGGTTTACAGCCATCTGACCGGTTGGGCAGAGCAGTTCGACCCGGATTTCCACAAGCTGCTGACCCGCGATCCGGCATATACCAGGTCGATCCTGGCGATCGGGCGGGGCGGCAAAAAGCCGCGTAAGGACCTGGCCACCTGGTCGGATGCGAAGCCGTATATGGACTTTTTCTTTGACGAACTGTTCCAGCCGGATGACTGCTATCCGGAGCATGTGACCGAGGAGGACCGGAGGACCATCCTGACGCGGTACCTCGATCTGTACGACCCGGCGGACGACAATACACAGTGGTTTGAGCGGATCAAGGCGCTGGCTGACGAGGTCGGCTATGCCTCCAACATGAAGGACTATAAAAAGAACCCGGAAGCATTCCGCGGAAATGTGGGGGATGTGAGCATGGTGATCCGGGTTGCGGTCACCGGGCGTCAGAATTCGCCGGATATGTATGAGGTGATGGGGATTCTCGGGAAAGAGAAGGTTGCCGAGCGTCTGAAAAAGGCCCTCGCTTAGCGGGGGCGCTGCCCCTGGCCCCGCTGCCTTTTGAATAAGGCGGGCGAAAACTTTTGTTTTTAGGAGTGTAACAGTATGGCTGAATATAACGCGAATTTTATCACCGAGATTATTGATCAGGACATTGCCAACGGGTTCGCCGACCGTATCCATACCCGGTTTCCGCCCGAACCCAACGGCTATCTCCATATCGGGAGTGCGAAGGCGATCTTCATCAACTATTCCACCGCGAAAAAATACGGCGGGCTTTTCAACCTCCGCTACGATGACACCAACCCGGTGAAAGAGGACACCGAGTATGTCGAGTCGATCGAGGAGGACCTGCGCTGGCTCGGTGCCATCCCGGATGGCGGCATCTTCTATGGCTCCGATTATTTCGACCAGTGCTATGAATATGCCATCAAGCTGATTCAGGATGGGAAAGCCTATGTTTGCGATCTCACCGCGGATGAGATGCGCGAGTATCGCGGCACCCTTACCCAGCCCGGCAAAGAATCCCCCTACCGCAACCGCTCGATTGAGGAGAACCTCGACCTGTTTCAGCGGATGAAAAACGGAGAGTTCCCCGACGGCAGCAAGACCCTCCGCGCCAAGATCGACATGGCTTCCCCAAACATCAATATGCGCGACCCCGCCATCTACCGGATTGTCCGCGCACACCATCACCGCCAGGGAGACAAATGGTGTATCTACCCATTGTATGATTACGCCCATCCAATACAGGATGCAATCGAGGGGATCACCCATTCCCTCTGTTCGATCGAGTTTGAGAACCACCGCCCGCTCTACGACTGGGTGGTCAACAACATCGACTTCGAGAAGAAGCCCAAACAGCGCGAGTTCGCCCGCCTGAACATCACCAATACAGTTATGTCCAAGCGGTATCTGCGCGAGTTGGTCGAGACCGGCCGTGTCGATGGCTGGGATGATCCCCGTATGCCGACCCTCTGCGGCCTGCGCCGCCGCGGATATACCCCTTCCTCGATTCTTGAGTTTGTCAGCCGCGCGGGCGTCGCCAAGGCAAACAGCCTGGTGGATATCAAGCTGCTGGAATACTGCATCCGTGAGGAGCTGAACGCCAGCGCCCCCCGCCGTATGGCAGTCACAGAGCCGCTCAAGGTCACCATCACCAACTATCCGGCGGATGAAACCGAGTATTTCGAGGTCTCCAACAACCCGGTCGATCCTGAAGCAGGTACCCGCCAGGTCGCATTCACCCGCGAGCTGTTCATCGAGAAATCCGACTTTGCCGAGGTTCCGCCGCCCAAGTTCCAGCGGCTCAAACCGGGCGGGGAGGTCCGTTTGATGGGCGCTTACCTGGTGAAATGTGAGGAAGTCGTGAAAAACGCGGAGGGCGAAGTCGTTGAATTGCGCTGTACCGCAGACCTCCAGACCCGTAACGGCAATCCCGCGGACGGGCGCAAGGTGCGCGGGACCATCCATTGGGTCAGCGCGGCACACGCCGTAGACGCGGACATCATGCTGTACGAGAACCTGTTCTCGCTCGTCGATGTCAACGCGGTGCCCGAGGGGACCAACTACCTCGACTATCTGAATCCGAACTCCCTCACCGCGCTCAAACACTGCAAGCTCGAAGCCTCCCTCGCCGATGCCAAAACCGGCGACCGGTTCCAGTTTGTCCGGATGGGCTATTTCTGCAAGGACAGCCGGCATGAAAATACCTTTAACCGGGTTGTCACGCTCAAGGATAGCTTTAAACTGCCTGGTTGATGAAAAGTTTTGCCTGTCTTTGCCTTAGTAATCGGGTAAATTGGCTCTGACCGCCGGTCAGAGCCAAAAAGAGATTTTTGTAAGTGAAAAATTCCTCTTGCTCAGAGATGTTCTGAATATAAAGAAATCCGCACAGGTATTCTGTGCGGATTTCTTTATATTCAGATGTTTTGTTTATTCCTCCGGAACAGGTCCATAGAGGTTTTCCTCGGGATCGCCCGCGCGGACGAACCAGATAATCAGCGGGATTACGCCAATACAGGTCAGGCTGAGGAACGCCCACCCACCGGGTTTGCCGATGTCATGCAGGCGGCGGAACATCAGCGCCCACCACGGGACCAGCACCGCGAGGGAATAGGCACTGCTGAGAATCCCAAAGATCCCTGAAATCTGTGTCAGAAACCCGAACAGGAGCCCGACGATCATGTTGACGACGAAAGCCATCCAGAACCCGCGGACACCGGTACGCCCATCAAACTTCGCAAAGTTTTTCCAAATGTTGATGTACGGCTGCAAAAACTCCATAAAACACCCTCCTTAAAATGAAGCGAAACAACAGAAATGTTTTGCTTATGTGCATATTATAGCATATGCGTCCAGAAAAGAAAGATGTTTTTTTATCTTTTTTTGCTTTATCCATCACTTTTTGTGACATTAAAGAAAAAGCGAGGTGTTTTTTCGTCAGATTTCTTAAAAATACACAAACAAAAGAGGGGTATTTCTGTTGTTTTCCATCGGTTTTCTCTAAAGATTTCCAAGATTAAGTTCGTCCAGCGTCAGCTCATATGCAGGGAGGCAGTTTTCCAGGAAGAAATCGACCGCTGGCAGGTTCATCTGATGCAGCGCCTCAAGCTGTGCCTGTTTCGCATTCTGAAAATCGTTGTTGCCCATCCGGATTTCTTCGATGCATTTGACGAGTGCGGAGAGCTTGTCCGCCGCCTTGACGACCGCCAGAACCTGCGGGTCCTGCTCGAAAAAATGTGGGTGGTAAGCCTGCTGTAAGTCGGGCGGCAGGGTTGACAACAGCCGCCCCGCAGCGGCCTGCTCGATCTCCTTGTAGCTTTCCTTGATCTGAGGGCTGTAGTATTTGACCGGGGTGGGCATATCCCCGGTTAAAATCTCGCTGCAATCGTGATAGAGCGCACAGAATACAGCCCGTGACGGGTCGACATCCGAGAGCAGTGCAAGCGCATGGGCAATATAAGCGGTATCAAGCGAGTGCTCGCTGAGGTTTTCCTCGCGTGCGTTTCGCATCAGGCCCCACCGCCGGATGTATTTCATCCGGGAAAGCATTGCAAAAAAGCTGAACCGTTTCATCGTTTTCCTCCTTTTCCCGATAGGGAATGCGCATTCTGTACAAAAAAATAAAAAAATTTCCGAAGTGTTGCCGCATGGTGTAATAAATTATACCAGAATTTTCACCTAATGAAAAGATGGACTGTTAAATGATGCGGATTGTGGTATACTTTAACCATATGTATCACAATCGAAGAACCTCAAAAGCATCAGGTTCCCTGTTATTTGAAGCACTTTGACTCTATCAACTTCGGAGGTTTATTATGTACGCTCAACCGGCTGCAAAGGACAGAAGCTGCCTCAAGGCATTTTGGATCGCACTGGCGACCGCTGCCGCTATCTTTATTCCCATTATGATCTGGGATAAGGGGTATTTCTTTTTTTACGGGGATTTCAATGTCCAGCAGATCCCCTTTTACAAGCTCGCACACGAGGCGGTCCGGTCGGGCAGCCTCTTCTGGAACTGGTATACCGATCTTGGCGCAAACTTTATCGGGTCCTACAGTTTCTATCTGATCGGCAGCCCGTTTTTCTGGCTGACCCTCCCGTTCCCGAATGAATTTGTGCCGCACCTGATGGCGCCGCTCCTGATCCTCAAGCACGCCTGTGCCGCCGCATCTGGGTGCCTCTATCTGAAACGGTTCGTCAAAAACAGCGAATCCGCTGTGATCGGCGCATTGCTCTATGCCTTTTCGGGGTATGCGGTCTATAACATCTTCTTCAACCACTTCCACGAGGCGATCATCTTCTTCCCGCTTCTGCTGGCCGGCCTGGAAGAACTGGTGTCCAACGACCGCAGGGGCGTTTTTGCGCTGGCGGTCGCTGTCAATGCGTTTGTCAACTATTGGTTCTTTATCGGGGAAGTGGTCTTTGTCCTGCTCTATTTTGCGGTCCGTTCGACCTGCCCCGGCTGGCGGATGTCTCTGAAAAAGTTCCTCTGGACCGGCTTCGAGGCGGTGCTTGGGATGCTGCTTGCGATGTGCCTGTTCCTGCCGTCGGTGCTGGCGATTCTGGGCAATCCCCGCACCGGTGCGGGTGAGCTGCTCAACGGCTGGAACCTCTGGCTCTACTGGCACAACCAGCTCTACCCCGCGATCGTGAGCAGCGCGTTTTTCCCGCCCGACCTGCCGAGCCGCCCGAACCTTTTCCCCGACCGCGGGGCAAAATGGGCGTCCCTTTCGGCGTGGCTGCCGTTCTTCAGCATGACTGGTGTGATCGCCTATCTCAAATCCAAGCGGGACTGGCTCTGCCGGGCCCTGCTGGTTTCGTTCCTCTTCGCGCTGGTGCCGGTGCTCAACAGCGCGTTCATCCTATTCAACAACTCGTACTACGCGCGGTGGTATTACATGCCGCTTTTGCTGATGTCGGCTGTGACCGCCCGCGCCTTTGAGGACCGGTCGGTTGACCTGCGGTTCGGGTTCAATGTCACGGTGCTCTATACCGCGCTGGTCACCGCGATTCTTGGCCTGACGCCTACCATCCAGTCGGATGAGACGGTCAAGTTCAGCCTGCCCAAATACCCGGAGCGGTTCGCCGCGACTGCCGCAATCGCCCTGCTCGGGCTGGTGGGGCTTTATCTGGTGCTGCGCCGGTATCGGGCCGACTTTGTCCGGCGCAGCCGGATGCTGGTCCGGGTGCTCTGTCTGGTGATTGTGGTCTATTCGGTCACCTTTATCGGGATGGGCAAATGCCATTCGGATGACACCAACTTCATACGGGATACCGCGCTCGACGGGCGTTACCAGCTCGACCTGCCGGACGATGGGTTTGCCCGGGCGGATATCTACGACGGGATGGATAATCTTGGCATGTACTGGCATCTGCCCAACATTCAGGCGTTCCACTCGATCATCCCGGTTTCGACGATGGATTTTTATCCGACTGTCGGGGTCAAGCGGGATGTTTCCTCCAAGCCGGAGGTGAAGTTCTACGAGCTGCGGCCATTCCTGTCCGTCCGATGGCTGTTTGTCGCGGAGGACGAGGAGCAGCAGGACCTGATGCCCGGATGGGAACTTTATGACACCCAGCTTGGATACAACATCTACGAAAACGAGAATTTCCTGCCGATGGGCTTCACCTATGACCACTATATCACCCGGGCCGAACTGGAGGCGCTCAACGAGGATGACCGCGCCGCAGTGCTTCTGCGTGCGCTCGTGCTGGAGGAGGACGCGGCGGAGACCAATGCGGACCTGCTGACCCATATGGAGGAGGACGATTATAAATATCTTTCCAAGTCCGACTTTTTCGACGACTGCGAGGATCGCCGCGATACAGCGGGGTACTCGTTCGAGATCGATAACCGCGGCTTTACCTCCCGGATCGAGCTGCCGCGGGAGAACCTGGTCTTTTTCTCGGTACCATACGATAAAGGCTGGTCGGCTACCGTCAACGGTCAGCCCGCCGAGGTGGTAAAAGCCTCGATCGGTTTTATGGCGGTGCGTGCCCCTGCGGGCGACAATACCATCCGGTTCACCTACACCACCCCCGGCCTGTTCCCGGGGCTGGCAGTCAGCGCGGCAGGATTGGTTCTGCTCGCGGCCTATCTGCTGGCCTGGCGCAGGTTTGGCGGACAGCCGGAGCCGCCGGAACCTTCCGTCTGGGACCCCGAACCGGGTCTGGGCTGGGCCGGTTGGGACGACCCGCAGCCGGAGGATATTCCGGACGTTTCGGACGATCTTGATGGTCCGAGCCTGTCCGACCTTTGGGACCTGCCCGCTCCGTATGATCCGCCTGATGAGGGAGGTCCTGCCACATAATAGGAGGATTTGTATGAATTGTGACATTTTATATCTGGTGGTTCCCTGCTACAACGAGCAGCAGGTCCTGCCCGAAACCGCCCGCCGGCTGGAAGCCAAGCTCGGCGGGATGATCGAGGCAGGAACGGTCTCCCCCAAAAGCCGGGTTCTGTTCGTCGATGACGGCAGCCGGGACACAACCTGGGAGCTGATCTCCCATCTGCACGAAAAAAATCCGCTTTTTTCCGGGCTGAAGCTTTCGCATAACCAGGGGCACCAGAACGCGCTGATTGCCGGTCTGATGCAGGCCAGAGAGCTGTGCGATATGGCAATTTCGCTCGACGCGGACCTACAGGATGATGTGGAAGTGATTGACAGGTTTGTGACAGAATACTATAATGGATGTGACGTGGTTTATGGGGTGCGCTCCTCGCGCGCCAAAGATACGGTATTCAAGCGTACAACAGCGGTCGGTTACTATAAATTTCTGAAGTTTATGGGGGTTGAGATCGTCGAGAACCATGCCGATTACCGGCTGATGAGCCGCCGCGCGCTGGAGGCGCTCGCCCAATACGATGAGGTCAACCTGTTCCTGCGTGGGATCGTCCCGCTGATCGGATTCAAAACCACGGTTGTCCTCTATGAGCGCAGCGAGCGGTTCGCTGGTGAGAGTAAATATCCGCTCAAAAAGATGCTCGCTTTCGCGATTGATGGAATCACTTCGTTTTCGGTCAAGCCGATCCGGCTGATTACCTGGGTCGGGGTGCTGATCTTTGGCATCAGCGGGATTGCGTTGCTCTGGCTGCTGCTGCTCCGGCTGTTTGGATATACCGTCACCGGATGGACCACCCTGATGGGTTCGATCTGGGCGCTTGGAGGCATCCAGCTCCTTTCGTTGGGCGTGATCGGAGAATATATTGGGAAAATTTACAAGGAAACCAAACACCGTCCCCGGTTCATCGTGGACCAGTTCCTCAACCGGCGGGAGTAACCACCGCTTGAATGGGAAAAGCTGAACGGTTTTACAGCTTTCTATCAGCTTTTGATTGCAGGGCGGGACGGAAACAGAGGAGGAAACCATGAAGGTGCAGATAGAGGAAGAGACCATGAAGATGCCGAAGGACAAGCGGTCGATCCTGGTGTCATGGCCTAAGCGGATCTACACATGGGACGAGCTTCCGGCTCCGTTCTGCCCCGCCTTGCAGACATGGCGGAATCTGGGGATGCCGATGGAGAATGTAGCCTACATTCCCCGCCTTTTCCATGAGGAAGGGGAGCCGGAATATTTGTCGGCATGGTGGGGGGCGCAGGCGCTGCTCCAAATCTTCCAGGAGGGGAAAACCAGGGCCGTACTTCTGGAGCCGGGCCGGGTCCGCCGGTGCTGCTACCACGAAAAGCAGCCGCACGCGCTGGTAGAGATCGAGGTGGACGGGTTTGGAACGGTCTCCTTCCCCTACAACAAAACCCGGAAGCAGCTGCGGTCGATTCTCGACATTGTGCTGGGAAACTCGCCGGACGCGGTTTTTCCGACCGGGCATCCGCAAACTCCGGAGCTGCAAAAGCTGCAGGACGACAGCTATTCGATGTATAATCTTTCCAGGCTGTGTTACCGGTTTGGGCGCCGTCTGCTGGATTTTCTCTGGCTGCGCGGCAGGGACCGCAACCTGTTCCGCAGGGTGGACCCGGAATATTGGATTGGTGCGACCGAACGCGGCTTGACCGCGATCTCCTGTGACCGCAATGGTTCCCGGACGGTTTGGATTGCGTGGTCTAATCTCTCCAGTATTTCACTGGAAGGGGAGGGCCGCGGCCGGTGCGTTCGGATTGTGCCGGCAGCGGGCGCGGCGGTGGAGCTTCCGGTTCTGTCCGGACAGATGCAGGCTGCGGAGGCATTTTTGAAGCGGGTCGACGTTCTGGAAGTGCGCAAGCCGCCCACCTAACGAGGAAAACGGAAAAGTTTTGTCCACCTTTGTGCCGGTTGGCCTGCGCATACTGCTGTGCGCGGCGAAACACGTTATCCCGAGAAGCACTTTTTTGGGGGTGGACTGCCGCTTGAAGAGCGGCAAGGGGGGCTTTTTGCAGATGAAAAGCCCCTTTCCCGTATCTATGCTCCGGTCCCTTTTGAAGAAAGCGCCGGATGTTGCCAAGACAGGAGGTCGGCGGATGAGGATGCAGATGGATAAGCGGCCAACGCTGGCTTCCTGGCCCAAGCGGGTCTACGCATGGGAGGAGCTGCCGGAGCCGTTCCATCCCGCGCTGCGGGAGTGGAAGGAAAGTGGGATGCCGCCCGGCAATGTGACCTATATCCCCCAGGTTTCCCAGAAAAGCCGGGAGCCGGAGTATGCGGCGGCATGGTGGGGGAAGCAGGTGCTGATTCAGACCGCCCAGAGGGATCAGGTCGACACCATATCCCTGGATGCGGACCGCGTGCACCTGTGCAGCTATCAGGTGCAGCTTTTGCGCTGTTTGGTTGAACTCGGCATCGAGGGAGGAAAGCGGGCAGTTTTCTCTTACAACAAGGTGAAGGAGGAGCAGCTCCGACCGGTTTTAAATCTCGCCTTGGGGAATACGGCGGATTTTGTGTTCCCAACTGAGCACCCACAGACCATGGAACTGCAAAAACTGCTGAAAGACAGCTATGCAATGTACAACCTTTCCAAGCTGTGTTACCGGTTCGGGACACGGCTGCTCGATTTTCTTTGGCTGCGCGGCAGAGACCGCAATCTGTTCCGAAAGGTGGACCCGGAATACTGGATCGGCGCGACCGAGAGAGGGCTGACGGCGATTTCCTACGACAGATATGGAACCCGCACAGTTTGGCTCCGCTGGAAAAACCTGACCCGCCTTTCAATGGAGGGAAGCGGCCGCAGCCGGTACATCCGGATCACATCGGTGCAGGGGATGGCGGTGGAATTTCCGGTTCTGGAAGAACAGGCGGGGACAGGTGCGCTGTTTTTGGAGCGGGTGGAGCGCCTGCGGATGCAGGAGCTTTCTGTTTAACCGGTTTTGAGCGTGTAGAATCGGTCGGACGGAGGACTTTTCTAAAAAGCCTCATCCCCAGGAGACCAAACGGATTCTTAAGCCGGAGCAAAAGCGATCAACAGGCTTCGAACGCTTTTGGACGGTCCCTAAAATTGAGAGCTTGTATTCATAATCAGGGAATGCCGGATAAGCGAGGAGTTTTGCTGCCCTGCAAGGCGAAAAAACGCAGTGGGCCGGCAAATGGCCCGTTCAGACAGTTTTGAATGGTTGTGAATACGGGTTCTTATGTCAATAGAAGAAGGAGGGCTTTTCATGGCAGAATATCGGCTTTCTTACAAAGGCGTATCCGCGGTGGTTGAATCGGCGGGGGCGGAGCTGATCTCGTTCATCCCCCAAAACGGCAGGGAGTACATCTGGCAGGCAGACCCGGCGGTCTGGCCCAACCACACCCCCATGCTGTTCCCAGTTTGCAGCGCCACCCTCAACAACACGCTCAAGATCGACGGTGTTCCTTACCCGCTGGGCAAGCATGGGTTCACCCGCAAGGTACCGTTTGAGCTGGGCAGGCATGGTGCGGATTTTGTCGAGCTGGTTTACGCGTCCAATCCGGAAACGCTCCGGCAGTATCCGTTCGAGTTCCTGCTCCACGTGACCCACACGATCGCTGAGGACGGTTTTTCCACCACCTTTCTGGTCGAAAACAAATCGGAAAAGCGGATGCCGCTCTGTATTGGCGGGCATCCCGGTTTTACCTGCCCGCTCTATGAAGGAGAAGCGTTCGAGGATTACCAGCTTGTGTTTGAAAAGCCCGAGAGCGGACGCAACCTGACCCTGTCAGATGGCACCTGCATCGACGGTGAGGAGCAGATCCCTCTGCAAGGCGGGACCATCCTGCCGCTCGACCACGCCCTCTTCGACCAGCGGGATGCGCTTGTTTTTGAAAAGCTGAATTCCAACGTGGTCAAGCTGGTCAATGCGAAAACCGGCAGGGGGTTTGCGTTTGATTTTCATAAATTTGACGTGCTGGCGGTCTGGACGATGCCAAATAAGAAAGGGAACTACCTCTGTCTGGAACCGTGGTGCGGCCTGCCTGCGGTCAAGGGGGAAACCGGTAACTTCGAGGATAAGCCGTATGTCAAATTCCTGAATCCGGGCGAGAGCTTTCAGGCCGGATACTTGATGACGGTAATAGAATAGGGGCTGCATACCGCTGGCTGGGGGAACGTTTCTCTATTGTGCGATCATTTTTGTTGGATATGTTTGCTTTAACCGGTTGATCTCGGGCAGGCGGTACGGGAATCGCTATGCCCGGTAAACGAAAACAGGCGCGCATCTTTGGATGCGCGCCTGTTTTGATGAAAGGCTCGTTTGAAAAATTGGAACGACCGCCCCAAAAGTTTTGTTTTTGAAGTGCAGGGGCTTTTTTATGGCGATGGGTCAACCGGCAGCTTCCGTTTCCCCGTCGCTTGAACGGCCGGTATTGGCGAGCAGATACCCGCCGCCACCGCCATCCAGACTATAATAGGTCAGCAGCAGACGCCCATTGTCCGCGCCGCCGATCACCTGTGGGGTGAGCCCGCGGACAGAAAACCCGGTATTGTTGAGCTGCATCGTGTTCATATCCATCTCGAACAGCTGCCAGCCCTGGCTCTCCCCGGCGGAGCCGAGCACCAGAAGTCCGTTTTTGGAGGGGGCGGTCACGATGCTGCGGATCTCGTAGGGCAGCTCAACCGTATGGGTCTCTTCGGTCGCGAGATCGAGCCAGAGGTGGGGCACGATGCTCTGTTCGCTGCTCAATCCGAATGCAAACGCCTTGTTCCCAACCAGTGTCATCTGCTCGCCGCCCGCGCTGTTGACCCAGCTGTACGCCTCGTCCATCTCCCGCCCTTTATTCTCGGCGAGATCGTAGATATAAAGCCCGCTCACCCATTCATATCCGGCTGTGTGGCAGTAGAGCTTGGTGTCGTTGTCAAAGAAAGCCGGCTTGGTGAAGGTCGCCTGGGACATCAGTTCCGGCTTCCCCTGCTCGTCGGCGGGTTCCGCTTCGGAGGAGGAATCTGCGTCCTCGTCAGCTTTCGGCGTGGGATGTTCGGCGAGCAGCCGCACCGAATCGGTGCCAAAGTCATAGAGGCACAGACCTTTGTCGTTGACAAATGCAGCCTTTTTGCGGTCGGATGAGAGGTCGAAGTCCGGGACCGCCCCATCACTGCCCTGCTTCATCTTTTCAGGGATCGGTACCTCCCGCGGGTCTTCAAAATTGATGTCCCGGGTTGCGATCCGCTGGTCGGTAATCAGCACGATCCGTTCGGTCTGCGGGATCGCTGAGAGGAAGGTTTCTCCGTCGCGCAGTTGGAACTCATACCGCTTTTCGGTCAGGTCATAGCTGTCCACCAGCCCGAGCACTACATAACCGGACATCCCGCTCGACCAGGAGAGCAGCAGCTTCCCGCCGATCTCCCCCCAGCAGTGCAGGGAACCCGCCCCGGATGCAGGCATTCCCAGCAGGGTATCCACGGTGATGTATTCCCCCTCGAATTCGACCTCTTTGGGCAGCTGGCCATAATTGACCTCGATCCGTTTAAAATAGTAGCCGCTGCCGTCCTCATGGGGGGCCATGTAAAAATAGTGGATCTGCCCGTCATCCCGGTCGACCCGCAGACGGATTACCCCATCCGCATCTGCGGGCGCAGCTTCCACCAGTTTGAACACATCGTTTTTGTTGAGCGACTCGTTGGCCGGGTTTTCACCGGAGCGGTCGGACCCAACCGGCAGATAGTACAGGATCGCGTTCCCATCCTCGGAGGTGAGTCTGGAAACATCCAGATCGTTTAATCGAACATTAAAATAACGTTTGGTATAATCGGCTAGCTTGTCCTTGGGCAGGATGCTGTCCCCGGCGGATTTCCCTGCTTCGGAGATCACCGCATCGCGGAACATCCGAATCCCGCAGTATTCTATGATCGACTGGCTGTCATACTGTACAAGGGTGGGGTAACTCCCCTGGAAGGGATAGACCGCGTCATAAATGTAGTCCCGCCACCAGTCGTAGAGGGACATTTCCGGCATTTCAGGGACAGAGGATGCGGACTCCTCCTCAGAAGAGGAGCGCTCCCATTCAAAGATGATCTCCTCTTCTTCGGAAGAGGGGGGCGCGGAGGGGCTGGAACCGGCACGCCGGGGCTGCATACACCCGGAGAAAGCCACCAGAAGCCCTGCCAGAAACAGGGCGGTAAGTTTTTGTCTCATCGGTTTGGAACCTCCTGAAGAATCTGATTCAAAAAAGGGCGTTTTCCGTCTCTCTGCTGCGCGGCAGCGGAATCGGGAGCAGGCCCCTCCCTTCCGGGCCGGATGCCGCTTTTCCCAAAATGAAAGTTTTACTCAATTTTTTTCAAAAAATTGCGGTTTCCAAAGGCAGCGCCTTTGGTCGCTCATCGCAATGAGCGAAATACTTTATCCTGTGAAGCGCATTTTTCGGGTGAATTGCCGCGCAGCGGCAAGAGGGGGCTTTTTGCAAGAGAAAAAGCCCCCTTGCGTAAAGAAATACGAAACAGCTTCGATTATAGTATAGTGGTTCTTGCGCAAAAACGCAACAGAGAAAAATTCCTGAAAATTGGGGCAGCAGGGTTGCGCAGGCAGGCAGGTTGTAGTAAACTGGGAGGAAAGAGTACGATACTTGGGAGGGAATTGATTGAAACATCTGATCGAGCCGGTCGACCTGACCCCGCAGGAGGTCGATGAGATTCTGGACCTTGCGGAAAAGATCATAGCCGATCCGCCCGCTTACTCTCAAAAATGCAGAGGGAAAAAGCTGGCAACTTTGTTTTATGAGCCGAGCACCCGCACCCGGTTGAGCTTTGAAGCAGCGATGCTTGAGCTTGGCGGGAGTGTGCTTGGCTTTTCTTCGGCGGACTCGTCCTCCGCGATGAAGGGGGAGAGCGTTGCCGATACGATCCGGACGGTGCAGTGTTACGCCGACATTGTGGCGATGCGCCATCCAAAGGAGGGGTCCGCAAAGGTGGCGTCGCTGCACGCGTCGATTCCAGTCATCAATGCGGGAGACGGTGGGCATCAGCACCCGACCCAGACCCTCACCGACCTGCTGACCATCCGTTCGCTGAAAGGCCGGCTGGGACAGTTTACAATCGGCCTGTGCGGGGACCTCACCTTCGGGCGGACGGTGCATTCGCTCATCCGCGCGCTGATGCGTTACGAGGGGATCACCTTCCTGCTCATCTCCCCGAAAGAGCTGAAAATCCCAGATTATATTCGTGCGGATATGCAGCGCAAGGGGCTGGCATTCCGGGAGGCCGAGCGGCTGGAAGAGGTAATCGGGGAGCTGGACGTCCTCTATATGACCCGTGTCCAGCGGGAACGGTTTTTCAATGAGGAGGACTATGTCCGCCTGCGGGACAGCTATATTCTCGATGGAGAGAAGATGGAGCTGGCCAGACAGGACATGATCGTGCTGCACCCGCTGCCGCGCGTCAACGAGATTGCGACCGAGGTGGACAGTGACCCGCGTGCCTGCTATTTCAAACAGGTGCTCTATGGCAAATATGTGCGCATGGCGTTGATTCTGAAGATGCTGGGGGTGGAAGCATGAACGTGGACAGCCTACAGAAGGGCTTAGTAATCGACCACATTCAGGCGGGAAAGAGCATGGAAATCTACCGGTTTCTGGATTTGGACAGGCTGGATTGCAGCGTAGCGATCATCAAGAATGCCCGCAGCGGGAAGAGCGGCAAAAAGGACATCATCAAGATCGAGGATAAGATTGATGTTGACCTGGATGTGCTCGGGTTCATCGACCCCAATATCACCGTCAATGTGGTGGAAGGCGGGAGGATCACCCGCAAACGCAAGCTACAGCTTCCTGCACAGGTGACCAATGTTGCGAAATGCAAAAATCCCCGCTGCATTACCTCGATCGAGCAGGAGCTTCCGCATATCTTCAAGCTCTCGGAGGAGGGGGACCGCCGGGTCTACCGCTGTATCTATTGTGAACAGGAATATAATTCCAAGAAATGATAAGGAGTATTTTATATGCAGATGATTACGATTGAAATGGAAAACGGAAAACAGATCAAAGCCGAGCTTTATCCCGACATTGCCCCGATTACAGTGGAAAACTTTGTCAAGCTGGTGAAGGAAGGGTTTTATGACGGCCTGATCTTCCACCGGGTAATCCCCGGGTTTATGATCCAGGGAGGCTGCCCGGAGGGGAACGGCATGGGCGGCCCGGGCTACCATATCAAGGGGGAGTTCGCGGCGAACGGGATCAAAAACGATCTCAAGCATACCCGCGGCGTTCTTTCGATGGCGCGCGCCATGGACCCGAATTCGGCGGGCTCCCAGTTCTTTATCATGCATGAGGATGCCCCCCATCTGGATGGGCAGTATGCTGCATTCGGCAAGGTGGTTGAGGGGATGGAAACAGTGGATGAGATCGCCGGACAGCCGACCGACTACAGCGACCGTCCCAGAGCTGACCAGAAGATGGCCAAGGTGACTTACAGCGAGTCCTGAGTTCCAGAGCGGAGCGAACGGGCGAAACCGTTGGAAGGGAGGGAGCCCCCAGACGCGGGGGAGACGGGTGAAACGAAATCAGACGTTGCTCGATCTGCTTTTGACCTTTATGAAGATCGGGTTATTTACCTTCGGCGGCGGCTATGCGATGATCCCGGTGATCTCGTCGATCTGCGTCGAGCAGAAAAAGTGGATTTCCCATGACGAGATGATGGATATTACGGTCATCGCCGAATCCACGCCCGGCCCAATGGCGATCAACTGCGCAACCTTCGTCGGCTATCAGCAGGCGGGGTTCGCAGGCTCGGTCATTGCCACTTTTGGGATCGTCCTGCCATCCTTTGCGGTGATCTATATGATCTCGAGGTTCCTCGACCATTTCCTCGAGATCACTGTGGTTGCCAGTATGCTCAAGGGGATCAAACTCGCGGTCGGGCTTTTGATTCTGGATGCAGCGGTCGCCATGCTGCGCAAGATGCCCAAAAAGCCGCTTCCCCGGGCGATTATGCTCGGTTCGTTTACGGTAATGCTCCTGGCCGGCTTTTTCTCCTGGCGGGTTTCGTCGATCAGCCTGATGTTGTCTGCGGCAGTGGTCAGTCTCGGGGTGTCCGCTTGGAGCAGCATGTCCGCGCGGAAGGACGGTGCGGAGCAATGATCTATTGGGACTTGTTTTTCGGCTTTCTGCGGGTAGGCTGCTTCGCATTTGGCGGCGCGTACGGCGCAATTCCCCTGATTCGGGAGGTGGCTCTTTCCTACGGCTGGCTGGATGACGAAGCGATCTCCTATATGATCGCTGTCAGTGAGAGTACCCCCGGCCCCATCATGATCAATCTTGCGACCTATGTCGGGAGCAGCCAGGCGGGACTCTGGGGTGCTGTTCTTGCGACGCTGGCAGTGGTTCTGCCGTCCTTCCTGATAATCCTGCTTGCCATGGCGGTATTGAAAACCCTTTTCCAAAACAGCCGCGTACAGGCGGTCGTCCGGGGCTTGAAACCATGTGTTGTGGGGATCATCCTCGCGACTGGAGTTTCCATGACGGTCAGCAGCTGCCTGGGGCAGGAGGGATCGCCCGACCTGAGAGCGTGTTTGATCACCGCAGTTCTGGCGGCGGT
>Ga0137306_100504_pt1 | contig 54214 bp, 49 predicted proteins | sample Inofroosms_March_FD_97187 | JGI IMG/M metagenome (GOLD analysis project Ga0137306, IMG submission 97187) | Mouse cecal microbial communities from Vienna, Austria - N-Acetylneuraminic and N-Acetylglucosamine D2O microcosms_March | ecosystem: Host-associated > Mammals > Digestive system > Large...
CTGGCAAAGTTTGCCGTCTATGGTGATGCGTGCCATAATCATAACCTCGCCGTTTTTCTTTTCAGAACCTTTCTTCAAATAAAAAAGAACCTTGAATGTCGATTTCATAACTCACTTTTTTTAGTTGCAAAATTAATTTTTACCTCTCGTTTTCGAGTTATGCAGACTATGGACTAATCAAGTCATTATCAGGTCATTTGAGGACAAATCGTTACCGTTTTTGTCCGGCAGGGAATAGGTAACGATTTAGTAACGAAACTTTGTCTTTTACCGTACTTTTGAAGTCTTGGAAGCTGGACTTTCGGGTAATAAAAAAAGCCACAAATCATTGATTTGTAGCTTTTTGTTCGTTTACTGACCATTTCTGTCCAGTAAGTTCAGCGGAGAGAGGGGGATTCGAACCCCCGGTACAGTAATCCCGTACGACAGTTTAGCAAACTGTTGGTTTCAGCCACTCACCCATCTCTCCAGAGTGCTGAATTGCACTATTGCGACGACAAAAGTAGTGCTTTTTCGTAAACCTACAAAACTTTTACTACTATTTTTAAGAATTATTTCTTGACAGCAGAGTTGCAACACAGCTTTTCAAACAATTGCCGCTGAAACTTACGTTCTGCCTCTCCCAGTCTCCAAACCTTTGAAGCAGGAAGGATGCCTGTCATACGCTGATAATATTCCTTCTTTATCTTCTGCAATTCATCTTCCCATGCTAATTTTTTACCAATGGCTTCCGCATACTTCTCTTCTGCCAAAGCAGAAGCCTTATTCACCTCATTCGCTCCTTTGCGCATTTGTCCTTCAATCTCTCTTCTCTTCTTCCGCATTTCATTATACAAAGGCCAGAACACTGCAGCTTCCGAAGGAGACAAATCCAATTCCCGAGTAAAAAAAGCAACCTTCTGGGCCTCAAATTCTTTCCGTTTTTCCTCTGTCAGTTTTCCCTGGGCAACCGCCATACTACCTCCCCCTGCCAGTAACAGCAATAACAATATTATATTTTTCATATCCAAATTTTTATCATCAGTAATTTTCTGCATATAACAACTCATAACTATCCATTTCGGAAAACAGATACTCAATAATTTCCTCATTTGTCGGATTGAAACGGGCATCAAAAACATTTTCTTCAGTTATCTCCAAATGCTGCACCACCTCACCGCCTTGTTTTATGACCATCTGGTGTTTATCAACCACAGCCGGTAAGATAATCTGTACCACAAATAAAGCAAGTAAAAAAACACCTGTTAATCCCAGATAAGGCTTGACAAGTAACCAAATCCCCTCTTTCCGATGCTTCTCCCGCTTCCCCACCTGTTCCATCAACCGGTCTTCCAACTGTTCAAAATAACCATCCGGTACAGAAAAAGGATTTTTCTTTTCGTATTTTTTATTGAAATTGTCCATACTCATCCATTTAAGGTGTCTACAATTTTCAAATTTGCTTCTATCTTCTTCACAGCATTGTAATAAGTTGCCTTCAAAGTACCGACAGCGACTCCCAATATCTGTGCCATATCTTCATAAGACAAATCATCAAAATACTTCATATTGAAAACCAATCGCTGACGGTCGGATAAAGTCAGAATTGCCCTTTGCAATTCCCTCTGAATCTCATCCCCCGAAAAATAATGGTCACTCACCAACGTATCCTCCAGCCAGGTAGAAATCTCATCAGTGCTCCCATAAACTTTACGCCTCTTTTCATTCAGGAAATTCAAAGCTTCATTCGTAGCAATCCGGTACATCCATGTAAAAAGCTTTGATTCATAGCGGAATTCTTTCAACCCTTGCCAAATCTTCACAAACACATTTTGCAGTACATCATCCGTATCTTCATGATCAATCAGAATTTTACGGATATGCCAGTAAAGCCGTTCCTTATACTGATTTACCAACAAGCGGAAAGCCCGCTGTTCCTGCTTCTCTGCATGAAACAAAGTAATGATATATTCATCCTCAAAGACTTCCATTGGCGTTTTTACTGCTTTCTAAATATAGACAAAAATAAACTCTTAAAGTTTATTCAGACAGTTGTGAAAAAGCACGGATATGCTTAAAATAATATTGAAAGACTATACATCCCCGGTAGATACAACGGTCTGTACCCTCTTGCCCTGAGGGTTGATAATAAGCTTTCATCTTCCCGAACTCACGATAAGCCAACCAAACAGACCGGGCATTCTTCCATTCTCCTTTCGCCAGAAACAAAACCAGCGCTGCCAAATCCAATCCCCAACGTTGCCACCTCACCTGACGCCACTGACTGATGGTCAGATTTTTATACAGCATAAGCAGATTATTGCGATAATTCAAAAATAACTTCCGGGGATGGTTCATAGGCAGCGACCCTCCTCCCAAATGGTAAACAACCGAGGCTGGAACGACTTTCAACACCCCTCCTTGATTCCGCAACCGCCAACACAAATCAATTTCTTCCATATGGGCAAAAAAATGTTCATCCAATCCCCCGACCCGTAAATAATCAGCCCTTCTGATACACAGGGCAGCACCACTGCACCAAAATACTTCCGCCGGTTCATCGTATTGTCCCCGGTCCACTTCCGTTACATTTAAAATGCGGCCCCGGCAAAAGGGAAATCCCAAACGGTCGATATATCCGCCACAAGCCCCGGCATACTCAAACTTATCTTTCTCCCGCCAGGACTTGATTTTCGGCTGCACAGCCATCACCTCCCGCTCCTTCTCCAACATTTCTACCAAGGGATCCAGCCACCCTTCCGTTACCTCCACATCACTATTCAACAAAACCACGATTTCCTCCTCCCTCTCCTTAACCGCCCGGTTATATCCTCCGGCAAACCCATAATTCCGGTCATAGCAAACCAGCTCTACCGAAGGAAATCCCTGCTTGACTACCTCCACTGAACAATCTTCAGAAGCATTATCCACCACCACTACCTTTCCCAATGCGGAAGGCGTATATTCCACCACGGAAGGCAAAAATTTCTGCAATAATTTTTCACCATTCCAATTTAATATAATCACTGCCACTTTAACCATATCCATCCCTTTCATTCAAACACCCGGACATTCCTGTCCTGCGAAACACGCTTATGCTTCCACCGCTTATGCGACCATAACCACAATTCCGGAACTTCCCGGATATTATTCTCTAACCGGCGGGTATGCATCCGGGTTAACTCTCCAGGTTCCAAGCAATTCGGTTGATCACAAATATTTATAAAATCCACCTCATAATACCCCCTCTTCACTTTACGCATCCGTAAAGAAACCACCGGAATGTCAAATTTACGGGCTATCTTCTCGGTTCCGAACAATACGGGAGTATCCTGATTTAAAAACTCCATCCAGAAATTCAGATTCGCAGCATTAGGAGTCTGATCACCGATAAACCCGGCCAGAAATAAACGTCCGGCCCTCCTATTCTCTACAATTTTCCGTAATATATCATTCTTCGGGACAGGCTTAGCCCGAAAACGGGAACGAATCCGGAACATTGCCCGGTCAGCAACCTCATCGTGCAATGGTTTATACAATGTGAAGAAATCAACATCCCCGGGCATCCATAAACCATAAGATGCCATCCATTCCCAATTACCGTAATGCCCTAACACTGCTATAACACTCTTCCCCTCGTCAAAATAACGCTGAACGACTTCCGGGTTAGTAAAAACACAACGACGACGAATATCCTTCTCCGTCATATGCCCCAGATGATAGGATTCTACAAACAAATCACAAAGATGCCGGTAAAACTTTTTTTCTATTCGGATAACTTCCTCCAAAGATTTCTCAGGGAAAGCATGCATCAAATTCATCCGGACTACTTTACGCCTGTACCTTATTACATAATAAACCACCAGCCAGGAAATATCGGAAAACAAATAAAGTACCGCCAGAGGCAATTTACTGACTCCCCAAATTAAACTACATAATATTTTCGACCTCATTGCATCCGCTGATTTGAAAATTCAAAGATAAAGGGTTTAAACCAAAATCTAAAATCCTCCATTGCAAATCTAAAATAATTTGTCTTTCTCGGATAAATAAACTATTTTCGTATTTGATAATGAAGCAAAATGACAGTCATATGCTTCATGCGGATACACACATTTAAGCGCTGACAAACTATGGAGCAAGAAAAAAGCTTTATCTCAGAAGAAGAAACCATAACCCCGGAAGTTTCAGAAAACAATGAAACCCCGGAAAATACATTACCCCAACCTCTGCCGGAAATCAATTTTTCGGCTCTTTCCACTGAAGAAATTGTTCGTCAGGCTCAAAAGCTGATTGACGGATATCCCGTAGCTGCAATAAAAAATACAATGGAAAGCTTGCCGGAAATATTTGAAGCCCGGTATAAATCAGAATACGAAAAAGCACTGGAAAAATTCACAGCTGACGGAGATTCGCCAGAAGACTTTGAATATAAAAACGACAACCGGGAACGTTTCAATACACTCTATAAACTCTATAAAGATAAAAAAAATTCCGCCAACCGGCAGCTCGAAGCCGAACGGGAAGAAAATCTGAAAATCAAAACCGGTCTTATTGAAGAACTCAAAGCACTGGTTCTGAAGGAAGAATCTTTAGATAAAACCTTTCAGGAATTCAGGGATATACAAGAACGCTGGCATAATACAGGCATGGTTCCTCAAGCTTGCGTGAACAGCCTGTGGGAAACTTATCACCATCATGTCGAAAACTTCTATAACTATATAAAAATCAATAAAGAGCTCCGGGATTTAGATCTGAAGCGCAACCTGGATGCCAAAAATGCACTTTGCGAAGAAGCGGAAAAATTAGCGGAAGAAAATGACATTGCCGCCGCTTTTAAACAGTTGCAATTACTACATACCCGATGGAAGGAAATCGGCCCTATTCCCAAAGAACAAAAAGAAAGCGTCTGGGAACGCTTTAAAACGGCAACTGGTCAAATCAACGAGAAATACCACCATTTTTTTGAATCTCTGAAACAGGAACAAGAAAACAACCTGAAATTAAAGGAAGAAATTTGCGAAAAAGCCGAACAATTGGCCCAGGGAGAATACAAAGGAATCTCGGAATGGAACACCGCCACCAAAAGCATTCTTGAATTACAGGAAGAATGGAATCACTCAGGCAGCATCCCTCAAAAAGAACGGAATAAAATTTACAAAAAATTCCGGGCTGCCTGCGACCTCTTTTTCGACCAGAAAAGAGAATTCTATAAAAAATGGAATGAAGAACAGGACAAAAATCTGGCACTAAAAATTCAACTTTGCGAAAAAGTAGAAGCAATCAAAGACAGTACAGAATGGAAGAAAACTGCCGATAAAATCATCTCCTACCAAAAAGAATGGAAAAAAATCGGACCCGCTCCCAAAAAATACTCCAACAAAGTATGGGCACGGTTCAAAACAGCTTGCGATACTTTTTTCAATAACAAAAATAATTTTTTCAAAGACATTGATACCGAACAAGCCCGGAATTTAGAACTGAAAAAAGCAGTGTTGGAAGAAATCAAACAATTCCGCCTAACGGGCAACACAGAAGAAGACATCAGTAAACTGAAAGAATTTCAAGCAAAATGGAGTGAAATCGGCTTCGTTCCCATCAAAGTAAAAGACAGCCTCCAGGAAGAATTCCGGAATGTCATGAACGAATGGTTCGACCAGTTAAACCTCAATGAATTTGACCGCAACCTGGAAAGATTCAGGGCAAAGCTTTCCTCCATGGACAGCAGTGAAAACAAAGAATTCAAAATCATCAATGAAAGAGAAAAACTGGTAGGAAAAATTAAACAACTGGAAACCGATATTCACACGTGGGAGAACAACATGGGCTTCTTCACAAAATCCAACAAGGCCCAGGAACTTATCAGTGAATTGACTTCCAAAATCGAAAAAGCTAAGCAACGGCTGAAGCTTTTACAAGAAAAATTAAAAGCACTGGACACATTAATTTAACGACATTAAAAACTTCATCCCAAGGGTGCCTCGAAAATGTTCGGGCACCCTTTTTACTTTTCCCCTTTAATTATTACATTTGCAACTTCGATAAATTTATAAACAAAAGATACAGTGTCAACAAAATATGTATTCGTCACCGGCGGTGTTGCCTCTTCTCTGGGAAAAGGTATTATAGCCTCATCTCTTGCAAAACTACTTCAGGCAAGAGGTTACAAAGTTGCCAATCAAAAACTGGACCCCTACATCAACATTGATCCGGGAACTCTGAACCCTTATGAACACGGGGAATGCTATGTTACCGACGATGGTGCGGAAACAGACCTCGACCTGGGACATTATGAACGATTTACAGGCTGTCCGACCTCCCAAGCCAACAACATCACTACCGGCAGAATCTATCAAAACGTTATCAACAAAGAAAGACGTGGTGATTACCTGGGAAAAACTGTACAAATCGTACCTCACATCACAGATGAAATCAAGCGCAACATAAAACTCCTGGGCAACAAAGGAGAATACGATGTCGTTATCACAGAAATCGGCGGTACTGTCGGTGATATTGAATCACTACCTTTTATTGAAGCAGTCCGTCAGCTCAGATGGGAACTCGGAGAAAAATCCGTATTGATTCATCTGACCCTGGTACCCTATTTATCGGCATCCGGTGAACTGAAAACCAAACCCACCCAGCATTCTGTAAAGGCATTGCTGGAAATCGGAGTACAACCGGATGTTCTGGTCTTACGGACCGAGCACGAGCTCAACACCGACCTCCGCAGAAAAGTAGCCCTTTTCTGCAATGTCTCGCCCAAAGCCGTCATTCAATCCATCGACGTATCCACCATTTATGAAGTGCCGATTAAGATGAGGGAAGAAAAGCTGGACGAAATTGTCCTGGAACAGCTCGGCTTGCCGCTTAACAGCGAACCGGAACTGGAAGCGTGGAAAAAATTTCTTTATAAACTCAAAAATTACAGCAAAGAAGTCCGTATCGGCTTAGTGGGAAAATATGTTGAATTGCACGACGCCTACAAATCCATTGTAGAAGCTTTCATCCATGCCGGAGCAATCAACGACTGTAAGGTTAACATCGAATGGATTCACAGTGAAGAACTGAATGCTGAGAATGCCACTTCTAAACTAAAAGACCTTCATGGCATTCTCGTAGCTCCGGGATTCGGACACCGGGGAATAGAAGGAAAATTAGTTGCCATTAAATATGCCCGCGAAAACAATATTCCTTTCTTCGGTATTTGCCTGGGCATGCAAATGGCAGTCATAGAATTTGCCCGGAATGTATTGAAAATGGAAGGTGCCGATTCCACCGAGATGGCGGCCAAAACCCAATATCCGGTCATTGACCTGATGGATTCACAACAAGGAATTACCGAAAAAGGAGGTACCATGCGGCTCGGAGCCTATAAATGTGAACTAAAACCAGGCTCCAAAGCTTACGCAGCCTACGGCCAGCAAGAAATTATGGAAAGGCATCGCCATCGCTATGAATTTAACAGCAAATACCGGGATGTATTTGAAAAAGCAGGCATGCTCACCACAGGTATGAATCCGGAGACAGGCCTGACTGAAATTGTAGAGATTCCTGCACACAAATGGTTTGTAGGCGTCCAGTTCCATCCCGAATATAAAAGCACAGTCATCAAGCCCCATCCCTTATTCATCGCCTTCATCAAAGCTTGTTTGTCATAAAAAAAATTAAAAACAGACTTTCATAGAATTAAAACATGGACAAAAATACAATCATCGGTTTAATACTGATCTTCCTCATCCTGATCGGTTTTTCTTATTTCAATCGTCCCAGTGAAGAACAAAGACTGGAAATGTTGCGTCAGGATTCTATCGCCAAGGTAGAAAGAAAAGCAGAAATAGCTGCTGCCCGGCAACAAGCTTCAGTTGAATCTTCCCAAAACGGCCTGGCAACCCCAAGCAGTCAAGCGGACTCCGTTTTCTTTCAGGCTAACGCAGAAAATAAAATTATCACTCTGGAAAATGATAAAATAAAACTTCACATCAGCACCCAGGGAGGGCAAATTGTCTACGTCGACCTCAAAGAATACCGTACTCACGATTCTTTGCCTCTGGTTTTATGGAAAAAACAGGAGGCAACTTTCGGACTGAATTTTTATGCTCTCAACCAGGAAATCAATACCGAAAAGCTCTTTTTCACCCCTGGCACGACAGAAACGACCCTTTACGCCAAAGACCAGGAACAAACATTGTCCATGCGCCTGTATGCTGACAGCACTAAATACATTGAATATCTTTACAAATTGGCACCGGACAGTTATATGACTGATTTCAGTATACTTACCCATGAGATGGGAGAAGTCATCGCTTCCAATTCATCATTCCTGACTCTTAACTGGGGCATCAACATGCCTCAGCTTGAAAAAAGCAAGGATTTCGAAAACCGCTATACCGGAATTTATTATAAATTTTTCGAAGATGATGTGGAGAACCTTTCCCTGACTTCTGACGAAAAAGAAACCCTGAGCAACAAAATCCAATGGATTGACTTCAAACAACAATTTTTTTCCTCTGTCCTGATTTCGGAAACTCCGCTCAGTGATGTGTTACTAACCAGTAAAATAAGCGAAAGGAACGGCTACCTGAAAGAGGTCGGTGCTGAAATTCCACTCCCATACAGTGGAAAAAGCAATGAACAATACAACATGAGATTTTTCTTCGGCCCCAATTCCTATTCTGTCCTAAAAACTTACGGCAAGGACATCGACCTGCCCGACGTCATTAATATGGGATGGAAATGGATTGCCTGGTTCAATAAATATGTTGTTATTCCCATCTTCAATTTCCTGGAAAACAATACAACCCTGAATTATGGGATTATCATTTTATTACTGACCCTAATTATCAAGCTTATTCTTTTCCCGCTCACCTATAAATCTTACATGTCTCAGGCAAAAATGCGGGTGCTGAAACCTCAGCTTGATGAATTGACAAAAAAATATCCGGCCGACAAAGCCATGGAACGCCAGCAAGCCATGATGAAACTTTACAAACAAGCAGGCGTTAATCCTATGGGAGGATGCCTTCCCATGCTTATTCAAATGCCGATTCTGATTGCCCTCTTCTATTTCTTCCCGGGTGCGATAGAACTGCGTCAGCAAAGTTTCTTATGGGCAACCGACCTGGCATCTTACGATTCCATTGCCACACTGCCTTTTACTATTCCATTCTACGGCAACCATGTCAGCCTGTTTTGCCTGCTGATGACTGCAACCAACATTATCTATATGGTCATGAACAACAAAAATCAACCCCAGAATGACCAGATGAAAGGCATGCAAACCATGATGTATATTATGCCGGTGATGTTCCTGTTTATCTTTAACAGTTATTCCTCCGGTTTGAGCTACTACTATTTTATTGCAACCCTCATTACCATTCTCCAAACCTGGATTATCCGGAAATTTGTTGACGATAAAAAATTATTGCAGCAAATCGAACTGGCAAAAACCAAACCAGTCAAAAAATCCAAATTCCAACAAAGGCTGGAAGAAATGCAGAAAATGCAACAACAACGCATAAGAGAGCAGGCAAAAGGAAGAAAATAAACGAAGAAAATACCCCCTAAATAATTTAGGGGGTATTTTCTTTTTGGCCTTAGACAGGCCTATTCCAAACCAATCCTGTTTTCAACCAATGGTTTTCAACAAATTTATCATTTCAATGGCAGTAGTCATGGCTTCAAATCCTTTATTTCCAGCCTTTGTTCCTGCCCGTTCCACAGCCTGCTCTATCGAATCCGTAGTCAGAATACCAAAAATAACCGGAACACCTGTCTGCAACCCCACCTGTGCCACTCCTTTTGTTGCTTCATTAGCAACCATATCAAAGTGAGGCGTAGCCCCACGAATCACAGCCCCCAAACAAATCACAGCATCATACTTACCGCTCGCAGCCATTTTCTTTGCAATCAAAGGTACCTCAAAAGCTCCGGGCACCCAAGCTACATCCAAACCGGCCTCATCCCCTCCATGACGCACAAAAGCATCTACAGCTCCTCCCAGCAACTTAGAAGTAATAAACTCATTAAAACGGGCAGCTACAATACCCACTTTTTGGCCTTCCGCCAATAATTTTCCTTCCAGCAAATTCATATTTTTATCTTTTATCGTTAATATTTCATTTTTCCTCTTTCTTTTCTTTTTCTATCTTCTGCCGGACAGAAACAATATCAGCCTCATTCCGCACATGCAAGATATGTCCCATTTTCTTATACTTGGTATACATATAAAACTCATTCTTCTCATTACAAGTCATCTCAATCGGTTCTCGCCCTACAACTTCCAGTCCAAAACCATCCAGACCTTTAATTTTTAAGGGATTATTAGTCATTAATATCATTCTCTTCACACCCAAATCAGCTAAAATCTCAGCCCCTGTACCATATTCCCTCAAATCAGCTTTAAATCCCAAAGCCAGATTGGCTTCCACCGTATCCATCCCCCCATCCTGCAAGTGATACGCTTTTAACTTGTTAATAAGACCTATGCCACGGCCTTCCTGACGCATATAGAGTAAAACTCCGCGTCCAGCCTTCTCAATACGGCGTAGAGCTTCCGCCAGCTGCTCGCCGCAATCACAACGTAAAGAACCAAAAGCATCTCCCGTCAGGCACTCAGAATGAACCCGGCACAACACCGGTTCGCCATCCCCAATTTCCCCTTTCACCAAAGCAACATGATGCTCACCACTGATTTTATTTACATAACCGTAAGCTTTAAAAATACCGTATTTCGTAGGCATTTCCGCCTCCGTGACCCGCTCCACCAAAATCTCCGTACGACGGCGGTAAGTAATCAGGTCTGCCACAGTAATCATTTTCAATCCATGCTTCAAAGCAAATTCTTTCAATTCCGGGGTACGCATCATCGTCCCGTCTTCCCGCATAATCTCACAACACAATCCGCATTCTTTTAAATGAGCAATACGCATCAAATCCACCGTAGCCTCTGTATGCCCCATCCGTTCCAATACTCCCCCCGCCTTGGCTTCCAGAGGAAACATGTGTCCCGGCCGCCGGAAATCCGAAGGTTTTGCTCCCTCTTCCACCGATTTCATCGCTGTCACCGAACGTTCCAAAGCTGAAATACCCGTAGTCGTCGAGATATGGTCAATAGAAACCGTAAAAGCCGTACAATGATTATCCGTATTATTAGTCACCATTTGTTCCAATCCCAATTTAGCTGTCAACTCCTTACTCATAGGCATACAAATTAATCCCTTGGCGTAAGAAGCCATAAAATTCACATTAGCCAAAGTCGCATGTTCGGCAGCACATATCAAATCCCCCTCATTCTCCCGGTCCGGGTCATCCACCGCAACAATCATTTTTCCGGCTCTCAAATCAGCGACAGCTTCTTCTATCGTACTAAATTTAAATTCTTCCATTGTATTTTCTTTTTATATTTATCAAAAACCATGCTGTTGCAGAAAATCCAAAGTCAACCCAGAGGCAGTTTTTCCTCCGCCTGACAATTTTTCTACATATTTTGCAATCATATCATTTTCCAAGTTGACTATTGCGCCGACAGACTTTCCGGCCAACGTAGTCTCTTTCTGGGTATGGGGAATAACAGACACCCGAAAAACAGAAGCATCCACATAAGCAACAGTCAAACTGACCCCATCTATAGCAATTGATCCTTTTTCAATGACATAACGTAAAAGCTGCGGAGCAGCAGAAAAAGTCAGCCAAATAGCATTTTCATCTTCCGTTTTTTCAATCAAACGACCGGTCCCGTCCACATGTCCGGCTACCAGATGCCCCCCAATCCGGGCACTCAGGCACAAAGCCCGCTCCAGATTCACCCGCTCGCCCGGCTTAAGCAATCTCAGATTGCTTCGTTCCATAGTTTCCGGCATTACATCAGCAGAAAAGAAATTCTCCCCCATACCGGTAACCGTCAGACAAACTCCATTCGTGGCAATACTGTCACCGACCTTCGTATCTTTTAAAACTTTATCCGCCTCAATATCCAGGCTCACACTTCTGCTTCCTCTTTTTACCGCTTTAATCTTGCCTATTTCTTCAATAATTCCCGTAAACATAACTTTAATGGTCTTTACCGCGCCAATCTTCCTTTTATCAATATATCTTCACCCACTTTATCAACCGTCACCCGATGTAAAACCAGAGCGTCACTCATCCGGGCTATGCCTTCACCCTCCACTGCCGTTTTTGCCTCTCTTCCCCCTAGAATCTTAGGAGCCACAAAAGCCCAAACCTCATCAACCAGTCCGGACCGGAGAAAGGCTTCGTTCAACTGTCCCCCCCCTTCCAACAACACAGAATCTATTCCCAAGCGCCCCAATTGTTCCGATAAATCCAACAAATCCACATGCCCCTCCTGCTCCCGGCATACCAGGGTTTCCACGCCTGATTTTCTCAAATGCTCCAGTTTCCGGACATCCGCTTTCATCGTATGAGCTATTACCAACCGGTAGTCGGCAGCCGTCTTTACCAACCGGCTCTCCAAATCAACCGAAGCTTTACTATCCACCACAATCCGGACAGGCTGCCTGACCTTTCCCTCCAAACGACAATTTAACAGCGGATCATCTGCTTTCACCGTACCGCTCCCAACCATGATTCCCTGATAGGTACAACGCATTTCCTGCACTACCTTCCTGGCCTGCTCTCCACTCACCCACATAGAATCTCCCGTGCAAGTCGCAATCTTACCATCCAGCGTCATAGCTGTCTTCAAAACGACCCAAGGTTTTCCAGTGGTGATATATTTCAAGAAAATCCGGTTCTGCTCCCTCACTTTCTCTTCTTCCACCCCCGTCACCACTTCAATACCCGCTTTCCTCAACAACTCCACTCCTTTCCCCGCAACCAACGGATTCGGGTCTGTCAACCCGATAACTACCCTCGCAATCCGGTGCTCAATCACCGCCTCCGTACAGGGAGGTGTTTTCCCATAATGGCAACACGGTTCAAGAGTAACATACAAAGTAGCCCCTACTGCGCTTTCCGAACAATTCTTAAAAGCATTCCGCTCCGCATGCAAGCCGCCGAAACACTCATGCCACCCTTCTCCGATCACTTTTCCCTCTTTCACAATAACGGCCCCCACCAAAGGATTGGGATTTACCCAGCCCTTTCCCCGCTCGGCCAACTCAATGGCCCGGTTCATGTACTGTATATCTCTTTCTTTCATATAGAAAAATGCCCTGAATTGCTTCAGGGCATTATTATAAATCACTCAACAGGAATATTCATTCGCTGTGTTATCTCCTCTCTCATCCGGACTATCACCGTCGGCACCGGAATTTCACCGGTTCAGTCCCCTTCCGGAGAGTCGCGGGCTATCACCGCCGGTAGGGAATCACACCCTGCCCTGAAGAAATATCTAAAATGTACCCTGCAAAAGTAATGATAATTTTCTAAACATAGCCTCCCAACCGCCTATAAATCTTGATAAAATTTTTATCGTTTTTATACAAGGTATGCAGAAAAATTATAATTTTGAAGCACATATTCAAAACAAACTTACAGTTATGTACGGAAAATTTCAAGATTTCTTAAAAAGTGAAATTCAGTCTATTAAAGATGCTGGTTTATACAAAACCGAAAGACTGATCGCAACCCCACAGGGTGCAGAAATTAAATTAACAACCGGAGAAACCGTGTTAAACTTTTGTGCCAACAATTATCTGGGCCTTTCTTCTCATCCGAAAGTGATTGAAGGAGCTAAAAAAGGATTGGATGCCCGGGGCTACGGTATGTCTTCCGTGCGTTTCATCTGTGGAACCCAGGATATTCACAAAGAACTGGAAGCAAAGATTTCCCAATTCTTTGGTACAGAAGATACAATTTTATATGCAGCTTGTTTCGATGCCAACGGCGGTGTTTTTGAACCCCTCTTCTCTCAAGAGGACGCTATCATATCTGATGAATTAAACCATGCCTCCATCATCGACGGAGTACGTCTGTGTAAAGCAGTTCGCTACAGATACAAACACGCCAACATGGAAGACCTGGAAGAACAGTTGAAAGTAGCACAGGCACAACGGTTCCGAATCATCGTTACCGATGGAGTTTTCTCTATGGACGGCGACATTGCCAGATTAAAAGAGATTTGTGACCTCGCAGACAAATACAACGCCCTGGTCATGGTAGACGATAGTCATGCTGCAGGGTTCATCGGAAAAACAGGTCGTGGTTCTGCTGAATACAACGGAGTAATGGACCGCATCGACATTTTTACCGGAACGCTGGGTAAAGCCCTGGGTGGAGCTATGGGCGGTTACACCACTGGTAAAAAAGAAATCATCGAAATGTTGCGTCAACGGTCAAGACCTTATTTGTTCTCCAACTCTTTATCTCCGGCAATTTGCGGCGCTTCCATCGCCGTATTCGATATGCTGATGGAAAGCACAGAACTGCGCGACCGGGTAATGGAAAACGCAAACTATTTCCGGGGCAAACTGAAAGAAGCCGGTTTCGACATCAAACCGTCAGAATCAGCTATTGCAGCCCTGATGTTATACGATGCTGTACTTTCACAGCAATTCGCAGCCGAACTGCAAAAAGAAAATATTTATGTAACCGGTTTCTACTATCCGGTTGTTCCGAAAGGACAAGCACGCATCCGGATTCAGTTGTCTGCCGCTCATACCCGTGAACAATTAGACCGGGCTATTGCAGCATTTATCAAGATCGGTAAAAAACTGAATGTTATTCACTAATATTCAGAACATCAACTATTATCAATAGGGCTGTCGGAAACCGGCAGCCCTATTTCTTTCCGGACTACTAAAAAGCAAAAGACAAATAAACCACAAAATCAATTACCGCCAAGAGTTTTTTATACCGATACCAACACAGCCACACCATAAGGAATTTAGTTTTGTAGAAAAATACAAACCTAAAAACCAATAATATGGCATCAATCAAAGTAAAATTCCGCCCTTCCTCCATAAAAGGGAAAGAAGGTCGCATCTACTATCAAATCATCCAGCACCGCACTGTGCGCCAATTAAAAACAAAATACCGGATTTTTGCGGATGAGTGGAATAAAACCAAAGCCTCAATCATTGTCAAAAATACCCGCAACAACCGGTACCATTACCTGTTTTCTATTCAGGAACACATCATCAGAGACCTCAGACAACTGGAAAAGATCATTTATTTATGCAAAAGAAATTCAAGCAACATAACAACAGCAGATGATGTTATCCAGAAATTCCAGGATTTTGCAAATGAACAATCCTTTTTCAGCTTTATGAAAAAGGTTATCATCCAACTTAAACGACTTCATCGCGAACGGACGGCAGAGGCTTACATTGCTACACTTAACGATTTTCTGCGATTCCGGAAAAACAAAGATATTATATTGGATGCCATAAACTCCGATTTAATGAAAGAATATGAAGCCTACCTGAAAGCAAGAGGCATTACCATGAACACTATTTCATTCTACATGCGCGTTCTTCGGGCTGTATACAACCGGGCTGTAGAGGAAGGAGCTACGGCACAACGAAATCCGTTCAAACACGTCTATACCGGAGTGGACAAAACCGTAAAACGGGCTGTCACAATAGCTCATATACGGAAAATCAAGGAATTAGACCTGACAGCCTATCCGGCAACAGCCTTTGCCAGAAATATGTTTATGTTCAGTTTTTACACCCGGGGCATGTCATTTGTAGATATGGCCTACCTAAAAAAATCGGATCTCAAAAACGGAATGCTAACCTACCGAAGGCGGAAAACCGGACAACAGCTTTCTATCAAATGGGAAAAATGTATGCAGGAAATTGTAGATAAATACAATACGCCGTTCCTACAAGCCAGTCCCTATCTACTGCCCATCATCAAGACACCCAACACAGAGAAAGCCAGACAACAATACAAAAACAAACTATATATGGTAAACACACACCTGAAACAAGTGGGGGAACTCATTGACCTGCCGATACCTCTAAGCACTTATGTAGCGCGCCATTCATGGGCCAGTATTGCAAAAAACAAAAACATACCTGTTTCCGTTATCAGCGAAGGTATGGGGCACGGTTCAGAAACCACAACGCAAATCTATCTTGCTTCCTTAGAATGTTCCATTATTGACAAAGCAAATTCACTCATCTTGAAAGACCTATGAAAAGTAAGACTAAAACATCACTCCTTCAAATCAATGCGACCGAAAAATCAGACACCAATGACCTTTTCAACAAAATAATTTGACCTTTATAACAAAGTAGCTGTCCTCATTTTATTGTAATTTTATACTTGAAATAAATATACCACCCTCTATCTATGAAAAAGTTATTAACCACACTCAGCACGATGATTCTACTCTCAATCGTCGCATGCGCACAACAAAACCAACAGGAAATGAAATCTTCACAAACCGACAAGAAAGTACTGGTAGTCTATTTTTCAGCGACCGGTACAACCAAAACAATCGCCCAGAAAGTAGCAAAAGCAGCAAAAGGCAGATTATACGAAATAGTTCCGGCCCAGGCATACACTTCCGCCGACCTGAACTGGCATAACCAACAGTCCCGTAGCTCATTAGAGATGAACACCCCCGATTCCCGCCCCGCCATTGCTGGAGAAGCAGTCAATATAAACGACTACGACGTCATATTCCTCGGCTATCCCATTTGGTGGGATTTTGCCCCCCGTCCGGTAAACACTTTCATCGAAAGCCATCACTTTGACGGAAAACGGATGATCCCTTTTGCCACCTCCGGAGGAAGCTCTATCAACAACAGTGTTGCTACTCTTAAAAAGACATATCCTCAGATAGACTGGGCGGAAGGCAAACTCCTAAACAGTACATCTGCAGCCAATATCACACAATGGGTGGAAAAGGTTCTTGAATAAGGTCCCATACAATATCATACCATCATCTCTTCTCATTCCCGATAAATCAACAAATCGGGAATTTTTTATTACGGACCCACACCCAAAAACGTTATTTACAAGGTTTCTAATTCAAGATGTAATATGGGATACGGCTTCCCCTCACTGTCAATATCATCACGTCCAACAACAGCAAAGCCATGCCTTTGATAAAATTCCAATGCCCGGCAATTTTGTTCATTGACATCCACCTTTCGTACCCCTTTATCCCTTACGGCAAACAGAAGCAACGCCGAGCCATAACCCTTGCCCATCACACGGGGATGAACAAAAAGCATTTCAATCATTCCTGCACTTAATCCGATAAAAGCACATAAATTACCGACCTCATCCCTTAGTGCATACAACTCTACATTCAGCATATAATCATGAGGAATCCTCGCCCGGTAAAAATCAATGTCTTCCCTGCTCAGGAAATCATGCGTAACCTTCACTGCCTCAAACCATATCCGCGTCAAGGTCTCATATTCCCAACATCGTTCTATTTTCCCACACTCTACCATGAAAAAGATTTTTATTTTGAATAATCACCTTCAAAAATAAGTCCTATCCATTACATTCCATGCAAATTCTTTACTGAATCTGCATAGTTTCAGCAATAAATTATTCACCGCCAAACCCTACGATGTGCGTTATTTTGCCGAATAGGGACATTACAAAAATCGCTGAAACTAAAATAGTTTCAGCGATTTACGACATCTTGCCGGTTTGTCTGGTGATCCGCCTGGGATTCTCCCACATTCTGCAGTTTATCTGATAATCAATGTTCTCAAATAACAAGACTTCCGCTCTCCACCGATTCAACAGCGTACTGATTTCCGTATTCCGCATTGCTGTTTTCAACTTTCTTCGATACAAAAATAATAATAAAACAAGACATCTTGAAATATATCATTCTTAAAAAGTTTACATTGGAACTATTTTCCGACAATAGAAACAAAATCATCAATTCGCTTGGTCAGTTGGGTGAAACGTTGTACTTTGCAATAGAGTAATGTCGTAAAAAAATGTGTGTTTTGCGACAAAATCCCAATAAAAATGGCAAGACAAAACATTGATAATAAGATACTCACGGCTATAAATAGAAAAAAGCACGGCTCTATACTATTTGCAAGTAATTTTGCGGATATGGGAGAGCAAAAGACCATCAACAAGGTTTTTGAGCATATCACATATATTCAAGCAAGTTAAATCTTATATTTTGAGTATTGCTTTTTTAACTTCATCTGCATCTCGGCAATCATACTAACTTGTACATCAAGAATATTCGCAAACTCTCTATATAAGCCTACTATTTTATCTTGAATCTCCTTCAATTCTTCCGCCTCCTCGGCAACTCCTCTATCCCTTAACTCTGAAGCCCGTAGCCCCAACCTGCCAATCTTCGTTATTGCATCATTCATATCTTGATTAACTTGCAAAGCGTTATACCTCTTCTCTATTTCAGAAAAATCATCATACAAGTAAAGCGGATTTAATCTAAAAGCAGTCTCTCCAAATAATTTATTTGCCAGACTTGTTGATCTTATAAGTTTCTCCCATGTGACAGGATTATATTTTTCATTGATTTCATCACAAGCCATTTGCATCATTTTATAACAATCAGCACCATCTTGGAACCAAGACATTGCTTTTTCTGCAGCATCGGTCCGTCGTTGAAAAACAAGTTTTTTCATTTCCAATCTCGAAACATACCTTTGTTTGCAGAAATCAATGACCGCCGTAATCAAAAGCGTAACGACAGAACCAACAACTCCAGCAATAATCATTTTATATTCTTCCAGCATATCAATAATAGTATTTTTATTTCCATACACCCATATATAGCAACAACATTTCTCTATGCGAATATATGATAGAAACACAACAAAGATAAACAATTATACATATAATCACGTCAATGCAACAAAGCCAAATAACCGAAAAATAATTGTATGGCATAACAATTCAGTAACGTTTTATTGGCATAAACTGGCAGAATTTATTTTTGGACTTCCGCTTTGTTTTCATAGGCAAATAGAAGAATGATTTAATGAACTTCTAATATTCCGTATGGAATATTTCCACAAAGATAAATTGGGTTTACTGCAAAAAATGTCAACGTCTTTTTTATATAGCAAGTTTATGTCGGCGTATCACATCTCCAACCACCTGCTCCTCAAAAATCCGGAGGAGGTCGCTCCAATGGTCGATCACAATTTATTCACAAAGACAGACCTGGCATTGGATTTCTTCCCTATTTATTACGAGAGGTTTGGTTTAGGTGCTACGGCAATAGTCAATGACTTTTGCATAAATGTAATGGATGACAACATTACGTTATGAAGTCAGTGAATCAGCGTATCAGTGGCAAACCGGAAATCCAACGATACGAGTATTCGACCTGACACATGTCCACCCAAGCATTGTGCCGGATATCTAAAATTTTCAACCGAACAAACAATATAGCTGCGCAACATTATCGCAAATAGAAAAAGATTAGTGGCCCGAACTACAATAATCCATTATTGCATATCTGAAAGAGAATCGGCGATGATTTCTGTTTCTAATTGTGCAGACAGGACTGCACAATTAGAAACAATTTTGCCTATTTAAGCGTCTTAAACATCTTATTAATACACTTTTTCTTCTGTTCCATATTCGGGTGAACATAGAGATTAAGCGTTGTGCTGATATTTGCGTGTCCTAGAATTACACTGACCGTCTTGTAATCGCACTGGCTTTCGATGCAACGGGTCGCAAAGCTGTGGCGGAGTCCATGAAATTTCAAATCGGGAATGCCAAGTTGTTTCAGAAAGCATTTGTAGTAGTTACGATACGTTCTCGGTTCCGTTGGATTCGCCTCATTGGTCAAAATATAGTAATCGTCATTCATAACCTTTTTTAGCGGTCGAATCAGTTTTGACAACTCGTGGCTCATTGGAATATCGCGAACCGAATTTTTTGTTTTCGGAGTGCCTATTACCAGTTCGGTGTGCCTGTGGTTATCTTCAATAATGTATATCCGCTCTATGGTACGACAAACGCTTATTGTTTCCGTCGTAAGGTTTATATCCCCCCATTTTAACGCACAAACCTCCCCGATTCGCATGCCAGTACTAAGACAGACGTAAATTCCAAGATTACGAAAAGTGAAGTTATTGATAACATATTGCATTATACGTCTTTGATGACTTATGCTCAATACTTCCAATTCTTGTTTTTTCTGTTCGGTGGGATATTTCACACACCATTCCGTCAAGGGCATATAGCCCATTTTGACACCGAACTTCTGAATCATTTTCAGGACAATAAGCATATCCTTTACCGTCTTTTGACTCAGCCCCTCTTGCAGTTTTCGCAAAGCAAAATCCTGTATCTCGGATTCGGCAAGCTGTTGTTTCTCACCAAATGCAGGCAGTATATGATTCTCTAAGATAAGAGAATAAGCCGAGAGCGAAGATTGCTTTACATACTGTTGCTTATCCTTTTTCCAAAGGCTTGCTACCTCTCTAATTGTTTTGAAATTCTCCATATTGTAACTGTTTTAGAAGTTTATACACAGCAATATAGATGATGATTAGAGAAATAACATTCTCAATGTGCCCCCTTTGAGATTCCCGGAGTTTACCGACGAATGGACTGATACTACTATCGGTTCTATTGCGACCGTAGTCGGCGGAGGAACACCTGATACTACACAAAAAGACAATTGGGATGGGAATATATTGTGGTATACGCCATCTGAAATCGGGAAAGAGAAATACCTTTCCGATAGCGAACGACGAATTACAAATATTGGCTTAAAAAGTTCAGGCGCAAAATTGTTGCCCAAGGGAACAATCTTGCTGACATCCAGAGCGACAATAGGTGAATGCTCAATAGCCGCATATGAGTGCTCTACAAATCAAGGATTTCAATCTTTAATTGCGAATCAGGGCGTAAATAACGAATTTTTGTTTTATTTGGTAGCATCAAAGCGTAGAGAACTATTGAAACGAGCCTGTGGTTCGACTTTTCTGGAAATTTCGGCTAATGAGGTGCGAAAAATTAAAGTGAAATCCCCGTCTATTGATGAACAAAATAAGATTGCTTCATTGTTAGCATTAATAGACGAGCGTATCGCAACTCAAAGCAGGATAATAGACAAATTACAATCTCTAATGAGCGGAATATGTGAAAGGCTTTCATATTCCGACATGGGTGAAAATATTAAACTTGGAGATATATTATTAGAGCGAATCGAAAAAACAACAAAGAACAATCAATACGAGATATTGAGTTCTACTGTCAAAGGCATATTCCTACAAAGAGAATATTTCTCCAAAGATATAGCGAGTGAAGATAATATTGGTTATAAGGTTGTTAGATTAAATGACATTGTATTGAGCCCACAGAATCTATGGATGGGAAACATTAACTTTAATGATAAATTTCAGATTGGCGCAGTATCTCCATCATATAAAGTCTTTACCATCGCCGAGCAGTTCTATAAACCATTCATATCCGCAATATTAAAGACACGCCGTGCATTGTATAACTATGAACTTGTCTCCGAGCAGGGAGCAAGCATTGTCCGTCGCAATCTAAATATGGAGGCTTTCGAGCAACTTACATTTAAGATTCCTTCATACGACAGGCAAGTTCAAATAGGTAACGTCATATTAACGCTTCAACATCGAATAGACCTGACAAAGAAATTATATTCTGCGATGATACAACAAAAACAATGGTTTCTTCAACAGATGTTTATATAAACATCTGTTGAAAAAGATGTCGTTTCTGTATTGTGTATTGTTGCAAAATGGACTGTTCAGTCTCAATCTTGCTCTCTATTTTTGATATAGCCGTAGCAATCCTCGCTTGTTCCTCAATGGGTGGACAATATATTTTCGCTTTCCCGTAATCCTTGAAATATATATGCGGAATCGCCATACCTGTTTTATACGGAGTGAAGTTGAAACACATCAAACAATAGTATAAGTATCTTAATAGATACCCGTCCTTCGCAGTCAAATAGTTTGATGTGCCTATAACAGAATATTCTCCATCTGCATAACTAACGGTTCCAACACCAGAACCGTCTTTTACAATAAGTATAGAATCAACTGTTACTTCCGGTTGGTCAGTAAAACCACAGATGCCACTTGCACCATATACCCGATATTTTCCAGATAAATCTATTTGATTTTCTTGGAGAGAAGAAGAATGGCAAACCAAACAATCTGAGATCTTCGTGTTCGGTGTGTTAGTCGTAAGTGATTCTGCAATTCCGCTCATTAGAGATTTAATTTCTCCATAAGCCTACTAGGTCCAAAATAATCTAAAACATAAAACGGGAAAGCACTCAACACTGCAACTTGGGGACATTTATGATTAATATACTTCTCTAATTGTTTGGAAAAAATATCCTCTTGCGATATCAAAGAGGTCGGTAATTTAAAGATATCATTTATAAGATAATTAGCCTTACACAAATGAGCACTCATTAATTCTATCCAAACAGCTGTTGTATAAGAATTAATATTAGAAAGTTGCGGTCTGCTATCTGTCGGTACAAATGTTTTATAATGAGGTTCATTAAGGCAAACATCCTTATCGGTACACGTGTCAATATATGGACAGTTGCTACGCTTGCATTTTACCGTTAATGTCTTGAAAGTTTCTATATCTTTGAAATGACGCATTGCTTCCACCATTGGATAACTGATATAAAGTTTTCCTTCATTCGTTTCATCATTGAAGAATAAAAGCATCTCTTTTATCTTTTCGTCATCCGCCCATGTAGCGTGGGCATCATAGTCAAAAAACAGATAGATATAAGCAAAACTATCACGATTGTAATCTTTTAAGACTTCTGCATTTTCAGTTCTCCGCTCCTTTAATAAAGAAATAATATCTATCGCAAAGTTGCCTTCATTTTTTATGGCACGATATAATTGGTATATTTCTGCATCAAACACACATTTAATGGCATGTCTGTCTCCCAAGAAATTTTGCTCTAATTTCTTTACAAATTTATCCTCCGTGCTGGCACCTTCAAAGATAAATAATATTTTCTCTTTATTCTTCATAGAACGCTCCTGCACGATAAATCTTTTCTATATTATGTCCAAATCGCAATTCTTTATCTGTACAATCAGCCAAACATTTTATTTTGTTGTTGTTCAAAATGAAATTGCAATCTGGGCGTAATAAGTCGTTTGTCATTAAATATGTATTGTGTGATGATGTAAACATCTGACAATCAAGAGAAAAAAGTCGTTTGCACACCTCAAAAGCTAAACGGAAATGGTAGAACGCATCAAATTCATCTATAAAAACAAATGATGCTTCGTTCATTCGTTTTATCCAAAAATATAATAATTGCAATGAGCGAGTTCCCGTCGATGCAAGCAAATGAAATGGCACAACATAGCCCTCTATTTTGCAAAGAATCTGCTTGTCTGTGGGATGATGTTTAGCAAATTGGAATTTCTGCTCACTCACACTCTGTAGAAACGCAGAGAAATCGTCAAGTAGATTATTTGCTATGATAAACTCATCCAACATTGTGACATGTGTTTCGAGCCCAATAAATTCACGAACATCGAGATTCCTGAACCAAAGCATGGAATTGACAAATCTATTGAGTTTCATTAAATAGTGCTCAGATCCAAGAGGATAAGATGTCAGCAGAAAATTGATTATAGATACATTATTGGCATTGTTTTTAAGACTTTGTTCTATATTCTTATCCATAGGAAATTGCTGTTTGTCTATATGGAAAGAATTTCTTTTTCGCTCAAAAATATTGATTTTGTCAACAAAAAGGCTCTCTTCAACTAATGCACCAACAGCATTTTTGGCATAAATGTATTCAACTTCAGTTTTATGAAATTTAAATGTATATTCAAATGTAACAATTTCATTTTTTTTCCCTGCATAGACAAAATTAAGATAGTAATCCGGTTTTTTCCATTTAGGAGATAAGTGGTTTTCTATATCGAATAGAGCCAAACCAAAGTTTGTTTTTCCAGAACCATTGGGGCCATATATAATGCCATTCTTTATAATACCATCTTTAACCGCCGTTTTATTAAACTCATAATTGGCAGACTTGGATAAATCCCATTCAATACGATTGGCAAATCCTCTATAATTTGTTACTGCAAATTTTGTTAACATATGGTTTGTGACTTGATTTAATTACAAAAATAGGTATTATTCTCATTAGTCCGTAATTTTTTTACGGAAATTTATCTATTGAAATTCAACTTGTTCAAAACATGGCAAAATTTAAGGATTAAAATTCATCAATGTTTGAGTTAAGATACTGGTTTTTCTTAAGAAATTATTTGTTTTTTGTATTTTAGCAGAAAAAAAAGAAAGCGATGATAACGAATGAATTTCAAGTCTTTGACCCCTTAAAAGATGATGTAAATACAATACCAACCTTATCAGGAAATTACATTTTTGCCCTACGAAAAAATAGAAAACTTCCAGATGTTGGTATTCCTGTAACCTATACCAAGTTTAGAGATTATGAAGTTATATATGTCGGTATAGCTAGTAATAGCCTTAAAGATAGAGATGTCAAAAAGCATTTCAACGGAAATGCTGGTGGCTCAACTTTCAGGAAAAGTCTTGGTTGCTTGTTTGGATACAATTTAATACCTCGAGATTCGCATTATAATAGTAATGGAAAAACTAAATTTAATATTACTGATGAAAGCAAACTCTCGGATTGGATTAAAACAAATCTATTATTGTTTTATTATCCCAATAAAGAATTTGACAGCATTGAATCTCTTTTGATTCAAGCCTTAAATCCACCATTAAATTTAGATAAGAATTACAATGTTGTTAATTCAGAATTCAGAAAACACTTATCCAAGTTAAGAAACAGTAAACCAAATTGTTACCACAACAATATCATGAAAAGTAATAATCAAAGAAATACAGGTCAAGAATTATATGTTAAAATATGGGAAGATTATTTGCCTATAATATTGTCTGCTATTAAGTGTAAACACAAAACAATAACACTTGACCGCACTTTAATTGAATCGGCAGGAAATAGAAAAAATTCTGGATATTCTTTTCGTTTAGATATAGCTAATGGTATCGTACCCAGAAAAAGCGGTTCAGCAGTTGCACGAGATTTGAAAAAAGTTTTGGATGAAAGCTCTGATTTTAAAAAACTTGCCAACGAGAAAAGTATAACAATTAAACTAAATACTCGTTTTGAACTAATAGTGCAAGTAATATAAAGAAATTTAAACCTTAATCAAGGGACTAAATGATAGCTTTCACAATATTGAAGAAGGTGATTTAATATCATTTGATGAAATAGGTAGAGCCTATTCCGGACTAACTGGGAAGAGTGGCGATGATTTTGGTCATGGGAGCCCATATATCACTTATCTCAATGTTTTTCAAAATAATATCGTAGACGAAGGACAGACAGGTTTAGTATCCGTTGATGCAAATGAGAATCAGAACACAGTATCTTATGGAGATGTTTTATTTACGCTATCATCAGAAACACCAGAAGAAACCGGAATAGGATGTGTCTACTTGGGGCAGGCTGACAAATACTACCTCAATAGCTTTTGCTTTGGAATTACGATTACCAAACCAAACAAGGTCTATCAACCATATTTAGCCCATCTGGTATCATCATTAAAATTCAGAAAATTTGTATATCCTCTTGCACAAGGAAGTACACGTTTTAATCTGCAAAAGAATGATTTTATGAGGAAAAAATTTATGCTGTTACCCTTTGAGAAACAAAAAGAAATATCAACGATTCTGGACACTCTACATAATCGATTATCTGCTGAATGTAAGTTTATTGACCTATATAGAAAACAGAAGGCTTATCTATTGCACAATCTTTTTATATAAACAGCATATTGAGTAGGTATCGCTTTTGCTTAAGTAATGTGTAAAGGGTATTATTTTCCAACACAATCTTTGTGTTTAGCGATGACAATGCTTTTGAAACTGAGAGAATCTCATCATTACTTATGGGAAGCGGAATGCTATTTTCAAGGAATCTTCGATTAGTGATATTGATTGTATTTTTTGCACCTTTTTGAATAAGTGGAAAAAGATAGTTATTGGTATTCAGCGGATTTAGAAAGTAATAATGGAGAATATTGCCAATTTCAAAAGAATCCGGCTTGTACACTCCATAAAGAGGAGAGACTGCAACCGAATTCTGACATTGGCTCTGCCTAATAATACCAAAGGGTTGATTCCCTGTCGGAGATTTAGTGTAGACGATATCACCATATTTAACCACATTGTAATGAGCTGTATCTTTTGCGGCAAATGACCGTCCTAAATACTCAACTTGATTAACGATTCCGACCGATACGGAAACAGAATGAACAGGATAATACTCTATATTCAATTCATTCCGTTCACTTAATATCTCGGACAACATTACTTTGTGCCATGTTTCTTTTTCGAGACCATCATGAACTAACCTCTGTATAATTCCCTTGATTAGAGATTGTAATTTGTCTATTATCCTGCTTTGGGTTGCGATACGCTCGTCAAGTAAAGAAATAAAATGATTTAGTTTTTCCTGTTCTTTTAATGATGGATATTGAATCTTAAACTTTTCAATTATCTCATAACATAAATTTTGCTGTTTGGTTCCTTGAGCATATTTTATTCCAATAGCATTTCCATGCTTCTTATACCAAGAATACAGAAATTCATTTGTAATCATACTTGTGGGAGTAAAAGCCATACACGCTTGGCTAATTGTAGATTTTTGCATCGTAATTGAACCTGTGCCACGAACACCTTCAGCTTCAAGCCCATATATTGCAATGACAAATGTACCAACAGGTATTAGTTTAAGATTGTTTTCTTTTACGACTTCTTCAGAAATATGCTCTTTCGTCTCGCCAATATAATGCTCTTTCAATTCGCCACTTGTAATCCAATTTATCTCGCCGCTGAAATTCTTTTTATCCAATCTACTTGGTGTATTCCCAGAATATAATTCAAAACAATCACCTATAGTTGATTTCGTCCACTCGTCGGTAAACTCCGGAAATCTCAAAGGGGGCACATTGAGGTTTTTTGAACCTTTTATCTTCTCACGCTCGGTAGAAGCAGCAAACTCGTTCTGCTCTTGCTCAATCGAAAATTCGGGGACTTTATTTTTACTATTTATTGCCATAGTAACTTCATTTTATTCTTTCTCTGAGTCAATATCCAACGGAAGTAGGCTGTCTCCAAATCGGTCAAAATCAGAGCTAAACAGTTTATCCTGAATTATGCGATATTTCTCAAACTCCGATTCTGCAAAACTCTTTGCGAACTCGGCAGTAATCTTTCCGGCATCGGTCAATACAGCATCTCCCGATGCTTCAAGAATGATATCTATCCGTTTTGCCCAATCCTCCATTGTCATAGGGATATGACGCTGCGCCATACGCTCAGCCATATCAAGAACTGCATTCACCAAACGCCCCATATCGTTAAGTTCTGTTTCTTTGAGATAGTTTTTGGCGATACTTACATCCGGCTTCACAATTTTGCCATGTGGCGCATTCTCCCAAGTAGTCAGCCCCATATGCTCTTTATTGGCATCAGCCCGTTTAACAATAAGCTCTGCAGCTGTATGACCGTGAACTGCGTAGTGCATCTTGTTCTGCACTTTTTGAAAGAACAAGCGTGTAGTCGGTGCGTCTCCGTTATAGTCTATTGCCGTGCAATAGATGTCAGTAAGTTTCTGATAAAAACGACGTTCACTCAATCGAATCTCTCGGATTTCCGCCAAGAGATGCTCAAAGTAATCAACCCCGATAAATGAACCGTTTTCCATGCGCTTCTTGTCAATCACATAGCCACGTATGGCGAACTGTCGCAAAATATAGGTACACCACTGCCGGAACTGGGTAGCACGAACCGAATTGACACGATAGCCGACAGAAATTATTGCATCAAGATTATAGAACTGGAGCTTACGGGTTACTTCTCTTTTGCCTTCCGGTTGAACTACCGAGATTTCTTCGGTAGTTGCTTCTTTGAGCAATTCGCCAGTATCGTAGATGTTTCGCAGATGTACGCCAATATTGTCCGAAGTACAATCGAACAATTGCGCCATTGCTTTCTGTGTCGCCCAAACCGACTCGTCCTTATATACTACTTGTATTCCCTCTTCCTTCCCTTCGGCCAAAAATATAAGGAACTCCGCCGTGCTGTTGCGTATTTCAAACTTCTTCGTCATACAATCAATTATTCTACGATACCCAACTCCTTCAAATATACTTCAATCTGACGGTCTAAGTCTGCTCGTTTTGCTTCCAGCTCCTTGATTTCGCTCATCACGGCGTGAATGTCAATAGGCTCCTCCTCCTCGAAAGTATCAACATAGCGCGGAATGTTGAGGTTGTAATCATTGTCAATGATTTCCTGCATTGTGGCGCAGTGGCTGTACTTCTCAATCTCCTTGCGCTCACGGTAGGTATCAACAATTTTCTTAATGTGTTCCGGACGTAATTTATTTTGCGTCTTTATCTTCTCAAATTCTTTGCTTGCGTCAATGAACAAAATGTTGTCATTAGCTTCGCGACACTTCTTGATGACGAGAATACAGGTCGGGATGCTCGTTCCATAAAAAATATTGGCTGGCAAGCCGATTATTGCATCAATATAGTTGCGTTTTTCAATAAGGAACTGCCGTATTTTTCCTTCAGCAGCTCCACGAAACAGCACGCCATGCGGAGCGACACACGCCATTGTACCACCGTCATTGAGGTGATATATCATATGGAGGATAAAGGCATAGTCGGCTTTTGATTTAGGAGCCAACACACCCGCTCTACTGAAACGGTCATCATTATTGAATTTTGATGCAGCACTCCAATCGGCAGAGAATGGAGGATTGGCAACCACTGCATCGAACTGCTGGTCACCAAAGGCATCTGCTTCAAGCGTATCGCCGTTCTGAATATCAAAGTCATTGTATTTGACACCGTGTAGCAGCATATTCATTCGAGCGAGGTTGAAGGTCGTCGGATTCTTCTCCTGTCCGAACAGACTGTCTGCCTTGCCACTTCTAGCCGTACGAAGCAACAGCGAACCAGAACCGCAGGTCGGGTCATAGACATTTTTCAGACGTGTCTTGCCCGTTGTAACGATCTCGGCAAGAATCTCGCTGACCTCTTGCGGCGTATAGAACTCTCCGGCTTTCTTGCCGGCTCCGGCAGCAAACTGCCCAATCATATATTCGTAGGCGTCGCCGAGAATATCAATGTCGCCAGCTTCTTCTAGTCCGAAGTCAATGCCATTCAATGCAACAAGTACATCACTAATCAATCGGTTTTTATCATCAGCAGTCTTCCCGAGCTTTGGCGAGGCAAGATCAATATCCGAAAACAAACCGCCGAAGTCATCTTCGCTCTCCTGTCCGATGGTGCTATCTTCGATTTTCTTCAACGAGCGTTCCAAACGGGGCAAGATATTCTCTTTCTTGCCAATAGCATCAATTATAGTGGAGAACAAAAAGTCGGGTTCGACGAAGTAACCAAGATTCTCAACGCACAAGACTTTGATTTCTTCTTTCAATACTTCATCGTTACTTTTCCATACTTCTTGAAAAGTCGTCTCGTCAGTCTTCAACTCATCATTTACATATAGCTCTATCTTCTCTGAAAGATATTTATAGAAGATGAATCCGAGAGAGAAGTACATAAAGTCGCTTGCAGACATATTACCTCTCAGCGTATTGGCAACAGTCCACAACTGACTGCGTAATTTCTGTTGAAGTTCCTCGCTCATATCTTTGTAGTATTTAATCCCAATTAAACGTATTAATAATTTCCCGCAGCCTGTCAGTGATTCGTCGTAGCATACTGGTACGCTCCATCAATTTCAAACCTTTCTTGGCACGGATAGCAGTTTGTATGATTTCCGGTTTCTCTCTTTGAAGGTAATCATATTCAGAAATGAACTTGGTCAAGGTTTCTTCTTCAATGCCCTCAGCAGATGCAAGTTCATGTACCGCATTGTTCCTCGCCGTAATTATATAGTTGTTCAACCGACTTTCCAAATCCATAGAACCATCGGTCTTTGCCTGTTTAAATCCAGACTTGTTATTATCCACATTCTCACGGATAAAGTCGTCAATAAGTTTGGACTTGTTGCGCATAACGGCATCCTTTATCATTGTATCAAGAATGTTCTGACGTTTCTGTTGATAATCCGCATCATCCGGGTTCAAATCAGCAATCAGTTCAAGAATATAGGCTACATTGATAACATCGCTGTGCAACAGCTCAAGGCAAAAGTCAATATCATCCAATGTGCGGTCATCGCCATAAGGTATTTCAACATCAGTTGCCAACGACAATGTCGGTTGCGTCGGAATAATTACACCGACTGTTATGTCCAAATACTTACTCTTGAAGTCGGCAAACTCCTGTTCGCTCATTACAAAATCGCAGTCAGTCGGCTCAAAGTCCTCATATATCTGTATCTCTGCGTGTTTCTTGATAATCTCACGGAAAGCCAGCACGAAATCCCGCTTATCATATTCACTTTTCAGCAAATCCACACTCTGTACATCGGGATATATCTCTTTGAACCTTATCGCCAATTCGTTCAACTCCCTTTTAACCGTATCGTAAGTTTCCCTAATAATGAACTCGTTGGGATTGTTGTTGCTAAACAGTTTTACGGCAGCATCAACCTTTTCTTTGAGGTCGCGGAAACATACGATTTTACCGAATCGCTTTTTCTCGTTCAGCACCCGGTTTGTACGACTGAACGCCTGTATCAGCCCGTGCCATTCCAAATTCTTATCAACATACAGCGTATTCAGTTTTTTCGCATCAAAACCGGTCAGAAACATACCGACAACCAGAAGAAGATCAAGCGGTTCCATATCTGGTTTTTTCTTTTTCATCCGCAGGTTGATATCATCGTAGTATGCGTTGAAATTATCAGTAGTGAAAGCCGTATCGAACATTGCATTATAATCATCCATAATGTTCTGTAATTCATCGGCAGTCACATTCTCGTTCTCGAATCCCTGATTCATACCGGTTTGATTATCGTCCTGACTCTCATTGGCAGCGAATGTAAACACTGCTCCGATTTTAATCCTCGGATTAAGTGATTTGAAAATCTTATAATATTTCAATAACATTGGCACGGACTGTACAGCAAACAATGCATTGTATTCCCCGTCGAATGTGGATTTATTGAAATTGTTGAGAATGAACTGGGCTATCTCCGTCATTCGTTTCTCATCGAACAAGTCAGTATCCTGCTGCCCTTTGTAATATTCAACAAGAAAACCAAGCACATTTCCATCAGCAATGGCATCCTTAATAAGATAGCGATGTAGACAATCTCCGAAAACTTCAGCAGTAGTATGTTCCTGTTTCGCATTTTCGGCAAAGATTGGTGTGCCAGTAAAACCAAATATCTGAAGGTTATTGAAGAATTTGACGATGTTTTTGTGGCAATCCCCGAAATGGCTTCTGTGACATTCGTCAAAAATCATTATCACCTTCTGATTGCGCACCTCCTGCAAATGTTTGTTATAGTAGTCACGCGTTACAGCACAATTCAGTTTCTGAATGGTAGTAATAATTATCTTGCTGTCTCCACTCAATCGTTTGATAAGCTTGTATGTATTATCCGTGTTATCCACTGCACCTGGTTCAAATGCCTCATACTCGGATTGCGTCTGCGTGTCAAGGTCATGACGGTCAACAACGAATAAAACTTTGTCTATCCCGTCAATTTCGCTTACCAATTGGGCGGCTTTAAATGAAGTCAGGGTCTTACCTGCGCCAGTCGTATGCCAAACATAGCCGTTCTTGTTGGTGTTTTGTACACGGTCAAGAATCTGTTCGACTGCATAAAACTGGTAAGGTCGCAAGACCATCAGACATTTGTCGCCTTCGTGCAAAACGATGTATTTGCTTATCATTTTGCCCAAATTACACTTCTCCAGGAAAGAGCAAGCGAACATTCGGAGGTCATTAAAAGGCACATTCTGTGCATCCGTCCAGTTGAAAGTGAATTTATATCCGCTATTGGGATTGTTGGCAAAGTAACGCGTATTAATTCCGTTGCTAATGACAAACAATTGGACATAGTCGAACAAGCCATGAAACGATGTCTTGTGATATCGCTGAATCTGATTATATGCTTCTTTCAGTTCTACTCCACGACGTTTCAACTCAATCTGAACCAGCGGTAGACCATTGATGAGTATCGTTACATCATAGCGACATTTTTTCCGTCCCTCGACCGTTATCTGATTGGAAACCTGAAACTCGTTCTGACACCACTGATGCTTGTTGAGGAACTCAATCCAGACACGCTCGCCGTTTTCCAATTCAAATTCTTTCAAATCGCGAAGTTTTTGGGCTTTCTCGAAGCGCGTGCCACCTTCCAAATAAAGAAGTATCTTATCGAACTCGGCATCAGTAAAATGCTCTCGGCCATGCAATGCCAATTCCTTACGATTATGTTTCTCTAATTGCAACTTAAAATTGGCATACAGATTTTCCTCTTCTTTGATAGAGATATATTCGTAACTCATCTCTTTCAAAGTCTTAATCAAGCCTTGTTCAAGTATTTCCTCGCTTTGGGTCATATTTTTGTCGGATATAACATTCAGGATATAAAACCCCTAATTTAATGTCTGCAAATATACGACAATTTGCTCAACGAATGTCAATTATTGAAAAAATAGGTATTTATCAAAAAGAGATTCTCTTTAACAAAGCAAATAACATATAAAACAACTATTCAGAATCTCATCCCTCGCTTGCGCTTGGCTTTCCTCTTTCGGCGAAGTATCTCCGCCAATTCCTGGTTGGCTTCCACGTCAGCGATGTTGTACGATGAAGCGTTGCCGTTCAATAATCCCAGCGAGCCGCTGAAAAATTCAGGATGCGTAGGGGCGGATTGAGTGATCGGTACGGCGGTTTCAGAACTTCTCGGCATCAGCCTCGTGCGTTCATCCATTCTGTTGCGTTGCAAGAGTGCATCAATCCCGGAATAGCTGAATCGCCTGTCCACCTTGGAGCCGTTGAAGCGGTAGCCGTTCATGGCAAAGACAACACCCTGAACCTCGTTTGTCTGCCCCTTGTGCTTGAAGCGGACTTCCACGCCCTGCCGGTTGAGGTTGGCGACAAGCACGTTCCAGTTTCCGCACCTGCCGGTTTCCGTTTTGAGGATGTCGTAAAGTTCGTACTTCGTCCTGTCCGGCTCCTTCAGGCGGTTGCGCTTGACGTTCTCCTTGCCGTCCGCCATATACAGACCGTATTTCAACGTCAGCTCCCTGCAGATACGGGTGCTGCGTATCCGCTCGTTTCGGTCCGAAATGGTCCTGCCATTGTTGTCTATGCGGTTGAAGGCGATATGCACGTGCGGATGCTCCTTGTCGAAATGCCGGGCGATGAGGAACTGCGTATTCCGGATGCCCATTTTCTCCATATATTCAAGTGCGATACCCGCCATGACGCGGTTCGTCAGGTGCGGTTCATTCTCCTTGGAAAAGCTCAATGCGATGTGTCCGACCGGCTTCGCAACCTTGTTGTTCATCTGCGACTGGACGTTGAAGCTCATGGCGATGGTTTCCTTGTTTTCCATGAATAAGTCCTCGTGTGCCACTACCTGAGTTCCCTTGTTCTTGTCAAGAATGTAGTTCACGACGCCTCTGAAATTACTTCCCTTTACGATTTTCGCCATCATATCCCTATCATGCTGATGAGTTCGTGAATCCTTGCCACCGCCACCTTGCAGTCCCAACGGACTCCGGAAAAGCCTCCGGTATTTGCTTTGCGTGCAAGCTGGTTGAGGTTGTTCGCCATGCCGCAGAGCTGGCGCATATATCCGGCGTGTTCCTCCGACAGCCGTTCCTTGACATAGCCGTTCCGGAAACACTCCCTTATGTATTCGCTCGGCGACACGCCCGTCTTGTGCGCCTGTGTCAACAGCCGGAAATAATCCGGAGCCATCATTTTTACCGCGACACGGTATTTCAGTTTCTCGGTCGCTTCCTTTCTGGGACGACCGCCCCTGTTGCGTTCCTTTTTCTGCTCCATGTTCAATGTGTTTACTGTGAATACTGGGTACACTGCGTAGACCAACGGGATGCCCCTTCCCAGGAATCGGGAAGGGGGTAGCAGGCGGTTTCGGTGCACCCGAAACACAAACTTGCTACCTCCAAATTCAAAACCTCTCCGTTTTGAGTTGCTCGAAATAATTCCATTCCTGCCATCGCCTTAATGATTATAATTTACGCCATTGTTTGAGGTCGTCCCGATAGCTTTCCAGATGATGTGTTGCAAGATTCTCCAGCAGTCCCGATACGCTCATCCGCCTTGTCCCGAGGGTGCGGACAATCCTGTCCAGCCTGTCGCGGACGCTTCCGCTGATGAACACGGGCTTGCGGTCCTCGATTCGGGGGACTTGCAGGAAGGCGGTGCGGTATTCTTCCAGGGAAAGCCGTCGTTGCTTGTTGCTGATGCGTTTTGTGGATACTCCATTGGAAACGGATGCGTCCTGTTCCGCGTTCTCGAAAGATGCTTGGGAGAAGGGAAGGTATTCCTCCCTTTGGGGGAATACATCGGTCGGGAAATAGCTTCCCGGCTGAAAGTCCCGGTACCCGTCCTCGCTTCCTGCCGGTGTTTTTCTTTTCTCTGTCATGATGAATCGTTTTTTTTATGGTTTGTAAAATGGTCTCGGCATCTACTCCGGACCTGTTGTCGGGAACAAAAGAAAGAAAGCCATTGTCATCAGCCAAGCGATTGGAGCCGATGCGTCAATTTTGTTGACTATTGCCACAAGGGAGAGTGGATGTTCCGCGCATACTTCACCAGTTTGCCCAAGTGCGGTCTTTACAGACAGGGAGTATGCTCAGTTCGGTGATTACAGGAAAGACACTGATGACGGTAAGCGCACGAATAAATACTCCGGAACGAAGCAAATCACTGCCAACCTGTGCCACATACTGCCACTTGCTTGAAGATGTGTACAGGTATGAGAAAAAACGCCTTATTTCGCGGATGACATGAAACCAGTATTCACACAAAAACAGAAAAACGTATGGAAGTAATCACGATTGAAAAGAAGACGTTCGATGAAATGAACGAGAAATTTGAGCGGTTCGTAGACCGGGTGGAGGAAATTTGCCGGCGATGCGGTGACAAGGGCCTGGGGGAATGGCTGGACAACCAGGACGTGTGCCGGATGCTCAACATCAGTCCCCGGACCTTGCAGACGCTTCGGGACAACGGCACGCTGGCATACAGCCGGATTAGCCAGAAAATCTATTACAAGCCCCGGGACGTGAGACGCATCCTGCCGGTCGTGGAGGAAAGACGGAAAGAGGCGGGATACAGGAAGAGGACGATTTGAAATGAAGAACCCCTGGATTCGAAAGGAAGTGAAATGAAAAACAAATTAAAACCTAAACTGAAATTAAACCTAAAAACAAATGCCTATGAGCAATGAACTGATAACTGAAAAGAATGAGCGGGTCAACCACTTTATGGAAAGCCTTGACCGGATGCTGAAAGGAATGGAACGCCTTGCCACCGGTTGCCGTCCCGTCTTGAACGGGGAACGCTATCTGACGGACAAGGAGCTTTCCGCCCGGCTGAAAGTGAGCCGGCGGACCTTGCAGGACTACCGGAACGAGGGAAGAATCCCGTATATCCTGTTGGGCGGAAAGATTCTTTACCGGGAGAGCGACATCGAACGGATGCTGGAGGAAGAGTATCGGGAGGCGTTTCGGTGGCAGGATTAGGGGAATGAGGGATGCCGTCCGATTTTCTTGAGGGAGCGCAGTTCTCCGTCTGCCTCCTCTGAGATAACTCTAAAAAGGAAACAGCCTGCCGGATAACATCACATCAATGTTCCGTGCAGGCTGTTTTTCTGTTTTCTTTTCGTCGCTTGTTCCCGTTGCCGGATGCCTCCTGGGGCGTGCCGTTGACAGGTGCAAGGTTTTCGGACGGAATACGCTCCGAAGGAGGAAGATTGCGTCCGAAACGGCTCTGTCCGCCCGACCTTGCACTTCTCAAAAGTTGCACGCCCATCTTTGCATCCGGATGACGGGAACAGGCGAAGGAAAGATGGTGCCGTCTATTAATTGTACATTTCCTCCTTATCCCTTTCTTTGCGGTTGAGGACTTCCCCGTGTACGATTAAATACACCGGAGGCACAGTACATTCCTTATTTCCGGAATACAACCGTTTCATCGCATATCGCCGGAAGGTACGGCTTCCCTTGCTTTGTATTCTGAACGAGACGGCCATCACTACTTCAAGGTTGTAGGCGTCGAAACTGATGCCGTCGGGTTGCCGGACATGCTTTATCGTATCAAACTCGTCCACTTCCTTGTTCTTGTAGATGGACTGATAGTCCTGCGTACATCGCACTCGAACACGCCGAGCAGGTCGGCAATTTCCGACAAGGTCATCCATACGGGGACGTCCGGCATCGTGACCGCCCCCATTTCGCTGATTCTTATGATTCCTCGTGGCATAGGCTGAATTTTTGACGTAACACATCCATTTCTTCCGACACCGTCTTGTCCATTAGCTTTGCATATATCTTGGTCGTACGGATATCGGAATGACCTAGCATCTTTGCGATGGATTCCATGGAGACCTTGTTGGCGAGTGCCACGCAGGCAAAGGTGTGCCGGGCCTGATGCGAGCTGACGGATTTTTTTATTCCGCAGACATCGGCAATTTCCTTCAGGTAGGCGTTCATCTTCTGGTTGGAGGGGACGGGAAAGACCACCCCTTTTCGGACACACTCCGGATGTGAGCTGTATTTCTCCACAAGCATCCGCGGAATGTCAAGCAACGGGATGTTGCACATGTTGTTCGTCTTTTCACGGGATTTGCGTATCCAATAGCAACCCGTATCGTCCTGTGATATGTGGGCTGGCGTCAGATGTTGCACGTCGGTAAAGGCCAGGCCGGTCAGTGAACAGAAGGCAAAGATGTCGCGAACCACCTCCAGACGAGGCACATCAAAGGTCTTGACAAGAAGCTGTTTCAATTCCTCCTCCGTCAGAAAGTCGCGGTTGCTCTGCGTCTGGTGGAAACGCATTTCCTGAAAAGGGTCGTCGCTCATCCACTTGTTTGTCAAGGCGAGACGAATTATCTTTTTGAGGTTCTTGAGGTATTTCACGGTCGCATTCTGGGCGCACCCCTTGCTCGCTTTTATGAAGTGCTCAAATTCCAGGACAAAAGCAGGCGTTATTTCCCGTAGCGGAATGTCCGTGCGATTGTATTTCGTCTGAAGCAGTTCTTCCAGATAGCGGACGGTGCGTTCATACCGGAGGACGGTGCCTTTCACGTAATCCTTCCCCAGCAGTTCACGATACTTCCGGTTGTGCTCTCGGAAGACCTCCAAAAGCATCTTGGGGGTATCGCCCTCTCCGCTGTACAGACGTTTGAGCATTTCGGCGGTAATGGGCCTGTCTGCCTCCATCAGTTCCCGATAGAACTGATAAATTTTGGTGCGGACCACTTCCAAATATTGGTTTAGCTCCAGGGTCTTTCGGTCCTTGCCGACCGCACAGCCACGTTGGGCGTTCCACCGTCCCGCATCAACGCTCCGTCCAAGCTGAAGCTCGGCACGCCGACCGTTCATGGTAATGCGCAGGCCGATGGGGGCTTCGCCGTTCTTCAACAATCTTGTCCTCCTGATAAAGAAGAGAATCGAAAAATAGGTTCGTTGCATTGTCATACTTTCCTCCTTTTTTAGTGCGTAAAACTAGGTTTGAAAGCCAAAAACATGACAATGCAAAATATTGTAAATCAGCGAATAATTGACAAATTCGGTGGAGATTTTTTTAGGGTGGCTTACTCCACCGATTTCGCAGGTGATGGGTGCCTTATTTTGCCAAAAACGGAGGGCGTATCCTAAAAGAAAATCCCTGATAACGCTTGATTATCAGGGATTTTCTTTTATCTGCTTCTTCTATAAGTGATCCGCCTGGGATTCGAACCCAGGACCCCAACATTAAAAGTGTTGTGCTCTACCGGCTGAGCTAGCGAATCGGGCCACAATATTTCTCCATTGCGGGTGCAAAGATAAGGATAATATCTATCCGTACAAATTTTTAGGACTTTTTTTATTATTATTCATCCGGAAAATACACAGATTCCACCTTTTGGAGGCGGGAACGAAGGAGGGGCATTTCTTTCTGACGGATAGAGAGGAGCATCTCGCATTCCAATTCAAACTGACGTTCAAGTATTTCAGGATTTGTTTCTTTTACAATTCTCATCACATCATTCATGACAGGATAGTTAAACCGGACCCGCAAAACCTCATTTACGGTTTTTTCCACCATAACGGCATTCTGTAAAGCATCTGCAGTTGCTTCCCGATAGGCATTTATCAATCCGGAAACACCTAATTTTATTCCTCCGAAATAACGAACGACAACAATCAAAATATCAGTCAAATCATGAGACTGGATCTGTCCCAGAATCGGTTTACCGGCAGTAGAAGAAGGTTCGCCGTCATCATTGGCCCGAAAAAGCTTTTTATCGGCTCCTAATCTCCAGGCATAGCAATGATGGCGGGCATCGTAGTATTTTTCCTTTATTGCAGCGACAATAGTACGGATTTCCTCTTCCTGTCTGACAGGATAGGCCAAAGCGATAAAACGGCTTCCTTTTTCCTTATACTGTCCTTCTGCCGGAAATTCTATGGTTTTATAGACATCTTCCATAAACGGAGTTTAATTAAAAAGGGATTAAAATCCAGCACCTCACTTTCATTTAATCCCCTTTTGCGCTTCAGTCAGTTTTTTTCAATTACTGCAATACAGCTTCCGTTGAATTTCTTCCACCTGCATTTTAAAATTCCGGTCCGTTTCCATCAGGTCGGTAACAGCCTTACAAGCATACAACACCGTGGCATGGTCTTTTTTACCGATTTGATTTCCAATATAAGACAAGGAATATTTCGTATAATTTTTACTAAAATACATGGCCAGTTGGCGTGCCTGCACAACCTCTCTCTTGCGGGTTTTGGTCTGCAACAATTCACGGGAAATTCTAAAATGGTCACAAACGATATGTTGTATTTTATCTACTGTCAGTTCTTCGGTAGACTTCTTTACCATTTTGCCCAGAATATCCTGCACGACCTCTACGGTCAGGTCTTTTTTATTAAAGGTGGACTGTGCCAGCAAAGAAATCATTGCTCCTTCCAGTTCCCGGACATTATTGTCTACATATTTGCAAATGTATTCAATCACCTCTTCTGAAAAGTCAATCCCGTCTTTCCGGGCCTTGTTCAACACAATTTCTTTACGGGTTTCAAAATCGGGAGCTTTTATTTCTGCGGATAATCCCCAGCGGAAACGGGACAGCAAACGGTCTTCCATCCCTTCCAATTCAGCCGGAGCTTTATCACAAGTAAGAATCAATTGTTTACCAGATTGGTGCAAATGATTGAAGATATGGAAAAAAGTATTCTGGGTACCGGTTTTTCCGGCCAATTCCTGTATATCATCCAGAATCAGCACATCTATCAATTGATAAAAATGTAAGAAATCATTCACTTCATTCCGTCTGACCGCTTCAGTAAACTGTGTCTGAAAGATATTGGTAGAAACATACAATACAACCTTATTCGGATGATTCTGCTTCACCTCCAATCCGATTGCCTGGGCCAAATGTGTTTTCCCCAAACCAGAACCTCCGTAGATTAACAAAGGATTGAAAGCCGTACCCCCCGGGTTATTGGCAATAGCCATACCGGCAGACTTTGCCAGACGGTTACAAGTACCCTCTACATAACTTTCCATGGTATAGGCCGGATTCAACTGAGAATCTATCTGAATCCGGTTCGAATTCCTTTCGAAAGGATTCTTCAACCCCGTATTCACAGGCTGTTCCAGATATACCGTACTGGCTACGGGCTTTTTAACCGGGTTCGAAGATAAAGTTGTAGTCAAAGGTTCGGAAGACTTGCTTCTCTCCACAACAACAGAGTATTCCAACTTAGCCTTAGGTCCGATTACCGTCTGCAACGCCTTTTTCAGAATATCAATGTATTCGCCCTCCAATTCTTCGTATACATAAGCACTGGCCACCTGAATTGTCAAGACATCCCCCTCAAACTTCAATGCCCGAATCGGTTCAAAAAGGGTCCGGTACCGTTCCGGTACGACCTGCTCTTTGATTAAAGCCAGACATTTCGCCCAAATCCTTACACAATTTTTTTCCATAGTTATTTGTTTGCCAGTAAGTTTTCTTTTTTCTACCAACGGTTATTTTTCATGGTGCTAAATTCAAGAAAAAAAAATAGATAAAAAAATGGTTTTTTACTTGTTTATCTTCAAAAAACGCTTAGGGTTTCTATGTCAAATATTTAGATATAATTGACTAAAAATCAATATATTAAAATCAATACAGAAGGGCATTTCTTTTTAACAATTAGAGAATCGGATGATTACCAATTTTATTTTATTCCTTCTTAAAAAAAACTCCTAAACAATTCTGGCTAAAGGCTCCAGGGTAATAAAAAACTTTTCATAATATATTATTTATTCACCATATTATGTTCTGTTTTTTAACTTCGTTTTTCTTCTTATTTAGAATCACTCTAATTTACATCTTCACTTAATTTAACAATATAGGACATTTGAAAACATTTTTTAACCACCTTCAATTCTCTTTCCGCCTGCTTTAACGTTTTAAAAGTCCGGATCAAATAAAGATATTTTCCACTCCGTCTGATACGTTGTAAATCAGGATGCTGGAGATAGAGTTCAGAATTAAGGGCCAAAGGCTCTTCAGATTCGGCTATGACAATACCATAAGCATCGGAAGCGGCATTTCTCCCTCCACCGAAATCAAAAACAGACAAATTCACAAATCTTTTGGGATTCTGTCTGAATTCGGACAACAGTTTATTTAAATTGTTACTGACAGCAGTCAGGTTATAATACAATTCCTCATCATTCACCACCTCTCCCAATGTTCCTTTTCCCCGGTTGATTTTAGTCACAATAGAATCCGTCTGGAGCAGTATATTGTTCAGGCTACGGATGGTATAATTGAGATTTATTTCTCTCAGGGAATCGCTGATGGAAGTAACATTGCTCAGACTGCGGGCAATTTCGGTATTATTATTTTCCAGGTTTTCAGTAATGCTGTGGATATTTTCCAAAATACGGGAAATCTGGTCCGATTCATTGGATAGCAAAAGATTTAAAGTGCCGGAAGCATTTTCCATATTATTCAATGTTCTGCTTACACTTTTCAGGGAACCGTGAATGTTGCCGTTAGCATCTTCACTGAAAATCTCCTGCAAGGCCATCAGGACAGTATCCAGAGACACCATCACATTCTCAGCTCTTTTCTTTAGAGGCTCCAGCTGTTTGTTCAACTGTTCCATCAACCCCAATTCCAATTGAGTCCGCAGAGTATCTCCGCTCTGGGCATAATCCAAGGCATCGCCGGGAATCAGATTAATGGCTTTCGACCCCATCAGATCGGCATTCTGAATTGCAGCAACGGTATTGGAAGGTATCTCCAATTTTTTCCCCACGGAAAACTGCACCAGAACCTTGTCGAAATGTTCTCCGGTAAAATTTATGGCATTCACCTGTCCGACGCTGTAACCGCGATAAATAACACTACTGGAAACTTTCAAACCATCCACCCGGTCGTAAATTCCATAAAAAATATTATTCCGGTCAAACAACACCCTGGCTTTTAGGAAGTTAATTCCCCAAATCAGGATAACCACCGCTGCAATAGCCGTCAATGCAAGTTTTACTTCTCTTTTGATATGTATCATAAATCCAAACTATTTTCGGGTTTGTTCCAACTTTTTTGCCTCAGCCACAGAGATGGCCTTTCCATCATAAATACCGATAATAAAGCAATCTTTGACTTTATTCTTTATTTTCGAAAAGCTTTTCTTCACCTCCTCCAGTTCCGCTCCCGGCCTGACATAATAGCGATAACGCCCGCCAGAAACCAATACCCCTACTTTTTCTCCGGGACATAGGCGGGAGACATCTTTTACTTTAGCAGTAGCGGAAGCCACCTGAACCGCATATTGAAGTGAAGCAGTACTCCGGGGCTCCGGCATCTTTACCGGAGCTTGTTCCGGAGGAGTATTTTTTTCTGTCTTTTTCTCCACCAAAATGACATTCTCCTGTTTCTCAACCTTCATCTTATACTTCTGAATAGCCTTGAATATGGCGGTCGCAATTTTATTTTGTCCGGTTTGGGTAAGCAAATACCTTTCTTCTTCGGGATTAGAAATAAATCCTGCCTCTATCAATATGGCGGGCATAGCCGCTTTGACCAACACAATATACCCCGCCTGCCGCACCCCCCGGTCCGACCGCTTGGTGGCTGCCACCATTTCTTCCTGTACCAGTGCCGCCAACTCAAGGCTTTTTTCCAAATAAAGGTTTTGCATCAGGCTAAACATGATATACGATTCGGGACGCGAAGGGTCAAAGCCGGCATATTTGGTGGAATAATCTTCCTCATACTTGATTACAGAGTTTTCCTTCATGGCCACCGCCAGGTTTTCTTTCGTGCGGTGCAGCCCCAGCACATAAGTCTCCAAGCCATGGGGAGAGCGCAGTTCGTTGGAATTGATGTGTATGGAAATGAACAGGTCCGCATGATGATTATTGGCAATTTGCCCCCTTTGGGAAAGATCAATCAACACATCGGTTTTCCGGGTATAAACTACTTTTATCTCCGGATATGCCTGTTCTATCAACTTTCCCACCTTGAGGGCCAGTTTCAGAACAATATCTTTTTCCCGGGACTGCAATCCGCAGGCTCCGGGGTCAGAGCCCCCATGTCCTGCATCAATACAAATGCATTTTAATTTATTTACTTCTGTCTGTCCCACGGATGTTCCCACAGTAAATATTGTAAACATAATAAGCAATATTTCTGCAAATCCGCATTTAATTATCATGATATTTAAAACTTTTTAAAAAGAATGATGGCTATTAACAATCAATATTTCTTACATTTGCACTCCGAATTCAGGAAGCGGAATGCATTTATTCACCACAAAAATAGTATAATAAATTGCAACTAAGAGCATATACACTTCAATTTCTCACGATATCTATCATTTTTATAATGGTGGCATGCTCTGTCGCATCGCATTCTTCACAGGGAAAAAAGGAAATAGAAACAGTCTCCCCTCTCCCGCAAAAAACGGGGAAAGACTCACTTGCAAAGGAATATGTGGCTATTGACAGCCTTAAAACCAGGAATTTACCGGACAAAGATACTTCCCAAAAGACAAATGACACTTTATCGGCAGTATCACCGTCCAGCCAACAGGATTCCTTTGCTGCAGCCGACAGCCTGACAGACAAAGCCGCTCTTCTAACCGATTCAACGGTTTTATCTTCCGACAGTACGGCCATGTCGCAAGACAGTACTGCCGCATCCAAGCCCATGTTTACGGACATCATCACTTACAGAGCCGACGATTCCGTCAAATTTTCCATTCTGGAGAAAAAAATGTTCTTATATAAAAACGCCTTCATCAAATATTTATCCACCGAACTAACAGCCGATTATATCGAACTGGACATGGCCAATAACATTGCCTATGCTTCAGGAGTGGCGGATTCAAGCGGAGTATTGCAAGGGAAGCCCAAGTTCAAAGACCGCAACCAGGAATTTGAAAGCCTTGACCTAAAATACAACTTCAAAACCGGCAAAGGGGTGATCAAGGAAATCATCACTCAACAAGGCGAAGGATATGTACAGGGAAAACTCACGAAAAAAATGACAGACTCTTTGTATTGTGTGAAAAACGGCCTGTACACCACCTGCGACCAACACGACCATCCTCATTTTTACATCCGGATGAACAAAGCCATACTGATCAAAGACAAAAAAGTCATCTCAGGGTTTGCCAATCTTAATATTGAGGGAGTACCCTTGCCCTTAGCCATCCCGTTCGGGTTCTTCCCCATTACCAAAAAAGGGACTTCCGGCATTCTGATGCCCACCTACGGAGAAGAAAAAATGAGGGGTTTCAACTTACGTAACGGAGGGTACTACTGGTTTATCAGTGATTATGTAGACCTGGCCCTGACAGGGACCATTTACACCAACGGTTCGTGGGGACTTGATGCCGGATCGAATTACCGGAAGCGTTATAAATTTACCGGTCAATTCAATTTCAGTATGAGCCGGAACCACACCAGCGAGAAAGGAACTCCGGACTACACCGAGTCCAAAGACTGGTCGGTGCGCTGGAACCACAATCAGGACCCGAAAGCCAATCCCTACACTACTTTTTCCGCTTCGGTGGATATGTCCTCCGCCAGCAACAATTACTATAATTCCACCAATATCAACGATATTGCCAACCAACGGAAGCAATCCAGCATTTCCTGGAGTAAAAAATGGCCGGACAAGCCTTTCAACCTGACAGCCAGCTTTACCCACAACCAAAACAGCCGGGACACTTCTATCTCGCTTTCTTTGCCGAACGTAAATTTCCGCGTATCGCAAATCTATCCTTTACGGCGAAAAGAAAGAGTGGGTAAAATCAAATGGTATGAGAATATCGGTTTCACCTATAACGCAGAATTACGCAACAGCATACAGACCAAAGAATCCGAACTGGGAGAATCTTTCAAGCACATGGCCCGGGACTGGAACAATGGCTTCAAACACTCTATTCCGTTGAGTACAAGCATCAACATTGCCAAAGACCTCTCCCTGACCCCTTCCATCAATTACAATGGAGTTGCCTACCTCAGTTCCATCCGGCGGGGAAACTGGGTTACAGACTCTACCGTAGCCGGTTACGGGTATACTCCCATAGACACGATTTACGGTTTACATTACGCCCACAATTACAACACGAGCGTGGGCCTGTCCTACAACCCGACCATTTACGGAATGTTTCAGTTTAAACCGGACAGCAAGGTCTTTGCCATCCGCCATGTGATTCGCCCCAGTGCAAGTATCACCTATACCCCCAACCTCGGTGTGGACCCGGATAAATACTATAAGACTTATCTGGACCGCAACGGCAAACCGGTTCGTTATTCCATCTTTGACGGCAAAACTTACGGGACACCGACAGGATCCACCCGCTCCCAGCAAACGGGTACCCTGAACCTGAGTGTGGATAATAATGTGGAGATGAAAGTCCGTAATGACAAGGATACCACCGGTAAAGAGGAATTTAAAAAAGTAAAACTGCTGGAAAGTTTCCGCATTCAGAGCAGTTATAACATTTTTGCCGATTCCATGCGCTGGTCCATGATTCAGCTTTCTGCCCGGACCAAAGTCTTTAACAACAAGGTGAACATCAACCTGTCGGGCACCCTGGATCCTTACGCCATCAGTCCCTCGGCCGTGAGATACAACAAATATCACGGAGGCGTCGGACGACTGACCCGCGTAACCGCCTCTTCGGGCATTCAATTTTCGTCCGATAACGGGAAAAAGAAAATGGAAAAAAACGACCGGCTGAACGGACATTACGATGAATACATGGATTTTGAAGTTCCCTGGAGCATCAGCCTGGACTATACATTTAATTACAGCAAGAACTATGCTCCCAACCCGGCAGCAAATGCCACACGTCCCATCACGAACACCACCATTTCCCAAATGGTCCGCATCAATGGCGATTTTTCACTGACTCCCCGGTGGAAGTTAGGGTACAGTACGGGATATGACTTCCAGCAAAAAGAAGTAACTGCCACCAGTTTCAATATTACCCGCGACCTGCATTGCTGGGAAATGACTTTTTCCTGCATTCCGTTCGGTACCCATCAATCTTATAATTTTCAAATCAATGTGCGTTCCAGTCTGCTCCAGGACCTGAAATTAACCAAAAAAGATTCCTGGTATGACAGGCGGTAACCGGAAAGCCTCCAACTCAAAAACAAGCCATGACAGCAAAAACGATTTTAAGTTTTTTCCTTTTATTTTCCACCATCACCTTTTCCGCACAGGCGCAGTTTGATAAATATTTCCAACCGAAAACCCTGCGGTTTGATTATTACCATTGCGGAAATCACCAGGAGGAAGAATATTACTTTGACGAATTAAAAGAAGAACCCTACTGGGGCGGCTCCCTCCGCTCGCTGATTGACACAACCGGATACGGCAACCAGTTTTTCAGGATCATCGAACAGGCCAGCGGGAAAGAAATATATTCCCGGGGATTCTGTACTTTATTCAACGAATGGCAAACCACAGAAGAGGCCAAAACAATACGGAAGGCAATGCCCGAATCGGTGGTCTTCCCTTTCCCAAAAAATCCGGTACGCCTTGAATTGTATGCCCGTAACCACAAAGGAAAACTGGAAAAGAAATGGGCCCAGGACATCGACCCGCAATCCTGTTTCATCCGGAAATTCACCCCCCGCTATGAAACGATGGAGATTGCGTATTCCGGCACCCCTTCCCAGCGGGTGGACATTGTCCTGATCCCGGAAGGCTACACTTCAAACGAAAAAGAGAAATTTACAGCCGCCTGCGAAAATTTTGCCAAAGCATTTTTCAGCTATTCCCCTTACCGGGAACACCGCGAGCATTTTAACATCCGCGCTGTGTGGGCTCCGTCCCGGGAGTCGGGGGTTACCCTTCCCGGCGAGCATGTGTGGCGGAATACGGCAGCCAAAGCACAGTTCTACACCTTTAATTCCGAACGCTACCAAATGGTAGAAGACTTCCAGGGACTCAGGGACATTGCCGCCCATGCACCCTATGATTATATCTATGTACTTTCCAATACACAAAAATACGGAGGGGGAGGTATTTTTAATTTCTACGGAATCAGTGCGGCCCATCATCCCACCAGCTCCGACAAAATCTATGTTCATGAATTCGGACACCTCCTGCTCGGACTGGGAGACGAATATGCGGGCAATGTGTCCTACAACGATATGTATCCTCCACACGTCGAACCCTGGGAAGCAAATCTCACCACCCTGACCTATTTCGACCGGAAAGAATGGAAAAAGATGATAGATAAAAACACACCGGTCCCGACGCCGGCAACACCGGAATATGCCAACCGGACAGGCGTCTTTGAAGGAGGAGGATATACCAGCAAAGGAGTCTACCGTCCTTATCAGACTTGTCTGATGCGGGAGTTCAGCACCGACCGGTTCTGTCCGGTATGCACACAGGCTATTGTAAAATACATCCGTTTTTTGTGCCAATAACCGGAAAATTGATTATTTTCGACCGTTCAGAATTCCAATCACAAACAATGCTGGCAGAGCATCAGATTTTACAGAACCGCTCATACAAAGGCCTCTATGAGTGCTGGATATGTTAACGACATATTCTCTTCGTCCTTATTGCTATCTTTTGTCTTATTGTCATAAAACTTATTTCTATGAAATACTGGAATTTATTTCTATCGCTACTCCTATGTTATAGCCTGAACGCACAGAACATCAAAGAGAAATACAAACTGGCCGACGAATACTGGCACAAATACCACTCCAAATACTACAACGGAGACATCACTCCCCACTGGATCGGGGACACTCATTTCTTTTGGTATAGAACAACCGATGCCGGCGGGACTACTTTTATCCTGGCAGACGCGGATAAAAAAACAAAACAACCGGCCTTCAATCACCAGGCCCTGGCCCAAGCATTAGCAACAGCAACCGCACAAGAGACAGATGCCCGCCATCTGCCTTTCGGAGAGATTACCTTTACAGGAGATTTGGATGCAATCAGCTTTAGCTGGAAAGGAGTGGTATACACTTATTCCCGTAAAAAAAATAAAATCACCGGCCGGAAACCGGAAGAACCACGAAGAGGCAACGGTTATTGGGGTGGCGTTGACCAGGAAAACCGGAAAGGAAGCACCCTCTCTCCGGATAGGAAAAAAGAAGCCTACATCAACGAAGGCAATCTTTTTGTCAAAGACCTGGAATCCGGAAAAGTCACCCGGCTCAGTCAGGACGGCTCCCCGGGTGAATATTATTCGTCGCGGATATACTGGTCGCCGGACTCCCGCCAGATTGCATGCTGTAAATACCGTCCGGCGTGGGTCAGAAAACTGCGGACCGTCGTATCATCTCCCCAGGACCGGCTGCAACCCGGTATGGAAGAAAGAGATTACATCAAGCCCGGAGACGCCCTGCCCATAAAAAAACCGGTACTATTCATCGTGTCCGAAGGCCGGCAGATCGCCATTGACTTCCCCGGGGCAGAAGACCAGTTCAGTGTCGGCAACATCCGCTGGAGTCCGGACAGCGAATATTTTACCTTCGATTACAATAAACGGGGACATCAGGAATACATCGTCTACAAAGCCAGTGGACATACCCCGCAAGCCCAGGTATTGATTAAGGAACAGATGCCTACTTTCATCCATTACGGTCGTCTATACCGCCATGACCTGCAAAAACAAAAAGAAATCCTGTGGATTTCCGAACGGGACGGCTGGCGGCACCTTTATCTTTACGATGCCGGCCGGGGTCTCGTAAAGCGCCAGTTAACCCAGGGCGAATGGATTGTCAAAAATGTCCTCCATGTAGATGAATCCACCAGGACCCTTTATTTCACGGGGTGCGGAAAAACTCCCGGAGAGGACCCCTATCTGGAGAAACTGTACAGCCTGAACATAGACAGCAGGAAAATAAAATGCCTGACGCCTGAAAACGGCAACCACCGAATTACTTTCTCTCCGGATTACAGCTATTTCACCGACTGCTGGTCGCGGGTGGACTGCCCGCCGGTGATTGTCGTAAAAAATACGGCAGACGGGAGCATCCGTATGCCTTTGGAAAAAGCGGACATCAGCAAAATGTTAGCTGAGGGATGGCGCATGCCTGAAGTATTCTGTGCCAAAGGACGGGACAACGAAACCGACATTTGGGGCGTGATTGTCCGGCCGACGGATTTCGATCCCCACAAAAAATATCCTGTCATCGAATACATTTACGCCGGTCCTCACGATTCCTTTGTCCCGAAATCTTTTTCCATCTCACCGGTAGATGCAGCTTTGGCCCAGCTGGGTTTCATCGTCGTACAGATAGACGGCATGGGAACGGCCAACCGCTCAAAGAAATTCCATGATATATGCTGGAAAAACCTCAAGGACGCAGGTTTCCCCGACCGGATTGCGTGGCTGAAAGCAGCCGCGGCCAAATATCCGGAAATAGACATCAGCCGGGTAGGGATTTACGGCTGTTCGGCAGGCGGACAAAACGCCCTGGGAGCCGTACTCTTTCACCCCGATTTCTATAAAGCAAGTGTTGCTGCCTGCGGTTGTCACGACAACCGGATGGACAAAATCTGGTGGAACGAACAATGGATGGGTTTTCCCGTAGGAAAGGAATACGAAGAATGTTCGAACGTCACGAACGCCCATAAACTGAAAGGCCGCCTGATGCTGATTCTCGGAGAATTAGACGACAATGTCGACCCCTCCTCCACCCTGCAGGTAGTGAATGCCCTGATCCAGGCAAATAAAGAATTTGAATTCGTCATGCTGCCCAACCAGCGCCACACCATGGGCGGCACTTACGGCGAAAGGAAACGGCGCGACTTCTTTATAAAATATCTGCAAGGGCTCAATCCTCCGGATTGGAATATGGATTAATACAACTTTGTCCATTCATACCCATTGCCTGTAAAATCCATATAACGGACAAAATCTTCCGTTCTTATGGCTAAAGAAGCCCGGTTGTCATTCGGATGAAATGACAGCTTCCGGGCTTCTTTCAGATTCTCATCCAGAAACACATACACATGATGCCCCGTATCATTCAACAGCCCGAAAGGACTCACGGAACCCGGTTTCAACCCAAGATACTTCTCCATTCGCCGCTCCGATGCAAAACTCAATTTGCCTTGCTTCAATCTCTGTTCCAGTTCGTGCACAGCCAGACTCCGCTCACAATGGAAAATAACCAGATAATGCTGATTTCCTTTATGATTCCGCAAAAACAGATTTTTACAATGGGTACTGTCCACATGATTACAATATTGCATGGCCAGTTCTATGGTCGGTGCTGCGGGATGTTCCAGGTAATCATATCCTATCCCCAATTCTTTTAAAACATCATAAACTTTGTCTTGTCCTCTCATAATCTGTTCTTACAAAATACCTATATTTTCAATTCCCCGTATTTTTTCCCCTGCCATCCGTCCCTTTCCCGCAAGCGTCTCTCCAACTTAGCCACAAACTCAAAATTTTTTATGCCCCACCGGGGAGCAATCAGATACTCTTCGGGAGCCTGGTTAACAAACCGCTCCAGGTAAATATCCGGACGGATATGTTCAATGACATCCACCACAACATCCAGATACTCATCCAAAGTATAAAGCCGGAAAGCAGCCGGATTACTCAAATACTCGTCAGCCATAGCGGTTTCCCGGATAATCTGAAGCTGGTGCAGTTTCAGCACATCCACAGGCAACTCGCTCAGCCGGACTGCCCCCGACAACATGGACTGCCGGCTCTCTCCGGGCAAACCGAGAATCAGATGCGCTCCGATGTGGATTCCCCGTCCGGCCGTCATCCGGATAGCCCTCTCGGCATCCTCAAAAGAATGTCTCCGGTTAATCCTGTCCAAAACCGCATCATTGGCAGACTCCACCCCATATTCGATACACACGTGGCAACGGCGGGCCAGTTCTCCGACATAATCCAGAATTTCCTCATTCACGGCATCCGGCCGCGTACCAATCACCAGACCTACAATATCCGGGCAGGCCAATGCCTCTTCATATTTCCGGCGCAGAACTTCCAGCGGCGCATACGTATTGGAATAGGCCTGGAAATAAGCCAGGTACTTCTGTCCCTGATATTTCCCGGCAAAAAAACGACGGCCTTCTTCTATCTGCTCCCGGATTCCGGACGAAGCCCGGCAATAGTCCGGATTGAAACTCTTATTATTGCAAAAAGTACATCCGCCGGTTCCCTTTACCCCATCCCGGTTAGGACAGGTAAACCCTCCGTCGATAGACAACTTCTGTACCCGTTCGCGAAACAAGGTTTTGAAGAAGGCAGGATAATCCCTGTACCTTTTCCTGATATCCGTATCACTCATTTTCTGAATTTAAACAGGTCACAAAAATACAGATTTATTTTTCTTCCCGAAACGAAGCCATTCATAACATTTTGCCGCATGATGCACCCGGCGAAAAAAAGCACAAGCGCCCCATTGCTTCCGAGAGTGCCGGGAAAAGAAAGCATCCGCTAAAAACCGGCACCGGATTTTCTATATTCAAGAGAAAAACGTATATTTGCAAACCTGAAAAAAAAACAGCCTTCGGGTGTCATTCTTTTCAGGCCCAGTACAAAAATCAATATAACCAATTCCCTGCAACAGGGATATAATTCAAATAAATAAAAATATGAGCACTAAGTACGTTTACACATTCGGAGACGGAAAAGCCGAAGGTAAAGCAGACATGAAAAATCTGCTGGGCGGTAAAGGCGCCAACCTGGCAGAAATGAACCTCATCGGTCTGCCTGTACCTGCAGGTTTCACCATCACTACTGAAGTTTGTACCATCTACAACCAGCAAGGAAAAGAAGCTGTTGTCAAATTGATAGAAAACGACGTCAAAGCCGGTATCGCACACATGGAAAAAATCATGAATGCAAAATTCGGTTCCAAAGGCGAAGCTTTCCCGTTGATGGTATCTGTACGTTCTGGTGCCCGTGTTTCCATGCCGGGTATGATGGACACCGTCCTGAACTTAGGATTGAATGACGATGCCGTAAAACTGCTGGCAGAAAAATCAGGCAATGCCCGTTTCGCATGGGACTCTTACCGCCGTTTCATCCAGATGTACGGCGATGTAGTCATGGGTGTGGCTGCCGGAAAAGGCGAACACAACCCGTTTGAAGCTGAAATCGACAAACTGAAAGAAATTAAAAACATCAAACAAGATACCGAATTCACGGTAGAGGATTTGCAGGTATTGGTTGAAAACTTCAAGAAAGTGGTTAAAACCAAAACCGGTAAGGATTTCCCGACCTGTCCGTGGGAACAGTTGTGGGGAGCCATCTGTGCCGTATTTGATTCATGGATGACTGAACGTGCCGTTCTGTACCGCCAGTTGAATCAAATTCCGGAAGAATGGGGTACCGCAGTAAACGTACAGTCTATGGTCTATGGTAACATGGGCGAAAATTCTGCTACGGGTGTGGCTTTCAGCCGTGATGCCGCTACGGGAGAAGATATTTTCAACGGAGAGTATCTGATCAACGCACAGGGAGAAGACGTTGTGGCCGGTATCCGCACACCGCAGGAAATCACCGTCGAAGGTTCACGCCGTTGGGCTAAATTACAGGGTGTTTCCGAAGAGGAACGCGCAGCCAAATATCCGTCACTGGAAGAAGCCATGCCGGAAGCTTACGCTGCATTGAATGCCGTACAGGAAAAACTGGAAGACCATTTCCGCGATATGCAGGATATGGAGTTCACCATCCAGGACGGAAAACTGTGGATGCTCCAGACCCGTAACGGCAAACGTACCGGCGCCGCCATGGTGAAAATGGCAGTAGACATGCTGAACCAGGGCATGATTGACGAAAAAACGGCTTTATTGCGCCAGGAACCTGCCAAACTGGACGAATTGCTCCACCCCGTATTCAATAAAGAAGCTCTGAAAAAAGCCCACACCATCACCAAAGGTCTTCCGGCTTCTCCGGGTGCTGCCTGCGGCCGTGTCGTATTCTTCGCCGACGAAGCGGAAGAATGGAAAAACAGGGGAGAAAAAGTCGTATTGGTCCGTCTGGAAACCTCGCCCGAAGACTTGCGCGGTATGAACGTTGCCGAAGGTATCCTGACCGCCCGCGGAGGTATGACCTCCCACGCTGCCGTCGTTGCCCGCGGTATGGGTAAATGCTGCGTTTCCGGTGCCGGCGACATCATCGTAGACTATGCAAAACGCAATTTCAATGTAAACGGAACCGTAATCAAGGAAGGCGACTGGATTTCACTGAACGGGTCCACCGGCGAAGTATATCTGGGCAAAGTAGAAACAGAAGACGCAACCCTGGACAAGGACTTCACCACCATCATGAACCTGGCGGAGAAATATACGCGCATGTTTGTACGCACCAATGCAGACACTCCGAAAGACGCCCGCAAAGCACGTGACTTCGGTGCTAAAGGTGTAGGCCTTTGCCGTACGGAACACATGTTCTTCGAAGGCCACCGTATCGACGCCATGCGTGAAATGATCCTTTCCGAAACCGTAGAAGGACGGCGTGACGCCCTGAACAAAATCCTGCCGATGCAGAGAGGCGACTTTGAAGGCATCCTGGAAGCCATGAACGGATTGGGCGTAACCATCCGTCTGCTCGACCCTCCTTTGCATGAATTCACACCGAACGAACCGGCCTCACAACAATATATGGCCCAGAAATTAGGCATGCCGGTTGAACGCATCAAAGAAAAAGTGGATGCCCTCCACGAATTCAACCCGATGTTAGGCCACCGCGGCTGCCGTTTGGGAGTTACCTATCCGGAAATCACCGAAATGCAGGCACGCGCCATCATCGAAGCCGCCTGCAACCTGAAACAACGTGGTCTGGACCCCCATCCGGAAATCATGGTTCCGTTGGTAGGCACCATCAAAGAACTGAAACAACAGGCTGAAATCATCCGCCGGGTAGCCGCACAGGTGTTTGAAGAAAAAGGAGTGAAAGTAGAATACAAAGTGGGAACCATGATCGAAATCCCGCGTGCAGCCATTACGGCCGACCAGATTGCTGAAGTTGCTGAATTCTTCTCTTTCGGTACGAACGACCTGACGCAGATGACATTCGGCTATTCCCGTGACGACGCCGGCAAATTCCTGCCGGAATACATCCGCAAAGGCATCCTGAAAACCGACCCGTTTGCTGTTCTCGACCAGGAAGGTGTAGGCCGTCTGGTGGAAATGGGTGTTAAACTGGGACGCAAGACCAACCCGGACCTGAAAGTAGGTATCTGCGGCGAACACGGAGGAGAACCTTCATCTGTTATCTTCTGCGATTCCGTGGGCATGAATTACGTGAGCTGCTCACCGTTCCGCGTGCCCATCGCCCGCGTAGCTGCCGCCCAGGCTGCCATCATGCACGCCGGCAAGTAATAAGCATTTATTACAAGCTTAAATAATCAGAAAGGACTTCTCAAAACGGGAAGTCCTTTTTCTTTGGTCTCTGTATATGCAATACACCTTTAACCATTAAGCCGCAGGCTCATTCCGTATGCCGTCCGCTCCACTCCGTTCGCTCCCCTGCATACTCCACCAGCCTGCGGCCCCCTCAGCTTAGTACAAGGGGACTCCGTCTGCCCAGAAACTTAAAAAACCAACGCAACCCGGAAGCCCAGATTGCTATCGCGGTAGTCCGGATCGCCGTCGGGCC
>Ga0137306_100415_pt2 | contig 53955 bp, 44 predicted proteins | sample Inofroosms_March_FD_97187 | JGI IMG/M metagenome (GOLD analysis project Ga0137306, IMG submission 97187) | Mouse cecal microbial communities from Vienna, Austria - N-Acetylneuraminic and N-Acetylglucosamine D2O microcosms_March | ecosystem: Host-associated > Mammals > Digestive system > Large...
GCCGGCAAAGAGACGAAGCCGGAGGCTTCGATTTTTGCAGCTTTTCGATCGGACTTTCCCGCCGGCCCGGCGCAGCCCCGTGTTTGTCGACAAAGCCGTCGATAAAATGTCGAAAGATGTTGATGGGTGTCGCTATATGGTTGAGAAACAACCTGCGACCGATGTTGATAACCCGTCCTCGGCGATCGGGCAGTTGTTCATCGACGGGACAAATATACGACCCGCGATACCCCCTTGTCAAGAGCCCGGCGCACTTTTTCCATGAATTGTGGAAAAAATCGCGAATTTTGACGTATCTTTGTCCATCGGACCCAATTTTCGAATCTCCATGGACGATGGCCACAGTAACCCGTATAGCCGCAGTGCCGTATCTCGATACGATACCCTTCCTCTATGGGGTTGCGCACGCAGATGAGCTGCGGGCCGAACTCTTCCTGTCCGATTTTCCTGCCGTCATAGACCGATTCCGCCGGGGTGAAGCCGATTTCGCCCTGGTGCCCGCCCACGTCGTGCCGTCGCTCGCCGGGGCGCGGCCGGTCACCGACTACTGCATCGCGGCCCCGTCGGCGCTGATGATCCGCGTGCTGGCCGAGTGCGAGCCTGAGGCCCCCGTGCTCGACTATTTCTACGGCGACGAGGCGCCCCTCGCGCCGCTGCTCGCCTCCGACGCCCCCTTCGTCTACGCCCTGTGGGTGGCCCGCGAGGGGGTCGACGCGGCGACGGAGGAGGCTTTCCGCCGGGCGCTCACCGACGGCGTGGAGCGCATCTACGAGGCGGTGGTCGCCTACGGCTATGCCGACCGGCCCTACGACGCCTACGGCTACCTGACGCGCCTCGACTGCATCTTCGACATCGAGAAGCGCCGTGCGCTCGAGAAGTTCTGGGACGCGGGGTTGAAGACCGCGCCGCGCGCCAATCCCGGCTGAAGGGGTTAGCGGACCGCAGCGTCCGCCTCTCTCCGCCCACGGATTCCAGAACTTAACAGAGAGCGCACGCCCATGATTACCATCTACCTCAAGCAGTACAACAAGATCATCCGCAACGCCGACACGCGGCTCTTCGACGAGCTGGGCTACGACGATATCCTGTGGATCGACATGATGCTGCCCACGATCAAGGAGCAGAAGGCGGTCGAGAGCTTCATGGAGATCGGTCTCCAGACCCAGCAGCAGGTCGAGGAGATCGAGTCGACGTCGAAGTACTCCGAGAACGAGAACGCCATCATCTCCAACTCCAACTTCTTCGTGCCCACGGGCGACTCGTTCGTCGTCGAGCCCGTCTCGTTCATCATCTCCAACGAGGGCGTGCTGGTCTCGGTGCGCACCACCGAGTCGCGCACCTTCCGCGAGACGGAGAAGCGCCTGCAGATGAACTACCGCAGCTATTCGACCGGCTACCACCTCTTCATCTCGCTGCTCGAGGTGCGCATCGACTACGACGCCGACATGGTGGAGCTGGTGGCCAAGCAGGTCGCCTCGCTCTCTAAGGCGATCAACTCCGAGGACGCGATCGACAAGCAGGTGCTGCACCGCATCAGCGCCCTGCAGGAGAGCACCATGTTGCTGCGCGAGAACATATTCGACCGCCAGCGGGTGCTCTCGGGCATACTCCGCTCGGAGCGCTTCCCCAACGACATCTATCCGCGCCTGCAGCTGATGATCAAGGACGTCAATTCGCTCATCAACCACGCCGACTTCAGCTTCCAGCGTCTGGACTACATCCAGGACGCGGCGCTGGGTCTCATCAACATCGAGCAGAACGAGATCGTCAAGATCTTCTCGGTGGCGGCGGTGATCTTCCTCCCGGCCACGCTCATCGCCTCGATCTACGGCATGAACTTCCGCGTGATGCCCGAGCTGGAGTGGGCGTGGGTGCTCCCCAACGGCTGGACCGTGCCCGTGGGCTACATCTTCGCCATCTTCCTCATGCTCTTCTGCTCGGGGCTCACCATGTGGTACTTCCGCTACCGCAAGTGGCTGTAGCGCCCCTCGTGCGGGATGCGCGCCGTCCGCTCCGGCCGCGATTCTTCCCGGCCCCCCCCCGACGTAAAATCCCGAACCGCCGCCGGGCGATTCGGGATTTTCTGTGTGATTAGGAGCCTAATTCGACTCCTTGGGAACCAGCATGAAGAAGCTGCTGATCTCCTGCTGGTCGATGGCCTGACGGACGTTGAACCGCTTGACCTGCGCTTCGTAACCGTTTTTGACGACCTTGATCTCGATCTGCACGTCCCGGGAGTTTTCGTAGGTAAGCCCCAGGATGTTGAAGGCGCGGGTCTCCTCGTAGGGCGTGGTCATCAGATAGGTCTCGTTCGTGTTCTTCACCACGGCGGGAATACTCGACAGCACCCGGTAGAAGACCCGTGCGCCCTGCGGATCGGAATCGATCGCCCAGCGGATGATGGTCTTTTCGAGCGCGGTCTGTCCGGGCGTGTCGCGGCTGACGCTCCTGCGCGCCTCGCCTTTCGGAATCGAGGTGTCGGAGTAGAGCCTTGCCGCCTCGGCGGTTTCTTTCATTGCCGCCGCCTGCACGGCCTGCGCCAATGCCTGATTGCTCCGTCTCAGACTTTTTTTCGATGCGCCGCAGGAGACGAGCGAGACGGCGGCCAGAAGAACGGAGCTTACGATGAAGAGATGTTTTACTTTCATTATTGTCAAATATTTGTGCCTGTCCCTGGCGAATATTTACACTGAAACAAAACATATAAAAAACGTGGGACAATATTTTGTCTTCGGTCGCTAAGGTCTTCCACAACCCACACCCCAAATAACAGAATAAAGCCCACGTGAAACACGTGAGCGTCAAACTTTATTCTTTGGGGTCTTAAAAAAGTGGAAGTTTTAGCGACCAGAATAAAAATAACGCTTTTATATGTATGTACCGACGCTTTTCGTGCGAAACCGGTACGAGAAGATCGAAAGATGTTGAATGGGGTTATTTACATAGGCACGCGGGATTAGTGGTTCATCGTGCAAATATATAAAAACTTATCGGGTATTCCGGGCCAGTAAAAAATAAATTTCGGCCGGATCGTCGTATTCGGGCCTTTTCGCCTCTGCGCGGCGGAATCGAAAGCGCCGGTTCGGGTTCGCTTTCGGTTTTGTGTTCGGCTTATTCGTTTATCTTTGACTTCGTCCAGGATACGTCGCCTCGGCAAAATGCAAATAAATTTGCTTTTGCTCTCGCTTATTCGTATTCTTTGACTTCGTCCAAGATACTGCGCCTCGGAAAAAATGCAAGCGAGCTTGCTTTTTTCGCTCGGCTTATTCGTATCTTTGCCCTGATTATGCTCGAAAAACTGGCGAAACAGACGGCCGTCTACGGCATCAGCACCATCGTGGTGAGGTTCCTGAGCTACCTGCTCACGCCCTACTATACCCGTGTGTTTGGCCCCGAGACCTACGGCATCGTCACCGACGTCTACGCCCTCATCCCGCTGGCGCTCACGCTGCTGACCATGGGCATGGAGTCGAGCTACTTCCGTTTCTCGGCCCGTGCCGACGCTGCGGGGGGCGACGCCCGGGCGGCCAAGCGGCGGCTGTTCGCCACTACGTGGGGCGCCACGTCGCTCGCCGCGCTGCTCTTCTTCGCGGCCGTCGCGGCGCTGCGCGGCGGCGTGGCCCGCGCCATGGGCGAGGCCTACGTCGCCCACCCCGAATACGTGGTGTGGGTGGCGGCCATCGTGCTCTTCGACGTCGCCTCGTGCATCCCCTTCTCGCGGCTGCGCGAGCAGGGCCGTTCGCTGCTTTTCGTGGGGCTCAAGGCGATGAACGTGGTGCTGAACGTGGCGCTGGCCGTCGCCTTCGGCGCCGCGGGGCTCTTCGCCTCGGAGTTCGGCGTGGGGTGGGTCTTCGTGGCCAACCTCGCGGCCAGCGCGGTCACGTGGGCGGCGATCCTCGCGACGGTCGACCGCACGCTGCCGCGCATCGACGGCGCCCTGCTGCGGGCCGTCTTCGCCTACTCGCTGCCGCTGCTCGTGGGCGGCCTGGCCGGCACGGCCAACGAGTTCCTCGACCGCCAGCTCATCAAGTACCTCGTCCCCGAGGCCACGGCCATGGCCCAGCTGGGCGTCTACGGCGCCATCACCAAGATCGCCGTGGTGATGATGCTCTTCTACCAGATGTACCGCCTTGCCGCCGAGCCCTTCTTCCTTTCGAACTTCCGCAAGGAGGACTTCGTGGCGATGAACGCCGCGGCGCTCAAATACTACGTCATCGCCTCGATGGCCATCTTCCTCTGCATCGCCCTCTTCCGCGACGCGTTCGCCCTGATCGTGGGGCGCGACTTCCGCGAGGGGATCTTCATCCTGCCCGTGGTGCTGGGGGCCAACGTGCTGGCGGGCGTGTGGCTCAACCTCTCGTTCTGGTACAAGCGCGAGGAGCGCACCTCGCTGGCCATCGTCGTCACGGGCGCGGGCCTCGCGGCGATGCTCCTCTTCGGTCCCGCGGCGATCCGCGCGTGGGGCTACTACGGCGCCGCCTGGGCCCGCCTGGCGAGCGAGGCGACGATGGTGGCCGTCAGCTGGTGGCTCAACCGCCGCTGCTTCCCCACCCCCTACGACTGGCCGCGCATCGGCGAGTATGCGGCCGCGGCTCTCGCGGTCTTCTTCCTCTGCGAGGGTGTGCTGCGCGTCGCGGGGTGCGCCGCCGTGGGCTACGCCTTCGATTGTGTGATGTTCGCGGCCTACCTGGCCTACGTCGTCCGCCGCGAGCGGATCGACGTCGGGGCGCTGGTGCGTGCCGCCTTGAAACGTAAATAGCGATGAAACGACTCTTTCTCCGGGCAGCCGCGGCGCTGCTCCTCCCCCTGGCCTTCGCGGCCTGCGGCCACCGCCCCGCCCCGGCGGCAGCCGATAGTGCCGACGTCGAGGCGCTGCTGCGCACCTCGGCGGGCGATATCCGCCTCGTGCTCGACGGGCGCACGCCGCGCCACCGCGACAACTTCGTGAAGCTCGCCCGCGAGGGCTTCTTCGACTCGCTGCTCTTCCACCGCGTGATCGGGGAGTTCATGATCCAGGGCGGCGACCCCCTCTCGCGCCATGCCCCGGCCGGGCAGCCGCTCGGCGAGGGCGACGCGGGCTACACGCTCCCGGCCGAGATCGTCTACCCGGCGCTGGCCCATACGCGGGGCGCTCTGGCCGCCGCGCGCGAGGGCGACGATGCCAATCCGCGGCGCGAGTCGTCGTCGAGCCAGTTCTACATCGTCTGGGGCCGCACGATGGACGACGCGCAGCTCGACCGCGTGCAGGAGTACGTCTCCGCCGCGACGCACGGCGCGGCCGCCATCCCCGACTCGCTCAGGGCGCTCTACCGCACCGTGGGCGGCACGCCCCACCTCGACGGGCAGTATACCGTCTTCGGCCGCGTCACGGAGGGGCTGGAGGTGGTGGAGGCGATCCAGCGCGCGGCGACCGACGCGATGGCCCGCCCGCTCGACGACATCCGCATCCTCGGGGTGGAGATCATCGAAAATTAGCCCGGCATGCGCTTCGCTGACATCATAGGACAGGACGAGCTCAAGCGGCGCCTGGTGCAGTCGGTCGACGCCGGGCGGGTGAGCCACGCCCAGCTCTTCGCGGGGGCTGCGGGCACGGGGGCCCTAGCGCTCGCCGTGGCCTACGTGCAGTACCTCTGCTGCCGCCGCCGCCACGACGGCGACTCGTGCGGCGAGTGTCCCGACTGCCGCCAGATCGCCGACCTGGCCCACCCCGACCTGCACCTGGTCTTCCCGGTCAACAAGCAGGGCAAGAAGTCGGGCGAGGCGGTGCTCAGCGACGCCTTCCTGCCCCTCTTCCGCTCGCTCTTCGCCGAGCGGGGCGGCTACTTCTCGGCTCAGGATTGGTTCGAGCGGTTGGACCTGGGCAAGACGCTCAAGGGGATGATCTCGGCCCGCGAGGCCGACGGCATCATCCGCAAGCTCTCGTTCAAGAGCTTCGAGGCCGACTACAAGACCATGCTGGTGTGGCTGCCCGAGACGATGAACGAGGAGGCCTCCAACAAGATCCTGAAGATCCTCGAGGAGCCCTGGGAGCGCACGCTCTTCATCCTCGTGGCGGAGCGTCCCGACCGCCTGCTGCCCACGATCCTCTCTCGCACGCAGGAGGTCACGGTGCCGCGCCTCGAGCCCGGGGTGCTTGAGGCCGAAGCCCGGCGGCTGGGCATCGCCGATGCGGCCGAGGCCCACGGCCTGGCCCGCCTGGCCGGGGGCGACGTGCTCGAGCTGCGGCGCCTGGCCGCGGGGGCCGACAATGCCCTGCGGCGCGAGAATTTCGAGCTCTTCCGCTCGCTCATGCGCCTGAGCTACAACGATAAGCATCTTGAACTGATCGGCTGGGCCGAGGAGGCCGCGCAGCTCTCGCGCGAGCATCAGCACTCCCTGCTCGTCGACGCCGCGCGCCTGCTGCGCGAGAGCTACATGCTCCACGCCGGGCTGGGGCGCATCGGCTATCTGTGGGGCGAGGAGCTGGCCTTCTGCTCGAAGTTCGCGCCGTTCGTCGGGTCGCAGAACATCGAGCCGCTCGTGGCCGAGATCGAGGCGGCCATGGCGCAGCTCCGGCAGAACGGCAATCCCATCATCGTATTCACCCATTTTGCCCTCTCGGTGAGCAAAATGATCAAACATCTCTGACGTTATGGCACGTGTATTCCTGCTGGCCGGAGGCAACACCGGCGACGTGAAGCGGACGCTTCAGGCGGCCCAACAACTCATCAACGCCCGCGTGGGGGCGGTCATGCGGTGCTCCCACCGCTACGAGAGCGATCCGTGGGGCTTCGAGGCTGCGGAGCGCTTCTGCAACCAGGCGCTCGAGGTGTCGACCGACCTCGGCCCCGAGGAGGTGCTCGACGCCTGCCAGGCCATCGAGCGCGAGCTGGGCCGCAACCGCGCGGCCGAGCAGGTCGAGCGTGCCGCCACGGGCGCGGCCTACACCTCGCGGGCCATCGACATCGACATTCTCTTCTACGACGACGAGGCGATCGCCACCGAGCGCCTCACGGTGCCCCACCCGCGCCTTTCCGAGCGGGAGTTCGCCCTGGTGCCGCTCGCCGAGATCGCCCGCACCCGGCGCCATCCGCTCACGGGGCGGAGCGTCGGCGAGATGCTCGAAGCGCTGCGCGCCATGAAAAACTAAAAACGATCCGTCACTTGAAACTCCGAATCCTGTACCTCCTGCTCGCGGCCGCCGTCGCCGCCGGCTGCTCCAAGTCGGTGCTGCGCAAGACCGACTACGTGCTCAAGCCGCTCGTGCAGTCCACCTCGGGCGACGTGCTGCGCCCCGTCGAGGGGGCGCTGGCCTACGCCTTCGACGCCGACACGGCGGCCTGGACCGTCGCCTCCTACGACGACGCGCTGGCGGGCGTGCTGACCTCGCGCACCGACCCTTCGGTGCGCATCGAAGCCCCCTACGTGCGGGCCGAGGCGCTCGCCGACGAGCCCCTGGCCGGGCGCCTGGCCATGCACCTCGCGCTGCCCACGCAGCTCCTTCTGGCCGTCGACCCCGCCGACCGGCTCTACGCCTTCACCCAGTTTGAGATGCCCGACAACCTGCCGGCAATTTACGTCACGCTCTCGTTCAAGCCCTACCGCGAGGGGCGCGAGTACAAGGAGGGCAACTGGATCTTCCGCAACGACTTCTACGCCCCGCCCGTGGAGCTCGACTGCCGCGTCGTGCCTTTCGTGCAGGCGGAGGAGGGCGCCGGGGAGGTGCCGATGGCCGTCTCCGCGTCGGCCGTGCGCGCCTACGCCTACGCCGCCGACACCACCTTCTGGCGCGTGGCCTCCTACCAGGACGCGCTGGGCGGCGTGATCACCTCCAAGGGCGACCCCGACCAGCGGCGCGACGCCCCCAACTTCACCGCCTATCCCGACGGTGATGCCTACCGCATGACCGTCTCCTCCACGCCGCTCATGGTCGTCGTGGTCGACCGCACGGCCGAGCGCTACGCCTACCGCCGCTTCGACGTCGGGCTCGCCGGCGAGCCGCTCACGATGCCCGTGGTCTTCCGCCCCTGGCGCGGCGAATACCTCTATGTCGACGACGGCTGGCGCGTGGTCGACGAAGCGTTCCGACCTGCCGCCGAGGCGGCGCAAACTCCGCAGCGATGAGCACGACCAGCCCCCTTCGCACCGCCCCCGCGCGGCTGCTGCGCGCGGCCGTGCTGCTGCTCTTCGTCCCGGCCTTCCTGAGCCGCTGCGCCACCATGATGACCCCCACGGGCGGGCCGCGCGACACGCTGCCCCCGGTGATCGTCGGCCTCACGCCCGACAACTTTTCGGTCAATTGCCCCACCGCGGGCCACGGGAAGATCTACATCGAGTTCGACGAGTTCGTGCAGCTCAAGGACCAGCAGAAGGAGTTCTTCACCTCGCCGGCCATGCGCAAGAAGCCGCTGGTGACGCTGCGCGGCCGCGGCATCGTCGTCCAGCTGCGCGACACGCTCGACGAGAACACCACCTACTCGCTCAACTTCGGCAGCGCCATCCGCGACAACAACGAGGGCAACCCCCTCTACTCCATGCGCTACGTCTTCTCGACCGGCCCCACCGTCGACTCGATGGTCCTCTCGGGCTATACGGCCGACAGCTACCGCTCCGACTCGGTGTCGAAGAGCTTCATCTGGTTCTTCCCGCCCGACTCCACGGCCCTGGGCCCGGGCTACGACTCGACGCTCTTCAAGCATCGCCCCTCGGCCATCGCGCGCGCCGAGACCAACGGCATCTTCATCGCCCAGAACCTCAAGCCCGTCGACTACCGCGTCTATGCCGTCGAGGATAAGAACGACAACCAGCTCTACGACCCGGGCGTCGACCAGGTGGGCTTCCTCGACAGCACCTGCAACCCCGCGCGCATGCCCGACTTCGCCATCTGGTACGACTCGCTGCGCCGCTACGTCTCGGCCGAGCCGCAGCTCTACCTGCGCATGTTCACCGACCGGGCCTTCCGCCGCCAGCTGCTCTCGGCCAGCGAGCGGCCCCTGCAGCACAAGGCCCTCCTCTACTTTGGCGCCGCGCACCCGCGGATCGAGGAGCTCATCTTCGACGGCATCCCTGCCGAGCGGGTCATCCGCGACCCCCAGACCGTCGGGCGCGACACGGTGGCGCTGTGGTTCGACCTTCCCCCCGAGCAGCTCCCCGACACCATCCGCGGGCGCATCACCTACCACAAGCACGATACGCTCAACCGCCTGCAACCCGTCACCGAGCCGCTGGCCCTCTCCTGGCGTAAGATCGAGTCGAAGGAGGAGGAGCGCGAGCGCGAGAAGCTCGAACGCGAGCGCCGCAAGGCCGAGGAGGCGGGCGAGGAGTGGCACGAACCCGCGCGTCCCAACCCCTTCGGCTTCCGCCTGCCGCTCCAGGGCGAGGTCAACCCCGAGGAGAGCCTCTCGGTGGAGTTCGACTACCCGCTGCGCGAGATCGACTCGGCGCGTCTGCTGCTCACGCGCACGCTCGACGACGGCTCGATCGAGGACCTGCCGGTGGGGCTGGTGCGCGACACGGCGCAGCTGCGCCGCTGGCGCATCCGGGCGCCGTGGCGCCTGGGCGGGCAGTACACGCTGACCGTTCCGGCGGGGGCGCTCACCGACATCGCCGGGCACTCCAACGACTCGATCGTGGGCCGCTATACGGTCGCCGACCCCGAGAAGTTCGCCACGGTGCGCATCCGCGTCGAGGGGCGCGACCCCGGGGCCCGCTACATCATCCAGCTGCTCGACGGCAGCGGCGCGGTGAAGCAGGAGCGGCGCGACGTGACGACGGGCGAAGTCCTCTTCCGCTACGTCCCGGCGGGCGAGATCCGCTTCCGCGCCATCGAGGACCTCAACGGCAACGGCCGCTGGGACACGGGCTCGCTCGTGGAGCGGCGCCAGCCCGAGCGCACCGAGATCTACGTGAGCGACGAGGGCGTCGACACCTTCGCCGCCAAGGCCAACTGGGAGGTCGAGTTCACCATGGACATGCGGCGCATCTTCGCCCCCGTGACCATGCAGTCGCTTGCGCGGCTGCTCGACGAGCGCGAGGCGCAGCGCCTGCGGCGCGAGGAGGCCAAGCGGGCCCGCGAGGGCGACAAGGGGCGTCGCGACCGCGACCGCCGCGACCGCGAGGACCGCGACCGCATCGACAACTCGATGAACTCCGCGGGCAACATGTTCAACCGATTCAGATAACGCGATGCGAACGATCCTGAAAACGCTCCTGGCGGCCACGGCCGCCCTACTCACGTGGCAGGGCGCCGCGGCGCAGCACACGCTGGGCTTCGTCGCCGGCTACGGCATGGCGAGCGGCCGCCTCGATCCCACGGTCGAGAAGCGGGCCTTGTGGGGCACCTACTCGGGCGGCCTCACGTGGCGCTACTACGGCCGCCAGCGCTTCATCGGCGGCTTCGGCGTCGACCTGGAGTTCCTCCAGCAGGGCTTCTCCTTCGCCACCAACACGGCGCAGGTCGACGACCCGGCCGACTACCTCTATTATACGCGGCGCATCAATTCGGTGGTGCTGCCCATCGTCTGGCAGCCCCACTTCTACATGCTGCGCAACCGCGTGAGGGTCTACCTCGAGGCGGCGGCCACCTTCTCCTGCCAGCTCTCGTCGACCTACGAGAACGAGGCGGCGCGCGAGCGGGGCGATGCTGCCTGGCGCGGCGACTACCCCTTCAAGCTCGCGCGCGACAACCGCTGGGGCTACGGTCTGGCTGGGGGCGGCGGCGTGGCGTTCCTCCTGGGGCGCTTCGAGATCAACTTCCGCGCGCGCTACTGCTTCGGCCTCTCCGACATCGTGCGCAACCGCAACCGCTACGCCGACAACGGCCTCGACGGCCCCGAAAACCCCTTCTACGCCACCCCCATGCGCTCGCCGCTCGACAACCTCTCGATCGGCGCCGGTCTGAGCTTCCGCTTCAACCGCGAGGGCTTCGAGACGTGGAAGCCGCGCCCCCGGCGCGCCCGGCGGCAGGAGACATTCAAATACGACTTCACCCATACCCATTCGCATTAGACTACTATGGAAACAACCCGTCAGCAGAAGATCGCCATGCAGATCCGCAAGGACGTGGCCGAGATCCTTCAGAAGGAGGGCGCCCCGATCGTCGGAGGCTCGCTCGTCACGGTCACCTCGGTGCGCGTCTCGCCCGACTTCGCCTACGCCAAGATCTATGTCAGCGTCTTTCCCTTCGACCGCAACGCCGAGGTGATGCGGGCGCTCGAGAAAAACAACTGGTTCGTCCGCCGGGCCCTGGGCCAGCGCATCCGCAACCAGATCAAGAGCATCCCCGAGCTTCAGTTCTTCCTCGACGATTCGCTCGAATACATCGAGGGCATCGACCGCGCGCTCAACAATTAACCGCCCCCGTGTTCGCCCGTTTCGTCGCCCGCCGCTACCTCTTCTCGCCCGACTCGCGGTCGGTGGTCAACCTCATCTCGGGGGTGAGCGTCGTGGCCGTGGCCATGCCCGTCGCGGCGATGATCGTGCTGCTGTCGGTCTTCAACGGCTTCGAGAGCCTCGTGCGGTCGATGTATTCGGCCTTCGACGCCGACCTGACGATCACCCCCGCCGAGGGGCAGAGCTTCGCCTGCGCGTCGCTCGACACGGCGGCCGTGGCCCGCACGCCGGGCGTCGAGGCGCTGTCGTTCCTGCTCGAGCAGAGTGCGCTGGCCGACCACGAGGGGCGCCAGGCCGCAGTCGTCGTGCGCGGGGTCGACGCCGCCTATTTCGACGTGCTGCCCCTCGACGGCGCCCTCCGGGGTTCGGGCGCGGGGCGCGACGGCGACCCCCGCCTCATCCTGGGCGCGGCGCTGGCCGGCCAGCTGGGCATCCGCCGCGCCGACGAGCCGGTCGACCTCTACGCCGTGCGGCGCGGCGGCTTCTCGTCGCTGCTGCCCGTGGCCAACTACTCGCGCGAGCGGGTCGCCGCAGGGGGCTTCTTCTCGCTCGACCTCGACACCGAGCGCCGCTACCTGCTCGCCCCGCTGGCGCTGGCGCAGGAGCTCTTCGACCGCGAGGGCCGGGCCTCGGCGCTGGTCCTCCGCCTCGCCCCGGGCACCGACGCCGCGGTCGCCAGGCGCGCCGTGGCCGCCGCCGCGGGCGACGGCTTCCGCGTGGCCACCCGCGCGGAGCTGCGCGCGTCGTTCTACCGCATCATGACCTACGAGAAGTGGGGCATCTTCTGCATCGGGCTGCTGGTGCTCGTCGTCGCCTCGTTCTCGGTGGTCGGGGCGCTGGTGATGCTCGTCGTCGAGAAGCGGCGCGACATCGCGACGCTCCGCGCACTGGGGGCCGACACGGCGCTCGTCCGGGCGGTCTTCCGCGCGGAGGGGCTCCTGATCTGCGCCTGGGGGGCGCTCCTGGGCACCCTGCTGGGCGTGGGGGCCAGCCTCGCGCAGCAGCACCTGGGCCTCATCGAGCTGCCCGCCGACTCGTTCCTCACCTCCAGCTACCCCGTGGAGTTCCGCCCGGGCGACCTCGCGGCCGTCCTCGCAGCCTTCGCGGCGGTAGCCCTCGTTCTGTCCCACTTCACCGTGCGCAGCATGGTGAAAAAGCACGCCATCCGATGAAACGCATCCCGAGCATCCTCGCCGCAGGGCTTCTGGCGGCGCTCGCCGCCGCCTCGTGCCACCGTCCGACGGTCATCCCCGACGACGAGCTGGCGCTGATCTTCCGCGACGCCTACCTCTCCAACGCCTACGCCAACGACGCGCGCGCGCGACGCGACTCGCTGCGCATCTACGAACCCCTCTTCGCCCGCTACGGCTACACGGCCGCCGACGTCGAGCACACGATCGGCACCTTCTCGCGCCGCAAGAGCGCCCGTCTCTCGGATGTGGTCGAGCGGGCCATCGACCTGCTCGAGGAGGAGGGACTCCGCTACGAGGGCGAGGTGGCCGTGCTCGACACGATCGACCGCGTGGCGCAGCGCACCTTCACCCGCACGCTGCTCGCCGACTCGCTCCTCCGCGTCTCGTCGCCGGCCGACACGGCGCGCACGCGCCTGGTCTTCGACGTCGAGCCGGGCGAGTACCGCGTCGCCTACCGCTACGAGATAGATTCGCTCGACGCCAACGGCCGCTCGATGCGCTCGGAGTTCTGGCTCGAGAACGAGCGCGGCGCCCGCAGCTCGGTCTACTACCAGACCCTTCGCCCGGGGCGCCCCGAGCGCTTCCGCCGCACCTTCAACGCCGACTCGACCCACCGCCGGCTGCACATCGACCTGCTGCGCTTCACCGCCCCGCCCCGGCGCCCCTCGATCCGCTTCTCCGACATCGAGGTGATCCGCATACCGCCCGCCGCGCAGGCGGTCGACAGCCTCTACCTGCTGCAGTTGAACGTGCGTATCTTCGCCGATGAGTTCCTCCGTGCCGCCGCGGCGGATAGCCTCTAACTGGCTCTGGCGCGACGGGCGCCTGAGCCGCGACCCTCTGGTCGAACTCTCCGCCGACGGGTCGCTGCTTTCGTGCGCCCGCTGCGAAACCCCCGACCGCGAGCCCTTCACGGAGTTCTATGCCGGGGTGCTCGTCGCCGGCTTCCCGTCCGACTGGCGGGGCGCCTTCGAGTGGCTGCGCGCCCGGCGCGAGCGGCCCCTCGCCGAGCTGCTGGCGGCTCTCCCCCGGCCCGATGCGGGCGGCGTGTGGGTCCTCCTCTCGGGGCTCGACTACGCCTCCATGCGCCTGACCGATAGCTCGCGCATCCGCCTGCTGTAGGTCTTCGGCACGGGCCCTCCCGGTCCTCCCGCCGTTCCCCGGTTCCGCGCCCTCTCCTCGTCTGCCCGCTGCCCCGCGCTTCCTCTCTCTGCCGCCTCCCCATCCGTCCTTTCCGCTGCTCCTCCCCGCCCCGCGCCTCCCGTCTTCTCCCCGCCTCCTCTCCTCCTGCCACGGCCGGCACCCTCCTCCTGCCCCGGGTCGCCCGCCCCAGCAACCCTCCCCCTCTCCTTCCCGCCGCTTCCCCACCGTCGCCTCGTCCCGGCCGGTCCTCCCTCCCGTTCCGCCCCTCCGCCCGCGAAATCGCCCCCGCGGCGTGCGTTTTCCGCCCTCGGAGCGCCGGTGTGTCGAATTATTTTGTAAATTTGCGGGCAATAGAAACGAACACAACGACATAATCAAAAACCAAAAGCTATGATTTCGATCGACAACTACGATTTCAAAGGCAAGCGCGCGATCATCCGCGTGGACTTCAACGTGCCCGTCAACGCCGAGGGACAGGTAACCGACGACACCCGTATCCGCGCCGCCATGCCGACGGTGAAGAAGGTGCTGGCCGAGGGCGGCGCCGTCGTCCTGATGTCGCACATGGGCCGTCCGAAGAAGAACCCCGATCCCAAGTACTCGCTCGAGCAGATCATCCCCGCCATCGAGAAGAACCTGGGCGTGAAGGTCGCCTTCGCCGGCGACTGCATGGGCGAGAAGGCCGCCGAAATGTGCAAGAACATCAAGCCCGGCGAGGTGGTTCTGCTCGAGAACCTGCGCTTCTACGCCGAGGAGGAGGGCAAGCCCCGCGGTCTGGCCGAGGAGGCCACCAAGGAGGAGAAGGACGCCGCCAAGAAGGCGCTGAAGGAGGGTCCGCAGAAGGAGTTCGTCGCCAGGCTGGCCTCGTATGCCGACTGCTACATCAACGACGCTTTCGGTACGGCGCACCGCAAGCACGCTTCTACCTATCTGATCGCCAAGCACTTCGAGGATAAGATGTTCGGCTACCTGATGGAGAAGGAGGTCAAGGCCATCTCGTCGCTCATGGAGGCTCCGGCCCATCCCTTCTGCGCCATCGTCGGCGGTTCGAAGGTCTCGTCGAAGATCGGCGTCATCAAGGCCCTGATCGAGAAGGTCGATTCGATCATCATCGGCGGCGGTATGACCTACACCTTCGCCGCAGCGCAGGGCGGCAAGGTCGGCAAGTCGATCTGCGAGCCCGAGATGTTCCCCGTAGCGCTGGAGATCCTCGAGCTGGCCAAGCAGAAGGGCGTGCAGCTGGTCATGTCACCCGACGCGCTCATCGCCGACGACTTCTCGGCCGAGGCCAACACCTCGACGGCTCCCGTGGGCAACATCCCCGACGAGTGGGAGGGCGTCGACATCGCCGACGAGGGCAAGAAGGCCTTCCGCGAGCACATCCTGGGCTGCAAGACCATCCTCTGGAACGGTCCCGTGGGCGTCTTCGAGATCGACAAGTTCGCCACGGGCTCGAAGGAGGTGGCCCTCGCCATCGCCGAGGCCACGAAGAACGGCGCCTACTCGCTCATCGGCGGCGGCGACTCGGTGGCCTGCGTCAACAAGTTCGGCCTGGCCGACCAGGTCTCCTACATCTCCACGGGCGGCGGTGCGCTGCTCGAGTACATCGAGTTCGGCACCCTGCCCGGCGTCGATGCCATCCGCGACTAACCGACATCCGAAGAGAGCCGCCTGCCGGGTGGCTCTCTTCTTCTTTTAAACGACAAACCCCATGAAACGCATTTTCACCCTTGCCTCCGTGATCTGTATGGCAGCCTGCCAGCATAACGCCAAGACCCCGGCCATCGACCCGGCCAACTTCGATCTGTCGGTCGCCCCCAACGAGGACTTCTACCAGTACGCCACGGGCGGCTGGCAGGCCCGCAACCCGCTCAAGCCCGAGTTCTCGCGCTACGGCTCTTTCGACGTGCTGCGCGAGAACAACGAGATCCGCATCAACGAGCTCTTCGCGCAGATGGCCGACATGCAGGCCGAGCCGGGCTCGGTCGAGCAGAAGATCTCCGATCTCTACAAGATGGGCCTCGACTCGGTGCGTCTGAACGCCGAGGGCGCCGCCCCCATCGCCGAGGGTGTGCGCGCGCTGCTCGCCGTGGCCGACCGCGGCGAGCTGGGCCGCGCCATCGGCGGTCTCCACGCCTCGGTCTGCAACCCCTTCTTCGGCGTGGGCGTCGAGGCCGACCTGATGAACAGCGACCGCAACGCCCTCTACATCTCGCAGTCGGGCCTTCTGATGGGCAACCGCGACTACTACCTCGATGAGGAGAACGCCTCGATCCGCGAGGCCTACAAGACCTACCTGGGCCGCATCTTCGCGCTCGCGGGCCTCGGGGAGGCGGAGGTCGCCGCCGCCGTCGAGAAGACGACGGCCGTGGAGACGAAGCTGGCCGAGAAGATGTGGTCCAATGTCGAGCTGCGCAACATCGTGGCCCAGTACAATCCCATGTCGCGTGCCGACTTCGAGCGCCGCTACGACGCCGTCGACTGGGCCTCCTACCGCGAGGCGCTGGGCCTGGGCGACTTCGACCGCATCATCGTCGCCACCCCCTCGGCGCTCGACAACGCCAATGAGCTGCTCCGCACGCTGCCCCTCGACGAGCTGCGCTACTACCTCGCGGCGCACTACATCGACGCCGCCACGTCGTATCTGAGCGACGATTTCCAGCAGGCGTCGTTCGACCTCTTCGGTCGCACGATGGCCGGCCAGCAGGAGATGCGTCCCCGCTGGAAGCGTGCCATGGCCGTGCCCAACGGCACCCTCTCGGAGGCCGTGGGCGAGATGTACGTGGCCCGCTACTTCCCCGCCAAGGACAAGGAGCGCATGCTGGCGCTGGTGGCCAACCTCCAGACGGCGCTCGGCGAGCACATCGCCGCCCTCGACTGGATGTCCGATGAGACGAAGGCCCGGGCTCAGGAGAAGCTGGCGTCGTTCACCGTCAAGATCGGTTACCCCGACACGTGGAAGGACTACTCGTCGCTCCGCATCGACCCCTCGAAGAGCTACTGGGAGAACATCGTCGAGGCGAACCGCTGGTACACGGCCGACAACCTCTCCGAGCTGGGCAAGCCGGTCGACAAGGCCGAGTGGCACATGTCGCCCCAGACGGTCAACGCCTACTACAACCCCACGACCAACGAGATCTGCTTCCCGGCCGCCATTCTCCAGCCGCCCTTCTACAACCCCGATGCCGACGACGCGGTCAACTACGGCGCCATCGGCGTGGTGATCGGCCACGAGATGACCCACGGCTTCGACGACCAGGGCCGCCAGTTCGACAAGGACGGCAACATGAACAACTGGTGGACCGAGGCCGACTCGGAGGCTTTCAAGGCCAAGACCGACATTCTGGTCAAGCAGTTCGACGCTATCGAGGTGCTGCCCGCGCGCGACGGCCAGCCGGCGCTGCACGCCGACGGCTCGCTCTCGCTGGGCGAGAACATCGCCGACCAGGGCGGTCTGCGCGTGGCCTGGACGGCGCTCCACAACGCGCTGGGCGACAGCACGCCCGCCCCGATCGACGGCTTCACGGCCGACCAGCGCTTCTACCTGGCCTACGCCACGCTCTGGGGGCAGAACATCCGCGACGAGGAGATCGCCCGCCTGACCAAGCTCGACGTCCACTCGCTGGGCAAGTGGCGCGTCAATGCCACGGTGCGCAACCTCCAGTCGTTCTACGATGCGTTCGGCATCGTCGACGGGGCGATGTTCATGCCCGAGCAGGAGCGCGTCGTCATCTGGTAGGCGCGGCTGCTTCATCCATGCGCCCGGAGCCGCGTGCTCCGGGCGCTTTTCGTTGCGGGGCGCCGATTTTCTGCGCTTCGTTTTTAATTCCCGATATTTTGCCCTATCTTTGTCGCCCGACAGGCGGATGTGGAGTGCGTCCTGCGAGGGCGCATGGAGAACCGCCGCTGGTAACAATTTAAAAAAACAATTCTTTACTATGAAAACCGTATCCGTAAAGGCCGTCAAGCGTGCCGAGTTCGGCAAGAAGGCCGCCAAGGCCGTGCGCCGCGAGGGCTTCATTCCGTGCATCATGTGCGGCAACGGCGAGACCGTCAATTTCTCGGTCGATCCCCGCGAGATCAAGCCCCTGATCTACACCCCCAACTCCTACATCGTCGAGTTCGACTTCGAGGGCGAGAAGGTGCAGGCCGTGCTTCGCGAGGCGCAGTTCCACCCCGTGCGTGAGGAGATCCTCCACCTCGACTTCTACCGCATCGCTGCGGGCAAGCCCGTGTCGATCGCCGTTCCCGTGCGTCTGACGGGTAACGCCGCCGGTGTGAAGGTGGGCGGTAAGCTCGTGCTGTCGGCCCGCAAGGTGGTCGTGAGCGCCCTGGTGGAGAACCTGCCCGACGAGGTGGTCGTAGACGTGACGGAGCTGGGCGTCGGCAAGACGATCTTCGTCGGCGACCTGAGCGTCGAGAACCTCAAGTTCGTGACCCCCGCTACGACGGCCGTCTGCGCCGTGCGCGTGACGCGTGCTTCGCGCGGCGCCGAGCAGGGCAAGTAATCCCCTCTGCGGCAAATGAAATACCTCATCGTTGGACTGGGCAACATCGGCGCCGAGTATGCCGATACCCGTCACAACATCGGGTTCGACGTGTTGGACGCCCTGGCCGGGGCGTCCAACGCTGTTTTTACCACGGCGCGCTACGGCGACGTGGCCGAGGTGCGGTGGAAGGGGCGCACGCTCGTGCTGCTCAAGCCCTCGACCTATATGAACCTCTCGGGCAAGGCGGTCCGCTACTGGATGGATGCGACGAAGGTGCCGCTGGAGCACCTGCTGGTCGTCTCCGACGACATCGCCCTGCCGTTCGGCACGCTGCGGCTGCGTCCGAAGGGGAGCGCCGGGGGCCACAACGGACTGAAGAACATCGCCGAGCTGCTCGGCACCGAGGAGTACGCCCGCATGCGCTTCGGCGTGGGCGGCGACTTCCCGCGCGGCCACCAGGTCGACTACGTGCTGGGTCGCTGGACCGACGAGGAGCGCGCGGCGATGCCCGAGCGGTTGAAGCTCTTCGGCGACGCCATCCGCTCGTTCGCTGCGGTGGGCTGCGCGCAGACCATGAACTTCTTCAACAAGAAATAGGGGGCCGGCAGGGCCGGACTATCGAATGAGACGGGAGGGTCGCCCTTGGGCGACCCTCCCGTCTTTCGTGCGCTGCTGTGCTGCGTCGAATGTGTTCTGGCGGGCTGTTTCGTCGGACGCGCTCCGGCCGCCCTGCTCTGTTGTCCGCCGCGCTCCGCCGGCCGTGCCTTGCGGGCAGCGCTCTGTCCACTGTACTCCGCCGGCCGCGCCTTGCGGGCTGCGTTCTGTCCGCCCGCCCCGCTCCGTCAGCGGCGTTCCGTCCGCCGCCTTCTCCGTTCGCGCGCCCGCTCGCGGGCGTCGGCCAGACGGGCCAGGCCGTCCTCGACCATGCGGCGGAAGAGCGCCCGGCGGAATATCAGCCCTATGCGCCACCCCTCCCAGCGGGTGTAGCGCTCGCGCTTCTCGGGGTAGATGTCGGCGATCGTGAGGAGGATACCCGTCTCCTCCACGCCGCCGAAGTCGGGGTTCAACACCGTGTCGAAGACCCGCATCGTGGGCGAGAGGTTCATATAGGCGTTGATCAGCGGCGGGATGTTCTCGTTGAACTCGCGGATCTTGCGGATCAGTATGCGGTAGTTCTCCTGGTAGTCGGCGCCGGTGAAGAGCTCCTCGTAGTAGGGGTCGTCCAGATCGAGCGGCAGGGGATGGATCCCCTCCACCAGCCGCTCGCGGTCGGGGAAGTAGCGGCGCAGGAACCAGATGAGGGCGTTGCGCGCCACGGCCTTGTAGGTGGTGTACATGGTCACCTTGCCGAACAGATAGCGCACTCCGGGGTTGAGGACGATCAGCGCCCCCAGGCCGTCCCACAGGTTGTCGAGCGCATAGAGGCTCTTGGGGTTGCGGCGCGCCTGGTAGGCGTGCTGCACGAACGAGCGCCCCAGCTCGATGGTGTAGGGGAGGTATTCGCGGCGGAAGCGGTCGCTGAAGCGGAAGTAGTGCTCGGTCGAGAGGTGGGCGGGGTGCTCCGATGCGCAGACGATGAAGCGGTAGCCGCCCACGATCTCGCGCGCGGCGGGGTCCCACACCACCAGCTGGCAGTAGCCGTCGGGCGCCAGATCCTCGGCGTCGATGTCGAGCTCGAGACCCGTGCCGCCTCCGGCGCCGCGGAAGGCCTCCTCGCGCAGGCGCCCCACCTCGCGCATGAGGGCCGGGCACTCGGCCGCACGGAAGAGGTATATCTCGTTGCCGCCGCGCTTGGTCGTGCGGGCCCGGCGTGCGGGCGTGAGCTCGGCTTCGAGCAGCGCGCGGTCGACGGGGGCGATGATGGGTCGAATTTCCATAGCGGCGACAAATGTACTATTTTTCAGCCGCTTTTCGCTGCCCGGCGATCTTTTTTTCGAGCGAATAGGTCTTTTTACGCACGTAGTCGGCCTGCTCGCGCAGCGATCCCGCGGCCCGCAGCCGGTCGGGCGGAATGGGTTCGCCGGCCACCAGGCGGAAACTGCGGCCCCGCTGGGCGAACATTTCGTCGACCAACCACAGCATCTCGATGTTGAATTTCAGCCCCGCGCGCTTGCGCAGCGATGCGAGGCGGTAGAAGAAGTCGGAGAGGCGCCCCTCGACGAACACGGGCACGATGGTGCGCTGCGCGGCGGCGGCCTTTTTCAGGAAGTTGGTCCGCCAGGGCGTGTCGCTCACCGTGCCCCCCTCGCGGCGCGAGCAGAGTCCCGCGGGGAAGGTGAGCACGGGCACGTCGCCCGCGAAGGCCTCCTCCATGCGGCGGGCGTAGGCGGCGCATTGCGCCCCGTGCTTGTTGACGGGCAGCCACAGCGGACGCAGGGGCTCGACGTGCATGAGCAGGTCGTTGACCACCACCCGCGCGTCGCCGAAGCGGCCGATCAGCTCGTCGGCGAGCATCATGCCGTCCATGCCGCCGAAGGGGTGGTTGGCCACGAAGAGGTAGCGCCCGGCCGGGTCGAGCCGCTCGAGCCCCTCCATCGAGTAGCTCACTCCCCACTCGCGGAAGCAGGCGCGGATGAACTCCTGCGGCGGCAGCTCCCAGTAGTTGGCCAGTATGTGGTTGATCTCCTTCTCGTGGACCGTGCGGCGGAGCCATTCGATCGCCGGGCGGGGGATCCAGCGCGCGAGCCGGGGCGCTTTTGCAGCCACGACGGCGCCGATGTCTATTCGGGGCATAGAGCGAAAATTTAACATACAAAGATAGGCATTCTTTTTCGAAATTTTGCCTAACTTTGACCCCAAACTGACCATTCGCAACGCCCATGTCGCAATACCACACTCCCGTGCTGCTCGAAGAGAGCGTCGCGCTGCTCGGCATCGTGCCGGGGGGCACCTACGTCGACCTCACGTTCGGCGGCGGCGGCCACTCGCGCCGCATCCTGCAGGAGCTGGGCCCCGAGGGGCGTCTTTACGCCTTCGACCAGGACAGCGATACGCGCGACAACCGCCCCGACGACAGTCGCTTCCACTACGTGGAGAGCAACTTCCGCTTCCTGCGCGGGGCGCTGCGCCTGCGCGGCGTCGGGCAGGTCGACGGCATCCTGGCCGACCTGGGCGTCTCGTCGCACCACTTCGACGCCGTGGAGCGGGGCTTCTCGTTCCGCGGCGAGGCGCCGCTCGACATGCGCATGAACCGCCGCGCGCGCCGCACGGCCGCCGACCTGGTCAACACCCTCCCGTCCGGGGAGCTGACGCGCATCCTGGGCGACTGGGGCGAGGTCGAGACCCCGTGGAAGGCGGCCAACTGCATCGTGCGGGCGCGGCAGGCTGCGCCGATCCTCACCACGGCGCAGCTCGTGGAGGCCGTGGCCCCCTGCACGCCGCGGCGCGACGAGTCGAAGTTCCTCACCAAGCTCTTCCAGGCGCTGCGCATCGAGGTCAACGGCGAGATGGAGGCGCTCCGGATGGCTCTGGAGCAGAGCCTGCGGGTGCTGCGCCCGGGGGGCCGCCTGTCGGTGATCTCCTACCACTCGCTCGAGGACCGTCTGGTCAAGAACTTCCTGCGCAGCGGCAACTTCGCCGGCGCGGTCGAGAAGGACTTCTTCGGCCGCGCGTCGCTCCCCTTCGAGCTGCTCACGCGCAAGGCCGTGGTGCCGTCCGGGGAGGAGATCGCGCGCAACCCCCGCTCGCGCTCGGCCAAGCTGCGGGGCGGAGTGAAACTTTGAAACGTGCCGTAGGGATATGTTGCGTGACCACGAATTCGATCCGGTGACCCCCGAAGAGGAGGCCCGCCGCGCGCAGGACGAGGAGTTCGCCCGCCGCGTGCGGCGCGAGGTGCTGCGCATGGAGCGGGGCGAGGCCGAGGAGGACATCCGCCACGACGAGGAGGCTGCCGAGGCCGAACGCGAGGAGGCTGCCGAGGCCGAGCGTCGCGAGCGCCGCCGCCGCTCGAGCACCTTCTGGCAGCTGGTCTCGGGCACGATCCTCGTGCGCGAGGAGGTCTCGCGCCACTACTCCTACCTGCTGGTCGTGGCGGGCATGTTCTTCCTGAGCATCGTGGTGATGTTCTGGTCGCTGCACCTCGACCGCAAATATTCGCGCCTCGAACGCGAGGTGCAGATCCTGCGCGAGCGCTCGATCCGTCTCGAGGAGCAGCGCTACCGCACGACGACCCACTCGGCCGTGGTCGAGGCGCTGGCCGCCCGCGGCATCCCCCTCTACGACCCCCTCTCGCCGGGCGAAGTGATCGACCGTTAAGCCATGAAACGCGAACCCTCGAAGATCAAAAGCGACATCCTGCTGCGCGTGCGGCTCCTCTACCTGCTCTTCATGGCGGCGGGGGCCCTCGTGCTCGGGCGCCTGGTGTGGGTGCAGCTCTTCAGCGGCGAGGTAGCCTACAACGCCCGCCGCCTGGCCGGCCGCATCTTCACCGAGGAGACCATCCCCGCCCAGCGGGGCAACATCCTCTCGCGCGACGGCGAGCCGCTGGCCACCTCCATCTTCCGCTACCAGGTGGCCTTCGACTTCGCCTCGGAGGGTCTCGATTCGCTCAGGACGTTCCACGAGCAGGCCGACTCGCTGGCCAAGCTCCTCTCGGCCTTCTTCGGCGACCGCCCGGCGGCCGAATACAGCCGCTTCATGCGCCGCGAGCACGACCGCCGCTACCGGCTCGTCAACGGCCGCGACACCTCGGTGCTGCGCGCCGAGGGCTTCTTCGCGCGGATCCTGAACCGCCTGCGGGGCGAGGAGTATGAGCGGCGCCGCATCTACGACACGCTGCGCGACCACACCCCCGTGCCGCTCTTCCCGCGCGAGGTCGACTACGCCGAGTGGGAGCGGCTGCGGCGCTACCCGCTGCTCAACTGGAACATGGGCATGGTCTACCGCCTTGTCGAGCGCGACCAGCGCATCTACCCCCAGGGCGAGCTGGCGCGCCGCACCATCGGCCTGACGGGCGACCGCGGCAACTACGGCATCGAGGACAGCTACCGCGAGGAGCTGGCCGGGCGCGACGGGCGCGCCCAGCGCCAGCGTATCGCCCGCGGCTTCTACGGCCGCGTGCCGGGCGGCGACCACGAGGACCCGTTGGACGGCATGGACGTGGTCACGACGCTCGACCTCGACCTGCAGGACGTGGCCGACAAGGCGCTACGCCGCCAGCTCACGGCCCAGAATGCCACGTGGGGCACGACGATCGTCATGGAGGTTTCCACGGGCGAGATCCTGGCCCTGGCCAACCTGGGCCGCAACGCCGACGGCACCTACGCCGAGCGCGAGAACTACGCCCTGGGGCGCAGCATGGAGCCCGGCTCGACCTTCAAGCTGGCGACCATGCTCACGCTGCTCGAGGATGCGCGCATGCCCGTCGGTACCGTCTACGAGACCCACAACGGCGACCCGGTGACCATCGGCCCGGCCCGCAACATCCGCGACTCGCACCGCGGCGACCGGGCCATCGACTTCCGCCGCGCGACCGCCTCGTCGTCGAACGTCTACTTCGCCAAGGCGATGTGGGACCTCTACGGCAAGACGGGCAAGAAGTTCGACTACAGCAACTTCCTCCACGAGCGGCTGGCCCTGGGCGAGACCGTGGGCCTCGAGCGCTTCGGCGAGCGGGCGCCGCAGGTGACCTCCGACTGGAAGGCTCCCGACCCCGGGGTGATGCTGGTCAAGATGGCCTACGGCTACCGCGTGCGGCTGGCCCCCATCCAGACCATCACCCTCTACAACGCCATCGCCAACGGCGGGCGGATGATCTCGCCCGTTCTGGTGCGCGAGTTGCGCCGCAACGGCCGCACGGAGGAGCGCTTCCGCACGCGCACGATCCGCGACGAGATCTGCTCGCGCGCGACGCTGCGCACCGTGCACGAGTGCCTGCAGGCGGTCTGCACCGAGGGTACGGCCAGCGCCTTTTTCCGCGACACGCTGCGCCTGCGCGTGGCGGCCAAGACCGGCACGGCGCAGATCACCGACGCCCGCAGCCGCGAGGGGCGTCACTATCTGGGCACCATGGTGGCCTACTTCCCGGCCGACAACCCCCGCTATACGGTCCTCACCACCATCGAGACGCGCGCGCAGGCCGGCAAGGCCTACTACGGCGGCCCGCTGGCGGGTCCCGTCGTCAAGCGCATGGTCGACTACCTCTACGCCCGGGGCTCCGACTGGTCGGCCCGCGCGGCGCGCACGGGGCGCCACTGCTACCCCGAGCGGATCAAGGGGGGCGATATCGCCCAGGTGCGCCGCATCGCCGGCAAGTTCTCGCCCGATGTCGACTACGACCGCCGCCGGGGGTGGGGCCGCGTGAAGATCGACAGCGCCTCGCGCGTGCGGATCGTCTCGCTGCCCGACGAGGCCGACCGCATGCCCGACGTGCGGGGCATGGGGCTCAAGGACGCCCTCTTCGTGCTGGAGAGCCGCGGCCTGAGGGTGAGCTTCGCGGGGCGCGGCGCCGTGACCTCGCAGAGCATCGCCGCCGGGGCGCGCATCCGCCGGGGCGCCGTGGTGCACATCGTATTGAAATAGAACGAACCGAGATATGAAAACCATCGACTTCCTCTCCCGCTCGACCGAGGTGCTGCAACGCCTGGGCGCTGCCGGCGCCGCGGTCCGCCGCCTGACCTACGACTCGCGTGCGGTGGCGGCGGGCGACTGCTTCTTCGCCGTCGCGGGCACGCGCAGCGACGGCCACGACTACATCCCCCAGGCCGTGGCCGCCGGGGCCGCGGCCGTGGTGTGCGAGCGGCTGCCCGAACACCCCGATCCGGGGGTCTGCTACCTCCGCGTCGCCGACACCGAGGCGGCGATGGCCGACATGGCCGCCGCCTTCTACGACCACCCGAGCCGCGAGCTGCGGCTGGTGGGGGTCACGGGCACCAACGGCAAGACCACCGTCGCCACGCTGCTCTACGAGCTGGTCCGGGCCCTGGGCTACGAAGCCGGGCTAGTCTCCACGGTGGTCTACCGCGTGGGTTCGCGCACCGTCGAGGCTACCCACACCACGCCCGACGCCATCCGCCTGAACGCCATGATGCGCGAGATGGTCGACGCCGGGTGCGCCTACTGCTTCATGGAGTGCTCGTCGCACGCCATCGTCCAGCGCCGCACGCGGGGCCTCCGCTTCGCCGGGGGGCTCTTCACCAACCTCACGCACGACCACCTCGACTACCACAAGACCTTCGCCGCCTATCTGCGCGCCAAGAAGGCCTTCTTCGACACGCTGCCGCGCGAGGCCTTCGCGCTGGTCAACCTCGACGACCGCAACGGCGGCGTGATGGTGCAGAATACCGCGGCCGAGGTGAGAAGCTATTCGCTGCGCAGTGCGGCCGACTTCCGCTGCCGCATCGTCGAGACCCACCTCGACGGCATGCTGCTGCGTCTGGACGGGCGCGAGGTGTGGACCCACCTGCCGGGGCGCTTCAACGCCTCCAATCTCGCGGCGGTCTACGGCGCGGCGCGCCTGCTGGGCTTCGGCGCCGAGGAGACGTTGCGGGCCCTGAGCGCCCTGCGCCCGGTCGACGGGCGCTTCCAGGTGCTCCGCGCCGACGACGGCACCACGGCGGTGGTCGACTATGCCCACACGCCCGACGCGCTGGAGAACGTGCTGCGCACGATCGAGGAGCTGCGTCGCCCCGGCCAGCAGCTGGTGGTGGTGTGCGGCTGCGGCGGCGACCGCGACCGCACCAAGCGGCCCGAGATGGCGGCCATCGCCGTCCGATACGCCTCCACGGCGGTCTTCACCTCCGACAACCCGCGCCACGAGGACCCCGCGGCGATCCTCGACGAGATGACCGCGCCGCTCGACCCCGCGGTGCGCTGCCTGCGCATCGTCGACCGCGCCGAGGCGATCCGCACGGCCGCGATGCTGGCCCGCCCGGGCGACATCCTGCTTGTGGCGGGCAAGGGGCACGAGACCTACCAGATCGTGGGCGACGAGAAGCGCCATTTCGATGACCGCGAGGAGCTCCGCCGCGCCTTCGACGCCACGCACCGCGCATAGCGCGCCCCGATTGTGAATTGAGAATCATGAATTGAGAGTTTAAGAGATGCTTTACCACCTTTTCCGTTACCTCGACCGCGTGTGGGACCTCCCCGGCTCGGGTATGTTCCAGTACATTTCGTTCCGCGCGGCGGCGGCCATCATCGTGGCGCTGCTCATCGCCATCATCTTCGGCCGCTCGATCATCGACTTCCTGCGCCGCCGCCAGATCGGCGAGGAGATCCGCGATCTGGGCCTCGAGGGCCAGCTGCAGAAGCGCGGTACGCCGACGATGGGCGGCGTCATCATCCTCCTGGCGATCCTCGTGCCGATCCTGCTCTTCGGGCGGCTGGACAACGTCTATGTCCAGCTGATGATCGTCTCGACCCTCTGGCTGGGCTTCATCGGCGGGCTGGACGACTACATCAAGGTCTTCCGCCACAAGAAGGAGGGGCTCAAGGGGCGTTTCAAGGTCGTGGGGCAGGTGGGCCTGGGCATGATCGTCGGCACGACGATGTGGCTCTCGCCCCAGATCGTCGTGTGCGAGAAGACCACGCAGCCCGTCGAGACGCAGTACGTCGACGCCTCGGGCGAGGTGCTGGGCATGGCGCAGCGCCACGTGGTGGTGGCCACCGAGAGCTGCAAGACCACGCAGACCACCATCCCCTTCATCAAGAACAACGAGTTCGACTACGGCCGCCTGACGGGCGGCAGCGGCCCGGCCACGTGGCTGCTCTACGTGCTGGTGGCGATCTTCGTGGTCACGGCCGTCTCGAACGGCGCCAACCTCACGGACGGCCTCGACGGCCTGACCACGGGCGTCTCGGTGCCGATCGTGGCCGTGCTCGGCGCGCTGGCCTACCTCTCGGGCCACATCGTCTACGCCGACTACCTCAACATCATGTACATCCCCGACGCGGGCGAGCTGATGGTCTTCGCCGCGGCGATGATGGGTGCCCTGGTGGGCTTCCTGTGGTACAACTCCTTCCCGGCGCAGATCTTCATGGGCGACACGGGGTCGCTGACGATCGGCGGCGTCATCGCCGTCTTCGCCCTCTGCATCCGCAAGGAGCTGCTGCTGCCGCTGTTGTGCGGCGTCTTCCTGGCCGAGAGCGTCTCGGTGATGGTCCAGGTGAGCTACTTCAAGTATACCAAGCGCAAATACGGCGAGGGGCGGCGCATCCTGCTCATGTCGCCCCTGCACCACCACTTCCAGAAGAAGGAGATCTTCGAGACGAAGATCGTCCTGCGCTTCTGGATCATCTCGCTGCTGCTGGCGGCGATGACGCTCGTGACGCTGAAGATCCGATAGGATAGGTCCCGCAGCCAGCGGAGGATGCCCCGAGCCTTCGGGCGAGCAGGGCAGCCCTCCGCCGGGGGTGGCTGCGGGCTGCGCGGCCCGAGGGCCGCGGTTTTAGATGGAAAAACAAAATCTGTTCACGATGAAGAAAATCGTCGTATTGGGCGGCGGCATCAGCGGCTACGGCTCCGCGATCCTCGCCAAGAAAAAAGGCTTCGACGTCCTGCTGTCGGACGCCGGCCGCATCGCCGACCGCTACAAGGCCCGGCTCGACGAGTGGGAGGTCCCCTACGAGGAGGGGGGCCACTCCGAGGAGCTGATCCTCGAGGCCTCGGAGGCGATCAAGTCCCCCGGCATTCCCGACTCGGCGCCCGTCGTGCGGCGCCTGCGCGAGCGCGGCATCCCCGTCATCTCCGAGATGGAGTTCGCGGGCCGCTACCTCGACGGCGCGAAGTGCATCTGCATCACCGGGTCGAACGGCAAGACGACCACCACGTCGCTCATCTACAAGATCCTGCGCGACGCGGGGCTGAACGTGGCGCTGGGCGGCAACATCGGCGAGAGCTTCGCCTACTCCGTGGCCACGGGTAGCTACGACTGGTATGTGCTGGAGCTGAGCTCGTTCCAGCTCGACGGCATGTACGACTTCCGCGCTCATGTCGGCGTGCTGACGAACATCACGCCCGACCACCTCGACCGCTACGACCACTGCTTCCAGAACTACGTGGACTCGAAGATGCGCATCGTGCGCAACATGACCCCCGGCGACTGGTTCGTCTACTCGGGCGACGACGAGGTGATCCTGCGGCAGCTGCCCGGCTGCGACCTCCGCATGCGGCAGCTCCCCTTCGCGGCGCGCAACACGGCGCAGCGCGGCGGCGGGGCGGAGGGCGCCCTGCTGCGCGACGGGCGCTTCACCGCGGCGGCGGGCGGCGCCTCGGTCGAGATCGACACGGCCGAGATGCGCATCGGAGGCCTGCACAACGCCTACAACGCCATGGCCGCGGCGCTGGCCGCGCTGGCCGCGGGGGTCGACCCCGCGCAGGTGCGCCGCTCGATCTGCGGCTTCGACCCCGTGGAGCACCGGCTCGAGCCGGTGGCCGAGCGCGGCGGCGTGCTCTGGATCAACGACTCGAAGGCCACCAACGTCGACTCGGTGTGGTACGCCCTGGAGAGCATGAAGCGCCCCGTGGTGTGGATTGCCGGCGGTACCGACAAGGGCAACGACTACGAGCCGCTGAAGGCTTTCGCCCGCGAGAAGGTGCATACGCTCGTCTGCATGGGGCTCGACAACGCCAAGCTCGTCGGCGAATTTACGGGCGTGGTCCCCGAGGTGATCTCGTGCGGATCGTTCGACGAGGCGATGGCCGCGGCCCGGCGCGCCGCCCGCGCGGGCGACGCCGTGCTGCTCTCGCCCGCCTGCGCCTCGTTCGATCTGTTCAGGAACTACGAGCACCGGGGCCGGTGCTTCAAGGATTGGGTCGCCGAGCATGCCTGACAGAGTGATCCGACCCTCCGGGGAGCGCCCCGACGCCGGGGCTCCGTGGCACGACGGCGACGGGGCCGACGCCCCGCGCCGCGTGCGTGCGCGCCGTCCCGCCGCAGAGCGCGCCGAGGGCCCGGCCGGAGCCGCGGGCGCTGCGGGAGCCGGCACCGCCTCCTCTGCCGCCGCATCGGGAGCCTCCTCCGCCGACGCCCCCGGCGCGCGGCGCTTCTTCACGGGCGACCGCGTGCTGTGGATCATCGTGGCCGTGCTGGCCGTGGTCTCGGTGCTGGTGGTCTACTCGTCGACTGCCAAGATGGCCTACGACGCCCACACGGCCCGCACCACGGCCCACTTCCTGCGCCAGCAGATCGCCATCCTCATCGCCAGCCTCATCGCGCTGGTCGCCGTGCAGAAGATCAACTGCCGCATCTACGGCTACTTCGCCCGCCCGGCCTACGCGCTGTCGGTGCTGCTCACCATCGCCGTCTACTTCATCGGCGCCAAGACCAACGACGCCGCGCGCTGGATCCCGCTGGGTCCCTTCCAGTTCCAGCCTTCGGAGGCGTTGAAGATCGCCACCGTGCTGCTGCTGGCCCAGCAGCTGGCGGGCCGGCAGTCGAAGATCGACAAGATCCGCATCGTCCCCTCGCTGCGCTTCTGGACCTGGCGCACCTCGCGCGAGCAGCGGCGCATCTGGCGCGAGGGCACGTGGCCCGTCCTCATGCCGGTGGTCATCTCGTGCGGCGTGATCTTTCCGGCCCACACCTCGTCGGCCGTGCTGGTCTTCATGGCCTCGTGGGTGATGATGCTCATCGGGCGCGTGCGGCTGGGCGAGCTCATGAAGCTCCTGGGGCTGGCCGTCGCGGGCATCTTCGTCATCATGACCCTCAACCTCGGGCGCAGCGAGACGGCCGAGGGGCGCGTCGCTACCTGGATCCACCTCTGGACCCGCAGCCAGACCGACAAGCCCATCGAGCACCTGACCGACACCGAGCGCTCGATGATCGCCATCTACAACGGCGGCGTGCTGGGCAAGGGCCCCGGCCAGAGCGACATCCGCGTGGAGATGATCCACCCCGAGAGCGACTACGCCTACGCCTTCTTCGTCGAGGAGTACGGCCTGCTGCTGGCCGTGGGGCTGCTGATGCTCTATCTGTGGATTTTCTTCCGGGCCATCGAGATCTTCCGCCGCTGCGGCACCGCCTTCCCGGGGCTGCTGGTGCTGGGGCTCGCGCTGCTGATCACGTGCCAGGCGCTGCTCCACATCATGGTGACGGTCAACCTCATCCCCGAGACGGGGCAGACGCTGCCGCTCATCTCGCGCGGCGGATCGTCGACCCTCTTCACCACCATCGCCCTGGGCATGATCCTCAGCGTGAGCCGTCAGAACGACGAGCAGTCGCACGACACGCCCCGCAGCGAGACGCTTTACGAACGTTAAAAGAGACCCGACTATGGAAGTCAGACTGGACAAATACCTCTGGGCCGTGCGCATCTTCAAGACCCGGAGCGACGCCGCGGACGCGATCCGCAACAACAAGGTGACGGTCAACGGCGCCTACGCCAAGCCCTCGCGCGACGCGAAGGTGGGCGACGTGGTGGCCGTGCGCCGCCAGCAGGTGGTCTTCACTTATAAGATTCTCGACCTTGTGTCGAGCCGCCAGCCGGCCAAGAACGTCGCGGCCTACTGCCTCGACATCACCCCGCAGGAGGAGCGCGACAAACTCAACGTCCCGCGCGAGACCGTCTTCGTCTTCCGCGAGCGCGGCACGGGGCGCCCGACCAAGAAGGAGCGCCGCGAGCTGGACGGTCTGATGGACGAACTCTACTACGACGACGAGGAGTAACCCTACGGTGTGTCATAATGGCAACCTGCTGCGTTGTCGTCGGGCTTCGGGCTCGGTCATTTACGTAGCGTAAACTCCCTTGCCCTCACCCTCGACGCCTTGCATCTTGCTCATTCTGACGCACCTTAAAGGGCGTGTGCCGAATTTTCATTTCGACACACGCCCTTTTTCAGTCCTGCATAGCTCTTTTAGGCCCACATCGGCTTGAGCAGCCCGAACAGGCAGCAGGCGATCGCGAACGTCACGACGATGTTGAAGGTCTGCGCCGCGAGGAAGGCCCGCAGCAGGTTGCGGTTCTCCTTCGATACGATGTCCTTGAGCCGCGTGTCGAGGCCGATGCAGACGAAAGCCAGCGAGAAGAAGAGCGTGGAGAACATCTTGGCTACGGCGGGCTCCATGAGCTTGCCCTTGGCGTCGGCCGTGAGCAGGCCGCCCGACTGCATGAGGCTGAACAGGAGCGAGGCCCCCACGAATCCGATGATGAACTTGGGGAACTTCTCCCACACCACGCCCAGCGACGGGCGCTGCGTGCGGCCGCCCTCGCTGCGCGCCGAGAGGTAGAGTGCGATGAAGAAGGCCACCACGCCGATCAGCACGTTCTGCGCCCCCTTGATGATGACGGCGTGCGACAGCGCTTCGCGGCCCACCATCTCGCTCGATGCGACCACGCCCGACGTGGTGTCGATCGTGCCGCCGATCCAGGCGCCGGCCACCTCCTGCGCCACCGCGGGCTCGAACATGCGGGGCAGGACGAGCCCTGCGAGCCACGGCATGAGGTAGATCATCGGCACCACGACGATGAGCACCAGCGAGACGATGTACGACAGCTTGCGGTCGTCGCCCCCGGCCACGCGGGCCGCGGTGATGCAGGCCGAGACGCCGCAGATCGAGACGCCGCTCGAGAGGATCATGGCCGAGCGCTCGTCGACGCCCATGCGGCGCGCCGTGCGGAAGGCGAACATCCAGACCACGGCCACCACCAGGCAGGCCTGCACCAGACCGAAGATGCCCGACTTCATGACGTCGCTGAAGAGGATCGTGGCGCCGAGGCAGACCACGCCGATCTTGATGAAGAACTCGCCCTGGATGGCGGGCTTCATCCACTGGGGCACGTGCCAGAGGTTGCGCACGGCCAGACCGAAGATCACCGAGAAGAAGACCGACTCGAAGCCGTAGGCCTTCACCACGGGGATCTTGGCCACCACCTGCGCGAGCAGCGAGAGTGCGAAGACAGCCACCAGCGAGGGGAGCATGCCCCGCAGCGGGCGGCGCATGACGGCGCAGCCGGCGTAGAGCACCGCCAGCACGATGCCGAAGAGCAGGGCGATGTTGTACCAGGCCACCTCGCCCACGAGGGTCGAGGGTACGTTGGGGATGCGCTCGGGGCAGAGGATCGCCAGCGCGAGCAGCGGCAGGGCCATCCACACGGCCGTCCAGTCTTCGACGCGGAGTTTTTCGAAGAGTTGTTTCATGGTTTTGGGGTGTTAGAATATGGCCGAGAGCAGCAGCGAGCCGACGTGGCGGTTCTCGGCCGCCGAGATCTTGTAGTCTTCGTAGGTGTAGTTGAGCTGGCCGCGCAGCCACTTGAGCGGCTGCCACGTGAGGCCCGCGGTGTAGTTGGTCTGGCGCGAGGCGTGCGCGGAGGTGTCGGCCAGCAGCGTGTCGTAGCGCGCCACGAGGGTCCAGTGGGCGTGGGGGCGCCAGCCGCCCAGCGCATACCATCCCGAGCTGCGGAAGCGCCCCGTGGGGCCTCCGTCGACCGAGGGGGTGCCGGTGCGTCCGCCCACCCACTCGCCGCGCAGGACCACCGCCCCGCGGTCGTAGCACACTCCGGCGCCGTAGCGCTCGCGCAGCAGATACTCCGGACCGAACTCGCCCCGGTAGTAGGAGCCCGAGAGCTGCATGCCGGCCAGGGGGCGCAGCGTGAGGCGCACGGCGACGTCTTTCGAGCGGTTGTTGTCGCGTGTGTTGATGCCCGCGCCGTTGAAGATGCTCACGTCGTAGCTCACCAGGCGGCGGCCGTCGCGTTGGAGAAAGCCGCCGTAGAGCGTCAGGCCCATCTCGCGCCCTGTGGCGCTCAGGCTCTTGTCGCCGATCCGCTCCGAGAGTCCCATCATGCGTTGCAGCGCCATCGGGTACTCGATCAGCTCGAACTTGAGCGGCGCATAGTCGGTGTTCTCGATCGAGAAGGGGATCTTGTACTGCCCCAGCTTGAAGTTGAGCTGTGCGAAGGGGCGGTACTCGATGTAGGCGTCGACGATGCGCGGAGCCGCCAGCTCGAACTGGGCGCGGTAGAGGATGCGGTCGCGCAGGATGTCGCCCTGCAGGTTGAGGCGCACGCGCCTGAGACGGAACTCCGAGGCGTCGGTGGCGTAGTCGAATCCCGTCTGCACGTAACCCGAGATGCGGGGCAGGCGGGCGACGATCTTCTGCCACGTGCCGCTCTCGGTGCGCAGCGCCGCGACCTCGGCCGAGAGGCTGTCGACGCGGGCGGCGAGCGGTGCTGCCGGCTCGTGCGGCTGTGCGGCGACGGCCAGCGCGGCGCCGCACAGGATGATGGTTGAGAGTATCCGTTTCATGTGTCGTCGGTTTGAACCGCAAAGATCGCGATTCGGAACCGCCGCCGCAATACCACTAAATACCTAAAAAGGGGGCCCCGCCGCGGCGGGGCCCCCTCGTGTCGGGTTGCGCGGGCCCTACATCTTGTTGGTGAGGTCCTTCACCAGCTCGCCGTCGAACAGATGGAGCACGCGGTGGGCGTAGGTCGAGTCGTGCTGCGAGTGGGTCACCATGATGACGGTCGTCCCCTCGCGGTTGAGCTCCGAGAGCATCTCCATCACCTCGCGGCCGTTCTTCGAGTCGAGGTTACCCGTGGGCTCGTCGGCCAGGATCAGCTTGGGGTTGGAGACCACGGCGCGGGCGATGGCCACGCGCTGCTGCTGACCGCCCGAGAGCTGCTGGGGGAAGTGCTCGGCGCGGTGCGAGATGTTCATGCGGCTGAGGATCTCATTGACGCGCTTCTTGCGCTCCGAGGCCTTCACGCGCATGTAGATGAGCGGCAGCTCGACGTTCTCGAAGACGTTGAGCTCGTCGATGAGGTTGAACGACTGGAAGACGAAGCCGATGTTGCCCTTGCGGAACTTCGTGCGGTCCTTCTCGCGGAACGAGGCGACCTCCTGGTCGAGCAGGCGGTAGCTCCCCTCGGTGGGGTTGTCCAGCAGCCCCAGGATATTGAGCAGCGTCGACTTGCCGCAGCCCGAGGGGCCCATGATGGCGACGAACTCGCCCTGGTTGACTTCGAACGACACGCCGTTCAGGGCGATGGTCTCGATCTCTTCGGTGCGGAAAACCTTCTTGAGGTTCTCGATCTTAAGCATTGACATAGGATGTAGGTGTTTGGATGTTTGTGATATTTTTCGTTGCGTTATTCCGATTTCACGGCGTCGGCGGGGTTCGAGCGGGCGGCCGAGAGGCTGCGCAGCGTCACCGTCGCCACCGTGACGGCCAGCACGGCGGCCAGCGCCGCGAGGAAGATCCACGGCGAGACGGGCACGCGGTAGGCGAAGCCCGAGAGCCACCGTTCGACGCCCCACCAGGCCGCCGGCGCAGCGACGGCGAAGCAGACGAGCGTGATGACGACGTAGCGGCGGTTGAACATCGCGAGGATCTCGTCGGTGGTGGCGCCCATAACCTTGCGCACGGCGATCTCGCGGCGGCGGTACTGCGTCTCGAAGAGCACCAGCCCGAAGACCCCCATCAGGGCGATCACCACGGCCAGCAGCGCGAAGAGGGCGATGACGGTCATAAGGCGGTTCTCCTTTTCGTAGAGGTCGTCGATCTGCTCGTTCATGAAGCGGATATCGGGCGCCTTGTTGTCGGGGTCGACCTCGCCGATGGCCCGCCGGATGCCGTCGCACACATCCTCGATGTCGCTCCCCGGCGCGATGCGCAGGTAGACGATCCGTGTCGCCTTGTTGTCGGCGATCATCATCAGCGGTTTGGTCTCGTATTGCAGCGGCCGGAACTGGAGGTCGCCCGAGATGCCGGCGATCGAGATGTAGTTGTCGACGATCTCGCCCGGGCGGAAGTCGAAACGGTCGGCTACCGAGCGGGGGACGATGGCGTGGTAGATCGAATCCCGCCCGTGCTCGGGCCGGAGCCCTCCTTCGAGCATGGGGATACGCATCACCTCCGGGAAGTTGGGCCGTACCATGCGCACGTGCACGTCCACCTCCTCGCCTTTCCACTTGCGGCCCCAGACCGTGGAGGCGTCGGAGACGAAGGGCGACTGCGAGGCGGTCACTCCTTCGATGCGGGGGTCGGCCGCGAGGCGCGAGACGAGCGCCTCGTAGCTCTGCGGTTGTGCGGCGATCTTGCGCGGGGCGTCGAAGGTCAGCACCTGCTCGCGCTCGAATCCCAGGTCGAATCTGCGCTCGAAGCGGTGCTGGGCGTAGCAGAAGAAGGTGAAGACGATCAGCACGATCGAGACGACGTACTGCACGGCGACGAGCGTCGTGCGCAGGCGGCGCCCGCCGCGCGATCCGGCGAACGACCCCTTGGCCGCCAGCGCCGGGTTGAACGAGGTGATGTACCACGCCGGGTAGATTCCCGCCGCGAGGGCCGCCGCGAGGGCCACGCCCGTCTCCAGGAGCAGCACGTCGAGGTTATCGGTCAGCGCGAGCGACGTCGATATGTATTCGGCCAGGAGGGTCGACCGCAATGCGGAGGCGACGTACCACGAGAGGAGGAGCGAGACCAGGACGAAGCCCGCGGCCTCGAAGAGGAAGCTGAAGCGCAGCGACGCGGTGGGGGCTCCGAAAACCTTGAAGATGTTGACGGTGCGCAGGCGCGCGGGCGTCAGCGCGAAGAAGAAGTTGACGAAGTTGATCAGGGCGATCGCGACCACCAGCAGCGCCACGGCCAGCAGCGAGAGGGTCGTCGGGCGCGAGCCGGGGTTCCAGTGGGAGCTCTCGAGCGCGCGCTCGAAGTAGAGCTCCGAGAGCGGCATGAGGCGGCAGCCGGTCTGGTCGTCGTCATTGTCCCAGCTGTCGATCTCCTCCTGGCCGTATTGTTCGATCCACAGCGGACGCATCTTCGCCGCCCACGCGGCCTGCACCTCGGCGTTGATCTCGCTCCAGCGGCGGGCGATCGCTGCGGGGTCGGTGCCCTCGCGCAGCCGCACGAAGAAGGTGTCGTTCCAGGTGTTGGGTTCGTTCATTCCGTCGTCGCCGATGTCGACCATCGCCTCGATTTCGGCCAGGCCGCTGTTGGCGGGGAAGTCGTCGTAGATGCCGACCACTTCGTACTGCCTGTCGGGCCGCACCTCGGCTGCTCTGAAGGGGTTGTCGGCCAGCCAGACCGCGTCGCCCACGCCCACGCCCATGCGCTCGGCCTCCGAGCGGGCGAGCAGCAGCGTGTTGGGGCGCACGAAGTCCGTGAGGTCGCCCGCCGCGGCGGTGGCGCGCATGGTCTCGATGAAGCCGGTCGAGGCGGTGATGACCTTGAGCTTCATGCGCACGTAGTCGCCGTTGCGCATGACCCAGGCGGGCTGTGTGTTGAACCAGGCGCGGAGCGGGCCGCCCGCCTCGATCTCGGGCGACCGCTCGACGAGCCGCTCGCAGCTGGGGCGGGGCGACTGCGAGGTGAAGGTAGAGCCGTCCGTGTCCCAGAAATCGCTGGGGGCGACCAGATAGATGCGCTCGGCGTCGGGTATGGAGCGGTTGTATCCCAGCTCCCACCATACCTGCACCATGATGACGTAGAAGGCCGTGAAGGCCATCGTCAGCCCCGCGACGTTCAGAAGCGACGAGGCCTTGTAACGCCGGAGCGTGGTGAGGAAGTTCTTGAATGCGATTTTCATGGCTGTGAGGTTGTTTTATTCCGATTTCACGCAGTCGGCGGGGTTTTCGTTGGCGGCGTGCCACGAGCGGAGGGTGACCGTCAGCGTCGTGATGCCCGCCACGGCGGCCAGCGCTGCGGCAAAGACCCACCAGACGAGGGGCGTGCGGTAGGCGAACTGCGAGAGCCACCGCCCCACGGCCCACACGCTCACGGGCACCGCAGCCGCGAAGCAGACGGCGGCCATGGCCAGGTAGCGGCGGTTGAACATGCGGAGGATCTCCCCGGTCGTGGCCCCCATGACCTTGCGCACGGCGATCTCGCGCCGACGGTGCTGCGTCTCGAAGAGCACGATGCCGAAGACCCCCATCAGGGCGATGGCCACGGCCAGCAGCGTGAAGAGCCCCACGATGACCGAGAGCCTGCGCTCGGTCTCGTATTCGCGGCCGAGCTCCTCGTCGAACGTGCGCACGACGAGCTCGCCCGGCTCGATGCGGCCGTCGAGTGCGGCCACGCAGCCGCGCACGTATTCGGCCAGCGACTCCAGGTCGGTGCCCGGGCGGTAGCGGATGTAGGCCACCTGTCCCGCGCGATCGTAATTCTGCGACATGGAGGCGGGCAGCACGTAGAAGGCGAAGGGCTGCACGTCGTATTGCAGCGGCTGGAAGTTGAAGTCGGCGCAGATGCCCACGAAGGGCTCGTCGGGGCTGACGAAGCCGTTGATGCGGTCGCCCACGGCGATGCCGTACTTCTGCGCGGCCGTGCGGTTGACGATTAGCGTGCCCAGCTCCTTGCGCGCGTCCTCCTCCGAGAAGTCGCGCCCGTCGACGATGTCGATACCCAGCGTGCGGAGGAAGTTCCACTGCACCACGTAGGTCTGGAACGAGACCCGCTCGCCCTTGAACTGCCGGCCCCACCCCATGCGGCCCACCGAGACCATGCGGCTGGCGGCGCCCGTGACCTCCTCCACGCGGGGGTCGCCCACGAGCGTCTGCCGAAGGGCCGTGTAGCGGTTGGCCGCCGAACCGGGCAGGTAGACGGCCATGAGGTTTTTGCGGTCGAAGCCCATGTCGTAGTGCATCATGTAGCTGTGTTGGAGGCGGATGAAGCCCGTGCCGACGATCAGCGCCGTGGCGATGAAGAACTGGAAGCCGATGAGCGCCGTGCGCAGACGGCGTCCGCTGCGCGTGCCGCCGAACGATCCCTTGACCACCATCGCCGGGGCGAACGAGGTGATGTACCATGCCGGGTAGAGGCTCGCCGCCAGGGCCATCGTGAGCGCCGTCGCGACCACCGCGGCGGCCACGGGTAGGTTGTCGCCCACGCGGAGCGTGCAGGCGATGTAGGAGGCCAGCTCGCTGCCCCGGAGCAGGAAGACGGCGTACCACGCCGCCGCGAGCGAGAGCACCACCAGCCCCACGGCCTCGAAGACGAAGCCGAAACGCAGGGCCGCGGTCGGTGCGCCGAAGACCTTGTAGGTGTTGACCGAGCGGATGCGCACGGGCACCAGCGCGAAGAAGAAGTTGACGAAGTTGACGAACGCCAGCACGATCACCAGCGCGGCGATGCCGAGCAGCGAGTAGGTCGTGGCCTTCGAGCCCTGGCGGCACGGCACCTGCGAGTCGCTCTCGAAGTAGAGCGCCTCCACCGGCGAGAGGCGGATGCCGGGCACGTAGGTCTCTTCCTCGTCGGCGGCGGGGCCCTGTTGCTCGCGGATCATCTCGCGGATCACCTCGATCCAGCGCTGCTCGAAGGTGTGCGCGTCGGCGCCCGGGCGCAGCTTGACGAAGTAGTTGAAGCTCCACTCCGAGCCGTTGTCGAGGTATGTGTCGCCCAGGTCGACGGCGATCTGGCACTCGGCCAGCAGCGAGTTGTCGGGGAAGTCCTCGAAGAGGGCCACCACCTCGCGTGCGTTCTCGGCCGTCGGCGCCTCGACGTCGACCCACACCGGGTCGCCTATGCCCACGCCCAGCCGCTCGGCCGTGCGGCGCGAGACGATGGCGCTCCCGGGCTTGCGGATGTCGTGGACGTCGCCCGCCACGGAGCGGAACGCGAAGACGTCGACGAACGGCAGCGAGATCTGACCCGACGAGGCGGCGACCTTGTCGTAGCCCGTGCGGGTGGCGTTCTGCCGCCAGACGGTCGACTCGCCGAAGCCGCCCCACATGCAGCCGCCCGTCTCGACGTCGGCCGTCGAGGCGATGACGTGCTCGGGCACGGGGCGGTTGAGCCACGACGACCAGCGGCCGGGCGTGTGCCAGTCCTCGGTTTCGATCAGGTAGATGCGTTCGGCGTCGGGCAGCGAGCGGTTGTAGCCCAGCTCCCACCACGCCTGCACGAGCAGGACGTAGAAGGCCGTGAAAGCGATCGTCAGTCCGACGATGTTGAGCGCCGACGAGGCCTTGTAGCGGCGGAGCGTCGAGAGGAAGTTGCGGAGTACTATTTTCATGGTCTTATGCTTTTTTCTACGATTCGGTCTGGATCATCCGCACGGGGTCGGCGGCGACGATGCGGCGCGTGCGGACGATGACCAGTGCGGCGGCCACCGAGAGGATGACCGCGGCCGTCGCGGCGAAGATCCACCATGCGAGCGGGATGCGGCTGGCGAAGCGCTCGAGCACGGCCGTCGAGGCCCACCAGGCCGCGGCGATGCCCGCCGCGACGGCCGGCAGCAGGGCGAGCGTCAGGTCGCGGGCGAACAGGCGGAGGATGTCGCTCCCGGTGGCGCCGTTGACCTTGCGCACGGCCACCTCGCGCCGGCGTCGGCGCGTCTCGTCGCCCAGGTAGCCCATGAGCCCCACCAGCGCGATCGCGAGCACCACGAGCCCCGTGACGGAGGTGATGCGGCGCAGGCGGACGACCGTCTCCAGCCGCCCGTCGAGCGCCTCGCCGAGCAGCACCACGGCGTGGTTGTCGGTCGAGGGCCACTCCTCGATCTTCTTGCGCACGGCGTCGATCGCCTCGGGCGAGAGCTCGCGGAGCGTTACGCAGATCGACGAGCCGCCGTACATCTGACCGGGGCGCTCCGGCATGAGCTCGTCGAGCGAGGCCAGCAGCACGGGCAGCACCTCGCCGCTCTCGACGTCGGTGCGGAAGTCGCGCACGACGCCCACGATGCGGTGGGGCCACGGGTCGGAGGCTTCGCCCGAGGAGTGGACCGTGCGGTCGACGGCCTCCTCGGCCGTCCAGCCGCGCAGGGCGCAGTAGCGCTCGTTGACCAGCGCCTCGTCCGCCGTGCTGCGCGGGGTGAGGTTGCGCCCGGCGACGATCCGCATGCCCACGGCGTCGAGGTAGTATTCGTCGATCCACGCGATCCGGCAGCCGAAGAGCATCTCGTGGGTCGTCTCGTCGAAGCAGGGCTGGCCGCTGTAGCCCCACACGGGCAGCGAGCTGGTCGTGCCCGCGGCTTCGGCCTCGGGCAGCGCGGCCAGCGCCTCGGCCATGTTGCGGAACGCCGTGCGCGAGCCCAGGGGCCGCACGCTCACCGTGCGCTCGACGTCGAAGCCCATGTCGCCGTGGCGCAGGTGGCGCACCTGGAGCGTGAAGACGGCGAGCAGCGTCAGCGCGAAGGCCACCCCGGCGACCTGCGCCAGCAGCAGCGTGCGCTTCCACCCGCGGCGTCCGGCGGCCGCGCCGCGGAAGACCGTGGTGAGGGGTACCGAAGCGAAGGCCGCGGCCGGGAGGATGCCGGCGGCGAGCAGCGTCGCGAGCAACACCGCGGCGGGCACCCATATGCGCGAGGGGGCGAAGAGCTCGCCCGCCGGCACGCCCATCAGCGCCCCGATCTGCTCCTGGAAGCCCCAGATGAGCAGCCCCGCGGCGAGGAGCGCCGCGGCCGTGAGCAGCAGCGTCTCCCACAGGAAGATGGCCGCCACGTCGCTGCGGCGGGCGCCGTGGCAGCGCAGCATGGCCACGGTGCGGGCCCGGTCGACGAGGGCAGAGACGGAGATCAGCACGTAGTTCATCGCCGCCACGAAGAGGATGAGCAGCGCCAGACCCGAGAGGATCCACGCCACCTGCACCACGGGCGAGTCGGTCTTCGACGCGCGGACGATGGGCACGAAGATGTAGCGCGCGTTCCACTGCTCATTGTATTCCGCCAGGCCGTGGCGGCGGTCGAAAGCGGCCATCTGGGCCTCCACCTCGGCGATGTCGGTCCCCTCGCGCAGCTTGAGGTAGGTGGGGAACGAGTCGCCGCCGCCCCAGCCCATGTAGTAGCTTCCGCCGATGTATTCGAGCGGCACCAGCGCGTTGAACCGCCCCACGGAGTTGTTGCGCGGGATGTCGCGGAAGATGCCCACGACGGTCATCGGGTTCTGGTTCTTCATCATCACCTGCTCGCCCATCGGGTCGCGGTCGCCGAAGAGGGTGCGGGCGAACGACTCGGAGAGCATGATGCGGTCGCTGCCCGTCAGCTGCTTCCGATCGCCGCGCACCACGCCGAAGTCGACCACGTCGAAGAAGCAGGTGTCGACGGCCGCGAACGAGCAGTCGAAGGGCTCGCCGTCGCGGTAGAGCTGGTAGCGGAAGCCGGCGCGCAGGCGCGTGGCGGCCTCCACCTGCGGCAGCTCCGCGGCCAGCGCCGGGGCCACGGGGGCCATCATGCTGCTGCTCATGCCCGTCTTCGACTGAGTCCAGAGCTGGTAGATCCGCTCGCGGTGGGGGAAGAAGCGGTCGTAGGTGAGCGTATACTCGACGTAGGAGAAGACGAGCAGCGCCACGGTGAGCCCCAGCGCGAGCGAGAGCAGTCGCGTGAGGTTGCCGCCGCGCGGCTTGGCGAGGTACCGGAGGGCGAAACGGAGGTTTTCCATGGTGGGCGGGTGTTTGGGGTTGCTGATGGGTCGGTTTTCGGCGTCGGGCGTCAGTTCTTGATCGCGTCGATGGGGTTGGCGCGGGCGGCGCGGTCGCTCTGCCAGAAGACCGCCAGAAGGGCCACGCCCGCGGCGAAGAGCCCTGCGGCGAGGAAGATGAGCGGCGAGAGGGCGATGCGCACCGTGTAATCCTCGAGCCAGCGGTCGAGGCCCCACCATGCTACGGGGCAGGCGATGAGGAAGGCGACGCCCACCAGGCGCATGAAGCCCGCCACCAGGCGGCGCAGCACCTCGCCGCGCGTCGCGCCGAAGACCTTGCGCACGGCCACCTCCTGCTCCTTCTGGCGGATGTGGTAGGTCGACATGGCCACCAGCCCCAGCGCCGAGATGAGCAGGGCCACGGCCGTGAAGATGCCCACGATGCGCAGCGTGCGCCGCTGCTCGCGGTAGTCGTTCTCGATCTGCTGCTCGAGGTAGGCGGCCGAGAAGTCGCTCTCGGGGGCGATCTCGGCGTAGATCCGCCCGATCGCCTCGTAGGCCGCGCGCTGGTCGCCGCGCGTCTTGACCAGAATGCTCCACGGGTAGCGGCCCGTGTAGGTCATCCCGCCCTCGGCGTCGGGCTGCCACCAGCGGTCGAAGTCGCCCACGTCGAGCATCCGCACGGCCTGCGGACCGTCGAGGGCCGAGCGCACCTGGAAGTCGCGCACGACGCCCCCGATCACCATGCGCTGCGAGTAGTCGTGTCCCATGTTGACGTGGGTCGCCCCGGCGTCGATCTCCAGTGCGCGCAGCGCCTGCTCGTTCATGAACCAGGCGTCGGGCACGCGGTGGTCGGCCAGGCGTTCGATGCCCAGCATGCGGAAGTAGACCGAGTCGCCGATGAGCGTCTGGAACGAGACCATGCGGTCGGGGCCGTACTGCATCGTGTTGTTGTTGCCGCCGTTGTGGGGCGTGCCGCAGCAGAGGGCCACGGCCTCGACCGCGGGCAGGCGGCGCAGCTCGTCGCGGAAGCGGCGGACGTTGGCGTAGTTGTGCAGCCCCGGGGTGTCGACCTCGAGGATGTCGGCGGTATGGTAGCCCAGCGGGGCGTCGATCAGGTGGCGGATCTGGAGCCAGATGGCGATCGACGAGGCGAGCAGCGCCACGGTGATGACGTTCTGCGCGGCGATCAGCACGCGGCTGTAGACCATCTTGGTGCGGCGGCGCAGCGCTCCGCGCACGATGTCGATGGGCTTGAACCGGGCCAGCGTCGCGGCGGGCACGATGCCCGAGACGAAGCCCAGCAGGAGGATGCCCGCCGCGTAGCAGAGCGCCACCGCGGGGGTGATGTCGGCCCACACGGCGATCCGCGCCTCGACCAGTTCGGAGGCGTAGGGGGCCGCTGCCTCGGCCAGCGTGAGCGCCACGAGGAAGGCCGTGGCGCAGAGGAGCGTCGACTCGAGGATGAGCTTCGCGACGACCTCGCCCTGCGAGGCCCCGGCCAGGCGGCGCGTGGCCATCTCCTTGGCGCGGAATCCCGACTGCGCCACCGTGAGGTTGATATAGTTCACCACGGCGAAGGCGAGGATCACGGCCCCCACGCCGAAGAGGATCATCACGAACGACCAGCTGCCGCTCCGTAGCGGCGAATGCTTGGCGCGGGGCGAGAAGTAGGCCTCGCGCAGCGGCGTGAGGGTCGCCTGCCGGTAGACGTTGCCCTGGTAGGGCCAGTAGAACTCCCTGAAGTAGTCGGCCATGTCGGGGAGCTTGGCCTCGAGGTCGGCCCCTTCGCGCACGAGCGCGAAGGTGATGCTCGAGGCGCAGTTGCTCATCCGCTCGTCGATCGACGGGTTGCGCTCGGTGGCCCGCTCGCCGCGCACGATCATGTCGCACTCGGGGAGGATCGTGCGGTCGAAGTCGCGCACGACGCCCGAGACGGTGTAGGTCTCCTCGGCGTCGGGCAGGCGGAGGGTCTGCCCCAGCGGGTTGAACGAGCCGAACAGGCGCCGGGCGAACGACTCGGTGAGCACGGCGTTGTCGCGCGCGGCGAGCGCCTGCTGCCGGTCGCCGGCCTTGAGCTCGTAGTCGAAGATGCGGAAGAAGGTCGAGTCGGCGAAGAGCAGCCGCGCGTGGGCGCGCTCCTGCCCCGCCTCGACCGCCTCGGTGTCGGCCGTGTTCCAGCCCCCGACGGTGATGCCGCACGTCGCCTCGATCTCTGGGTAGCGGTCCGTGAGGTATTTCTGGAGGTAGTAGCCCGACATGAGGTGGTTTTCGTTGCCGACGATGCGGATGCGGTCGGCCTTCGCGTGGAAGTTGTCGACGGTGAACTGGCGCAGCGTGTAGTCGGCGATCAGGATGACGAACATGAGCGAGACCGACAACCCGAAGAGGTTGACGATCGTGTAGAGCCGGTTGCGGCTCAGGAAGGTGAAGTAGGAGCGGAAGTCGAGTTGGCGGAACATGACGTATGGGGTTGTGTTTTATTCTGTCTTGATCGGGCGGATCGTGTTTTCGGCAGATGCTACTGGTTGAGGATCAACACGTCGTTGCCGCCGTAGTTTTCATATCCCGAGACGATCACGCGCTCGCCCGGTTCGAGCCCCTCGACGACCTCGTAGTACTGGGGATTCTGCCGTCCGATGCGGATCGGACGCTTGTAGGCGCGGCCGCCGTCGGGGTCGATCACGTAGATCCATGCGCCGCCGGTGGTCTGGTAGAACGAGCCGCGCGGGATGATGATCGCCTCGGTGGGCTGTCCCAGCTGCAGGTGGAGGTAGTAGGTCTGGCCGCTGCGGATGTTGGCCGGGCGCGCCCCCGTGAAGTTGAAGTCGGCGCGGAACTGGCCGTTGCGCACCTCGGGGTAGACCTTGCGCAGGCGCGCCGTGTAGCTGCTGTCCTGGCGCTCGAAGCTTGCCTCCAGGCCCGCGCGCACGCGGTCGATGTAGCTCTCGTCGATCTGCGCCTCGATCTTGTAGTCGCGCAGGTCGTTGATCTGGCCGATCTTCATGCCCGTCGATACCGACTGGCCCAGCACCACGTCCAGCAGGCCCACCTCGCCGTCGATGGGCGACTTGACGGCGAGGTTGCCGATGCGCTCGCGGATGAGCTGCATGTTGCGCTTCATGTTGTCGAGGTTGTCCTCCATCTGCTCGATCTGCACCGAGCGGTAGAGCGAATCCTGGCGCTGGCGCTCGATGTTGAGCTCGCGCTGCTTCTCGGCCAGCTCGTACTCCTCCTTGGCCTGCAGCCACTCCTCGCGGGCGATCAGCTGCGAGCGGTAGAGGGCGTCGTTCTGCTCGTAGGTGCGCCGCTTGCGCGCCACGTCGAAGTCGAGCTGCGCCTTGTTCTGGCGCAGCGTGAGCTTCTCCTGCTCCATGGAGATGAGTGTGTTGCGCAGGATGTTCTGCTTCTCGGCCAGCTCGGCCTCGCTGTTGAGGATCTCGAGCGTGAGGGAGGTGTTGCTCAGCTCGACCAGCACGTCGCCCTTCTTGACCGAGGTGCCCTCCTCGACCACCAGACGCTCGACGATGCCCGACTCGAGGGGGCTGAGCTGCACGGTGGTGATGGGCAGCACCTGGCCCGAGATGCGGATGTAGTCGTTGAACTCGCCCCGCGCGACGGTGCCGGTCGAGATCGTGCGTGCGTCGATGCGCAGCGTCGAGGAGTGGTCGCGCAGCACGAGCCAGGCGACGAAGACGAGGAAGAGCGCACCGGCCAGGTAGGGGATGCCGCGCTTGGTGGTGAGCAGCGCCCGCCACCCTTTTTTCTTTTCGATTCGGATGTCCATATCTGTTCGTTTTTTATTGTTGACGGATCAGGGGGCGGCCGTTGTAGTACTCCACCAGGCGCGTCTTGACGATATACTGCAGGCGGGCGCGCAGCCGCTCGGAGCGGGCCTGCAGCAGGTTGTTGGAGGCCGTCTGCAGGTCGAAGGTCGAGATCATGCCCCGGTCGTACTTGGCCTCGGCGGCGCGGTAGGCCAGCTCGGCGGCCGACGACTTGCGCGTGGCCTGCACCAGCTCCTTGCCCGTGCCCTGCATCTGCTGGTAGGCCTGCGCCACCTCGCTCTCTATCTGGCGCAGCGTCTGCTGGCGGCGCTGCTGGGCCATGCGGTAGTTGTTGCGCGCGCGGTTGACCGCCGTGCGGCGGGCCAGCCCGCCGAAGATGGGCACGGAGAGCTGTGCCGAGAAGTAGTGGCTGCGGTTGTCGCGCAGCTGGTCGGCGTAGGAGGCGTAGAGCGACCAGTCCTCGATGTTCTTGAAGAAGTTGGTCGAGAAGCCGCCGCCGACGCTCAGCGAGGGGTACTGGCGTCCGCGGGTCGCGGCCAGACGCAGGCGGCTCTGCCGCTCTTCATAGGCGGCGACCTCCGCCTTGGGATGGTGGTCGAGGGCGTAGGCCAGCACGTCGGCATAGGGGTCCATGACGGCAGGGTCGTCGATGCGGATGCGGGTGTCGATCTGCAGGGGGCGGTCGGCGGGCCAGTTCATCCGCTCGGCGAGGGTGATGCGCGCCAGCTCGAGGTTGTTCTCCTGCTGCGTGACGAGGTAGTCGTCCGACGCCTGCCGGGCCTCGAGCTCGGCCACGTCGGCGGCGCTCTTGAGCCCCAGCTCGAGCTGGCGGCGCCCCTTCTCGGCCTGGGCCGTGCTCGCGGCGAGCTGCTCGCGCGCCAGGCGCGCCGCCTCGGCGTAGTATACCGCGTCGATGTAGGCCTCCATGGTGCGCAGGGCCACCTCGTCGCGTATGCGCTGCAGCTCCTCGATGCCCATCAGCCGCATGACGCGGGCGGCGCGCATGGTGTTGATGCCGCTCCAGCCGGCGAAGAGGACCATGCTGCCCGAGACGCCGTAGGAGTGGTTGAACGACGAGGTGTTGGTGTAGGTGTTGGTCTCGGGGTCGGCGGCGCGGCCGAAGCTGGTCGAGGCGCCCGCCGAACCGCCCAGCGACGGGACGAGCGAGGCCACCGACTCGATGTAGTCCTGACGGTAGTTGGCGTTGGCGAGGTCCTGCTGCGCCACGTCGTGGCTGTGCTCGACGGCGTAGGCCATGCAGTCGTCGAGCGTGAGGGGCGCTCCGCCGGCCGCGGGGCTCTGGGCGGTCGCCGTTGTCCAAAAAACAGACAGCGCGCAGAGTAAAAACAGCTGTTTCTTCATGATTTTCGGGTGGGTTGCTTTGCGTGGCGGAAAATAGCCAATCGCGTGCCAAAACATGCAACTGATTGATGGGTAGAATATTGCGATTTTTAAGGGGGGGGGTAATGTAAAGATTTTTGACACCCGTGTAAATTTTGTGGACGCGCGGCGGGCTTTCTCGCCTTTTATGGCTATTTTAGCACCGTCAACCCATCGGAAAAACATGGCTAAGGAAGGCTCCCTCCTCATCGTCGACGACAACCGCAGCATCCTCGCGGCGCTGCGCCTGCTGCTCGAACGTCACTTCGCGCGCGTGGTCACGCTCCCCTCGCCCAACCGCCTGGCGGCGGCCCTGCGCGAGGAGCCCGTCGACGCGGTGCTGCTCGACATGAACTTCTCGGCCGGCGTCAACACCGGCAACGAGGGCATCTACTGGCTGCGGGAGATCCGCCGTCTGAGGCCCGACGCCAAGGTGGTGCTCTTCACCGCCTATGCCGACGTCGACCTGGCCGTGAGGGCCATGCGCGACGGGGCCGTCGACTTCGTGGTCAAGCCGTGGGACAACGACCGCCTCATCGCCTCGCTGCGCAACGCCTGCGACCTGGCGCGGTCGGAACGCGAGGTGAAGCAGCTGCGCGAGGTGCGGCGCTGCCTGACCCCCGAGGAGCCGATGTTCTGGGGCGCGAGTGCCGCGATGGCGCGCGTGCGCGAGATCGTGGAGAAGGTGGCCGCGACCGACGCCCACGTGCTCATCACGGGCGAGAACGGCACGGGCAAGGAGATGCTGGCGCGCGAGATCCACCGCCGCTCGGTGCGCGCGGGCGAGCTGATGGTGCCCGTCGACGTGGGGGCGGTGCCCGAGACGCTGTTCGAGAGCGAGCTCTTCGGCCACGTCAAGGGGGCCTTCACCGACGCGCGCGCCGACCGCACGGGCAAGTTCGAGGTGGCCCACCGGGGCACGCTCTTCCTCGACGAGATCGGCAACCTGCCCCTCCACTTGCAGTCGAAGCTGCTCACGGCCATCCAGAGCGGCCGCATCGTGCGCCTGGGGAGCAACGTCCCGGTCGAGGTCGACATCCGCCTCGTCTCGGCGACCAATTGCGATCTGTTCGGGATGGTGGCCGAGGGGAGCTTCCGCGAGGACCTGCTCTACCGCATCAACACCATCCACATCGACCTGCCGCCGCTGCGCCGGCGCCGCGAGGACATCGTGCCGCTGGCCCGCCGCTTCCTGGAGCGCTACGCCGCCAAGTACCACAAGCCCCTCGAAGGCTTCGATGCGGAGGCCGAGCGGCAGATGGAGGAGCACGCCTGGGCGGGCAATATCCGCGAGCTGCAGCACACGGTGGAGAAAGCCGTGATCCTGGCCGACGGGGCGCGCATCGCCCCGGCCGAGCTGCTGCTGCGCCCCGCCGCGGGCGGCACGTCGGCCGCCTCGACGCTCGAGGAGATGGAGCGCCGCATGATCGTCGAGGCCATAGGCCGCCACGGGGGCAACCTCTCGGCCGTGGCCCAGCAGCTGGGCATCACGCGGCAGACCCTCTACAACAAGATCAAACGCTATGGATTATGACCCGGCAGCACGTATCGGGCCGCGGGGCGTGGGCCGTCGCCGCGCTCTTCGGCCTCGCCTCGGCGGGGCTGGGGTGGAGCTTCGCGCGCGGGCGGTACCCGCTGTCGGTGGTGCTGCTCCCGCTCGCCCTGTGGGCCTTCGTGCGGCTGGTGGGGCTCTATCGCGACGTGGTGGGGCGCGTGCGCTTCATGTTCAACGCCGTGGAGAGCGACGACTACACCTTCCGCTTCAGCGAGACGGCCGTGCGCGACGACGACCGCCTGCTCAACGCCTCGCTCAACCGCATCCGCGAGATCCTCTCGCGGGCCAAGCGCCGCGCCGAGGAGCGCGAGCGCTACTACCAGCTCATCATGGAGCACGCCCGCACGGGGCTGCTGACGCTCGACGGCGCGGGCAACGTCTACCAGGTCAACGGCGAGGCGCTGCGCATCTTCGGCCTCTCGCGCCTGACCCACATCCGCCAGACGCAGGCCTCGGCGGCCGAGGCCCACGCCGTGCTGCGCGACATCCTGCCCGGCGGGCGGCGCCGCGCGACGTGCCGCAACGAACTGGGCGAGACGGTCCTCACGTTCGGCTGCTCGGAGGTCGAGCTCGACGGCAAGCGCCTGCGGGTGGTGGCCGTCGCCGACATCGACAGCGAGATCAGCGCCACGCAGGTCGAGACGTGGAGCCGCCTGACGCGCATCCTCACCCACGAGATCATGAACTCGCTGGCTCCCGTCACCTCGATCAGCGAGACCCTGCTGCGCATGGAGAAGCCCCTCGACGACGACCTCCGTCAGGGGCTCGACACCATCGGCGCCACGGGGCGGCGGCTCATGTCGTTCGTCGAGAACTTCCGCCGCTTCACCAAGATCCCCGAGCCGCGGCGCGAGCCCTTCGAGGCGGCCCCCTGGATCGCGCAGGCCGTGGCGCTCGCCGTGCCTCGGGACATCCGCACGGAGGTGTGCGTCGAGCCGGCCGACATGCTCCTCTACGCCGATCCCCGCCTGGCGGGGCAGGTGGCGGTCAACCTGCTCAAGAACGCCTGCGAGGCGGTGGCGGGGCGCCCCGATCCTCGCATCGCGGTGCGGGCGCGCATCGACGCCGAGGAGAACATCCTCATAGAGATCACCAACAACGGCGAGGCCATCCCGCCCGAGACGGCCGAGAACATCTTCACCCCCTTCTTCACCACCAAGACCGACGGCTCGGGCATCGGCCTGAGCGTCTCGCGGCGCATCATGCAGCTGCACGAGGGGCGCCTGCACCTGACCGCCAACGCGCCCGGGCGGGTCACCTTCACCATGGAGTTCCGGTAGCGGCCGGCGCGCACGACGACACCCGCGCGGCGGTGTGCCGTGCGGTGTGTCGTGTCTTGTCTTGCGGTGGGGGCCCGTCAGCGGGCGGGGAAGGAGAGCGTGCGCGCGCCCGGTTCCTGCGTGGCCGCGGCGGCCGCCAGCAGGAGGGTTGCAAAGAGAATCAGGGGTTTCATGGCTCCACGCTCCTTTAAAGGGTTCCGGTCCCGGGGCGTCAGAACACCTCGCGCAGGATGCGGACCGACTGCACGGCCGCCACGGCGTCGAGGTGGTACCCCAGGTAGGAGAGCATGGCGTCGAGGAACTCGGTGCGCTGCGTGCGGTTCAGCCCGATCTCGGCCAGCAGGCTCACGTCGCACTCTATCAGGTCGTTGAGTGTGCGTGCGTTCTGCTGCGAGAGGACCGAAGTGTGCGTGGGCCGTGCGGCGACGTAGAGTCCCTCGCGCACGTCGAACCAGTCGCCCGACGCATAGCCGTTGCCGGGGCTGAAGCCCATCAGACGGCAGAGGTTGGCCAGGAACCAGAGGTGGAAGTTGGCCACCCCCTCCTGCATGGCGTCGAGCGCCCCGACCGATCCCCACACGAAGTCGAACAGCGCCTCGTTGGGCTCGCTCTCCCGCACCAACCGATACAAAACCTCTGCCATAAAGAGCGCCATGGTCGATTTGCGGATGTCGAACGGGATGCCTTGCAGCGCCCAGGCGCTCCGCGTCTCGCGGAAGCGGTGCATCTGCTGCGCCGAAGAGGGCTCCAGCCCCTCGAACTCGAGGGGGAACATCGGCTGGAAGAGCGCCAGCTTCGAGCCGCGCCCGCTGCGGCTGCGCACCCCCTGCACCATGAAGCTGCGGCGCCCGCCCACGTCGGTGAGCAGGTAGGCGACCATCGACGAGTCGCCGTATTTGAGCGTGTGGAGCACCACGCCGCGCCCCTTGTAGCTCCTTACGCCTGCCATGGTTTTCTCGCCAGCACGAGCATCCATCCGTCGCGCTGCCGCGTGGCGACGTGGTCGAGCCCCTCGGCGCGGGCCGCCGCGACGACGGCGGGCACGTCCTCCTCCAGGAAGCCGCTCATGGCCAGCCTGCCGCCCTCCGTGAGCGCCGCGGCATAGGCGGGCATGTGGGCCGTGAGGATGTTGCGGTTGATGTTGGCCAGGATGAAGTCGTAGCGGCGCCCGGCCACCCGGTCGATGTCGCCCAGCAGGGGCTCCACGCGCTCCCCGACGCCGTTCATGGCCACGCTCTCGCGGCAGCTCTCGTCGGCCCACTCGTCGATGTCCACCGCGTCGACGTGCGCCGCGCCGCACTTGGCCGCCGTGATGGCCAGCACGCCCGTGCCGCTGCCCATGTCGAGCCCCCGCAGTCCGGCGACCCCCATGTCGAGCACCTCGCGCGCCATGAGCCACGTGGTGGCGTGGTGCCCCGTGCCGAACGACATGCGGGGCTGCACGACCACCTCCGTCGCTGCGTCCGTCGCCGGGGCGTGGAACGGTGCGCGGATCACCAGCCGACCCTCGACCTCCACGCGCGGGTAGTCGCTCTCCCACGCCGCATTCCAGTTGCGGGCGTCGATCCGCTCGTAGCGTCCCGCGAGCCCCTCGCGCGCGAGAAGCGCGTCGATCCGGGCGCGGCAGGCCTCCAGATGGGGGGCCGGGAGGTAGGCCACGAGCTCGTCGGGGGTGGTTTCGAAGCTCTCGAAGGGGAGGTCGGAGAGCCAGGCGGTCAGAATCTCGGCCTGCTCCGAATCGGTGCAGGCGACGTGGAGTGCGACGTAGTCCATGCTATATTATGTAAAATAATGCCTATATTTGTTGCCGCAAAGTTACGGATAATCTTCGGAAAAGACCCTGCGCGATGGCTGAAAACACCAAAAAATGGGCTGAGATCGGGCGCCGCTACCGCACCTATATCCGCCTCGAAAAGGGGCTCGCCGACAACACCGTGGAGGCCTACATGCGCGACCTGGCGCAGTTCGCCCACTTCGTGCTCCGACAGTGGGACGTGGCGCCGCGCAAGGTCGAGCGCGAGATGGTCGAGCGCTATCTCGAGTGGCTCTACGAGCGCGGGCGCGACAAGAGCTCGCAGGCGCGGCAGCTGAGCGGCGTGCGCAGCTTCTTCAACTTCATGCTGCTCGAGGAGCGCATCGACGCGTCGCCCGCCGAGTTCGTCTCGGCGCCCAAGGCGGGGCGCAAGCTCCCCGACGTGCTCACCGTGGAGGAGATCGACCGCATCATCGCCGCCGTCGACACCTCCACCACCAAGGGGCTGCGCGACAGCGCCATGCTGGAGCTCCTCTACTCGTGCGGGCTGCGCGTGTCGGAGCTCACGGGGCTGCGCCTGCAGGACCTCTTCTTCGGCGAGGGCTGCCTGCGCGTGGTGGGCAAGGGCGACAAGCAGCGGCTGGTGCCCGTCAGCGCCCGGGCCCGCGACCGCGTGGGGCGTTACCTGGAGGTGCGGCCCAGCGCCTCGACCGCGTGCGACATCCTCTTTCTCAACAACCGCGGCGGACGCCTCACGCGCGTGATGGTCTTCACGCTGCTGCGCCAGGCCGCCGAGCGGGCCGGCATCGACAAGCGGCTGAGCCCCCACACCTTCCGCCACTCGTTCGCCACGCACCTCGTCGAGGGGGGTGCCAGCATCCGCCAGGTGCAGGAGATGCTGGGTCACGAGAGCATCCTCACCACCGAGATCTATACCCACCTCGACCGCGACCATCTGCGCCGCGCCGTCGAGGAGCATCTGCCCGTGGATTAGCGTTGCGGGCGGGGGCTATGTTCGGGCGGGCTTGCCGCGGTGTCGGGCCGGGTTTGTCGGGTCTGGGCAGCGCCGCCGGTCCGTTTGCGGCCCGCAGCCAGCGGAGGATGCCGCCGAGCCTTCGGGCGAGGAGAGCAGCCCTCTGCCCGGGGTGGCTGCGGGCTGCGCGGCCCATAGGGCCGTCTTCGGACAGCCCCAAAGAAAAGACCGGCCCTTATCGGCCGGTCTTCTTCGTGTGGGGTTTGCGGCGGAACGATTCGCGCGGATCGTTGTGCGCGGGGTCCGATAGATGCGTGCCGCCGTGCGCGGAAGCCGCTCCGCCCGGACCTCCCTTCCGTGCCGTGTCCATCCCGCCTTTGGGACCGAATCCCGCGCGACCTTTCGGGCTGCCGTCCGGCCGTCTCTTCGGACCGAATCCCCCGCGCCCCTTCGGGCCGCCTTCCGGCTGCCCCTGCTGCCCTCTTTGCCCCGCTGCGGCCCTCTCCGCGGGCCGCGAGGCGAAGAAATACCCCTTCTGCCGCCGCTTCTCCTCCTGCGTGCGGGCCACGTAGACCCGCTCGCCCGTGTAGGGGTTCTCGCCCGTGTGGAACATCACCGACGAGAGGGTCATCGGCGTGGGGGTGAGGTCCTGCACCTGCTCCAGCGTGAAGTGGAGCCGCCCGAGCACCTTTTCCGAGAGCGACCGCATGTCGCGCTCGGTGCAGCCCGGGTGCGACGAGATGAAGTAGGGGATGAGCTGGTAGCGCAGCCCCTCGCGGCGGCAGATGCGAGCGAAGTCGTCGTTGAGCCGCTCGAAGAGCGCGAACGGGGGCTTGCGCATCAGGCGCAGCACCTCCTCCTCGGTGTGCTCGGGGGCCACCTTGAGCCGCCCCGAGGTGTGGTGTCTGACGACCGTTTCGAGGTAGGGCCGCCCGTCGAACAGATCGTAGCGGATGCCGCTGCCGACGAAGGCTTTCTTCACCCCCTTGACGGCGCGGATCCGCTCGTAGAGGGCCATCAGCGGCCCGTGGTCGTTGTCGAGGTTGGGGCACATGCGCGGGTGGAGGCACGAGGGGCGGCGGCAGCGGGCGCAGAGTCCCTTGTCGCGCCCGCCCATGCGGTACATGTTGGCCGAGGGGGCCCCGACGTCGGAGAGGTAGCCCCGGAAGTCGGGCATCTGCGTGATGCGCTCCACCTCGGCGAGGATCGACCGCTCGCTGCGCGAGTGGACGAACTTGCCCTGGTGGGCCGAGATGGTGCAGAACGCGCAGCCGCCGAAGCAGCCGCGGTGGATGTTGACCGAGTGTTTGATCATCTCCCACGCCGGGATGGCCCCCTTGCCGCGGTAGCGCGGGTGGGGCGCCCGCTCGTAGGGGAGGTCGAACGCGCGGTCGAGCTCCTCGGTCGTCGGCACGGCGTGGGGCGGCGTGACCACCACGTAGCGGTCGCCCGTAGGCTCGACGAGCGTCGCGCGGGGCTCCAGAAGGTTGCTCAGCGTCTCCTCCTCGACGAAGTTGGCACCGAAGGCGCGCTTGTCCTCCGTGCAGCGTTCGTAGCTGTTCAGACGGATCGTGTCGGCGGGGTCGAGCCGTTCGACGTAGGCGCGGTCGGCGAGGAAGGCCACCTGCTTCAGTCGCCGCAGCAGCTTGGCGTTGTAGCCGTTCGAGAAGGCGCGCACCACCTCGCCCACCACCTTCTCGCCCATGCCGTACATCAGCAGGTCGGCGCCCGACGTGGCGAGGATCGACGGGCGCAGCGCGTCGCTCCAGTAGTCGTAGTGCGCCAGGCGGCGCAGCG